>Ga0209102_1000169_pt1 | contig 44550 bp, 44 predicted proteins | sample ConPoolayeHmetaG_FD_185483 | JGI IMG/M metagenome (GOLD analysis project Ga0209102, IMG submission 185483) | Hot spring microbial mat communities from California, USA to study Microbial Dark Matter (Phase II) - Cone Pool mat layer H metaG... ...
AACTTTTTTGAAATAAAGTTCTATATAGAAGCTTTCTACTACTTCTTTGATTGGGCCTTTTTGATAGCATAAGACCTATCGCCTATATAGATCAGAATATACCAAATTATTGCATAAAAACCAGCAATTAAAATCATGCCTAAGCTACGTTCATACATAGCCCTTGATACTAAACGATAAAAGTGAAATTTAGACCTTGTAACTTTTCTGTTAGTCATCGCTAACTGAACATTTTAATAAGCTGCCGGAAGATACGCAATATTCAACATCTAAAGCTTTAAAGGTTTTTCTAAATTCAACTATTCGCGGTGTTTTAAACGAGAGAAAATGTGGGAGATGTTGTGTGTTTAGAATTGTTATTTGTATGTTTTTCCGAAGTTTCTGCATATTAATGCTATGTCAAATATGTCTATGATGCCGTCTTCGTTTTCGTCAACTATAGGATTCCATCTTGGATGTCCAGGATAAGAGCCGAATGCCCTGCTTACGGCCGATATGTCTATTATGTCAACTTTGCCATCCATGTTTATGTCGCCAGGCATCCTCACCTTAATGGTGTCGCTTCCTTCAAAAGGTGTTAAATCTTTAAGCTGACCTGTTATGGTTAAGGTTACATTGCCAAGCACGATGCCTTTTGAAAGTATATATTCCGCAACCTGTGTCCTGTTAAATTTAACCATCAAATCTGGGATGCCGTCACCGTCATAGTCTCCAATAGCTGTAGGAACGTCAAGATCCACTGGGATCGTGCCGTTCAAAAGTATAGATGAAATGTCAATGTCGCTAACATTATAGCCTTCTGGAAGCTCAATATAAGCTGTAATCCATTTGCCTTCACTTTTCAAGTTCAATTTGTCAGGGTTAATGTCCAAGCTAATTGTAATAGGTGGACCAAAAACATATAAGTGAACAAATATTGTAGTATTGCTTCCATTTTCGCTGTTAGCTGTTATATTTCCGACATACCATCCTATTGGTGAAAGTGGTGGAACGTAGAAAGTTGCCGTAACATTTGTATAGCTTCCTTTTGTTATTGTAATCATGTTTTTGTTGAATGAGACGTTTTCCTTATAAATGGTATAGTTGCCACCATTTTCAACCAAGTCTGATGCTTGAAATGACACTCCGATCAAATCAGTTTAATTAAGACTTTCTTCCACAACAAATGCTGTAACGACAGATTGACCTGCAGGAACACTAACATCTAAGTAATCTGGAATCACCCGTAATTTCGCAGTTGTTACGGGTTGAACGCAAATAGTGTGAGTGACGTTGTTTGTGAAACCATCGTTATCCGTTACTCTTAAGGTCACGTTATAATCACCTACACTATGATATATATGTGTAAAAATCATCTCTGTTTTCTGGCCACCATCTCCTAACCACCATTCGTATTCTGTAATAAGACCATCTGAGTCAAAACTGGTTGAAACAAAAGTGACTACTTCATTGGCGATAGGTTGCGTTGGTGTCCAATAAAATGAAGCACTTGGGCACGCTATAATTAGCCTAACACTTCATTGACAAACCATTTATAAATAGACTGCTAATAAAACTGTAATTAATGTTGAAGAGCAATTTTGGATAATATGCTATCCAAAAAGTTATAAATTTGGATAGCAATTTATCTAAAACATGGTAAAAATCAGCGACATAGTTAACCAAAATCCTTGGTGGAAACACAGAGAAAAGTTTGCAATCTTCGACAAAAACCTCAAAGAGGCAAAGGAGAAGCCAATTTTCTTCAAAAGGAAAAGGATCGACATTAACAAAGGGAACATCTACGTTCTAAGAGGACCCCGACAAGTTGGAAAAACCACATACATAAAAGATTCGATAAGCAAACTAGTCAGTGAAGGAATCGACCCCAATCATATTCTATATCTCTCCTCAGATTTCTTTGTTTCAAGAAGAGAACTTAGAGGCGCAATAGCCTACTTCATGAACAAAAACATCGATGTAACTGACCTCTACATATTCATAGACGAAATAACCTCAGTCAAAGATTGGAACCTCGAACTGAAATACATATCCGACTCAGGAACTTTAGAAAAGGCAAGAATACTGGCCACGGGTTCATGTGCATCAGCACTTAGAAGAAAAGGTGAACTTCTTCCAGGTAGAGGACTGGAAGGAAATGAATATCATATGAAACCGTTGTCCTTCAGAGATTTTGTTCTCCAAACCACTGATCAAATGATTTCAACGATTAAGGAAGCAGAATTTCGTGATTCACTAAAAGAGCTATTAACAATTCTCGAAAAAACAAGCTACAGCCTCGAGGCTGGATTTAGCCAACTATTCAAGGCTTTACACCAAATTGCACCCTTCAAACGAGAACTGGGCTATCTATTTAACCTATACATAAGATATGGGGGCTACCCATTCGTAGTGAACGATTATCTGTTCAAAAAACTTCAAAGCGAACAAAGACAGTCAGGTTTCGCAATAAACCCTAAACTCTCAGAAGTGCTAATGAGAGATGTCATCGGAGATATTACAAAGCTTGGTAAACAAGAAATCTTCATTCGACAAATCCTTAAGGAAATCAGCGAGAAATATGGAAGCCGTTACAGCTTCTCTAAACTTGCAAGCGACATAGAAACAACACATGTAACAACAATTGACTATCTTGAAACCCTCGAAGAATCCTTCATTATCACTATCCTATACGCTTTTGACTTCAACAAAAAGGACATAAAATTCAAAGGAGACAAGAAAATATTCTTCCAAGACCCATTCATATTCCACTCTGTCAAAAGCTTCCTAACAGGAAAAGATATTAACGAAACTATTGACGAAACACTGCAAAACGAAGAACTTATCGGCAAACTGGTTGAAGGAATTGTTGCATCACACTTTATAACAAACCAAGAAATTCCGATGATGCGCGAACCCAAGACCTTCATATGGTTCTACTACGATACGCGAGGAAAAGAAGTAGACAACATATTCAGAATTGGCGAAAACTACACGGCTATTGAAACCAAATACCAAAGCAGCGTCTCATCCAAAGACATCTGGAGAAGCCCTCAGGTAAAAGAATATGCAATACTTACTAAAGAGGATCTAAAAACAGAGGATAATGTCGTCTTGGCACCTGTAGATCTAATGCTGGCAATTCTCGGAAAATCACACCAGACTTTATAGATTCTGTCAACTAATGACACGAAAAAAGAAAAAAGGGGAGTTTGCGGTGATGTCTCCACGATGTCTAATTTTCAACTCCTATCCTCGGCTTTGGAGAGAAGCTTCATATTTCTCTATTAATAATAGGTTAGTTGGGTTGATGTATTATGCCTAAAATCCTTGTTTTCTATTATAGTCGAACTGGTAATACTGAGAAGATGGCTAGGGCTGTGGCTGAAGGGGCTAAAACGCTTCAAGGAGTAGAAGTGGAATTGATCTATTATGTTGCGGTTGAAGCGTTAAGTGGCTTTGATGCTATTATAGTTGGTGTTCCAACATATCATCATGATATGACCATTGATATGAAAAGGCTTTTCGAAGATGCTGCAGTAAAAGGCATCAACTTGAAGGGGAGAGTTGGGGCAGCATTCGGCTCTTATGGGTGGAGTGGCGAGGCACCTAGGTTGGTTATTGAAATTATGCGAAACAAGTTTGAAATGCAAACGCCTGAGCCTCCGCTTCTAATCAGATACACGCCTGATCAAAATGGCTTAGAAAAATGCAGAGAGCTTGGAAGAAAAATTGCCGAAAGACTTATGCACAAAGCTTAGCAAGGTTAATGGATGGAGGTAAACTGTTTGAAATCAAAAAATGAATTAATAGGTTTTCTTAAGACGCAGATTAAGGTTGAAAATGAAATTGTTGATTCGTTGAATGCTGGCTTGGTTGAAATAAAAAACCCTCCAGTTAAGGGAGTTTTAAAAGGAATATCGCTTGATTCTGTTAAGCATGCTGAAATGTATGCTGCAGCCACAGAACTTCTGACGGGAGTTTCTCAAGCTCTTGGGCAGGAGCATCTTGACAAGCAGAAAGAACTTGTGGAAAAACATATTCGCATGGAAGCTGAACTCATCAAAAAAATAGGTAAAGTTTTGCCCACTATTGAAAATGATAGGGTTAAGCTTCTTTTGGAAGCTATTCTGGAGGATGAAAAGAGACATCATGAACTTTTAAAAATGGTGCTGGAGATTCTGGTTCGCGGGGAAACTATAACAGAAGCAGATTGGTGGGACCTTCTTTGGAAGAATGCTCCCTTCCACGGTGCTCCTGGAGGATAGAAAGATTATTCTGTTTTTGTTACTTCCACTGGACAAGAAGTCTTCGCATTTTCAACACATGTAGCTAAATCGTCTTCAACCTGTCCTTCGCCGAGGCTTCCTTCCCTATATTTGTCAACTATGCCTGATTTTCCGTCTTCCAATAGTTTGAATACTTCTGGGCATAACGCTTCGCATACACCGCATCCTATGCACTCTTCTCTATTGATGGATATTTTCATTTTTTCACCGATAGGTTTTTATGACATATGTAATATTTAAGAATTTAACACCAAACTAATAAAACCACAAGATACTTATGCTAAAAAGAAGAGTGTAAAAATGCATAATCACAGTCATCATGCCCATCACATGCAAGAATTCAAAAATAGATTCTGGGTTTCCCTAACCTTAACAATTCCTATAATGCTTCTTTCCAGTATGATTCAAGACTGGTTCCCACTGCTTCAAGTTCTCAAAATACCATATCAATCATACGTTCTGCTTACACTGTCCATTATTGTTTATGTTTATGGTGGAATGCCATTCTTAAAGGGCTTGATTGATGAGATAAAGGCTCACCAGCCTGGAATGATGACACTTATAGGAATGGCTATAACTGTTGCCTTCTTTTATTCTGCAGGAACTGTCTTTTTTCAATTGGGAATGGATTTTTTCTGGGAACTTGCCACGCTTATCGATGTGATGCTTCTGGGACATTGGGTAGAAGCCAAAAGTGTAATGGGAGCGTCAATGGCACTGGAAGAACTTGTTAGAATAATGCCTACTACAGCTCACCTCCTTAAAAATGGTGAAATCATAGATGTTCCAACTTCACAATTGAAAACTGGCGATGCTGTTCTTGTTCGTCCTGGTGAAAAAATACCTTCAGATGGCATTGTAGTGGAAGGTGAATCTTCTGTTAATGAAGCTCTTTTAACGGGTGAATCTAAACCTGTCCAAAAAGGATTTAACAGCATGGTCATAGGTGGCGCAATTAACGGTGAAGGCGTTTTGAAAATGAGAATAACGAGAATAGGTGAAGAAACTTATCTTGCCCAAGTGATAAAGCTTGTGAGGCAAGCTCAAGAGAGCAAGTCTCGGACTCAAGATTTAGCCAATAGAGCTGCGGCGCTTCTATTCTATGTTGCTCTTGGAGTAGGCATAATAACATATGTAGCCTGGTCTTTTCTTGGAAATTCTTTTGTGGCACTTGAAAGAACAGTTACCGTGTTGGTAATTGCATGTCCTCACGCTTTAGGCTTGGCAATACCTTTGGTTGTTGCGCTTTCAACTTCTATAACCGCCAAAAGTGGAATTTTAATCCGTGACAGAAGAGCATTTGAAGCGGTCAAAGATGTAAACGCCATTGTTTTTGACAAAACTGGAACATTGACTTCAGGCAAATTTGGCGTAACTGATGTGGTGTCTTTTATCCCGAAAAATGAACTTATCAAACTAACATCAAGCATTGAACTTAACTCAGAACATATAATAGCTAAAGCCATCGTAGAGCATGCAAAAGAAAATAACGTAGAAATTCCTCAAGCTAGAGACTTTAAGGCATTGCCGGGAAAAGGTGCATATGGAAAAATTGGCAAAAAAGAAGTTTATGTGGGTAGCATAAATCTTCTCAACGAAATAAAGATTAATGTGGACGAATTGAAAATAAAAGAGTTACAGGAGCAAGGTAAAACAGTAGTTTTCACGGTTGTTGATGGAAAACTTGCTGGTGCAATAGCTCTCTCTGACAAAATACGAGAAGAATCCTACGAGGCTGTCAAAAATTTGAAAAAATATGGCTTCAAGGTTTACATGCTAACTGGCGACTCTGATGAAGTAGCCCATTGGGTTGGAAAAGAGCTTGGCGTAGACGATTATTTTGCTCAAGTTTTACCTGACGAGAAAGCAGAAAAAATTAAGTTTCTAAAGGCGCAAGGATTTAAGGTTGCCATGGTTGGCGATGGGATAAATGATGCTCCAGCCCTTGTTACGGCTGATGTTGGCATCGCAATTGGTGCAGGCACGGATGTAGCTATTGAAAGCGCTGACATAGTTCTTGTAAGAAATGATCCTAGAGATGTTTCAAAGGTTATAGATATTTCTAGGAAAACTTATTCGAAGATGGTTCAGAACTTATGGTGGGCTGCTGGCTATAACATTATCACCATACCATTGGCGGCTAGCATTACAAATCTGAACCCAGCAATAGGTGCTGTAGTTATGTCTTTAAGCACTGTTATAGTTGCTTTTAATGCTCAAACTTTGAGGAAATATGAACCTAAGGGGGTGGGATTTATGGAGAAAAAACTTGTAACAGACCCAGTGTGTGGGATGAAAATAGAACCTGAGACTGCCTACAGCAAAATAGAATATGAAGGGCAAACGGTTCATTTCTGTTCAAAACATTGTGAAGAGGAATTTAAAAAGAATCCTAAAAAATACCTGGGCAAAATAAGAAAATAGGCAAATTAAACATGAAAACCGCTTGATTTTAAGAAAGCTTCAAAAAGATATAACTTAAAGCACATCTGAGGAAAAATAATGGATAGCAACATTGCCATTAGAACAATAGTTCCAATTCTTCTTCTAATGGGGTTAGGCTTCCTCTCCAGAAAATTCGGAATTTTGAAATCTGGCGATGAACGAGTGCTTAATGCTTATGTATATTATTTTGCGTTGCCTGCACTTTTTCTTGTGGATTTAGCTGAAATAGAATTTACTGCAGAAAATCTAATGTTCACTTTTGCTGGAATAATTCCAATAATCGTCGCAATTGCAATTTACATTCTACTTTACTCCATCTTCAAATTTTCCAAGAATACACTTAATTTGCTTGTTTTAAGCACAATATTTGGCAGCTTAACATTTTTTGGCATACCATTCACAATGTTTGCCTTCCCAACAGAAGAAGCAGGTAAATTGGCAACATTAGCTGCTGCCACAATTTCCGTAGTAAGTGTTCCAATTTCCATAACAATTCTTGAATTTTACAGACTTGAGAGAACCACAAAATTGGAAGGAATAAAAAGTGTTGCAAAAAAGCTTGCAAAGAATCCATTGATTCTATCAATTTTATTAGGCTTTCTTTTTTCTCTAAGCGGATTAGAAATTCCCACTCCTGCATCAACCTCCCTGCACATGCTTGGAAGCACCACCGCTACAGTAGCCATCTTTCTGCTAGGCGTTTTTCTTTATGGAAGAAAGTACATGAACATGAAGACAGCTCTCACATTAAGTCTGCTAAGGATAATTTTTCTTCCCACCGTAGCCTTTCTGATTATAGCATTGCTCAATTTGCCCAGTATAGAAACGGCAATCTTGGTGCTTATGCATGCAATGCCTGTTGCGATTTCAATGATTGTCCTTAGCGAACGCTACAATTTCTATAGAGAGACTATTGCTTCTTTGATTTTGATTTCTTCAGTCGGTGCTGGATTATATCTAAATTTGTGGCTATTTTTGTTAGGTTATCATTAGACAATGAGTTAAGAATAAGAAAAGGTTTAATTGTTTCTGAAAGTTTATCCAACATTAGGCAAGAAAATGGTTAAGATACTGATTGATTATGCTAAGTGCATTTGGGATACTGAAAAAATTTGTGTAGAGATCTGCCCAGTTTCAGTTTTCCAAAATGAAACATCAAAAAAGCCAAAAATTGTAAATGAAGAAAATTGCATAATGTGCAAAACATGCGAAGTCAATTGTCCAAGTCAGGCCATAAGGATTTTACCTTAAGTATTCAAAGTCTTTAGCAATTCACCTTTGCTGTTTTTTATTTCCACCCTTAAATTTTCATTAGCTTGTCTTGTAGCACATTTTATACATGGATCATATGCCCTAATCACCATTTCTATTCTGTTCAAAAGTCCTGGCTTAATCTCGCCATTATGTATGAACTCCTTTGCTGCATCTTTTACGTTGAGATTTATAGCTGCATTGTTCACTTGAGTCGGTATGATTAACTTCATGCTTGTTAATCGTCCATTACTCGACAATTTATATGCATGCGCAAGTGTACCCCTAGGGGCCTCAACAACTCCTATTCCACTGCCGCCTTTAGGTTTGACCTTAACCATCGTATTAATGCACATCAAATTCTCGTCTTCCAAAAGCTCCTTTGCTCTCTCGCATGCGTACATTAAATCTATCAATCGCGCATAGTCAAAAAGCAAAGTAGCATGGGCAGGGCTTCCAAATTTGCTTTTAAACTCCTTCAATTCTTTATCTGCAAACTCGGTTGGCACTCTTTTATTCACGTTCATTCTTGCTGTTGGTCCAACCTGCACTATTCCCTTTGGCCATCCATAGGCTTTTAAATATGCAAATTTTGCATAAGTCCATTCATATCTTTTTTCTTCAACATGCATCATATAATCTTCCGCGTCAAACTTTGACAAACTTCTACCTTCAGAGTTTATAACGTGTATTCTGCCCTCATAGAAAGTTGCTGCATCGTCTTGTGTTAATGCCATGTAATTTGTCCTGTAATCTCCAGCTTTTCTGAAATCTGGCCAATTTTTCTCAAAAAGTTCTTTTCCAAGATTGATAGCCTCCATCGTGATTTCACAAGCATTTTCTGCAGATTTGAGCAGTTCCTTCTGTTCTCTTTCCTTAAGTGGATTGATTAAACCTCCAGGTATTACAGAGACTATATGGACTTCACGTTTTCCGATGACATCTAATATTTTGGTTCCAAAACTTCTCAGTTCAATGGCTTTTTTGCCTATTTCCGGTTTTTCTCGCATAATTTGAAAAATATTTCGCTTTGATGGATTTTCTTCTTGTAAAAACCAGAAGTCTGGAAGCGTTAAGAAAAAGAAGACTAAAGAGTGATTGCTTATCATCTGACCCATAAGCAGAAGCTCGCGTAATTTTTCAGCAGTCTCGGTAATTTCGGTTTTGAATATGTTTTCTATTGCTTTGACAGATGCAATTACATGAGCTGTCGAGCATACACCACATATTCTTGAAATTATGAAGGGGAGCCTTTCAGCTTCCATCCCTCTGAGAAAATAATCAAAGCCACGAATTTCTGTTGCATAGAAGTAAGCATCGGAAACATTTCCAGAGTCATCAAGTGTTATCGTTACTTTTCCATGTCCCTCAATTCTTGTTGTCGGCGAGATTGTTATTTCTCTTTTTTTGCTCAAACAACTCTCCCTCTAGCCTTAAAACGTTCAAATTTTGAGAAGATGAAAGTGTGAAATATGAACGGGTTACGGTGAAGTTCTTCCTTCACTTTTTCTTCTGAAATTCCTGTTCTCGTAGATATTACTCTAATTAGAAACGAGTAAATGTCTCTTGATCTATACAATAATGAATCTGCTGGTCCTCGACATCCGAAGCACGTGAAGTTTGCTCTTGGACATGGTGCGCCGCAACCGTCTCGCGTCAAAGAGCCTAGGCAAACAAAGCCTTGACTTACGAGGCATAATTCTGGATTTACTTCTTTTTCATATATCCCATATAAGCGGTCAATTTTTGCTGGAATTATTTTTCTATGGCATTCGGCGCAGACAACACTTTGATGCCGATTTGGTTTTTTTCCACTTACGATGCTTTTTAAACTGTGCACTATTAGAAAGGGCATTGGTGGGCATCCTGGAATGTAATAATCGACATCCACAAAGTTACATATTGGATACATCAAGTCCTCTAACGCTGGAAGTCTGCTTGAAACTGAAAATAGGTATTCTTTTTCTAAAAGTTCCTTAACAGAAGCTAAATTACCTAAGCTTGTTATTCCTCCATGAGTTGCACATATTCCTAAGGCGACAAGAATTTGGGATTTAGCCCGTACTTCTCTAATCAGTTTCTCGTCAGCCTCAGTTCTAACGCCGCCTTCAACGATTGCCAAATCAACTTCAGGAACTTCTTTCAAGTCAACAAATGTTGGTGAATAAACTATATCAAAATCTTCGGAAAGAACTTCCAATAAAGCCTCTCCAGCATTTAAAAATGAGGACACACACCCAGCACAGCATGTCAAGGAGATTATGCTAACCTTCAATTATGCCACCCAATTTAGTAGATAGAATCTTCGTGTGACGATTATATGTAATGTATCCTTAAATTTTTCGACATTTTTCAATTCACGAGTAACAATGCCTTTCTTAATTGTTATGTGTGCCATGACGGGAGGGAAAAGAGAGCTTTTGAAAAGTTAGTTGCAAATGGTTCCGTCATGGCATACGTCATGATAATATGACATACGTCATCCTTATATACTTTCCCAGCAAAATACACTGAATGGTGCAAAACAATTGATAATCCCTTGTGAGATTGCAGTCAAATCCATCTTGCCCGCAATAAAAGCGTTAATGGCTAAAGAACTTGTAGAAACATATAATCTAAGACAAGAAGAAGCAGCTGAAATTTTAGGAATATCCCAATCTGCAGTAAGCAAGTACACACGCAAAGTTAGAGGGCACGTAATAAAAATCGATGAGATAGAAGAAATAGAGCCATTAATAGGAAAAATGATAGCGTTACTCAGAAATGAAACTCATCAAAGAGCAGAATTCCTTAGGTTTTTCTGTGAAACATGCACTATTATACGGGAAAAAAGGTCAATGTGCCAGTTCTGCCAGAAAGCAGACTCAAAAATTAAAATAGAAGAATGTGACTTCTGCTTGACATACACTTCGCGCAGAAAATGATTTGAGAGGTAAAAAACTATTGTCCTCCTCATCTGATGAGAATAATGTTCTTGATATTTTAGAGAAAGTGAGCAAAAGCGTTGTAAACATAAGCACAATAAAACTTGTCCATCACATCTTCTATCAAGTGGTTCCAGTCAAAGGAATGGGTTCTGGAACAATAATCGATCCAAAAGGCTACATACTGACAAACAATCATGTGGTTGGTGGAGCTGAAAAAATATCTGTAACTTTATGGAATGGTGAAATACTTAAAGGAAAGCTTGTTGGCTCATGTACGGTCCATGACATAGCGGTTGTGAAAGTTGACAGGGAAGGGCTTCCTGCAGCAGAACTCGGAGACTCTGACAAGCTAAGATTTGGACAAAAAGTTTATGCAATTGGAAATCCTTTCGGATTAGCTGGAGGTCCAGCCATAACTTCTGGAGTAATAAGCGCGTTGAATCGAACAATAGAGTCTGAAACCGAAATGTTGGAAAATCTTGTACAGACAGATGCGGCAATAAATCCAGGAAATAGTGGTGGTCCATTGGTTGATCTTGAAGGAAAAGTGATGGCAATAAACACGGCTATAATACCATTTGCTCAAGGAATAGGGTTTGCCATTCCAATAAATTCTGCGAAGAAATGTGCAAGCGAAATAATCACGAATGGAATTTCTGCTCGCCCATGGCTTGGAATAATTGGTTTAAGCCTCACTGAAGAAATCGCACGCTATTATAATTTACCAGTTGACCATGGTGTTCTTGTAACTAGGATTATTGATGGAAGTCCAGCGGATAATGCTGGAATAGCCGCCGGCGATATAATATTGAGAATTGATGGCGCAAAGATTTACAGCATTGAAGACCTTGTTGAAAATCTACATAGAAGAAAGGTTGGAGAAACAATTAGAATTGTTGCTGTTAGTGATGGTGAAGAACAGCTTTTCGAGGCTACCTTGAGCAAAATGCCTTAAACTACATACGATCACAAATTCTCGTCCAATAGCAGGAGCGAGTGACCGAAATACCTTCCCCAGAAAGGATAAAGACTAAACCTAGCCTCTCCATATTAGCCCTAATTTCCTTCATAATCTCTTTCATAATTGCCAGAATTTTTACAAGTTTGTATCCAAAGACAGTTTGGGCAATTAGTGGTTTTCACATTCACCATTTTTGGTATGGTTTAGCAATGCTTACCATAGGTGGCTGGCTTGGCATCAGCATAGAAAATGAAAGAATCAATCGAATTGCAGCTATTCTCTTCGGTGCTGGAGGCGGACTCATAGGAGACGAAGTTGGGCTTTTACTCACTCTTAGTGCCCATGCATATTGGGCGGATTTTACCTACACGTTCATAATCATATTTTTAGCGTTTGCATCACTGCTCATTTTACTGATCAGATACAACAAAATTATCCGAACAGAATTCGGTCAGTTCTTGCGAAGTAATGCAAGCCTGTACATTGGGGTTTTTGTTGCGGCAGTCTCGATAGCCTTCATTTTGGAAACCAGTGACATAACAATTATGACCATTTCAAGCTCTCTTGCAATAATCGCTTTCATAATAATAATAGCATATTTTACCCAACAAATTAGAGCAAAATTGGTCAAGTCATAATCTATGTTTCTAATCGCTTGACCCATCCTATTAGGCTTTCAATAAATTACCATATCGGTTTTCTATAAACACGCTTTAGTAACTGAAACTCAAATTGTAACTGCTAATTTTTCGAAAGGCTCTTTTGCTTTCATTTCAAGTGGATTTAGGAATTTATGCTTAATAATGGCAACAGTAAATATCATTCATGAGTGCTATTTCAATGCATATGCATTCGCAAAGTGGCAAAAGAAACCTTACTGTTGCTTTAGGCATCACATTAGTTTTCTTCGCAGTCGAATTAGTTGGAGGTGTAATAACAAACAGTCTTGCCCTTACAGCAGATGCTTGGCACATGTTAAATGATGCTACGGCATTAGCCTTCGCCCTTGTAGCTGCATGGCTTGCAGAACGCCCAATTGACATGAAAAAAACTTATGGTTATTACAGAACAGAAATTCTCGCAGCTTTTTTGAACGGGATTTTTCTCTTCACTGTGATGGTTCTCATTTTTTATGAGGCAATCCAACGATTTCAAAACCCAACTACAGTTGAAAGCTTAAACATGTTAATTATTGCCACTTTGGGGCTTATAGCAAATGGTTTATGTGTAATTGTCCTCTCAAAATCAAGAAGTGAAAGCCTGAACATTAAAGGTGCCTTTCTTCATGTTGTGTCAGATACTTTAGGTTCAGTGGGAGCAATTTCTGCGGGACTGATAATGTATTTCACACGATGGTACCTTGCAGACCCAATATTCAGCATACTTTTAGGTATTTTGATTGGTTACAGTTCTCTTAAACTTATTAGAGAATCTGTAAATGTGCTTTTAGAAGGGGTTCCATATGGCATCGACATAAGCGCAGTGGAGCGAGACATAATTGAATTGAATGGCGTAAAGGAAGTGCATGATCTCCATGTGTGGTGCATGACACCGACTAAGATTTGTGCTATGAGTTGTCATATAGTAATGGAGGAAGGCATTGATAGAAAAAAGCTTCTTTCAGATCTAATCAGAATGTTAAAGGAAAAGTTTGGAATAGATCATACAACTATCCAATTAGAGGAAGAAGGTTATCCGAAAGCTGAAAGCGAACACTCCTAATTAAACTTGAAAGCTGAAGGACAAAGCTTGTTTAAAATGCATTTTTCACATAAAGGCTTCCTTGTAGTGCAGATTCTTCGTCCATGAAATATTAGTAGATCAGTTATTCTCATCCAGTATTTTTTGGGGACACTTCTCATTAAATCCTCTTCTATTTTATCTGGCTTATCATTCTTTGTTAGTCCAAGTCTTTGAGTAAGTCTGCGAACATGTGTATCCACAGCAATTCCTTCAATTACCCCATAAGCATTTGAAAGTACTATGTTAGCGGTTTTTCTTGCAACGCCAGGCAGCTTGAGAATTTCTTCCGTTGTTTTGGGAACCTGCGAATTGAATTTTTCAATAAGCATTTGGCAACATTTTTTGATGTTTCTAGCTTTGTTTCTGTAAAATCCCGTGCTTCTTATATCCGCTTCTAAGTCTTTTAAATCAGCATTTGCATAGTCTCTCGCAGTTTTGTATTTCTTAAACAATTTTTGTGTGACCATATTTACTCTTTTGTCTGTGCATTGGGCTGAAAGAATAGTTGCTATTAAAAGCTCTAATGGATTTTTATAATGCAGAGCTGTTTTTGCGTCTTGATGTTCTTTTTCAAGCAATTCGATGATTTTCAGCACTTTAGCTTTGTCATTTGAAAACATGTTTTTTGAAGGTTGCTTTTTCAAATTAAAGCCTCTTTTTTGGGAAAACCTTTTACTGTTTAGAAAAGAAAAACATTTGCTTTGAGGTGATGCCTTTGGATGTTAAACTTCTTGTTGATGGCAAGCCGATAGACCTTAACGAGTTTGTCCAGACCATCCTAAGTGGAACAATTATTGGAGCGGTAACTTCTCTACGAGATATAAAAAAGGATTGGAAAGAAATAGAGATAAAAGTTACACGATAGAACTGCACTAACTATCCTTGCATGCCTATGCTTATTCTTATTTCAGTAAACATCTCCTTTTTTGCTCTACATATCGGGCAAATGTATGGTGGTTCTTCTCGGAAAACCACATAGCCACACTGTTTGCAATACCACAGTTTCAATTTAACTTTGCTTTCTTTTGTCTCGGAGACTATTTTCTCAGAAGGTTTCGGCTTGGAAGTTTCAGCAATTGTTCCGTAGGCTCTGATCTGCTTTTCTATGGGTCTGCGTTCTGGAACTGGCATGACTGGGGTTTTTCCTTCAAAAATGTCTTTCCTAACGTAAAGAGCACAGTAACAAGCGCCATACTCTTCAACATCAGGGTCTCGATAGTCACACGGGCATATTATGTCTCTGTCAAAATCTAGCTTTCCAGACGCCAGTCTGCATGGGCATGAAGGGTATCCATAACGCTCTTCATTTTGCTTCAATCCTTCAAAAAGGTCTTTTAGAAAATCCTCGTTTGGATTCAAATAGTAGCCTCTTGATTTTGCGTCCATCTCTGCTCTTTGTTGCACTTTTTCCGAAGTTATCAAATTTCTAAAGCCTCTTTCAATTTGTCCTTTCGAAAACCATTTATCAGAATCTTGTCGTCTATAATAATTGCTGGATAACTGAGGCTTCCGCCCCTTTTCAAAATGTCTTTCTTAATTTTTTCCTTGTCTTCTTCGCTGCAGAGGTTCACATCCACATAATCATATTCAACATCGTTTTCTTTCAAAAAACTCTTTGTTAGTTTGCACCAAGCGCATGTGCTTAATGCATATAGTAGAACTTTATGCTTACTATTTTTGCCCGCTACTTTAACTGTTTTCATTTCTGCACACAAGCACCATTATTTTTGCTTAAAGAAGCTATTTCCGTGTTTCTTCAAGCCTTTTGTTTACGCTGTCCCAGTTGACAATGTTCCAGAAAGCTTCAACAAATTTGGCTCTCTCATTCTTGTAATCAATGTAGTAGGCATGTTCGAAAACGTCCAGAACCATTAAGATTCGGAACATTGGATAAACATTCATGTTATGTTTTTCTATCTGCATTATTATGGGCCGATTAGTCTGCTTACAAAAAGTTAAAGCTGCCCATCCAGAACCTTCCACACTAATTGCAGCAGTTGTAAATTCCTTCTTGAATCTTTCAAAACTTCCAAACTCCTTCTGTAAGGCATCAGCTAAAGCTCCAAAAGGTTTCCCTCCACCTTTACTAGGTGGTGCTAAATTTCCCCAGAATAACGAGTGCAGTAAATGTCCGCCTATGTTGAAAGATAATTCTTTCAATGTTGATTTAATGTCTAGATCAGTGCCTTCTTTTCTGGCGTTATCCAACTTCTGAAGGATGGTGTTTGCACCGTTAACGTAAGCCTGATGATGTTTGTTGTGATGTATCTTTAATTGTTCTTCAGACATGTAAGGTGCTAAATCCTTGTAATCATATTCTAATTTCGGCAAAACATAAAATTTAGCTTGCTCCATGGTGATCACACCTTAATATTTTTGAGGTCAGGGCTATATTACCCTTTCCTATGAATCTGTTTTTGGCGAGAATAAATAGAATGCGTAGAAAAACTTATCTCTAACATAGAGCATTCCCCTATAAACTATTACCGGTGCAAATAAACACAGCAGAGTGCTATAAAATGGAAAGATGGGAATGTACAATCTGCGGTTACATCTATGATCCAGAAGTTGGAGACCCTGAACATGACGTGAAACCAGGAACACCTTTCGAAGCTTTGCCTGATAATTGGGTTTGCCCAGTATGCGGAGCGACTAAAGATCAATTTATCAAGAAAGAATAAAGCAGACTTGAAAGCGCATGTAATTTTGTATTTTTTGCAGTTAGGTTTTTCAAAACTTTATATCATGAATTAAACAAGGTTTAGATTGAGCGAATATGGCTATAATGAAAATAAGAAAAAGAGATGGAAGAATTGTTGATTTTGATGCTGGCAGAATTAAAGATGCTATTCATAAGGCTTTCATTGCTGTTGAGCTTGGGAATGGCGAAAAGGCTGAAAGTGTAACAAGAGAAGTTGTTAGGCGTCTTGAAGAAAAATTTACTGAGCAGATTCCATCGGTTGAAGATGCTCAAGATTTGGTTATAAACGTTTTAAAGGCTAGGGGTTATGATAAGGTTGCACTAGAGTATGCAGCTTATAGAAGAACGAAAGAGGAAATCAGGGCGCTGAAGGGAAAACTTGGAATTTTGGAGCCAAAATTAACCGTCAACGCTATGGAAGTTTTGAATAGGCGGTATCTTTTGAAGGATGAAGCAGAGAAAATCGTTGAGTCTCCTGCTGAAATGTTTATGAGAATTGCAAAAGCCATAGCGAAAGTTGATAGGAAATATGGCGATGATTGGAGGCAAAGTCAAAAAATCTTCTATGAAATGATGACGAGACTTGAGTTTATTCCCAATTCTCCAACACTTTTTAATGCAGGCACTCGGCTTGGCCAATTGTCCGCGTGTTTTGTTTTACCTGTAGAAGATTCGCTTGAAGGAATTTTTGGCGCCGTTAAAAATATGGCTATCATTGAGAAAAGCGGAGGCGGCGTAGGTTTTGACTTTTCAAAATTGAGACCTAAAGGTGACATTGTAAAATCAACAAAAGGTGTAGCCTCTGGTCCAGTGAGTTTTATGCGTGTTTTCGACACGGCTACTGAAGTCATCAAGGCTGGGGGAAAAAGAAGAGGCGCTATGATGGGAATTTTAAGAGTTGACCATCCAGATATTCTTGAATTCATAACCTCAAAGCAACAGTCAGGATTTCTCTCAAACTTCAACATTTCAGTTGCAGTTACTGATAAGTTTATGAAAGCTGTTGCAGACGATGCTGAATATTGGCTAATCAACCCGAGAAACAACGAAAAAACCAGAAAGCTAAAAGCCAAAGAAGTTTGGAATCTAATTGCACATTCAGCTTGGGCAAGTGGAGACCCAGGTGTCATTTTCATAGATGAAATTAACAGGCATAATCCAACACCGCAAATTGGAAAAATAGAATCAACCAACCCTTGCATTACTTCAGACGCATGGATTATGACAGAAGATGGTCCAAGGCAGGTTAAAGAACTCTACGGCAAAAAATTCACCGTCATTGTAAACAGTGAAAAATGGGAATCTTCAGAAAACGGTTTCTTCTCAACTGGAACTAAGCCCGTCTACCAACTAAAAACCAGAGAGGGCTTTGAACTGCGCCTTACAAAAGATCATCCCGTTATGAAAGTGAAAAGAATAACAAGATACAAAATGGAAAGGGAATGGGTAAACGCAGAAACTCTGAAAATCGGGGACAAAATCGTTTTGAACAATCATCGAAGCCTTAACGGTTGGAAAGGAAAGTATGGCGAGCGTGAAGGTTACTTAATTGGCTTGCTTTTAGGAGACGGAACAATCAAAAAAGATAAGGTGATTCTCTCATCATGGGGTGCTGAAAAGGGCTCAAAAGCAGTCAGATCTTTAGCTTTTGCCTGCGCTAAGACATTGCCTCATAGATCTGACTTCAATGGATGGATGAGGGTGAAAGGCAGGAAAGAATATCGAATGTCCATGGGGTACTTTAAAAAATTAGCGATGGAACTTGGACTAAATCCCGGGATGAAAACAATCACCAAAGAGATGGAGCAGACTTCTTCTGAGTTTTGTAAAGGTTTGCTCAGAGGATTATTTGATGCAGATGGTTCTATGCAGGGAAGACAATCTAAAGGAGTCAGCATTAGACTAGCTCAGAGCAATCTTGCAATCCTAAAGGCTGTTCAACGTATTCTCTTGAGGTTTGGAATATTTTCAAAGATTTACGTTAACAGAAGAGGTGAAGGAATTTCAAAGATGTCAAACCGAAAGAGTGGAACAAAAAATTACCTACATAAACCTCAACATGAATTAGTAATCTCCAGAGAAAACATGCGCTATTTTTATCAGAAAGTGGGATTCGGAAACTCGCATAAAATGGAAAAACTTGAGAAGGCTATAAAGTCTTACAAGAGGAAAATGAATAGAGAACATTTTATAGCCACTGTAGATGAAATAACTCAAAGCGCTTCAGAAGAGGTTTACGACGTAAAAATTCCGGGAATAAATGCGTTTGACGCAAATGGATTTTACGTTCACAATTGTGGCGAACAACCATTGCTTCCGTATGAAAGCTGTTTTGCGCCTGAGACGAGGATTGTTAGCGATAGGGAAATCGAAACTGTTGAAGACCTGTTTAATAGACAGTGCAGAGGGGAAAAGATACTTGTGGCTACAAACCTGAACGGAAGGGAAAAACGCATAATTTTCAGGCCAGCCTTGGTTACCAAGGTTGGTATAAGACCCACTGTTCGTGTTACTTTAGCTAACAATCAATCGTTGAGAGCTACCCCAGACCACAAAGTTTTCACAGAAGAAGGGTGGAAAGAAGCCGGCAAATTAACTTCCCTTGACAAAGTTATGATTCAAACGTCTGAGGCAGGGGATTTGATATTTGATCTGCTGGAGGAAGAAGTAAGGTTATACCAAATGTTTGGATGGTTTACAGGGGGTGGATGGTTTACGAAAACATGCGGGTTAACATTTGGTCCGCAAGATACCTACGCCTTCGAAGTTCTTTTACCCATTTGGAACAGATTTACAGGAACTAAAAACAAGGTTAATGTGCAAAGAAATTTCGTTCGCTGTGTTTCCTGCCAGCGTAGAGACATTCTGGAGAAGTTCAAGAGTTATGGATTCATCCCTGCTCGTGCGCCTAGTAAGAGAGTGCCGAAGTTCATACTTACAGCGCCAAAACAAGCGCAGATAGCGTATCTTCAGGGTCTTTTCAGTGCTGATGGAACCAAACCCATCGACAAACGTAGGATGAGACATAAAGTGGAACTATCCTCGAGATCGCTTGAACTGCTAAGGGAAGTGCAACTTGTCCTTCTAAACCTTGGAATAAAAAGCAGTGTATACTTTTACAATGAGCGAAAATCTGGGCACTCCCAAGGTGTTCTAAGGATAAACGGCATAGACTACTTGAAATTTGTAGATCTAATAGGCTTTCCCTTAGCTCCTTACAAGCAGAAAAGATGCTGCGAAAACACTGGAAGGAGACTGATTAGAAGCAAGAACTTCATTTCGGTAAAGTCTGTGGAGCCTATTGGAGAGACCATTGTCTACGATATTACAGAGCCTGTAACGCATTCTCTAATAGCTGAGGGGATGATCGTGCACAATTGCAATTTGGGTTCAGTAAATCTTTCAAGTATGGTTGAGGATGGGCAGTTTAATTGGGAGAAGTTGCGAAAAGTTGTGCGAGATGCTGTTCATTTTCTTGATAATGTGATTGATGCGAATCAGTATCCTTTGAAGGAAATAGCGACTGTTACGAGGGCTAATCGTAAGATTGGTTTGGGTGTTATGGGTTTTGCCGACATGCTCATAAAACTTGGCATTCCCTATAATTCTGAAGAAGCTTTGAGTTTTGGCGAGAAATTGATGAGTTTTATTGAAAAAGAGGGACGCAAGAAATCTGTTGAAATCGGAGAGGAAAGAGGTTCTTTCCCTAATTTTGATAAAAGCATATGGAAGGATAAGTACAAAGCAATGCGGAATGCTACTGTGACAACAATTGCTCCTACAGGAAGCATAAGCATAATTGCTGGTTGCTCATCTGGAATTGAGCCGATATTTGCCATATCCTTTATAAGAAATGTTTTAGGCGGAACAAGACTTTTCGAAACTAATCCATTATTTGAGATTATGACAAAAGAAAGAGGATTCTACAGTGCAGAGCTTTTGGAAAAGATTGCAAAGACTGGTTCTGTTCAGAAAATTGATGAGGTTCCTGATGATGTTAAAAGACTCTTTGTAACAGCCTTGGATATAGCTCCAGAGTGGCACGTGCGAATGCAAGCTGCTTTTCAAAAGTACACTGATAATGCTGTTTCCAAAACTGTTAATCTGTCAACTGATGCAACAGTTGATGATGTTAGGAAAATATACGATTTGGCTTGGAGCCTAAAATGTAAGGGAGTAACTGTCTTCAGGTATGGAAGCAAGCCGGAGCAAGTGTTGTACATAGGAGAGATAAAGGCTAAAGAAGGAAAATTTGTTTCTGCAGAATCAGAGTATGCTGGTGGATGCCCAACAAAAACTTGTCCGTTTCCAAGCTGAGAAATGTAAACAAAAAAATCGTAAAAAAATGAAAGCGTAAACTATTTCTTTGTTTTCATATTGTAGCTTGTTTTAACCCCGGCTTTCTCGAAGAGTTTTCCAACAGGACAATTTTCTAAAGTTAGTTTAAAAATTCTCTGAATCTTGTCTTCTGAAGTGTCAGCCTTGACTAGAATGTCAAAGTGGGCTTCAGTTATCGTTCCTTCTTCCTCTGATTTAACAGCTTCTAGCTTTGCTTCCAAATCTTTTAATGGAACCCTCATTTTTTTAGCCATTAAAGTGAAAATTGTTGCAAAACATCCAGCATAACTCATCACTGCACATTCAAGCGCTGTTGGCCCGATGTCTGTTCCAAGTTCGGGCGGGAGGTCTAAGCATATACTATGTGCTCTGCCATCATCAACTGCTATTCTTAAGTCTTTAACAAGTTTTGCGTTTGCATGAAGTTTTTGAGCCAAACTTTTCACCTCTATCAATCAATAAGAATACGAAATAATTTAAAAGCTTCCATGAAGCTTTCCAGTAAATTGTTTAGGAGTATTAACAAAGTTAATATTTGAGAAGATTGGAACTATGGAAGGAATAAAGAGGATTTGCCAAGCAATAATTTTGGAGAAAAAGATGTGGTGTGAATGAGCCTGATACCTGATGAGCATAAAGCACATATAAAAAGTGAACTTGACGAGAAGCTTGAAAATCAAGTTAGGATCATTATGTTTACGCAGGAAATTGAGTGTCAATTTTGTGTGCAGACTAGACAGTTAATCAATGAATTAGCTGCTTTGAATGATAAAATCAAAGTGGAAATCTATGATTTTGTGGCTGATTCTGAGAAGGCTAAAGCGTATGGAATTGACAAGGTTCCGGCATTGGCTATTGTTGGCGAGAGGGATTATGGTGTAAGGTTTTACGGTTTACCCTATGGTTACGAGTTTCAGACGCTTATAGAAGCATTAATAAATGTTTCAAGGGGAAAAACTGACATTTCTGATAAAACTAGGCTGATGCTTGGAGAAGTTAAAAGTCCAGTTCACATTCAAGTTTTCGTGACTTTAACATGTCCATACTGCCCGGCAGTTGCAAGTCTTGCGCATAAATTTGCGATAGAAAATAACATGATAAGGGCTGATGTTGTTGATGCTGGCGAGTTCCCTCAATTAGCCTTAAAATATGCTGTTATGGGTACTCCAAAGACTGTTATTAATGAGAAGATAGAATTTGTTGGTGCACTTCCTGAAGATCTCTTTCTAGAGCATGTATTGCTAGCAACTCATTAGATTGGCATTTGTAATTGAGTGTCTGATTTGAAGCCTGTTATAAGCAGAGAATGTTTGACTCTTGTATTCATTTATAGTGGAGACTACGCTGAAAGGGTGATAAGAAATTTAATAAATGACCCGAGTTTCTGCAAGTCCTGCGGACTCTATTGTGATTCTTGCAAATACAACGTTTACAGTTATGTTCACAATATTAGGGCAGCAATACAAATGCCAAATCCTTCTGAACTGCCCGCTTTCATTGACAGCCCAGAAAAATACATGCCTAAAAAGATTCCTAAAGCTGACTTGTGCATAGCCTCTGGCATGCATAAAGACTTGCTGTTAGAATTGCCACATCGCCTGCAAACAGTTGGTGTGAAGGGCTTAATTGTGCCAATAGAAGATTTCGCCCAAGTTCCTTCGGGTTTAAGGAAACAAGTTGAAGAAAAATGTGAACAGTTAGGTTTGGAAAAAGCGTTCCCAAAGCCTTTCTGTTCTTTGGAGCCAAATGTTGATAAGCCCATGATTTCGAGGTTTGTGACTGAATTAAAAGTGGGCAGGCCTTCCTTAGAGATTTCAACCGTGAAAAGAGGCAAGCGCGAAACCGTAGACTCTGTTGTTGTTAGGCAAAGTGCTCCTTGTGGTTCGACATGGTATGTGGCAAGAAAACTTGTTGGTATTGAAACAGAAAGGGTGGTTCTTTACGATGCCGTTGCAAAAGCGCATCACAGTTATCCATGTACCGCAACGATGAATGTAGATCCGGAAATGAAGGAGCCTATACTGCATATTGGAGGCTACATTATCAGAGAAGAAGTTGAAAAGGCCTTAGCGAAAGCTACAGCGTTGTGAGACTATTCCAGTCGCTTTATTATGTGATATCCAAATTTTGTTTTCACTATAGGCGAGATTTCTCCTTTATTAAGTTTGAAAGCTGCGATTTCAAATTCTTTAACCATTTTTCCCCTTCCAAAAGTGCCTAGGTCTCCGCCACGCTTTCCAGAAGGACAAAGTGAGAATTCTTTGGCTAGGTTTGCAAATTTTTCGCCTTTGTTTAAGCGTTCTAATATTGCCTTTGCTTCCTGTTCTGTTTTAACGAGAATATGTGCGCAATGGACTTTATCTGGCATAAGCTACAATATTGCCTTAATTTCATTTATAACATTTATTTTTTCTGTTTTGGCAATTTTCTCTTTGCGTGCGCGTACAGAAGCAGAAGCTAACGTCATCCGAAATTTAGCTGCCATTTACTGCTACTGCTATGTCACTGGCTGAGTGGCTGTAGGCTTAGACTTCAGCATAGGCGACTTAGGGGTTTCAGAAGCAACCGCAAAGCAGATAGCCTTCCTAAAAGAGCAGGTTGAACGGTTCGTAACCCACGAAGCAGCTTTTCCGCCAGTCACAAGCGAATAAAGACGAATGCCTTGAAGTAAGCAATTGCAAAACTTTTTATTTTTGCAGTTCCTTACTATTCGTTATGAAATGGGAAGATACAGCACTAGAAATTCTCAGATCCGAGCTCAATAGCCGAATTTTTAGAGCAGATGATGTTTTTAAGCTTCTAAACAAGAAAAAAGGCTACTCCAGAGGAACAGCGTATCGTATTCTCCATGACCTTTGCAAGAAAGGACTAATGGAAAGATTGGGCAGAGGCATCTACAAGATCCTAAAAACTGTTAAACTCAAAGAAACCGTGATAGTATCAGCTAGTGTAACCGTCGACATTATTCCAGGTTCACTAACTAAGGCAAGAGATTTGCTCAGAAATAAAGGAATTGAGTTCATGCTTACTGGAGGCTCCTTAGTATATCACTTTTTCCACCATTTACCCAAACGTCTCATCCACTTGATATATGTCAAAAAAGGATCTGGTGAAGTAGCTGTCACACTGCTAAGGGAAGCAGAAATAAGAGCCTTGCTAAACCCAAGCCGAAGCGAGATCAACATAGCACTGGAAAATTTTCCCGAGAGAGACATTTTCGTAATAAGAGAGTTCATGGAACTTCCGGGCAACATTGATGGAAATGCAAGTATTGAGCGGGCTTTAGTGGATTTATATTTTGAGAGTACAAGGAAGAGAATACCTTTTTCTGAAGAAGAGACAGGCCGAATTCTCTCCAAAGTATTGAGAACTGAACCCATAAATTTTAGCCATCTGCTCATGCTGGCGGCCAGAAGAGGAATAAGAGAAGAAATGGAGGCAATAGCAAAGTTTGTTCACCCCGAGCTTCCCATAAAAGGCAAAAGCGAAAACAAATATGTAAAAAAAGTTGTCAAAGCAATGGAAGTATTGCGATGAATCTGATCCACAATGCAAAATACTTTACCCAAGAGGAAATTTTGGAAAGAGCAAGAAAATACGAATTCCCAAATCCATTAGCTGTTGAAATATTTCTATGGGACTGCGAAATTGCAGCGCAACTTCAAGACAAATGCGCGGATATAGTGCTTAAAGGAGGAGCAGCTGCTCAGCTACATCTTCCCTTAGAAAAACAGAAAGGAAGTGTTGACATTGACCTAGCCACTCCCTTAAGTAAAAGTGACATCGCTGAAATTGTTCAGAAAATAAGCCGATCCCTAGAAGGGAACGTTAAGTTTGAGTTACATAAACTGAAGAAACCTACTCTTAAGCTTCCACTCGCAACCTATTTTGCAAAAGCGCCTTCCAAAACAGACCCATCAAGAAAAGAGTTAGAAATAAAAATTGACATTTTCCTCAAGAGCCCTAATTTGCCTACAATAGTGCTTAATAACGTTCATACTTTTGCAGTAGATGTCAAAAGAATGAAGTGTTTCACGGTTGGAACCCTTATCGGCGATAAGCTTCTCACACTTGCAGAAGAAAGCATAGGCATGACGTTTAAGGCAGATTATCCAAAGCAAATCTACGACATAGACGCGCTCCTAGAAGTATGTGAAATTTCTAAGAACACCATCAACGACATGGTTAAATCTGTCAAGACACTCACAAAACTTGAGGCTTCCATTAGAAACATGAAAATCACTCCAACAGAAGCCCTTCACGATGTCATCAAAACAATGGATAAGTATTCGCTGGTGGACACAAGCGGCAGCGATGCAAGCATCAAAAAGAACATAGAGGCTTTTCAACAATTTTTCGTCAACAATAATCAAAGAAAACCATTTTACGGTTGGAGTTCTAGGTCCTTAAAAATCAAGTTTCTTGCTACAATAATCGGCGAATGCATTGAAAACAAATTAAGTGAATCCAATGCTGCTAAAGCTATTACTCAGTCCAAAAACATTGCAGCAAGGCTCAATCAGATCTCTGGAAAGGACATTATCGAGGTAAGGAAAAAACTCTTAGACCTTGCCCAAACAAAAATTCCCTATTTTAGGGAAATGAAAGGCAAGACGCTTGACAGAGTATTTTGGCAAATCCTAACATTGGAAAACCTTCAAGATATAGAACCTATATTATAGTATGTTTCATCAAACAAGATTAAACACAAATTCCTGAGCCCTCCACAACCATTTTACGAACACAATGCACTTCTAAACTAACATATGCGCGCGCATCACTGGACTTGTTGACAACACAGAATTTTCTGGGGCAGATACAATTATCGTACTAACTCCACAACTTTGAATGTGAACTTTTTATGTTAATGAAGCTATTAATAAAATGTGAATGTTGGTTCTTTTCTTGATGGTTCTCTTGCTGCGTAAACGCTTAGAGCTAATGCCCATAGCATGTTGTCGTGACTTTTTGTTAGGTGGCTGAATTGTAGGTGTCCGCTTTTGCTGTATGCGTATTGTTGTTCGTTTATTTGTATGCAGAGCTGCCTATCTCTTCTGTTAAACTTCTTGTGGGAACAGCATGTTGCATACGCGGTAATGCTGCAGAAACAGGCGTCGCGCGCGCGACTCTCGCTGCTGACTTCAAACTTTTGTTGAAACTGAAGAGAATTGTTGATGCGGGTTACTAAAATAAGCTTGAAACCATTACGTTTTGAAGTGGCAGAGTTAAAAGGCTTCTGGAAAAGGCTGAGGAAATAGCCCACAAACATGAAAACGTTAAGGTCAGGCTGAGTGCGTGCTGTTGTAAGGCATAAGAGGCTAAAACATTGTCATTAGCAACTCAATAGAAATTCTTATTTTCTGGGTTCTCATAACATAAACCCAACGTAGTATTGTAAGAGTTTGCAAGATAAGAGTAAGCCAACTTTTTCGAGTGTGTCTCTTGCCATTTTGTTGGAAAATAACTACACCCCATTACTAAGCCTATCATAATCCCAACAAGAAAAGTGATGGCGATGTTTTTCTTCATTTCTTTCACAGATAATTGACCTGGTAGTAAGAGGTTTAAATTTGCAATATTTTTAAATGGTTCTTTGGCGTAGCCTTTTTTATGCATGAGTGGGCTTTGGCTGAAGCAGTAATTGCTGCAGCTTCTGAAATTGTCGAGAAAGAAGGGTTGAAAGAAGTTAAAGAAGTTAAAATACGAGTTGGCGAGCTGCAGCAAATAGAACTTGACATATTAGAGTTTGCTTTATCTCAGCTGAAGCCTGCTAAATTTAAGAATGTGAAATTTCGCATAAGTGTTGTTAGGGCTGAGTTGAAGTGTAGAGTTTGTGGTTACAAGTGGTTTTTTAGAAAACAAGAATTAGATGAGGCGACTTCTGAAGCTATACATTTTGTTCCAGAAGTTGCTCACACGTATATCAAATGTCCAAGATGTGGTAGCCCTGATTTTGAAATATTGCAGGGGCGTGGGGTCTGGCTTGAAAGCATAACTGGAGTGAAAAACGGGGATGGTTGACCCGCGAACTAGTGTTATTGCTGAGAGAATGAAAGATGTAGCTAGGATTATTGCTGTTTCAAGTGGCAAGGGTGGAGTGGGCAAAAGTTTAGTGGCATCGACACTGGCGTTGGCATTAGCTAAGAGAGGCTATAAAGTTGGGCTGTTTGATTTGGACTTTACAAGTCCTTCCACACATCTTGTTCTTGGAATTGGAGATGTCAAGCCGATAGAGGAAAAGGGTATAGTTCCGCCGAAAGTGCATAGCATAAGATACATGTCAATAATTTATTATTCACAAGAGCATGCTTCACCGTTAAGAGGGGCAGATGTTTCAAATGCCTTAATTGAGTTGCTTTCAATTACACGATGGGGCAGGCTTGATTTTCTTGTCTTAGACATGCCGCCTGGAATTGGCGATGCAACTCTTGACTTGATTCGTTTAATTAAGAACATCGAGTTTCTTATTGTTACGACACCTTCACGATTAGCTTTCGAAACAGTTCGAAAACTAGTGGCCTTACTAAAGGAACTGAAAATTTCTGTGGTAGGTGTTATTGAAAACATGAAAATGAACAATTCAGACGCTATTCAAAAGCAAACACTAAAACTTGGTGTAAAATTTCTGGGAGAAGTTCCATACGACTCGAAAGTAGAAGAAGCTATAGGCAACACAAACAAGCTTCTGAACACAAAGCTAGGCAAAAAAGTGGAAGAAATGTCCTCCAAAATCTAAACCTTCAGCAACGCAACCTTCAAACCTCTAGTTGAGGGAATCAGCAGTCGAATTTGCATATAAGCGATGGGTCTAGGCGCGCAGAACGCAAAAGACGACAACATTCAGAAATTGACACTTAAGCGTTTCTTCGTTGGGGGAAACAATCTTTCAAGTTTCTCTTTCGGAAGAGGTCTCGTGACTAGGCTTACCAGAAAATAGGCTGAGGCTGAACCAAACATTAACAGCAGAGCCCAATAACCCCAATGAAACAAGCCAATGCTTTTTCCATAGGCACTAGGGTGCAAAACCGTAAGCGCCAAACCATACACCATTGCAGCAACTGCACCCCATTTAGTAGCCTTCTTCCAATACATGGAAACTCCTACAACAAAAAAGAAAATGCCAGCTTGGGCAACAGCAGAGCCAGACATGAACTCAGAAAGAATAGGTGGAGGCGACGTGAAAGTCCACCACAAAGGCACCGCAATAAATGGAACAAGTATAAGCCGCGTGAGCAACAACAGCCTTTTAGGAGAAACTCCTGGACACACGTTGTGAATGAGGTCTCTTGTTATGTTAGTGGACATAATCATAACCATCCCAGCCAAAGTGGCAACCGAAGCGGCAAAGACGCCTGCAGCAAACAAAGAAGCAAGTGGAACCCCTCCAGCACTTACGCTTACTAATGTTGCTGCAGAATCTCCATACATAGGCTTGTATTGATCCGCCATCAAAGCGTTTCCCCAAACTGCCCTAGCAGCAAACCCGACAACACCAATCCAGAGAGGGGTCAAACCGCCAACAACAAGAATCAGGAACATTACCCAATACTCGCGTTTACTAATCTTTCGAGTTCCCAAAAAACGCGCGATATTGTGTGGAAAACCAGTAGCCATAAAAAGAAACATAAACACAGCAGCCGTAGCACCAATCCAATCCACCCCAGCAAAACCCAAACCCCCAGGCGTCGACAAAGGCAAAGTATAACCTTCTAAAGGTATCGTGGTATTCTCGCCTCCAGGCTTGGTAAATGTCTGTGTTCTAAAAGCTTCTGAAATGTTGGCTGGACCACCAGCCCAAAAAACTGCCATCACACCTAGAGCCCAGCCGACAACTGTCAAAAGGACACCTTGAAAGCATGATACCCATTGGGTTCCAGTGTATCCGCCAACAGCTATATAGACTAAAACCATGATCGCTGTGATCAAAAGGCTCCAATGAAAAGATGTTTTAGTTGTTAATGTCCACACAGTCGCCATAGCCTTGTATTGACCCACAGAATACACTATGAGCAAGACAATCATTATCAAACCCGCTGACGCTTGGACAAACCTGCTTTCAAACCGCAATCTTAACATCTCTGGCACTGTTCGTGCTCCAAACGCCACATATCTTCGCATTCTGTAACCGATAACCAAACATAACGCCATACCCATGATGCACATTGTGCCTATCAGCCAGCTACCTGACCAGCCATAAGAATAACCCAGACCTGCATTTCCAAAGACAGCCCAACCGCTCAAGTAAGAAGCAATTAAAGCAAAGCCTGTTACAAAAGGTCCTATATCACCGTGTCCAACAAGCCATTCCTCAAAACTCTTAGTTTTTTTTCTCACGAAAAGACCAAGAAGCACACTTATGGTCAAAAACGATGCCACAGCAACAAATACGCCGACAACCAGTTCTGGCGTTGCTTCAGGTATCGAAGAAACCATTAATCTTCCTCCCAATAATAGCGAATTCTCACAAAGACCGCCAAAACTCCAAAAACAATTGCAAGCAAAGCATGACCCCAATAAGCATACCATTCTCCAAGCAGATATGCAGTGGCTGGAACGAGAACGATGCATAAAATCATGACAGCTAAGAAGGGATAGACCTTCATGTAAGCCTCACCATTATCTTCTCTCAAATTACGAAACTCAATATTTAAGTCTATTCTGGAAAAATCCAAAAAACAATGTTGACTAGTTACTGGGCGTAAAAAAGCATGGAATGTGCACACAATCTTATTATACACAAAGCGCGTTACAAAACCAGATCACCCAAAACTGTAACAGCGAGGCAATAGTTTGCCACCCGCCAAAGCAATAATTTTCGACTTCATCGGCACCTTAGCAAATGTGAAAGATTACGACATGGAAACATCAAAAATGAAGCTGTATGAGGCTATTTTGAAAGCAGGTTTTAACGTTAGTCTTCAAAAGTTTTTAGACGCATATAACTTGGCTCATGAGAAATATAGGGTTATACGTTATAAGAACTTGGTTGAGGTGACAAATTCCATTTGGATTTCTGAAGCCCTGAATGCTTTGAGGTTAAAAACAACCCCTGATGATTCACGAATAAAACTGGCTGTTAACGTCTTTTTTGAAGATTACTTAAATTCATTAGAACTCAGACCTTGCACAAAAAATATGCTGGCAGAAGCATCACAAGGTTATAAGCTTGGTTTAATATCTAACTTTACATATGCTCCAGTGATTTATTCTGGGTTAAGAAAACTTGGCATAAACCGATTTTTTAATGCTATCTTGGTTTCTGAAGATGTTGGCTGGCGTAAGCCTCACGTGAAAATCTTTGAAGAAACGTTGAAGAGGCTAAATACTAAAGCGGAAGAAACAGTTTATGTCGGTGACAGTCCATTAGAAGACATAAAAGGAGCTGAAGCCTTAGGCATGAAAACAATTTTTGTTGCTTCGCAATTTTACACTCTTGAAGACTTGTATGAAAGTAAACAGAAGCCTGATATGATTGTTAAGAATATTTGCGAACTGTACAAATTAAAGAAAACTGGGTTAATTAAAATCTAATGTTTGAAGAATCATCTGCTTCATGTTTCTAGTTGAAGAAAACTATATAATTGTCATCCATCGTATGCTAGAAGCTTTTTCGACGGCCGTGTCTGTTTTTGATACGTATATTTTTAATCTTAATTGTGGCTTAACAATAATTATGCGCGCGCACGTGCAAATTATTGTTTGTTAAGTTTGGTTTTTCTTATTTTTTGTTGGATGTCAGAGTGATTGTACAGTTTGTTTAAATTATTGGATTGTAAAGGAGATGTTAGGATTTTTTATACGCAATCTTAATATATCCGACTGGAGTATCTACTCACAGTAGCTCTGAAGCATGTCGTCCATTAAATTAAAGGAGGTATGTTCGATGGATGATAGATCTACTTCAGGGGCGTTTGAAATTGGGAGATTTCTGTGTTTCCCAGATAGGAAACTGTGTGGAGTTTTGATTGATGCTGAAAATAGGCCTGGTGTTTTAAGTGAGATTTCGGCCGTGTCAGGCAAACATAATGCAAGCATTCTTTACATAGCTTTTTCCACGTCAATGCCTACAAAGAAGACTACGACTGGTTTAGCCTTTTTGGACTTGACCGATGCTGATGTATCAGCTGAAGAACTTGCAAGAGAAGCTCAAAAAAATAAAGCCGTAAAAAACGTGAGAATTATTTATCCGCCAATTGAAGGTTTTGTGGCAGATAATATTTCCAATGTGTTACTCATGAATGGTGAAAGAGCCATAATAATGCGTTTACAGGGATACAAAGGCTTGGTTGCAAACATAAGAAAACATTTTGGAACCGCCGGCGAAACATTCCTTTATTACATTGGGTTTGATAGCGGTTTGGAATATGCCAAGTCGCATATAGAAATGGCAGCGAAACTTGGTTTAGCTGATCCAGCTCAAATTTTGAAACTTATAAGCACAAGTCTATTCAACTGTGTGGGCTATGGCAGAATGGAAGTGCGAAGTCTTAAAACCAACCCTCTAAACGCAATTATAAGAGTATACGACTCCTTTGAATGTGAATTGGGCATAGGAAGCGGCAAACCCTTCAGCTTTTTCACTCGTGGAATGGTTGCAGGCTGTCTCACAGGACTTTTTAATGAAAAAATGAGTGCTAAAGAAACCCGATGCATAGCCAAAAGGGACCCATACTGCGAATTCAACATCAAACCGGAAAGAAGCGCGCAATAGCAAAATTTTTTATGTTCATTTATAATTAAAAAAATAATAATTCTTACAGGCAACTGAGGCTGCTATGGTCTATGGTTGGAGAAGGAAGAGGCAGGATAGTTGACAAAGGAAATAAATATAAGAAAATTTTCGTTTACATCCCAAAAGAAGTAGCTGCTGACACCAGCTTTCCGTTTAAGATAGGTGAACACGTAACAGTGAAGATTAATGGCAAGAAATTGGTCATAGAGAAAAAAGGAAACTCTAGGTAAGGCTAAAGTTGCATTTGCCTCCTGCCTAAAATGTTTCTATTGCGAACTGAAATAAGCTTCCAAAATTGTTCTACATGTGGACATAAACTTTAAATCATCGTATTTCCTACTGTTGAAATAGGCTGATATCGTGCGAAACAATAAACAATTACTAATAGACGACGAAATCCGTTGGAAAATCATCAAAGCATTGTTGAACGATTTTCCACAACTTAGACAACGCACAAAAAAATATCTTGAAGCAAAAGCAGCGGAAGCACCTGATAATTTCTGATCTTCACATTCCAAGATTAGCCTTCTCTTCACTTCAATTGGTTATGCATCAAGCACTTCTGCGCCAAACTAGATTACAATCCAAACGTGAAACTGGTGCGGTCGCCTGGACTAGTGCTCAAATGGGTTCGAGTCCACATTCTATAATGATTATCATGCTTGATAATTCGTGGGTTCAAATCCCTATGACCCCACATTTTTGAGCAAGATACAAGCAACACTTGAGCAAGTTATTGAAAAAATTAGGCAAGAAATTATTCGAAAAGTTTTTAAGGAGTTTTGTTCATTCTAGTGAACATATGTTCAAAAAAATGAATTTTATAACCAGTAGAAGCCTCGAGATTCTCTATTATCTTTTAAGCAATCCTATGGAGCAGTTTCATGGAAGACAGATAGCTCGCCAAACAAGTGTAAGTGTGGGTGCAGTAAATCAGTTTTTGCGAAAATTCTACAAAATAGATCTTGTTGAGATGAGTAGACGAGGAAAGACAAACCTTTACAGAGCCAACTTGAAGAATCCTATTGCAAGACAGTTCAAAGTCTTGTTTAACGTCTTAACTCTTAACGAATTGATTGATAAAATCAAAGATGATTCAGACAGAATTGTCTTGTTCGGGAGTTGCGCTGAAGGAACTGATGTTAAAGACAGTGATATAGACTTGTTCGTATTAACATCTGACATTAAAACCATTCAACGCGAAGTGAGGCTTTATGAGCGAAAGATTGATAGAAGAATCGCACCTATAATTATTAATCCAAACGAACTTGCAAAAATGAAGACAAAGGATAAACCCTTGCACGAAAGAATTTCAAAAGGTATAACGCTATGGGAACGCGAGTAGGTTTCAAATTCAAACGGTTACTCGAAGAAAGAAGGCTCATCAGAATTAAGCCAGATAGAAAGCTTGTCTCTCTAGCTTGTTATACCATGGCTATTGTGCCCTTAATAATCCAATCAGGCGACTCACTGAAGAGATTGAAGTATGCGTAGTCGACCTTTGTATGATACTGTTTTTGTCTTTCGCTAATTCCCTCATAAAAATGGCACAATAACCCTCTTCTTCGGCGTCGTTGGTCTGCCCATCGCCTAAACCTAGTCAAGTCCTTCATCAAGACTTCCTCTCTAACAAGTTGTTCAATTTCTCATAAAGGATTTTCCAAAAGACTATTACTGAGTTGTGGGAGACATAATCAGCCTAGTGCGAAGTTACTCTATCTAAACACCATCTGGAAGGAGCTTCCAGAAATGATTTATAAGGGACTGCTCAGTAGACTTGATGAGGGTACCTTAAGACCGTGTGCCCAGCGGGTAACGTGGTCTCCAGAGGAGGCAACGTCCGTGTAAGACTAACGGCACACGGCACCTGACTAATGCTTCTTTCTAATTATGGGAACCAGAAATATGCCTTCGGTGGATTGTCAGAGTATCTTTTCATCTTGCGCAAATCAAAAGGTAATTGCTGAAGTGATTTTTGAGAAACTTCACTCTCAATTATAGTCTTGATCATGCCTGCTACAATGTCTGCAACCTGAATAGGTTTTGATTCGTGTGAGCGTAAATTGGCAAATAACGGAATGTAATCCTCGAATTGACCCCCATCTTTCTTAGCCAGTGTCTGAACCAGTAACCGAACCACCTTCTCAGGAGTCAAAGGACGAAAATCAGCGTCACAGTGTATTTGAACATCATTTACAATTTCGAAAAACTTCCTTTTGAGATTTGGTCTGAGATTCTTATGTTTAGGATCTCTTTCATACCCGGAAAAGCATCCTTCTATCAAATTTGTGAATAAATTCTCTATTTTTCCTCTACGGTCATTTAAAGCATTTGTCTTTATCACGAGCAAACCATCACAGCAAATTGAGAGTGTCAATTCGAATTTCTTAAGCAGTTCCTCTCTATATGTCGCGTTTAGTTTCGACCAGTGAAACTCTTTTTTATAGTGATCTTTCGGCAATTTCAAATGCCTTTCGAGGAAAATATACGCGCCTTCATAATCTGGAATGGAGCATATAAGGATCACACTACCGTTGTTTTCAAGACCACTCGTGTCAATTCCTATTGAACGTTGCTTTGACAAGTCTGGGATTAGAAAAACATCACCATCCGCCTTTATTCGTCTTATTCTGTGATCATTGTATCCTCTTAATCCTTGAGCAATCCATCCTGTTCTATCTCTATAGACTTCGCTACTTGCAAGAGATTTGAAAGTTGGATCTAAGGCTTTCAAGAGCGACTCATATGAAGTCAGAGATGACCCAAATGTCCTTCTGTAAAAATCAGCAGGCTGCACAAGTGTTGGCTGCAACCTGAAAGTTTGTTTTCCATACTGAAAATCACTTCCTAGATATGCTTTTTCGATTATATCGAAAAAAAGATCGATCCATTTTGCATCTTTCTGGGTGGGCACATCAATCCATCCGAAAAATCATTGTTGAAGCTAAAGAAAAGAGTTTCCTAACTCTAAATCCAATAATAAGTTTAGTGGCATGATTGTTCCAGCGTATGTTAGCAGAGTTTCGGAAGGGTTGTGCTGGAAATATCGCCATTTTGGTGTCAGATGAACAAACCATACTACTACAGAAAAAAGGTCCTAAGGGAGACTGTGGAGACCTCACATCTAGCCATGGTTCAGAATTTATCCCCAGCGATGTCACCAATCCGAGAGTTCGAAAGGTTGCCTGACTAGGGTTTCATGGTAGCACGGGAGAGTTTCGAACTCTTGCCTTGACAGTAACATTTTTGCAGATAAAACACACAGAGGTGAGGTTTCAAACGTGGGCTCTCTAACCTATACGACCAACTAGAAGCTTATTTCACGAAATAAAGCTAAATTGATCGAGTATATGTAGAAATAGTGCTGTAGCAGTCCAGTTTTTACCTGTCTCTGCACATGATGCGGTCGCCGGGATTTGAACCCGGGATCGCAAGCTTGGAAGGCAACCACATGCCCAGAAGGCTTTTGTGTCCTAAACCAGTCTAGACGACGACCGCCTTTATTTTTCTGCACTACAATAGTTAAGGTGACCTAGATAAAATTTCTTTTCCGGTATCTACTACTGCGGTTTCTTTTCTGGCCTATACAGTTTCCTTTCATGCATAGGTTTTGTTTTAAAGGTGCCATGATATGTGGGCATAGAGACTCTTTGTCTCTCCAAATTCTTAATTCGAGCATAAAGCTTTGAAACCTTAGTCTTCGACGGCGTTTTAGGCTTTGAAATGTGAACGCGAACTGGTGTAAAAGGCTTCTTGATTTGGTTCTTAGCGGTCTTTCTCTTTAAGCCTTTCGCTTGCAATTCTTTTACTTTTTTGAAAACCACGTAGCCTTCCTTTAAATTCACTTCCTGCACATTCCATCCAGCATCCAGCCATGCCTTAGCGTGTACATCATCAGGTGAGTTGTTCCACCATTTTTCTTCACGGTATGCGGTCATTGGCAAATTTTCACCCATTATTCCATCTATTTTTGCAAATGAAAGCTTGACAGTGTCTGTAAAGCCTGCTCTAAATTTCAAATAGCTGGTAAAAGGACTGTACTTAGTGTTTGATTTTGGTGAAACAATTCTTCTTGCGCAGTTGAGACAAAACATTCTTGTATAGTCGCCTGTGGAAACGTCTGGAACCATGCAGTCTTTGCAGTACAATTGTCCACATCTTTGGCATCTTCTAAGATATCCGTATGGAAGTACTCTGCCACATATGCCGCATTCATCTTTTAATGGCATATAATATCACATGCGAGTGATGTAATGCAGTTTTTGCTAATTAGTAACGAAGCTTTTCATATAAACTTGACTAATCACTCTTAAAATTACGTGTGTTGTTTGTACTCTTTCTGTTTCTATTGTTTTCTTATTAGTTGAAGTTTTTGCAGAGTGAAACATATTATTAACAGAATACTGGTCTATCTGTTATGGGGTTTTTTGTTGTATCTAATGATCGGTACTGCGATGATTACTGCAATCATCAATGTGATTATTTCTGTGGTTATTTCTGGTGTGTTGTTGGAATCTACAACGTATCCGCCAACAGTCACATTCTCATGGTTGTTGCCTTCGGCGCCTCTTCCAATTGTTAATGTGATAGTGGCGTTTTTAGTGATGGAAGGAAAAGAGGCGTACACTGTTAATGTGTACACTCCTGGTGTTGCAGTGGGGCTTACAGTTATCGTCAATATGGACTGGTTGGATTTCCACTCTCCAGAGGGCCAGCTTGGTGGAATTGTCACTTGTTGAGGGTCAAAGTTTGTGGAGACTCCGCTTAGAGAAGATGCGGATAAATTAACAGTCCAAAGTGCTGGGTTGTTCATGACACTGACATTTATGAGTGATTGGGCCGAGCTTCCCAAAGCTATTGTAAGGGATGAGGGTTCCGCAGAAAGACCAAAACGAATAACGAATGGAGCGTTACATGTTTGCACTAAGTAACATGAAATGAGTGAGATAGTAGAAAAAAGGCAGATGACCAGAAAAATACAACTTCTTTTTTTCATGACCCTAGACTCCCTGAGTTGTTTCTCGATGTTGCATATATATATAAATTTCGAAACTTTTTTAGCCTTGAAATTCAAAAAGCATATCCCTCAGTGGTCATGTAAACATGCTTATTGACGATGAGGGCATCTTACCGCGCGCGAGGTCAAGTTTGTTTTGAGCCAGACAGATGGAAAAGCATGTGGGGCGGCATTAGCCTTTTACAACTGCTAAAGGCACAAATCTTGCAACTTTGGTGGCTATTCCAACACTGTCACTTACTTCTGCAACCACATCCACATTTTTATATGCTGGATCAGCCTCTTCAGCCAAGACCACGGAGCTTGCCGATTTGACAAGGATTCCACGTTTTTCCAATGCTGTTTTAATGTCTCCACCCCAGTATCGTTTTTTGGCAGCGCTTCGGCTCATCATTCTGCCGGCGCCATGTGCTGTTGAGCCAAAACTTATTTGCATAGCTTTTTCAGTTCCTACGAGAAGCCACGAGCTTGTTCCCATACTGCCTGGGATAAGAACTGGTTGTCCTGCAGTGCTGTAGTCTGCTGGTATCTCTGAGTGTCCAGGTGGGAAGGCTCTTGTGGCGCCTTTTCTGTGAACCCAAACTTTCTTTTGTTCTCCGTTAACTTTGTGGTTTTCTATTTTTGCTATGTTGTGGGCTACATCATAAACGAGTTTAAGACCAAACTTTTCTGCGTCTTGTTTGAAAACCTGTTGGAAACTTTGCCGGATCCAGTGCATTATTACTTGACGGTTTGTGAAGGCATAATTAACTGCGCATGCCATTGCTTGATAGTAATCTTCTGCTTCATTGCTGTTTCCTGGAGCGCAAGCAAGTTCACGGTCTGGTAGTGTTATCTTGTATTTGTTTACAGCTCTTTCCATGACTCTTAAATAATCTGAACATATTTGGTGGCCGAAACCTCTTGAGCCACAATGAATCGTTAAGGTTACTTGATTTTCCTGCTCGATTCCGAAAACTTTGGCTGTTTTGGAATCATAGATCTTGTCTACTTTTTGGATTTCCAAGAAATGGTTTCCTGAACCTAATGTTCCTATTTGTGTTAGCCCTCTATTTTTTGCTGTGTTTGAAACCTTATCTGGATCTGCGTTTTTCATGCATCCACTTTCTTCGCAGTGTTCAGCATCTTCACTCCAGCCTAATCCTTTATCAATAACCCATTGAACACCTTCTACAACAAGATTTTCTAAATCATGATCTGTTACTTTAAAGTCCTTTCGACGGCTTCCAAGCCCGCATGGAACATTGCCAAAAATAACGCTGGCAAGTTCGCCAAGCTTCGGTCTTATATCTTGTTCTGTAAGATTTGTTGTTACTAAGCGTACTCCACAATTTATGTCGTAGCCAACGCCGCCTGGGCTAATTACGCCTAGTTCATAGTCTGTTGCTGCTACGCCGCCTATGGGGAAGCCGTAGCCTTCATGTCCATCTGGCAAGGTTATTGAGTGTTTGTAAATGCCAGGTAAATGGGCAACATTTACACATTGCTGAAGGGTTCTGTCAGTTTGCATCTTCTCTAACAAGTCTTTATTAGCGAATACTATGCCTGGGACTCGCATGTTTGGCTTGTATTGTGGAATGCGCCATGTGTAATTGTCTATTTTCTCAAGTGGCACTTTTTCTGTTGGGCGATGTCCTTCTCCTTCTTCCATTTTTTCACCTAACAATCAAATGAGCATTTGAAATATAAACAATTTTGGTGCCCGTACCAAAATAAGCTTACAGTGGAAAATCCTTAAACTTCTCTACAAAATCAATAATGCCCAAAACGCTCTCGTTAAGCACAGTGTGACTCAAAACCAAATGCGCGTCAATGTATACTTTACTTTTTTGAATAGCTGAATCAGCTTCAACTATTCGTTTGCTTATGGTTTCAAAATTTTCCTTATTTTGTATTCCTTGCTTTGCGATTTTTGTCCAAAGCTCAAGTTGGTTCGCATATGCTTGCAACTTTTCTATGGCATCTTCTGCTTTGCCAAAATGACTATAATACAAAACTTTAGGCTTTAGATTTATCAGCTTATTCAATGAAGCTAAGGCAATGTCTAGGCGGAATGGTGTGGGCGCTGTTGGCACTATGGTGTCCATCTCGTTGAGGTAAATGCCCGCTGCATCTCCTGAGAAAACGCCTTCGCTTAGCTGGTCATAATAGCTTAAATGATGTGAAGCATGACCAAGCGTTTCTATAGCTTTCAGTTCAACGGTATTTCCAATGTCAAGAATCATGCCATCCGTTGCTGCAGTAATCCTATCTTGAGGAATTGGCTCTGGTTTGCCGTATATTTCAGCTATATGTCCCAGAACTTCCTTTGACTGTTGCCACAGTTTTTCAGGATTTGCTAAGTGAGGTGCTCCTCTGGGATGAACAATAACTTTGGCTTTTGGCAGAAACTTCAGTAATGTGCCAGCACCTCCTCCATGGTCTAGGTGAATGTGTGAAACGGCAACATAGGCTACTTCTTCAGGTTTTATGTCTAGTTCTTTTAGGCAATAAAGCAGGTTGGGTATTGATGATGTGGGTCCTGTTTCAACTATTGCTGATTTTTTTCCTTTAACTATGTAGCAGGCAATAAAGCTTTTAATTCCCGCAGTTTCAACATCAATTTGGTACAAGTATTCTTCAAGTTTTGTTATTTGCATTTTTGTTCTATCCTAATTTTCTGCTTTGTTGTTTTCTGTTGATTATTTTTTTTGGGCGTTGATGCTATAAACGTTGTTACTATTTTGATTCACGTCTGCGATGCGCATCTGCCAATTTTTTGCTCTCTTGAGTTTTGCTGTCTTCTTTATTTAAACATGCTTGCATGCGCGCGTTATCAAATACACGCTTGGAAAACAAAATTAGAAATTAATCTTGTTTAAAACCTCGTCGGGCATGAACTCTTGGCGAGATCTGACAGAAGCTTCCTCTACATAAAGCTGAACCGCATATCTAAGCGCCTCGTCAGTTACGGGAATGTAATCCAAGTCAGACTGGAAATAGCTGAGAAGTGAAGCTGAACATGCAAAACGTAAGGCTCTGTCCTCTAAACGGGCTGAAAAGGTTACGAACTCCCTTGGAATATGCTCCAAAATAGCGTTGCGCGTTTTCTCAATAATCTTGTAAACCTTGGGTGTGACGAGAACATGTTTTCGTGGAAAACGATCCCTAACCATTGGATGCCCAGTTTCAATAGCATAAACAAGAGTCAAATGGTTCCTGATGTTTCCTGCACCTTTCTCGATGTCAATTTCGCCTAAAGCCAACTTCATCTGGCTTTGGGCTAACTCAATAAAACGTTGTTTAGTGAGCCTATGTAATCTGCAAAGCATACGATCTTCTATTGCATTGTAATTTGGGTCGCTTATCGTTACTTCGTAGCCTCTTCCAAAGGTTGCTACGTTGTAATTAACGCTGAAGAAGCCGTTGAATCTGTAAGGCCCTATCACCTCACGGTGAATCTCGTACTTGATCACGCTGCGCTCCATAGCCAACTTTAAGGGTTCCACCATGCCTTTATACTTAAACCAATCGTTAAACTCTGGAATAATGAAATTGAAAACACGACCCACATATGCTTGACCTATCCTTATGAAACGAGCTGGGGTCATACCGCCTGTGTAACGGTTTCTTCCAGGAATACCATGAGGATGAATTTTAGCGTCCAACTTGCCTAGTATCATGTCCCTCGTGGAGAAGCTTTTGCCAGTTCCTGGTTCACCGAAAAGAGCCAGGTTCCAGCCAGTTTGCATACCTGTCTTTCCCCGTTCATGAATTATCTCAACATCCGCTAAACCATACTGCTGGGTTATGCTGAGTAAGCTGTCAAAATACAGAGTAGGCCCAAACATCTTCAGCAAGTAATCACTCAAAGCGCCTATGGAGAAAGTTTTCCCAAAGCTCACAGTGGCTTCGAGGCGATTCTTTAACAGACTGCTGAGATGCTGGTTCAACATGGCATCCATTTTTTCTATTTCCTGCCTTTCCAAAGCAACGTAATCAACTTCCTCTTCAGCAACTTTAACTGATGTTGGTTGAAAAGCTTCTGAAGTTTTCGGCAACTGTTTATGAGTAGCTAAGCCCAACTCCAACCGTATCAAAGGAGAAACCTCCTCCAGAATGATCCATTCACGGTAGTTGTCTCCCTCATAGAAGGGAGCGATTATTTTCAGCTTTTCTAGTTCAGCTATTATGGGCATCGGGTCCATTTGGCTTTTCAGTTTTTCTGCAATGTCTCTCAAGTTACATCCTTTGCCAGTCTGGAGAAAAACCTTCAAAATTTCTATGCTGTTTTCTCCATATTTCTTTTTCATCTCTTGAATGTTGCTTTTAATAGTGTCCCATGAACCTTTAAGCAGCAGGTGTCCATCTTCAAATGTGTAATGTTTACCTCTAAAAACAATCCACTTCCTAGGCTTTTGCGTCTCAAAAATTTCTTTAAGCTGAGAGTCGCTTATTATAGAGGCAATTTCAAAAGCTGCTTGTTCCTCATTGATGCCCCAAGGGTTTTCAAAGTGCTCAAAATATGCAATAGCAAGCTTCATACCTATCTCAAAAAGCTGGTGACGGGGAAAAGCACGTTTGAATAGAATTTTTCTTTCAACAATTTTGTCTTCAGCCGCCACCTAACTTTCCTCCTGCAAATATGATTCAGTTATGACGTCTATCTCTTTTTGTCCTATCCAATTCTTAGCCTTTAACTCCTCCAGTCCCCTAGTCAAAGTTTCCTTAAATCTTTGCGAAACAAGAATGTTGGCTGAGGCTGTTGCAGAACGAAGGGCTTCAGCGAAGGCTTTATCAGAATTTATGCGTTTTTTTAAGGCAAAATTCAGCATTCTGCTAATAACTTTAGATCTTGGCTTTAGAAAAGGCTTCATTTTTGAGGCTGCTGTGAAACCTAGTAAAGTTTTTTGGAAAGTCTTCAGGACACCCTTAGGGCTTGAAACCTTGACCGGGGGAAATATGTGAAGTTGAGTTTTACTTCCAGCTTTGTATCCTGCTAGGTAAAAGGGCAAGCATACAAGGGAGACATCTTCTAGCGTTTGCCAAGGCAAAGTCAACTCCTCAAACTTGTCCTTCATTTGCCTTTTGTTTTCTATTAGATCTTCGATTTGTTTTGCAATTTGGTCTATTGTGAGCTTAAGCGTTTCCATTTCTTTTTGTTTGAATAGGACTTTTTCTTTGCATTGGTCTTCTAAGCTGGTGATTTTGTTTTTTTCTTTATCTACTAACTCTTGGTAGCAGCTGCATAGCTTTTCAATTTCAGCCTTGTTTTGTTTTTGTGCTTGTTCCATAGACCCTATAATGTCATGTAGCCTATTTTTCGTCTCTCGAATTTTGCTTTCGCACAGCTTAATCTTGTGTCCTATGTGGGCTACACCTATTTTGCTTCTTCTTTTTTGCAAATCTTGCTTTTTTGTTAGATCAGTTTTCCGCAGTTCCAGCTTTTGCAGTTCACGTTCACGCCTTTCCCTCTCCTTCGCTTTTATTTTTAATATGCTTTCAAGAGTCCTATTCATCTTGAAAATTTCGGCATCTCGCTTCTTTTCTAACTGGCTGAGCTTCTCTTCTATGGCTGGTAGCAATTTTGATATTTTCTCACTGTAGGATTCTTGAGTGAACTTGATTTCCTTGGTAATCATCTGCTCATGGAAGTCTAATGTATCCATTAAAACTTTTTTGACGTATTCTAAACCCATTATGTCAGAATGCATTTTGCTGTGAAGATCTGACAGCTGTTTTGCGCCTTCAATAGCTTTTGACGCATCCAACGTGGGAGGCACCATAACCATAGCAAGGCTTTCCTTAAACTGCAAAGCAGCGGTTTCCTTGATATATTCGAAAATAGCTGACAAAAGTTTTCTGTCAGAAATTAAAGCATCAATCTTAACTTCAACGCTTCCGGCAAAGTCGTTGAAAACTTTTTTATGCTTCTCAAGGGCAAGCTTAAATTGTCCTCGAATGGATGCTCCTTGTTCAATATCTTCAAGAAAGGTTTCAAAGCTGGGCAACTTTTTATATTTTATGAGTGATGAAAAAATGTTTAACCCATCTAAAACGAGGGATTTTTCGCCCCAAGGAATAAGCCATAAGGGGTAATGCATTTTAGAAACGAACATGATTTTTTCCGAAGCTTCCAAAAAACCAAGCTTTCTGCGTTTCGCTTCTGCCGAAAGAAGAACTGCGGCAGTTTCCATGTTACGGGTGAAAGCTTCATTATCATCTGCCTCAACTGCGAAGGGAAGAGTCAAATTAGCTGTAGACATTCTTTTTCACACCGCACTATTTGAAATTTACAATTAAATATAGTTGTTAGTCTTAATGAATCATCTGGAAAAGCGTTTCAATCTCTAGCATGCACATGGCTTTCCTTTAGCGTTTACGTGAATGTTCTTTTTGGTGGTGTTTTGTCAAAGTCTTGATCGTTTGAGTTTATTTCTTTAATCTTGTTCTTTTTCATTGTTCATAGTTTTAATGCATCAATAAAGTCTATTGTATTTATCCACCTCGTCTAAAGCCGAAAGTAAGTTGTCCTAGGTGATGGTGAGTTTGTTAATGATTACGTAGGGGTTGACGCTGTTAGGAAGTGTCTTACATCTTTTTCTTAGCTTAAGGAAACTGGGGAATCGCGGCTTTTTGAAGCCTTAGTAACAGACTTAAATATTTAGAATTGATACGGTTATGTCAAGGGAAGAAGGGTACACAGTGACCCGAGAAGAAGAGGAACAACGTCTGCTTAAAAGGTCAAGGGATTTTCTGAAAACTGCTGAATATCAAACAAGTAAAGGCTTTTTCGACCTCGCAACTTTTAGTCTTGAACAAGCGTTGCAGCTTTTTTTGAAGGCAAAACTATTGGCGGAAGGCGTTGACTATCCAAGAACGCACAGTGTCAGGGCTCTCTTGGAAATACTCTCAGACCTGGTTCCAAAAAACAAAGAATCTACTATAAAAGGCATATTGGAAAATTATCTGCTGGAATTGGGCATGCTGGAAGACGCTTACATAACATCTAGGTACGTAATGAGAGAATTCACCAAGCAGGAAGTAGAAAAGCTAGCGAAGGCAGTTAAAGAGATTATGAAAAATGTCACATGAAATAATAGTAAAAACCGCGCTGAAAAGGCAGGAAGCCTTCAGAAACCTAGAGAAACACCTAAAAACCATCAAAGAAACAATTAACAAACTTGATCCAGAAGCAGAAACCTTTATGTTCGGTTCAGTTGCAGAGAAAAAGCACAACTATTCAAGCGACGTAGATATCCTCATAATTACAAAGCTGGATCCAGCAAAGGTTCATTCTGAACTTTGGAAAGCTGGAATAAGAGACCCATTTGAAATTCATGTGCACTCGCCAGAAAAAGCGACTTTTTTCAAAGCAAGAACCAAGCTTGTAAAAATATAGCTGAAGCCGCTGTCCTCGCTATAGCTCGAATGCACAGCATCTGTGAGTTTTTGATTTTATGAATGCAACTCATCTAGCAGTTGTCTGGTTGCTTCTCTTATGGCTTGTTATGCGTTGTGTTTAGTTTTGCGTTTTTTGTCTTCGGTCGAGCTGTTGCGTTTGCCAATTGGCTTGACTGTGGCAGGGGTCGCTAGGGCTTTTGGGTTGGCTTATGCGTTTTTCTGAGGTTGTTCTGCCTTTTCCGGGCGGTTTGGAGAATATACCATAGTTTTTTGTGTGAGATGTCCAAAGTGTAAGTGGGTTATTTAGTAAACCTTTTGTTATGTTGGATTTTAGCGGTGAAAAAACCGGACTTGTGAATGTTTGTCACTATTGTAATAATGTTTTGGGCTGTGCTGTCGTGTGCGCAAGGGTTATTAAGGAGTATTTACTCCTTTCCTTACCTAGGGTTAGGTGTATGAGAGGCAAGATTAAGACAAGTATACTGATTGATGAGGATATTTGGGAGGCGTTCAAGGTTAAAGCTTCCTCAAGGAAGGGTTTAAAGGGGATCAGCAGAGCAGTTGAGGATGCTTTGGAGGAGGAACTGAGTGAAAAGGTCGTGACCGAATCGCTGGAGAATATGTGTCCTAGAAAGCTCTCTGATCTAGAGATAAAGCCAATCAAGCCGAAGATTGCCACCTCGGCTGGAAAGGTTATCAGCGAATTGAGGGAACAAGCGGTTTGAAAGTCTATCTGGACTCAAGTGCAATCGTTAAAAGATATGTACTTGAAGAAGGATCAGAC
>Ga0209102_1000170_pt1 | contig 44500 bp, 36 predicted proteins | sample ConPoolayeHmetaG_FD_185483 | JGI IMG/M metagenome (GOLD analysis project Ga0209102, IMG submission 185483) | Hot spring microbial mat communities from California, USA to study Microbial Dark Matter (Phase II) - Cone Pool mat layer H metaG... ...
AAAAAGACAAAACCAGGGCTAAAGTAAAGTAGTACTTCATTGAGTAGAGAAAGAAGAAAGAACCCATTAAAAGAGCAACAGAAGCAAAGAAAAGTCCTATTTTAGTAAAAATTGGCTGTTTGAAAAATATCTGAATCCAGAAAAGAAAAATTAAAGTTAAAAATGAGGAAGAAAAAAAACTAAAAAGGAGATTTTTCCCTTGATTCTTAAAAAACCTAAACAAAGGAGGAGGGGCAGGGGCAAGACTTGGGGTAAAAGTTTCCCATACTGTCTTTAGGCGATCAACCCAACCGCCAAAGGAAAAAACGGGAAGGCGAGGAGCATGAAGTTTAGCGTAAGCCAAACGCCTTTCGTAAATGTTTAAACCATTCCTTCTTAAAATATTCTGAACCCCATGATGACCAACGATAGGAACTCCGGCTATTCTTGGTAAATTCTGTACTAAACGATGCACCGAAAGATCAGGATGTTCAATCACCAATTTTAAAACGATCTGCTCATACTTCTGGGGCGTTTGTCTTCCCCAACGCGAAACCAGCCATGGCCGGTTCTCTAAAGACTCGCCTAAAAGATGCCGTTTCTTCCATTTATAAAAAAGAGTTCGAGAAACTCCAAACTCCCGACAAGCACGACTTACCCCCACCTCCTTCGCCCGTTCAAGTAATGTTATCCGCACCCCAAAGTCCTGCTTATATTTTTTCTTATCTTTCTCACCTAAGAGATATTCTCCTTTCTTTCTCGCCCATTTTCTTCTTAATTTTCTGGTTCCTAAATTATGCTTATTTAAAATTCTCCAAACAAAATTCAGTTTCTCTCCCAGTTTTTGGGCTATTTCTTTGCAGGTTAAATTTGGGTTTGAAGCAACTATCTTTAAGAGTTTTTCTTCAAAAAGAAGCTTTTTCTCTTCTTCTTTCGCAGAAGAAATTTTAAGAGGATCCCCAACTCGCTTCCGCCAACGATAATAAGTCATTCTGGAAATCCCAAGTTCTTGGCATGTTTGACTAATAGAACCACTACGCTTAAGTGTTTTTTTGAAAAGATCAATTTTTGATTTAAAAGAATTGGGCAGAGATTTTCTCACCTTAATTCAATTTAAGCCTATGTAACATATTATCAAAATTCCTTATTTATTTTAAATGTAAACGTCATGTGGGTACTTGTCAAGGGGGAATTTAAAAATCTTTTCTTGTCTTCTGTTATCTTTTAAAAAATAAATTGCCTGCGAAGGTAAAAAATTTTGCCAAATTAGAAAGTCAATAAAATCCTCATTAAATTAATCCCCTACCCCAAAAAAATCTTCTTTGAAAAAACAAATCTTATTTACCCAATTAAAAAAAATAAAGTATTTATAAAAATCTTCTAATTAGTAATCTAACCTAAAGATCTCTAAGATTGACTTCCTTCTCTAAAAACAAAAGCGGCAAAAATAACCCCAAGGCAGTAACCGAAAGTAAAAAAACCAAAATAAAGCATAAAAACCTTTCTAGGGCAGAAAAAAATTCTCTGGAGCAGTTGGCAGATTCTCTTCCACTGCCAGGAAGATAAAAATGTTTTTAATCGAAAATTAAAAGAAAGTCAAGAAGAAAAAATTTTAATTTTTAAAACCATCAAAAGGCGAAAGAATTTTTTTAACTTCTTTTGAAGTTGAACAAAATGGACAGTGAGTTCTCCCCCATCTCAAAGAAAAAAAACCAACAATCATCTCATAAAGAGCCTGCAAACCCATCGTTAAACCAATCAAAAAAAGCGGCAATCCAAAAATGAACTTAAAAGGCGCCTCAAATTGCATCCAAATTAAAATCCCCGCCAAACCCACTAAAAACCAAGTCGCCAACAAACAAATCCCTTTTACAATCGCTCTTATTGAAATTAAAAGCTGATGAAAAATAGTATGCGCCACAATTTAATTTTATCAAAAATTTATCTAAAAGAAATTGTAAACCCACCAAAAATACTCTTGACAATCTTTGCCATAATGTGATACTCTATTTTATAAATCGACATATAAATTTTTTCAAAGATGGGCGAACCAAAAAAGAATCTTTCTTTAGATGAACTACCAGATCTTTTAACTGTCAGAGAAGTGGCAGAAATTCTTCGGGTTTCTCCTTTAACAATTAAAAGATGGGGGAAAAGAGGAAAACTGCCGGCAATAAGAATTAATTCGCGCGGCGACAGAAGATATCGCAAGGAAGCGGTATTGTGGCTTTTGGGAATCCAGCAAAAGGGAGAATAAACTAATAAACTAAATCTTCAATTTTTCTTTAACCACCAACAAAGGAAAAATGACGCAGGAAATAAAAACTCTCTTTAGGTGAGAAGGCTTTAAAATTAATCTCCAAAGCCATTCAAGCCCTAATTTGCGAAGAAAAAAAGGCGCCCTTCTTGAAAATCTTCCTATATAATCTAAAGACCCGCCAACTCCTATAAAAATACTAGCATTTGCCTTTTTTAAATTTTTAAAAATCCATTTTTCTTGTTCTCCCCTTCCATGGCAAGCAAAAATTATCTCATATTTTCTTTTCTGCCAACCAACCATTTCTTCTAAAACTTCAATTTTAAGCCCAGGATATCTTTCTTTAATTTTCTTGACCAACTCTTTTCCTTCTCCCCTTTCTCCTCTCCTTGCCCCAACTATTCCCACCCTCCATTTTTTTTCTTTAGCCATCGCAAGAAGTTTTTCTGTCAAATCTGCTCCTGTTATTCTTTTTGAAATTAATGGCTTCGTCTTTAAAAACCAAGAAGCCAAAACCAACCCAAAACCATCAGGTATAGCCAAATCAGCCGAATTTAAAATTTTTCTAAAATGGGGATTTTTTTGGGCATAAACCAGAAATTCCGGATTGGGAGTAACAATCCAAAATTTCCTGCCTTTTTCTATTTTTTCTAATACCATTTTTAGCACCTCAGATTCCTGAGTGCTATTTAAAGAAACTCCAAGAATTTGCAAGGTCTGTCCTGCTTTTAATCCCTCCTCTTTTTTTCTTAAAATAGCTCTTTTTTTATTTTTCAGCGACTTTAAGATCATTTTTTAGGCAATTTTTTAAAAAATTTTCTTAACCAAAAAACATAAAAAATAAAGAAAAAAGCCCTTAATACTATAAGATTTATAATAATTAAAATTATTAATCGCAAAAATATATTTATGAACAAACTATTTATTCTCCCAAAATATATTCAAAATAGGTTTATTTTTTTAAAAAAATATAAAATTTTTTCGATTTATAAATTTTTATATTATAAGACCAAAATAAAACCGAAAAAAATTATTTTTGACTAATGCTTCTTTTGTAAAGATCAATGTTTTCCAAGGCAATTCCTGTCCCTCGGGCAACACAAAGCATCGGATCCTCAGCAACATGGCAAGGAACTCCAATCTCTTGAGTCATCAATTTATCAAAATTTCTAAGAAGGCTTGTCCCTCCACTCATAACAATTCCTTTGTCAACAATATCTGAAGCAAGTTCTGGCGGCGTTTCCTCCAAAACCGATTTTACTGTCCCAATTATCGAAAGAAGAACCGGCTTTATCGCCCCGCAAACTTCAGTTGAAGTAATTTGAACCGTTTTTGGCAAACCAAAAACTGAATCTCTCCCCTTAACCTCCATTGTCTCTTCGCGAGCAAGAGGAAGAGCCGAACCTATCTTTATCTTTACCTCCTCAGCTGTTTGTTCACCAATAATTAAGTTATGTTTTTTTCTTAAAAAATTGGCAATTGCCTCATCAATTTTATTCCCCGCCACTCTTATTGATTTATGAACCACCACCCCTCCTAAAGAAATTACCGCCGCTTCGCTTGCTCCTCCGCCAGAATCAAAAATCATATTCCCCGAAGGATTAGCAATGGGGATTTTGGCGCCAATTGCTGCCGCTAAAGGCTCGTCAATTAAATAAGCAACTCCCGCGCCTGCAGCCAAAGTGGCGTCCAAAACCGCCCTTCGTTCAACTTGGGTTACGCCGGCAGGAACGCAAATCATTACCTCAGGCTTAAACAAAAAAACCCGACCGCAAACTTTTTGAATAAAATATGTTAAAAGGGCTTTGGTAACTTCGTAATCAGCAATTACTCCATCTTTTAAGGGACGAAGAGCCAAAATATTTCCCGGCGTCCTCCCAAGCATCGTTTTTGCTTCATTACCAACCGCTACTACTTTGTTATCTTCAATGGAAACTGCCACTACTGTTGGTTCTTTCAAAACAATACCCTGACCGGCTAACCAAACTACCGAATTAGCCGTTCCCAAATCTATTCCCAATCTTTTAGAAAAAAAAGGAAACATTTTAGTCGGTCTCCGTCATTATATCACCTGCCCCAACTTTTACTCAAGAAACAATTTATGATATACTTTATCTATATTATGACTGGGAAAAGATTTACCTTCTTTATTTCTGCCTTTTTATTTATTATTATTACCTCTTTTTTAATTATCAAAATTGCCAAAGGTTATAAAATAGATCTTAGCCAAAAAACCTTCCTTCCTACCGGACTTTTAGTGGCTACCTCAACTCCTGATGGGGCCCAGGTTTTTATTAACGGTAAGCTTAAAAGCGCCACCAATACTACCATTTCTCTTTCCCCCGGCACTTATGAAGTTGAAATAAAAAAAGAAGGTTATAGTTTATGGAAGAAAACCTTAACTATTGAAAAGGAATTAGTAACCAAAACCGACGCCTATCTTTTCCTTAAAGTGCCTGATCTTAAAGCCTTAACTTTTACCGGTGCCCAAAACCCTTCCCTTTCCCCTGACGGGACTAAATTATTATATTTTGTCGCCGATTCAGAAATTGAAAAAAATGGCCTTTGGATTATTGACTTATCAGAACTTCCTTTTGGAATTTCCAAGGAACCAAGACAAATCTTAAAAAATTATCCTGAGAAGAAAGACTTCTCCAAAGCCACTTTCCGCTGGTCAGGCGACTCAAAGCAAATTCTTATAAATTTAAAAACAGGTAAAAAAGAAGAAAATTTCTTAATTGATTCAAATTCCCTAGTTTCAACCGATAATCTTATTGACGTTTCTTCAAATCTAACTCTTATTCTTAAGCAATGGGAAAAAGAAGAAAATCGAAGAAAAGAAGAAAAACTCAAAAAACTTCCAATTCCTCTTCTTGAAATCATTCAAAATAATACAAAAGATATCATTTTTTCCCCTGACGAAACAAAAATTCTTTACACCGCCACTGCTTCAGCCCAAATTAACGAAAATCTCCTCCCTCCCGTTCCCGCCGCCTCCACCCAAAAGCAAGAGAGAAATCTAAAGCCTGGGAAAAAATATGTCTTTGATTTAAAAGAAGATCGAAACTTTTTAGTTGGCGAAGAAGAAACAAAACTTTTCTGGTTCCCTACAGGCAGACACCTTCTTCAAATTGAAAAAGAAAAGGTAATAATTTTGGAATATGACGGAACCAATCAAACAACTATCTACTCAGGACCTTTTGAATATCCTTTTGTCTTCCCTTTCCCCTCGGCTAATAAACTTTTAATTTTATCAGCCCTTGGTAAAAATCAACCAACCAATCTTTATGCCGTTATCCTTCGCTAAAAGTGTGATAAAATAAAAAAGAGTCCCTATAGCTCAATGGAAAGAGCACGCGCGTCCTAAGCGTGGGATGCAGGTTCGACTCCTGCTAGGGACACAATTTCGAATTTACGAGAAGGTATCGGTTTGAATTTACGAAACGGTAAAAGGTAAAACTAAATCAAATCAGCCACCTGCTTAATTAAGGAAATAACCACCGGGGCGGGCATAAGGCTATAAGAAGAAACTCCCAAATCGTCTTTAACAATCCAAGGCTTTTGAATAACCTCCACCTCTCCCTTCTTTTGATCAAAGCGATAAACATACTCTGGTGTAATTTCGTAGTCATCGACTAAATTTTCCGCTTCTTCTACCGGAACAGTATTTCGCAAAACTACCTTAGGAATTCCATACAAAGAAAAAGCCTGTTTTAAAAGTTCATCATCCTCCTGAAGTCTTTTTCTAATTGGCTTAATCCCCAAATCGTCTCCTTCTTTGGCAACCATTCTTTCCTCTTGACATTCCGGATTATCACAGACAAGATAAAAATCCTTCTTTTTACTATCAAAACATATCTTTTTGGTTGGTAAAAGTTTAAGATTCCTTGGGGTTTGGCACTTTGGGCAAATAACCCGATATTTAATTCGCTGGTCAATTACCGTAAGAGGAACATCAATTAAAACAAAAAAATCAGGATCAGGCCGAAAATCAACAAGATTGCGGAAAAATAAAGAATAAGAAACCTGATCTAAATTTCGGGGGAAACCGTCAAGGAATAAAGCCTTCCTCCCCCGCCGGCCAATCTCCCGCCTAACTAAAGTTAAAATAAACTCCGTCGGTAAAAGAGTTTTAATCGAACGAGACTTTTGGAAAAAAGCAAGTTCCTCTAAAGAATGGAAACCGCGATAATTTTTTTCAAGATAATCAAAAAGTTCTTTCTTTTTCTTTTTATCCTTTATTTCCTCATCAACCGCCCGCACAATATCTCCTACTGAGATATGTTCAACATATTTTTGGCCAATCTCTCCTAAGGCTTCAATAAAAAGCTTGGAATAAGTCCCTTTACCGGAGTTTTTCTTCCCTAAAAGATAAGCGATAAAAGTCTTGCCTGAGGATAAATAATCTTGAATCTTTCTAATTTCTCCCCCGGCTTTAGTTTGAAAATATTTTTTTCGACTTTCCGGATCGGTTAGATCAAATTTTTCTTTTAATCCTTCAATTTTGGTTTTAAAAAGCGGAAAGTTCATAAAACGAATTATAAACTAAAAAAAACTTTAAGTAAACGTCCATTATCTGCTCTTTTGCCCTTCAATCATCGCAATTAACTCTTCATCAACAAGACAGCGATCTGAAACTTTAATTTGCGACACTCTTTGGGGATTCAAATCGTCGGGAGTTATCTTTTCCTCAAATCTAATAAGTCTTGCCGCAAATAAATCTCGTATTGTTCCATTTACCTTAATAATTTCATCCAATAAAGCTCTGGGGAGTGAGGCAATCAAAAACCGACAACCATCTTGCCCCAAAGATATTAAATCCTCAATCCCCGCATGACCTAATTCTGTGTTAACGGTTATCAAGGGGGAACTTCCTTTTGTTTTCATTAAATCGTAAGCAGCCAAAAGCAATTTATCCGCCATAAATAAATTTCTCAGATAATTATCTAAAAATTCTGGATGAAAATGTCTTTGCATTCCCTCTAAACGAGCAGCATAACGTTTAAAAAAAGTCTGCCTGCTGTCTAAACCCGCCAATAAAGAAACAAAACGAGTTGCCACTGTCGATAAAGCCCAAAAGGAAAAAAGCATGCTTGCTCTTTTTAAAAATTCCCTTCTATATAAAAATTGAGGAAATGAAAAAATTCTCGCAGAACCCAAAAAATTCTCAAGGAAATAAAGACTTGAGTCAGTAAAGAAAGTAAAAGCAGGCATAACAACATCACCAAACATAATTTCTGCTCCTATTTCAGAAATTCTTAGAAGTACTGGATCAGGAAGATAACGCCCTTTTACATGACCAAATGTATAAGCCCTTGCTTCTTTAATTAATAATTTTTTTAATTCTTCAGTTCCCAAGCTAGAAAGAAAAGGAAACGAAATTTCCCTAAAAATATATCTGTATCTTGAGGAATATCCTCAGGCCTTATCCCTACTCCATGAATTTCATAAAGAAATTTGAATTTCCCCTCTTTCCCTAAAGATTCCTTTTTAATAGAAGATCCCTCAGAGGCAAAAAAAGCCATGCCGGTTATTCCCGCTAATTTTCCTATAAATTCCCTTCTGTCTATTGGAGGAAAATTTTTTCTTTCTTTCATATTTTTTTCAAACAACTTAAATCTTAAAATCTAAAAATAATAGTAAGAAAAGCCACTTTTAAAACAATTAAAAAGAAATTCTAGCAAAATTTTATAGGTCTTCCAACTTCCTAATAGACTCTTACACTCTACCTTACCCCCTGGGGTAGATAGGTGCGGATAATAAGATAACTCGGGGAAAATTTAAACAATAAAAAAATAGCCTTCTCTTTTTGACTGTTTTATCTTTTCTTTCTCTTCTGTTAAAATAAAATCAAATAAAAACGATTCGGGGTGTAGCTCAGTTTGGAAGAGCGCTACGTTCGGGACGTAGAGGCCAGCGGTTCAAATCCGCTCACCCCGACCAGATCCCACAACTAACCCTCACCAAGATTCTTCCTGTCAAAAATTTACCTAATCCTTCTCTAAGCTCTGCTTCTTTCCTTGTATTTTCTATGTCTTTTTCCTTTTTCTTTTCTCTCTCTTTTCCTCCTGTCCCTTCCCTACCTCTTCTCTCTGTTTCTTTTATCAAACACTTAAAACATTTCCCCCAAACTCCACCTAAATTCCCAACCGCAACAACCCTTAACAAAAAGACATGCGATCGCATATAAATATGTTAAGGTCTCCTCCTAAAATCTTCCTAAACCTCATTGTAAAATTCTCATTGCAAAATTTTTATTAAAAATTTGTAAAATTTTATTAAAATTTTATTAAAATCTTGCCCCAACTTACCTTTTCATTCTTATCTTCTCCCTATGTCTTATTCTTGTTTTAAAATCTTATTTTAAAATCTCAAAAAATTTCTTTTCTTCAAAATAAGGACCGATAATTGCCAAATTAAAATTTTCTCTTCTAAATAACAAATTAGCCACTCTTTGAATATCCTCTGCCGAAACCTTATCTATCATTTCTATAATTTCTTTTGGGGTTCTTAGTTTTCCCTCTAAAAGAAACTGAACAAGATACCTTTCGGCTACCTGCCTTGAATCTTCCAAACTCAAAATCAAATTTCCCTTAAGATATTCTTTTGCTTTATTAAGTTCTCTTTGAGAAACTTCTTTTTTCTTCAAATTGGAAAATTCTTCTAAAATTATTTTTATCGCCTCTTCTATTTTTTCAATTCTCACCCCTGCTCGTGCCATCAAAAAACCAGAATCAACATAAAACTCTGGCTGACAATAAATATAATAGGCAAGCCCTCTCCGCTCTCTTATTTGAATAAAAAGCCGAGAACTCATCCCCCCTCCTAAAACTGATGCCAAAACACTTAAAACAAATCTATCCGGATGAGAATACCAAAAACCTGGAACCCCTAAACAAAAATGGGCTTGTTCGGTTTTTTTGGCTACTATTTTTACCTTTGGCTGAGTTTGGGAAAGTCTTATTTCTTTTATTTCTTTATCTCCTTCTTCCGGCAGCACTCCAAAATATTTATCTGCTAAACGCTTAATTAATTTTTCTTCGGTTCTCCCGGAAACCACTAAAACCATGTTTTTAGCAAAGTAGAATTTCCTTTGATAATTCAAAAAGTCTTCTCTTTTGATTGCCCTAACGCTTTCCTTCATCCCCGCTATATCCCAGCCCATAGGATTGTCGCCGTAAAGAACCCTCAAAAAGAGATCAACCACTCTCCTTACCGGCGTATCTTCATACATGTTAATTTCTTCAATAATCACTCCTTTCTCCCTTTCAATCTCCTCTTCCTTAAAAAGCGAAGAGGTCAAAATATCGGAAAGAACGTCAAAAGAAAGTTCAAGGTAGTTGGCGGCTGTTTTTACATAAAATAAAGTAATCTCTTTATCGGTGGCGGCGTTAAGTTCTCCTCCAATACTATCAATTTCTGAAGAAATTTTTATTGCCGAAGGCCTTTTTTTGGTCCCCTTAAAAGCCATATGTTCAAGAAAATGAAAAAGGCCGCAAACTCTTTTTTCTTCACAGCGCGATCCCGCCCCCACCCCAACCATAACCGTCGCGCTTTCAACATGAGGCATGGAAACGGTAATCACCGCTAAACCATTTTTAAGAATTGTTTTCTGAAAATTCATCTTCCCTAATTATAAACTATTTTTGAAAAACTATTTAATTTCTTTTTTCTTTCCCCAAACTTGAATATTCCTTCTCTTGGTTAACTAAATTATAAAGCCCTTCATCAAAAAAGCGTTCAGAGACAATCCATAAATTGTATTGAGGATTAAATTGGGCACCAACAATAAGGCTTAGATAATCCAAATTTCCATCGGCAATCGTTGCCTTTAAAAACCATTGAGGATGGAGGCTAATCGCATTTTTACAAACTTCCTCTCCTTCTCTTAAAAATTCTGCCAATCCGGTATGCCCTGCGCCAAAAATAGCCGCTAATTTTACCTTTCGGCCAAGTTTCTCTTGCTCTTTTTCCCCAATAGTAATCAATTTGTGGGCTATCACTGCGTTTCGAAGCAAAATAACAGGATATTCGGGATGAAGTCGGTCTTCAGCGGCAATTGCTTTTTCCAGAAACTCAGGAACCTCATCTTTCATAAAGATAACCCCTAATTTGCTCAAAAAACTTAAATTCCAAAAAGCAATTGCGCCTTTCCCTAACCACTTCAAAAAATCTCGACGAGAAACTTCTTTCTTTTGATTAATAGCCTGATCAATCTCTTTGACCAACTGACCTCTTAGCACCCGCCAGCCGGCAGCCGCTTCAAGAGTCTTCAGGGCCATTGACCAACTCAAGAGAGGAACGTCGCCAAAATAGATTTTAACCCCTCTTTCTTGCGCCCACTTAATAATCTCTGAATAAATCAAGGGATCATTAAACGAAAATCCATTGCCAATTTTAATCTCTCCGTATCGCCATCCTGCCTCCTCCAAAAACAAACCGTCGCATTGATAAGGCAATTCGGAACACGAAACCATCCTAGTGTGTATATTATAAATAATTCTATATTCCCCTTCTGATCGTTCAATTGACGAATATGCCATGTTAACTTACAAAAGGCGGCAGAAAGAAAAAAGCTTACATTCTTTCTGGGGTTTTAATCCCCAAAAGTGTTAGCCCATTTTTTAAAATTTGGCTGGTTGAGGCAGTTAAAGCCAGCCGAAATTCACGCGCTTCTTCGCTTTTTAAAATTGGATGCTTTTGATAAAAAAGATTGTATTTTTGGGCTAAATCAAAAAGAAAATTAGCCAAAAGATTTGGCGAATAATTTAAAGCCGCCTCTTTAACTACTTCCGGGAACCGATACAATAATCTTAAAATTGTTAATTCCTCATCTTCTAAACGAAGATTTAAGGGAATCTTTTTTATCTTTTGGTCTGATTTACGCAAAACACTCAAGCAGCGAGCATAAGTATACTGAAGATAAGGGCCAGAATTTCCCTCCAAAACAAAAATTTTTTCCCAATCAAAAATAATGTCCGTTTGGGGATGGTGAGAAAGATCAAAATAAACAATTGCCCCAATTCCTACTGCCTTGGCGACCTCTTTTTGCTTCTTTGAAGAAAGCCCCCGCCCAGTTTCTGAGGCAGAAATAATTTTCCCCGCCCTTTTTATTGCCTCCTCCAAAACTTCTTCAAGATGAATAGTCTCCCCTTTTCGAGTAGAAAATTTTCCCTGCTCCCAACGTATCAAACCATGAGGAACATGAACAAAACGAGTCATTTTTCCATAGCCTAACATCTTGGCGGCGGCAAAACATTTTTGAAAATGAAGTTTTTGATCTACCCCAACCTCCCAAATAATTAAATAAGGCTTCCATCTTTTAACTCGGTATTTAATGGTTGCCAACTCCCGGGTTTCATAAGTGGTTGCTCCATCAGATTTAAGAAGAATTAAAGGAGCCTCAAATCCGGCAAGAGGAATAATTAAAGCCCCTTGGCTTTCGCAAGCCAAACCCTTTTTGCGCGCCTCGGCAATAATTTCCGCCATTTTGTCTTCATAAAAACTTTCTCCTAAGAAAAAATCAAATTTGACTCCTAAAAGATCATAAATTCTTAAAAATTCTTTAAGGGAAATTTTAAGGCAATATTCCCAAATTTTTCTTGCCTCCGGATCTTTCTCTTCTAGTTTCTTAAACCAAAAACGCGCCTTCTCCATCAAAGAAGGATCAATTTCTGCTCTTTTATGAAACTCAACATAAAGTTTTTCTAAATCCTCAATTTTAAGATTTTTAAGTTTTAATTTTTTCTCTTTAATTTGGTAAATCAAAACCCCAAATTGCGTCCCCCAATCTCCTAAATGATTATCGCTTATAACTTTGTATCCCAAAAATTTATAAAGATTTACCAAAGCCTGGCCAATTATAGTTGAACGAAGATGGCCGATGCCAAAAGGTTTGGCAATATTTGGCGAAGAGTAATCAACGACCACCGTTTTCCCCCTGCCTAAATTCAAACTCCCATATTTTTCTTTCTTTTTTAGCACTTCAAAAAGTTGGCTGATAAGATACTCATTTGTAAGAAAGATATTGATAAATCCGGGAGGAGCAACTTCAATTTTAGCCATAAAATCTGGCAATCCCTGACTACGAAGATTATTAACAATTTCATTTGCCAAATCCCAAGGGGCTTTGCCAACCAATTCAGAAAACTTGGCAGAAAATCTCATGGCAATATTAGTTGAATAATCACCATGGTCAAGTTCTGCCGGATGCTCCAAAACCACCTCTTCAAACTTCACCTTTCCTTTGCCCACTACCTTTTCGGCCGCCTGAAAAACCAACTGGCGAATTTTGTAATTTAAACTTTTTTTATCCTCAGTCTTCATCTTGACAAAATCAAAAATTAATAGTATTATACACTCATAATACCAGCGGTAGAGTCGTTCGTAGAGTCTACCGCGTTTTTTTAAGTTCCAAAATTCTTCTTAAACTTTCTAAATTCGAAAAGCGGCCTCCTGCTAATTTTTTTAATTCTTTAGCCGTTCTCCGAGAGAAAGAAAAAAGCCAAATTCTTTTTCTTTTCAGCAAATACTCCAAAAACCAAAAATAATCTCCATCCCCGGTCATTATCACTGCCTCTTTATACTCTTTTTCTAACCGCATTAGGTCAAAGGTTAGACGAGAATCTACATCTCCCTTTTTAACTCCCCCTTTAAAAGTTTTGAGAGGAAACAAACGAAGAATAAATCCAAATTCCTGAAGTTTTTCGTAGAATTTCAATTGCTTTTTGTTTTCTGGATCTAAACCAGCGTAATAAAAAACTTTCCTGGCCCCAAAGCGTTCTTTTAAATACTTTATTAATTTTTCAAAATCAACTTTCCACCCTAATTCGGAAGCACCGTAAATAATATTTGAGGCATCGATAAAAACAAAGACTTTTTTTTGTGAAGATGTTTTAATATTCATTGGCGAATTTTGTAATTTAAAATTTCTTTATCCTCAAGTTTCATCTTGACAACCTCTCCTTTTATGATATAAAGAATTTAATGTGCCCCTCGCCTCCGGCGGGGGGTCATTTTTTAAAAACTTCCAAGGTTAATCTCCCATTTCAAGGAATCTTTCCAGCAGTAAACATTTACCCAGTCAACAAAAGCCGCTGTTTTACCCTTGAGTTTTAAACGGAATTTTTCTTTTTTATCCTCAAGCCCCATTACTTTATTCTACCACTTTTGAGAAGTCGGGAAAATAAGAAGCGAAAAAACTTTCATTACTCGTATCTTAAGGCATTAAGAGCGGAAATTCGCTTTGCTCTTTGCGCAGGATAAATCCCGGTAATTATCCCTACACTAAAAGAAAGAAGAACAATAAAAGCCAGCAAAGAAGGAGGAATATAAGTCAAATTTAAAAAGACTCCTTGTTTGGCAAAAGCAATCAGGGAAAAAATCAAAGAAACCAATTTTCCTCCCAAAAACCCAATTACCAACCCCCCAAAACCGCCCGCTATTCCCATAATCATTGCCTCAGCCAAAAACAAATCTTCAATTTCCTGAGCAACCACCCCCATTACTTTCATCCCCCCAATTTCCCTAATTCTTTCTAATAAAGAAACTGTTAGGGTATTAAACATCCCCAAAGAAGCAACGGCCAAGGCAACAAAACCCAAAAGAGAAAGAACAAGCCTAATAGTGGCAAAAAGACTTTCTATTTGGCTAACAGTGTCCATTACTGAAGAAGTTTTAAAACCTATTGTCTCAATTTCTTTTCTTATTTTTGGCACATCCTCCTTTTTTCCCAAAACCACCTTTATCTGAGAAAAATTGGAAATCGATTGGTTGTATAAATCTGTAAAAGGAATATATAAATACGAAGAATTATCATCTTCAATAACACCAATTATTTTATAGGCGATTTCGGTGGTATTTGCTTTTCCCTCTATTTCTGGCATTAGGTTTTTAACCAGGACAAAAGAAAGATCAAATTCCGTCTCTCTTGCTTTATCCTTGGAAATTCCTAGCAAATTAAGCAAACCGGAGGAAACAACTGCTTCCCCACTAACCGGTGATTTAAATTCAATTATTTGTGTTTTTGACTTGGCTGAGTCAGTTGCCTGAATAGTAACAATTTCTATTCCCGAAGCTGAAGAAGTGGCCATACTTACTGTTTCAAAAGCAATAGCACTACTTCCCGAAGGAGTTGCCTCCTCAGAAAGACTAGCGCTTTCTGTTGCCTCGCCCAAAACTTTTCCCAGTTTTAAGGGAGCTTCTATCTCTAAATCTCTTTCTGGAATACAACCTTCTTTCCAAACCTGCCTTCCTCCATCTCCTAAATCTTGGACCAAATTGTCGTTAATATCTAAATAATGCAAAGGAAAATAACCTTTAAGCCAGCGACCAAGATACATATTTCTCTTTTTATCAAAAATGACCGGCCCTGGTTTTTCAGAATAAAACGAACCTCCGTAAAGATAACTTCCCTGATATCCCCCTGGCGTTCTAACAGTATATCCCAACATCTCTGAGGATATTCTACATTCGGCGAAAACCTTCACTTTTTCTCCCGGCAAAATATTAAAACTGACTGGTTCCTCAACAATCTTTGCTAAATATTCTCCTTCTTCTACTTTACTTGCTACACCGGCTACTTTTCCTTCTAAATCTGGAGGGTTAATCTGAGATTGCTCTACTCCTCCGCTTTCAGTGAAATAATTCCCTTGAATTAATTTAAACCGCGAAAAGTCAAAATACTTTTTGGGAACAGAATAAACAATAATATCGGTTGTTGCTTTATTGTAAGTCAACTTGCCAACTACAGAAATAATAGGAATTATCTCTTTTACCTCTTTGTATTCTTTTATTTTGTCATATATCTGCCGATTCAAACGCAAAGATGTATTTTCTCCGGCAGAAACATCAATAATTTTCATTTCTTCTAGGGTTGCCACCTGATTAATAACTAATCTTTCTATTCCATATCCCAAGGAAAGGAGAAAAACAATCGCCCCAATACCAATTGACATTCCTAAAATCGTCATTAGGGTTCGCGATTTCTTAAACATTAAATTTGAATAGGCAAGTTGAATCAAAAAGCTCCTTCTTGTTTTTTCCCTATTGAGAGAGAGGTCTATTTTATCAATCAAAACAGCTAATTTTTTTCCTATCGGCTGGCTAATTTTTTTAGTTTTTTCTTGGAAAAGCCGCCAAAAGGCCCCCACTCCTGGTAATTTTTCCAACCACCCACTAATTTTGCGGAAAATAAAGACGAAAAGGAGAAAAAAGAAAGCTCCCATTCGGACAATTAGATGCCCTAAATTTTTAATCGCCATCAATATCGCGTTCCAATCTAGCTTTTTAAATTTTATCTTTTTGATTTTTTCTAAAATTTTCATAGTCTTAATTTTTCCAATAAATCCGGATCGCGAACATTAATTTCTGTCTGACTGTTTACCGATTTTTTTACTCCATTTATAAAATTAAATCCTTTTCTTTTCTTTGGACAATACTCTTTTACTATCTTACCATCAATCATATGTAAAACCCTTTTCCCAAAACGTAAGTATTCCAAATCATGAGTTACCATAACAATTGTTTTCCCCTGTTTTTCATTAAGGTCTAAAAAGGTTCTTACCAATTGATATCCGGAAACTGTATCTAGATTTCCGGTTGGCTCATCAGCAATCACCAAAATTGGATCAATTACTAAGGCTCTGGCCAAACTTACTTTTTGCTGTTGCCCTGAGGAAATTTCTGTAGGGACAAAATCTCTTCTTGCCTCCATTTCCACCATCTCCAGGGCCTTGTTGGTTCTTCTCTCAATTTCTTCCTCGGCCAAACCCAAAAGATGCAAAGGAAAACTCACATTTCCCGCCACTGTCAGAGAAGAAATCCATAAAGGCTGCTGGTAAATCATTCCTACCTTATGGCGCCTTAGTAAAGCCCGCTGGTCTTCTGTTAGGGAATAAAAATTTTCTCCCTCAAAATAAACCTCCCCCCCTGTTGGCTCTTCTAATCCCAAAAGAACATTGAGCAAAGTTGACTTTCCGCAACCAGAAGGGCCAAAAATAATCACAAATTCCCCCTGGTAAATTTTTAGATTAATTCCCTTTAAAACTTCAACTTCTTTGTCTTTCATTAAAAAAGACTTTTTTAAATTTTTGGCTTCGATTAAAATTTTTTGGCTCATATTATTTATTTTTTAAATTTCCAATTCCTTTCAAAAAGCCAAATGATTTTGATAAGTTATCTATTACTATAGATAAAGCGTCTTTTGTTGCTTTGGGTGTGACTATTACCGTATCATAAGAATAAGCTACATTCCCTGCCTTATCTTTGGAAACCACTCGCAAATGATAAATCTGGCCAGTATTCAAACCAGTAATCGTTACCGCATGATTAGAAGTTAAAGTGCTATCCTCGCTTGTGGCTTGACCATAAGAAGTCCCTGTCCCCAAACCATACTCAACTTGAGAAGTTGCCGGCTCATCCGTATCCCAAGTAACAATAATCTGAGCTCTAGCATCTTCTCCTACTCCAATTACCGTTGTTTCTGTATTTAAATTAATTATCTCTGGCGGCCGGATATCAGAAGCAGTGGTAACTTTCTGAGTTACAGGTGTAGTTTCATTACCCGCCTTATCTTTTCCCTTAATTACCAAAACATATTCGGTGTTATCTAATAAATTTTTAATTAAAGCTTCATGGTCGGTTGACAAAGACAGTTTTATATAGTCTTTAGCCGAACCCTCGGCAGAACTTGGATAATAACTAACAATGGTCGTTGTTGGTGAGTTTGTCTTCCACAAAAGCCTCAATGCCGCTGTTGGCAAACCAATAACTTGTTGGATTTTCAAATTGCTAATTTTTGGCACCGGTAAAGTTTCAAAAGTATAATCGTCGCTGGTAAAGGTATTACCCTCATCGTCCTCTGCTAAAATTCGCAAATGATAAGAAGTACCATCAGAAAGATTCTCCAGCTTGACCGTTTGGGTGTTTTCTTCTTTACTAACGCTTACCGAAGTCGAAAAACCATAACTTGTGGTAGTTCCATATTGGACAGTGGCTTTAATAGCATTTTTAATAGTAAAAGTAACATAGGCAGTATATAAACTAATATCAGAAATTGTTACCGAGGAAATTACTGGTGCCGGATTAGTGGTAAAGGTATACTCATCAGAAGAGCCTTGATTTCCATCCTCATCAGTCCACAAAACCTTATAATAATATTTTGTTCCTGGAGTCAAACCAATAAGCTTAACCGAATGAAAAGTAACCTGGTCCGAAGAACCAACTTCATTTCCATAATCACCAGAGCTTGTGCCATATTTAACAAAAGAATTTGCCGTTCTTGAAGTTGTCCAGGTAACAGTCGCAGATTTAGTTTTTACTGTTACTGAAGGTTCGCTGGTTAAATCTGGCGGTACTAACCAACGACCAGTTGGCAACAAAGAAACAGTAGTTGAGGGCGCGGAATATTGGTTTGTAGAATCATAGGCTTTAACACAGAAATAATAAGTAGTTGACTCCAAAGCGCTTCCTCCCAAAGTTGTTACCACATAACTTGTGCCGGCAGTTGTTCCTACTAAAGTAAACTCGCTCATATCTGTTGAACAATTAGTACCGGTTTTAGATCCATAAATTGCATAGCCGGCTAAGGCTGAACCAGGATCTACTGGTTCATCCCAAGTCAAACCGACTTTATATTGCTTAGTTGAACGAATGGAATTATCAAAAGCCTCAAGATTACGAGGAATCCCCGGCGCCGTAGGATTGGCAATAAAATCAACCGAAGCATAATTATCATAATTAACATTTCCCGCTTCATCAACCGCTACCACATAAAAAGTATTAACGCCTTTAACCGTCGCATAAGGACCGGCAGAAAGCATTCTGGCAGTCGTTGAGTTATAGTTTGTCGCCGAAGGCTTGGAATTTATTGAATAACGATATTCAGCAATTGCCCCCTGGTAAGAAGCCGGTGGATCCCAGATAAAAGCAAAAGAATTAAACGTTGAGGATGTGGGTGTTACTTCCAAATTTTGAGGAGCCGAAGGCGCCGAACCGCCATAATAATAAGTTACTTGAACAACCTCAGAATCATTACCAGCGTTGTCTCGAGCTTTAAGATAAAAAATATTTGAACCTTCTTGATAAGCAGTAATATTTTTTACTTGAGTCTCTGTTGTTAGCTGATAATTTGCTAATTCACCCGAGGCAGTGGCGGTTTTATAATAATAACCTAAAATCCCAGAAGAAGTCGCATTGGAAGTCACATCATAAACTGCTAGCCAGAACATTGTAAAATTATTAGTATTAGTGTAAGTCCTCGGATCAACCGAAGCCGAAGTTGGTGCATTTGGTGGCGTTCCGTCATAGCGATAGTGAAAAGCCTCCCAATTTTCCGAAGAAACATTGCCGGCATTATCTTTAGTTTTAATTTTTAAATAATATTCACCATCGGTTGAAATTGAACCAGTATAATTTGGCTCAGTCCTAAAAGTACCGGAAACTGAAGCATCAGCTTCCTCATCTTGACCAAAGTACACATAGTAACCCAAAATCCCAGACCCTGTGGCATCAGTGGCACCTGACCATTCAAAGTAAGGGGAAGCAAAATTATACCAAGTATAATTGGAAATCTCTGTCGATTTACTAGAATTAGAATAAGCTGTTATAGTATCAGGATTTGTTGGCGCCTCGGTATCGGAATAATAATGGATAGTCACATCGGAAATCGTTGGTGTTGCTTCACTTTCCGGTGATTCCAAAGTCAGCCGGAATTGAAAATAACGCTGGGGAGGAGAGTTAATTTTATAAGAAAAAGTTGTTCCACTAATTTGTTTTAAATCAGAAGCCTCCACCCAATCGCTCCAACTTTCAGAATCGGATGAAGTTCTTGTTTCAAAAGTTACCGCCGTTCCCGAAGGAGAAGCAACCGTTGCTTCTAAACCGGCAAAAGCATAAGGATTGCCTAAATCAAAAACTTTTGAGGTATAAGTCCCTCGATAAACATATGAAGAAGAGGATGAGGGTAAATTAAACTTCCAAAAAACCATATCATAATAACCAGCTAAAGCATAGGCAGTGTTGCCCGGTCCCTTAACAAAAGCCCCACCTACATAAACCTCAGAGGGAGTGAAAGGACCAGTCAACCAAGTATCAGAGGCTATATCATAAACATAAAACCCAGTTGTTTGATTGCCAGGATAATAATAAATCCGGCCGTTATAATAAATTGAGCCTGAGCCATAATAAGCCGCCAAAGGCGCGGAAGTTAAAGTCGACCACTCCTGACTGGTTAGATTGTATTTATAAAATGAAGTGGTATTATTTCCCCGGAAAACATACAGATTATCAGAACCGTCGTAAGTAATTGAAGCGCCATAGGAATTGCCAATTGTTCCGGGAATACTTGATGATTCTGTCGCCCAAGTGTTGGTAGAAATTGTATATTTATAAAGAGTTTGCGAACCACGGCCACGCAAAAGATATAAAGTGTCGTTTCCATCATAAACTAATCCTTGATTACCAGCGGCTCCAATTGTATCTAGCGTATCGGCTAACTGCTCCCAATTTTCCCGCGCCGCATCATAGCGGAAGAAATATTGGGTGGTATTGCCGCAAGCGGCATATAAATAACCCTTAGCATAAGCCATTCCCCCACCCACATACCAGCAAGGAATTGGCGGCAAAGCATACCATTTTTTTTGCGAAATAACATATTTTTTGAATTTAAACTCATCATCATTACCCATCAGATAATAAATTGTATCCTCGCCATCATAGGCTAAAGAGGTACCCTCTCTTGGTTGCGGATAAAGATATTCTCCATCAGTATCAATAAAATAACGGTCTATTCCTATTGGTGGAGTGGAAGGAAAAAATTGCTGGGTTCGCAAGTCAAAACGGTATAAAGAACGAGTACCACCATCTGAGTAAGCATAACCTTGGATAATATAAGCGTATCTTGACCCATCATAAGCAACGGCGCCAACAATTGGCCCATATTCTAAATTGGTATTAACCTTTTCCCAAATATTATTGGTAATATCGTAACGCCAGACATATTCACGGGAGTCAGTACTATAGCCTCGATTAAAATGGGTAAAAATATATAAATAATTTGAACCATCATAAACCATCCCATTATAAGCATCACTTCCTTCATATGGCATTAAAGCAATGGTGTTATTTGCTGCCCAAGAGTTGTTGGAAATTGAATATTTTGAAAGACCAGTTCCGCCATTATGAAGCCAAATGGTATCGTCTCCATCCCAAGCTAAACCAGCACCATAAGTCACTCCATAAGGAGCAGCGGTTAAAGTGGACCAGGAATTGTTAACAATATCATAGCGAAGAAAATCAGTACTGTCTGACCCACGGACATAATAAATATAATCGCCTACCCTCACTCCCACTGCTCCATAGTAAAAAGTCAAAGAGGGATCAGCTGCCTCGACATCACTCCAAGTATTGGTAGAAATCGTGTATTTATAAAATTCTGTTGTGTTGTATCCCCGATGAGCATACAAAGTATCATTCCCGTCCCAAACCAAAGTCGCACCGCCACCCCAACCCCAAGGCACGGCAATATTATTAGGCGCATCTGCCAATTGTGTCCAAGTACTAGTCGCTAAATCCAGTTTATAGAAAGTTTTCGTGTTGTAACCCCGCAAAACGTAAAGGGCGTTATTGGCATAGGTGGCGGCTCCATTGGCAAACCTCAAATTCCTCGGTAAACTAGGCAGCTGATACCCAGCCCAGGAACCTTCATTTAAGCTAGTTAGTTTTAAAGAAGCATCGGTATTTGATATCACTTCTGCTTCGCTTCCCAAAGATGAAGTTAAACCAGAAATTGTAGCTGAATTAAAAGAAAAATCATCATAATAAATATCTCCCTGCCAATTGGTTCCTAAACTTTCCTTCCAATAGCGTAATGAAGAAAAATAAACATCTCCGGTATAAAGATTGCCATAATTACCAATTAATATTCCGTCCCGGTAAAAATACCAAGCTCCACCCAGTCTGACAATTTTTATCGTGTACCATTGACCTTTAGTATAGCTTCTGGTTAAACCCAAATCAGTATAGCCACCACCGGCAGTTTTTGAATAAATATACATATTGTTATTGTTATTAAAATAAACCGCTACTCCCTGAGCATTATTAGGGGTTGCATCATCATAACTGCCTAAAAATATCCCGCCGTTAAAGCTGCTACCGGTATTGTTGACAATATAAATTTTTGTCTGGAAAGTAAAATCTCCCGAAACAGCGGTTTTTGTCCGCACTTGTGTAGAAACACCATTGTCTCCCGAAGTTCTTCCAGTATACCGCAGTTGCTGGCTTGTTTCAGTAATACTTCCAAAACCCGAATTTGCCTCCCAGATATTAGAATCTAAAGAATTATCATCAAAATTATCAATTATTACTGTTTTTGCCGTTGGACCAATCGCATTTTGATTTCCATAATAAAGATAGTAATTATTGTCTGATTGACCGTTAGCAATGCTTTTTATAAGAGAAAAATATACACTCGTTGATGAAGTATTTAAATTCTGCCAACCGCGGGCTGTTTCCAGCCATTTTTCTCCATCCCAATAAACAATCCGCAGATCATCACCATCTTCTTGCATTTTTCCACTGCTAATTAAAGAAGCGGTATCAAGATTAGTAATACTAACAATAGCGCTTCCACTGGCAACTTCGCCGGAATTATTGTCGACTGTAATTTGGCGACGATGCAAAAAGTTGGTATTCCACCAGGCTGAAGTTGAAGCCTCGCTGTTTTCCAAAGTCCCCAGCTCAAAATCACCTTGATTAGAAATAGTTTGGCTTGTAGGCGGCGAAATGCCGTTGTAAACATAAGTAAATCCAGTTACCGCCGAAGAAACATTGCCCACTTTGTCTTTGGCTTTTATCCGCAGATAATAAGTGGTGCCGTTAGTCATTGGCGTGGTAACTGTATAGTTAGTTGTATATTGATAGGCTCCCGCAGTAGCCGGATCAGCCAAAGAGTCATCGCCAAAATAAACATAATAACCATCAATTCCTGATTCGCTGTCAGTTGCTCCGCTCCAGCTAAAATAAGGGTTGGTATAAGAATAACTTTCGCCTGAAGTTAAGGCTGTACCGCCGTTTTGCGAATACCCGGAAACACTCAAAGAAGAAAGCGAAGGCGGATTTTCATCACCAGTATAATTGATGGTAAAATCAGAAACAGTTGGTGTTTTGCTTCCATCACCAGTTAAAACAATTTTAAGCTGGATATACCTTTTAGCCGGTGAGGCAATTGTTCCCCCGGAAATTTGCTGCCAACTACCCCAAGAATTGCCATTATCAGACGTTCGCGAATAAAAAGCAACACTTGTTCCAGAAGGCGTATTGGTGGTGGCGGAAAATGCTCCCCATGAGGAAACATAAGTTAAATCATAAACGGGTGAATACCAGCTGCCTGAAGTAACATAGGTTTTCGTTCCATCAGGTGGAGTATAGCGCCAAAAACCATAAGAATAATTACCCTGAAGCACCCAAACTTGACCATTATAATAAGCAATCCCTGCCCCGCTTCTAACCATCTCTGGCGTATCAGCTACTCTTTCCCAGCGATTTTGAGAAATTGAATAGCGGTAAAATTGGCGGGAATAAATATCAGTATTACCTCCAACTAAGGCATAAATATAATCATTGCCATCATAAGTAATGCCGCCACCATAATATGAACCAACCGGCAAGCTTGCCATTCTTGTCCAACTATTTTCTGTCTCGTTATAACGGAAAAATCCGCCGGAATTCCAACCTTGCAGGGCATAAATATAATCACCTGCCTTAACTAAACCTGATCCGCGATAAATTCCTTCTGGCGTATTGGCTTTGGTAGTCCAGGAATTACCAGAAATATCATAGCGATAAAAACTTGCTGACCCCTCGCCTATTAAAGCAAAAATAGCTGAACCGGAAGCAACCATCGCCGAACCTACTCCTAAAGTGGCTGGCGGTGAGGTTAAAGTTGACCAAGATGAGCCATCATATTTATAAAAACTATTACCATAATTTCCGCGATTAACATATAAATTTGTCCCATCCCAAGCAACCGATACTCCTCTTTCTCCTAAGGTTGCCGGTGCATTCGGTAAAGCCGTCCAGGTTGGCGGATTAGCAGTTGAGTTATACTTATAACAAGTATACTGTCCCCTTCCTAAACACCAGTAAAAATTACCGGTGCCATCGCTGATAAAATTTTCTCCCTGATCATAGGTATAAGTTGGCACATATAAAGAATCGCTCCAGGAATTAGTTTCCGGATAATAGTACCAGAAATTGGTTATCCCACCATAAACAATAATCCGATTATTATCATCGTCATAAACTGCCGAAGCATAATAAGTTGTTCCGGGTAAATCAGCGGCTGTATCCCAGGAATTACCCGAGATTGAATAGCGGTAAAAAGTCCGGGTATTGTTACCACGAGGAGTATAAATATAATTACCAACTTTTACCAATGAGGTCCCATAAACAAAAGCACCATCAATTGGAGCATCGGTTAATCTTGTCCAGGTCCCGTTAATAACGTCATACCGATAAAACCGATCGGGGTTATACCACGAAGTGGAAAAATAAATATACTGGCTGCCATCATAAACCATATCGCAATAATTCTCACAATAATAAGTTGAGTTTTGAAGGGATTCCCAGCTGTTTGAAGAGACATTATAACGCCAAAATTTATAACCTGCGGTTCCGCTCCAAATCCCATTCCCTCTTATTGCGTAAATATAATTAGGTGTTCCTGCCACGTATACTAATGAGGCATAAGGCAAAAGATATTCAGGAGTATCAGCTAAATAACTCCAACTATCTGTAAAAGTATCATATCTTAAAAACTTCCGTGAATTTATATTATTTGTACCATCATATCTTCCAGCAAAAACATAGATATAACGACTGCCATCGGTAGTCATATCGGCTACCTCATAAAGCTGGGCTGGCAAAAAAGCCATCTCTTTCCATTCCCGTGTATCCAAATCATACCGCATAAACTGGCCATAGGCCCGATTCCTTATCATATAAATAAACCGACCCACCTTAACCATTGGTTCAAACTGATAAGCATAAAAAGCCATATCAGCCGGACCCGAAGCATCCCAACTGCCCAAATCAAGCTGAAGTTTTAAATCACCCGAGGAGGTGGCAATATCAATCTCATTCCACTCAAATTTGCCTGCCTGCCAATCAGCCAAACTGGTTTTAGTTAAAGAATTAGATGCTAAAATTTCTTTTGGTTTTTTCTGCCAAGACAAAATTCCCAAAGGCAAACCCTGGAAAACAATCGCCAAAGCACTAATTACCACTACTGACTTTCTAATAAATTGTTTTAACAATTTTTTCTTAACCATTTTTAATTAGCAAATCCCGGTTCCGGAGCTACTGGAACTGGCGCCGGATAAGCTCCAGGATGAGCCGGATCATAATAAAATCTTGTAAAGTACAACTGCCACTCTTTCCAACCTATCGCCAAGATTTTTGGCCTAAGACCGCTTTTAAAAAGACGAATTGCTGCTTTCATTGGTTCCGGCGATAAAGAAAAATCCCCATAAACAACTAGTAGTTTTTTTCCTCTGGCTATCTTTTTAACCTCTTTTTCAAAATCCTTTCTGCTGGCCTCAATATTAACCGCTGTCTGAAGATGACCTTCGACATATTTTTCCCTACTTCTTATATCCACCACTAGTAAAGATTGGTCATTTTTTTCCATTTTTTCTTTTACCATCAGTGGGTCGGCAAAAAAATCTTCTACTAAACTCAACCCGGTAATTTTTTGATAATTTTCAAATTTGGCAAAAGCTAAAATTGTCAATAAAATCAATCCTCCAGCCAAAATGTATTTCTTTAAATTAAATACTGTTTTTTTTCTAAATTTTTTAATTTTTCTTAAAATATTTTTCATTTACTCACCTAAAAGTTGACTAGTAATTTTTAATAATTCTTCGCTTTTAATTAATTTTTCATTTAGTTTCCATCTTAAACCTCTCCCTGATTCTGATTTTCCCCAAGGCAAAACCAAACGCTCTTGGCCAATTTTTTGCCTTGACAAAGAAGAAAAAACTCCTCCCAAAGCCTTGCCTTTTTTATTTATTTTTTCGCTGGAATCAACCGAAGAAATAATTCCGTTTTTACTCTGAGCCAATAAATATAAAGCCCGGAGCTGGGCCTGACTTAAACGATAAAGCCTATCTACTATTAAAGACATCTACTAAAAGAATAGAGCAAATCGTTTATGCATGTCAAGTATTAAGTCTAATTTATCAATTTTATCTAAAATTTCAATTCTATGTATTTTATCTATTTTGTCTAAAACTTCAATTATATGTGTTTAATGTATTTAATCTATAATATCTAATGAATGCACTACATGCACTTTTGGAAAATTAGTAAAAATAGAAGTTAAAAAACTCTTGCTCCCGGGGGGCTTTTCTTTTGGGGAACGATAATTACATACGAACCGTCTGATTGTTCGGCGGTTAGAATCATTGCCTCAGAAGTCTCTCCCCTAATTTGTTTTGGGGCTAAATTGAAAACAAAAACCGCCTGTTCTCCCATCAAATCTTCTGGCTTATAAAAGCAAAAAATTCCGGTAATCACTTTTTTCTTTCCCAATTTACCAAAATCAACAAGTAATCTTAATAAATTTTCTGTCTGGGGAATTTTTTCCGCCTCCAAAATTTCTCCCACCCGCAAATCCAATTTATTAAAATCTTCAAAGCTTATATTTTCCATATAAACTTAAGTCTCCAACTTAATTTTTTCCTTTTCCAAATCAACTTTTATTTTTTCTCCGGGCTTTATTTTACCCTCCAAAATCCGCAAAGCAATTTCATCAACAATTAACTCTTCCAAAACCCGGCGCAGGGGCCTGGCACCAAAAACTGGATCAAACCCTACACTTACTAGATAATCTTTGGCTTTTTGGGAAACTTCCAAAGTTAGTTTTTGTTCCCCTAACCTTTGGCCAATTTTTTGAAGTTCTTTTTCCAAAATCTGACTAATCATTTCTTTATCCAAGGGCTTGTAAATGACAATCGCATCCAGTCGATTGACAAATTCCGGCCGGAAAAATTGATGGACCAGCTCCATCACCTGGCGCTCCTGCTGACTATCTGCTAAATCTTTTTTCTGAAAAATCTCTCCCCCTAAATTTGAAGTTAAAATAATAATTGTATTGCGAAAATCAACAGTCCGGCCGCGACCATCAGTTAACCTCCCATCATCCAAAATCTGTAAAAACAAATTAAAAACCTGAGGATGGGCTTTTTCCGCCTCGTCAAATAAAATGACGCTGTAAGGCTTGCGCCGAACTGCCTCGGTTAGCTGACCGCCTTCTTCAAAACCGATATATCCCGGCGGCGCCCCAATCAACCGGGCAACTGTATGGGCTTCTTGGTATTCTGACAAATCAATTCTTATTAACGCCCGCTCGTCATTAAAAAGCGCCCAGGCTAAAGCCTTGGCCGTCTCCGTCTTGCCCACTCCGGTTGGTCCTAAAAACAAAAAGGACCCAATCGGCCGCCGGGGCTCAGCTAAACCGGAGCGAGCCCGTCTGACTGCCCGAGCAATTTGCCGCAAAGCCTCGTCTTGACCAACCACCCTTTCTTTAAGCTCTTCCTCAAGATGTAAAAGTCTTTCTGCTTCTGAACTTAGCAGTCGAGAAACGGGAATGCCAGTCCAGCGAGAAACAATCTTGGCAATATCCTCCTCATCCACTGCCTCTTTTAATAAGCGCTCCTCCGCTGGGATTGCTAACCATTCTTTTTCCAGCTTTTCTACCTCTTTTTGAATTTGGGGAATCTTGCCATACTTAAGCTCGGCCGCCTTTTCTAAGTTTACCTCTCGTTCGGCTTTCTCCAGTTCGCTTTTGAGTTTATCAAGTTCGACTCTTTTGCTTTGGAGCTGGGAAATAATTGTTTTTTGGCTTTCCCAGGACTTTTGCAATTTAGCAAACTTATCTTTCAACTGCTTAATTTCTTCCTCTAATGCCTTTTTCCTGCCCTCAACCCCCTTTTCTTTCTTCAAGGCCGCCAGTTCGATCTCGAGCTGAGTAATTTTTCGCTTAATCTCATCCAAGGCATAAGGCATCGAGTCAATTTCAATCCGGGCAGCAGCCGCCGCCTCATCAACTAAATCAATAGCTTTGTCAGGAAGATAGCGGTCGGTGATATAACGGACCGAGAGATTAACGGCAGCAATCAAAGCATCATCGGTAATTTTTACTCCGTGATGGACCTCGTATTTTTCCTTAATCCCCCGCAAAATCGCCAAAGCATCTTCAGGCGATGGCTCATCGACATAAACTGGCTGAAAACGGCGTTCCAAAGCAGCGTCTTTTTCAATAAACTGGCGGTATTCGCGGACAGTCGTTGCCCCAATGGCATGTAAAGTCCCCCGAGCCAAAGCCGGTTTTAAAATATTTGAGGCATCGACTGCACCTTCTGCTCCACCAGCGCCAACAATGGTATGAAGCTCATCAATAAATAAAATAAAGCGGCCTTCGGCTTTTTCAATAGCAGAAATAAGCTTTTTAGTCCGGTCCTCAAACTCGCCCCGAAAAGCGGTTCCTGCCAGCAACCCAGCCATATCCAAAGCTAAAATTTCTTTATTGGCCAAAGTCTGGGGAACATCGCCTGAAACAATCCGCTGAGCCAAACCTTCAACAATAGCCGTCTTCCCCACTCCCGGGTCTCCAAGCAAAACCGGATTATTTTTCGTCCGCCGGGACAAAATTTGCATCAACCGGCGGATTTCATAATCCCGACCAATCACCGGATCAAGCTTCCCTGCCCGGGCCTTCTCGGTCAGGTTTACGGTATATTTCTCCAAGGGATCACCTTGATCTTCTGGCGGTTGATAGCGAAATTCCATAAGAATATTTTAGCATATTTTAAACCATAAAATTCTGTAATTCCAAATACGATCTTACGAGACGGTATCGGTTTGAATTTACGAAACGGTATTACCGCTTTAAAAAAGTTTTTCAATCCTCCACTAGAAAAACCTTTGAAAATTTAGGGAGGAAATTTTCCTAAAATTAGAGTAAAATTAACTTATGAACCAAGAATCGGGAGAAATTCCTGGCTGGGAAGAATACCAAAAAACAAAAATAGGAACACCGGAGGAAATTACCTCTAGTTTTCGCTGGGCAACCCATTTTTCTGAACTACCCCAAGTTCAAAAAGATATTGATATTTTTTTAAAGAAACACCCCGATTTACATCTTGATACTGAAAAACTGGCTGAAATTGTTGCCTGGGGCTATCAACTAACAGAAGAGGTTTGGAAAGTCCTTTTCCCCTTTAAAAATCCTTTTCCCTACCACAATCTTGACCATGGAAAGAATACCGGCTTAACAGCATTAGAACTTTTCTTAGGAGCCGTTGTCCAACATAAACTTTATGATTTGCCAAATTTAGAAACTTTAGTCCACACTTTTTTTATCGCCGCTCTTCTTCACGAAATTGATGATTGGTGGAATTTAGAAGCGGTCAAAAAAAATGGTTATGATTTAGAAAAGGCAAAAAAAATTATCTCAGATTATTTAAGCCAAAATGGTCTTCCTGCCTACGATTTCAATAGATTTTTAAAACTTAATCAATTTAACTTAACGCCAGAAGAATCAATCGCCCAAGCACGTACTTTATCTCCTGAAAAAGGACTTCTCCCCCAAAACAAAATTCCTTCGGCAATTGAGACGAGAACGGTTGATCAACAAAAACTTCTTTGGGAGATATTTGAAAATTGTTTGGGAGCAGCTGATTTTTTACAAATTATAAATCTTGCCTACATCCAAAAAGCAGAAATAATAATAGGAGAAAATCGACTTGCGAAAATTTGTGGTTCGGTAGTTTTGGCAGAAGAATGGAAAAAAGTACGACCCAAAGCTTTAGCAAATATTGGTTGGGGGACTGAAGAAGGAGAAATTTACTGGGAAAAGGTCAAAATGGGGAAAAGTTTCTTGGAAAAAGCCCTGGAAAGAATAAAAACTGGCCTAGAATACCTTAAAAATTTTGATCCCATTAAACATCAAAGAGCCCAAAAATGTTTAAAAATCCTCTCTTACGAAACGGTATCGGAATGAATTTACGAAACGGTATTATCTCTTCTTCAACCACCATCTTTTTCCATCAGAAATAACCTCAATTTCTCCATCTAAATCTGTTCTTTTAATTTTTATCCCCAAATTCCTTAATCTTTCTAAAACCTCAAAGGAAGGATGACCATAGCGATTGGCCGCCCCCACCGAAATTACCGCCAAAGAAGGAGAAAATTTTTCCAAGAACTCCCTTGAAGAAGAATATTTACTCCCATGATGCGCCACCTTCAAAACCTGACAGGGTTGCACCCTGTCAAGGACCTTGAGGATTTCCTGCTCCTGCTTTACGCCAATATCAGCGGTCAAAAGGCTATAAAAATCTCCATACTTTAAAAGACTAACAATTGCGGTTTCGTTTAAATTCCCCCCAAAAACAGAAACACCCAAAACCTGAGGCGATCCCTCTTTTTCCCAAACAATCTCCTCCCCCATTTTCTCTAAAGGAAATAAAATCTCTATTTCTAAATTCCCAATTTTTATTTTATCGCCGGCTTTTGGCGAATAAACGGGAATTTTCTGCCTCAGAATCTCTTCTCTGATCTTTTGAAAAAGCCCAGTCTCAACCACCAAAGAATTACTAACAAACTGTAAAACTTTGTATCTTTCTAAAACAGAAGGCAACCCTCCACCATGATCGGCTTCAGGATGAGTCAAAATCATCAACTCTAAAGTTTTATCCCAAAAAGGAATGTGGTTAGACAGACAACCTAAAACCTTTTCCCCGGGCCCAGCGTCAATTAAAATTTGATTTTTGCCTTTAATGGCCAAAATCGCATCTCCCTGACCAACATCGCAAAAAATAAGATGGAAATTTTGGTCGGGCAAAGAGAAAAAAACGCCAAAAATCAAAACGAGGATTAAACCCAAAATCGCCCAAAAATATTTTAAATTTGAGTTCATAAACCAGAAAATAATTTAATAATAAAAACAAAATAAGCCAAAAACGGAAAGGTTAAAAAGGCAAAAATCCGACCAAGAAAGAAAAAAATCAAACCGAAAGAAGCAATCACCATCCCCAGCCTCATAATCCAGGGCAAAACCCAAGCAATTAAAACATTAACCAAAGGCGAAAAGGGCGAATAATAACCAAAATTTAAAAGAATAATTGGCAAAGTCGTAATTTGAGCCGCCAAAGTCTGGGAAAAGTCGGAACGAATCTGGTTTGGCAATCTTGAAAATAATCTGCTAAAGAAACTGCCAAAAAACAAAATCCCAAAAGTAGCCCCAAAAGAAAGCTGAAAGCCTAAATCAAAAATGCTTAAGGGATTTAGAAAAAGTAAAAACAAGGCGGAAAGCCCAAATGCTCTCCAAGCATCCTCTTCTCTCCCCAATCCTTGGGCTAAAAAAGCCAAACTTCCCATAATTCCTGCTCTCAAAATCGGAATTTCTGCACCCGCTAAAAATACATAAAACCATATCAAAATAAAACTTAAGAAAACGGCAATTTGCCGGCGTAAAAATAAAATTAAAAAAGAAACCAAAGTTCCGGCCAAAATTGAAACATTCATTCCCGAAGCAACCACTACATGGAGAGTCCCCGTTTTCTGCAAAGAGTTATAAAAAGAAGAAGGCATCTCTGATTTAATCCCTAAAACAATTCCTGAAAGAAGGCTTGAATAAGGCTCAGGCAAACTTTGGCGATAAATTCCTTCAATTTTTCTTCTTAATCTGTATACCAAACCTAAAATTGTCTTTTCTTCTCCAATTTTTCTAATCTCAGGAAACTCTAAAAAATTTTTCTTCTCGACAACCCCCTCGACTTCAAGTCTTTCTCCGTAATGAAACTCGGGAAAACGAAAAGTAGTAATTTCTATCCCGGCTAAAGAAAATTTCTGAAGATTGCCGGTTATTTTTGGCTCCTGACGCAAAGTAGCCTCAATTTTGATTCTTTGCCCAGGAGAAAAATTTGCTTTAGGAAGATTTAAAAACCGCCAAAAAAATAAAAAAATTAAAAAAAGAAAAAGAAAAATCCAGGCCTTTTGCCCCACCTTCCTCCTTTTTACTTAGTAAACTGTTAATTGACTAGCGATTTTTTGATAAACATTATTTTTTAAAATTTTTTTGGTTAAAAGTTCGGAAACCTCCTTATAAGGCCGATTGTCAATAATTTTTTGGGCAGTTGCCGGTCCAATTCCCCATAAAGCCTCAAGTTCAGATTTTGAGGCGGTATTAATATTTAGCAGACCACCACTTTTGTTGATAAAGGCCGTCTCTAAACTACTGCTTGCCCCTTTAATTTCTTCTCCTTTTTTGGGAATATAAATTTTTACTCCATCTTTTAATTTTTCTGCCTGATTTAGAACTTTTTCCACCCATTCCCTATCTGCCTCAGAAGAAAGTCCGCCGGCGGAAATTAGCAAATCACGAACCCGACTACCAGAAGACAATTCATAAACTCCAGGCTTTTGAACTGCTCCCTCAATATCAACAAAAATTTTTTCCGGAGCCTGAATCCTTTCTTCTGAAGAAATAATTTCAATTTTATCTTCCGAATAAGAAGCCTGCCGAATCGCCAAAATTCCCAACCCCAACAAAATCAACCCTCCTAAGGCCAAAAAAATAGGAATTTTGTGTTTCCCTAAAATATAATAAATATCTAATCCGCCCCAAAGATTAACTTTTTCATCCTTTTCTGCCTCTTTTCCTGAAAGTTTAAAATCTATCTCATCAATTTCTCCCATAATCTATAATCTCATAAAAATATAAAAACTGTTTTTAAAATATTTATAATCCCAAAAGTTAATCCCAATCTTTCTAACCTACTTTCTGATCTAACTAATCTACTTTCTACTACTTTCTAATCTAAAATTCCTAATCTAAAATTCCTAATCTAAAATTCTAAAATTTAAATTTTCCTAAAATATTTTTCTAAAATCTAAATTTTCTAATCCAATTTCTCCAATCTAGCCTTCTTATACTTCGGTATACCTTTATATATCGTAGAATAAATTACGAAAGAATGGATTTCTTCTTCTTCAACCTTTTCCTTTCCTGAATCAAAAGCCCAATCCCCGCCTGAATAAGTTTCGGCCCAAGATTCACTCCTTTCATAGAAGAAAATTTCTCTTCGATTTCTTTTTTCTTTTTTCTTTTAAGTTCCACTATCCTCTCGGCAATTTTTGCTAATCCCCCAACCCCATGTTTAAACCTACGATAAATACCAGCAATTGTCCCCTGGGTAACTTTCACCCGATTATCAATTTCCTCCCAAATATACCCTAAATGAAGCATCATCGCCACCTGAAATCTCTTACCAAGCATTAATTTTTCCTCTGGAGTTAAAAGATCTTCAAAAAATTCTCTGACTTCTTTTTTATCCTTAAGAGAGGTAACAGCAGAATAAAAATCGTCAATAAAAAGTTTTTGCTTTTCGGTATCTAATTCTCTATTTTTAGAAACTCTAGGCATCAATAAAAGATTAAAATATAAAAAAATCTTTGTCAACAGTTATACTACGATATACCTTTGTATACCGAAGTATAATATAAATAAAATCAAACAACGAAATTAATTAATTTGCCGGGGACAAAGATCACCTTTTTAATTTTCTTACCTAAAAGATACTTCTTGATTTTCTCCCGCCCCTGCGCTATTTCTTCTACCTCGCTTTGATTTTCTCCCTTCTTGCTTGAAATCTTTATTTTATCTCTCAATTTCCCATTTATTTGAATTAAAAAAACAACTTCTTCCTTCCTAACTAATTTAGGATCATAATCCGGCCATTTTTGGTTATGAACAGAAAAATTATTTTTTAAAACCTCGCACCAAATCTCCTCTGCCAAAAAAGGAGCAAAAGGAGCAAGAAGAAGGGCCAAAACCTCAATTTCCCAACGCTCTACTCTCTCTTTTCCGTTTAAAAAATTAACATACTCCATTAAAGCCGCCAAGGCGGTATTAAACCGAAGATTCTCTAAATCTTCACCTACTTTTTTAATTGTTTTATGAATTATTCGGTTTGACTTGTAACTTTCTTCTCCCTCAACAAATCTATTTGCTACTTTCCAAACCCGATTTAAAAATCGCCACATGCCGGCAATACCGGTATCGCGAAAATCTCCTCCTTGATCAAATGGTCCTAAAAACCTTAAATAGCAACGTAGAGTATCGGCTCCATATTTTGAAATATACAAATCAGGAACAACAACATTGCCTCTGCTTTTGGACATTTTTGCCCCTTCGGCAATAATTAAACCATGAGCGTAAAACCTCTTAAAAGGCTCTTCAAAAGAAATAAGTCCTAAATCTTTAAAAACCATGGTTAAAAATCGGGAATAAAGAAGATGAAGACACGCGTGTTCATGGCCACCAATATACATCGAAACCGGCAACCACTTCTCAGTTATCCCTGGATCAAAAACAACTTCGCAAGCCGAAGGCTGACTAACTGTTGGATAGCGAAAAAAATACCAAGCAGAATCCAAAAAAGTATCGGAAACATCAGTCTCCCTTTGAGCCTGCCCGCCACATTTTGGGCAGGAGACCCTAACCCAATCTTTATCTTGAGAAAGAGGCGAAACACCGGTCCCTAAGGGCTTCCAATTTGAAAGATATGGCAGTTCTACCGGCAAATCCTCCTCAGGGACGGGAACCCAACCGCATTTTTGACAATTTATCATCGGAATTGGCGGCCCCCAATATCTTTGGCGAGAGACGCACCAATCACGAAGGCGAAAAGAAACTTTAAAATCCGCCAAACCCTTTTTCTTCAAATCCAAAACTATTCTCCGCCCCCCTTCCCAAGACTTAAGACCAGAATATTTTCCCGAATTAACAAGTTTTCCTTCTCCTTCATAAGCCTTTCCGACAGGGACAGATCCTGTCAATGGCTCAACCACCACCCTAACTTCCAAATTATATTTTTTAGCAAAATCAAAATCTCTCTGATCATGAGCGGGAACGCCCATTACTGCCCCGGTCCCATAACCCAAAACCACATAGTCCCCAACCCAAACAGGGATCTTCTCCTCAGTTGCTGGATTAATAACAAAACTGCCGGTAAAAACTCCCGTTTTTTCTCTTTCAAGGGCCGTCCTTTCAATTTCCGATCTCTTTTTTGATGTTTTGATATATTCATTTACTAAAAAGCGGTTTTCTGGGGTAGTCAGTTTCTCAACCCATTCAGACTCCGGCGCTAAAACCAAAAAAGTCGCCCCAAAAATCGTATCCGGCCGGGTGGTAAAAACCCCTATTTGCAATCTAGAATTTGGAATTGGGAATTTTATCTCTGCTCCTTCGGAACGACCAATCCAGTTTCTTTGGGCAATCTTGGTCTTCTCTGTCCAATCAATCCAATCCAAATTTTTCAAAAGTCGGTCAGCATACTTTGTAATTTTGAAAAACCACTGCTCAAGTTCCCTTTTTTCAACCTGGGTTTTGCATCGCTCACACAAACCGGCAATTACCTGCTCATCTGATAAAGTGGTCTTGCAAGAAGGGCAAAAATTAACCGGCGCTTTTGCCCGATAAGCAAGACCGGCTTTAAACATCTGAATAAAAATCCACTGCGTCCATCTATAATAATCTTTATCATAAGTCTCCAAAGTAGCTCGCCAGGAAAAAGCATTACCAATTGCCCGAAGTTGACGATAAAAATTCTTTTCAGTCTCTTTTGCTAACTCCCAAGGATGGCGGCCAACTTTTAAAGCGTAATTTTCCGAATGAATTCCAAATCCATCCAAACCTATTGGCTCAAAAACATCATATCCCTGCATTCTTTTAAATCGGCCGTAAGTATCAGCCCCGGTAAAAGCATAAACATTGCCCACATGAAGCCCCTCAGCCGAAGGATAAGGAAACATCATCAAATTATAAAAAGGCTTTTTTGCCTTCTTCAAATCTGGGTCAAAAATCCCTTTCTCCTCCCAAATTTTTTGCCATTTTGGTTCGATTTCTGAGGGATCGTATTTTTTCATTGAAGATATTTTAACAAATTAGATAAATTAATCAAAGTAGGTTTTAATCTAGAAAAAAAATAAAAAATTCTTCCTTAAGTATTACATATTTTGGAGCGATCGTCCCAAAATATGCAATATTACTCCATTATTAAGATGCTTCTCAATGATAAAAAATGAAACAACTTTTAGCCTCCCTTAGATTAAAATCTCCCAAGGTGTAAATAGGGTTTCACCTCTTAGGTGTAAGTAATACAAAACCAAAGCAACTTTAGCCTCCCTTAGATAAAATTTCCCCAGGTGCAAATATAATTTCACCTCTTAGGTGCAAAAGGGGTGCAAAAAGGGATGCAAAACGGGGCTTGACAAAAAAAGCAATTACTGCCATTATTTAAGAAGAAAAATGCTTGAAGGAATTGGCTTAACAGAAATAATAATTATTGTTTTAGTTTTAATCGTCTTTTTTGGGAGCAAAAGAATTAGCGAATTAGCCCGACAGGCAGGCCAAGCCACCAAGGAACTTAAGAAAATAAAAAAGGAATATAAAGAAACTCTTCAAGAATTAAACCGAGAGCTTCCTACTGAAGAAGAAGCCAAAAACCAACAACCTAAAAACGAAACTCATGGTAAAAACAACCAAAGAGGAAGCTAAACTTTACTTCCCCTTTTTAGAAGAAATTAGAAAGAGACTTTTATTCACTATTTGTGTTTTCATCGTCACTAGCCTTATTGGCTTTTTCTATTTTGAAAAATTAGTTTTCCTCCTCCTTAAAATTGTTCGCCTTCCGGGAATAAATATTGTCTTTACTTCCCCTTTTCAATTTATTAATCTTTCTATAAGCTCGGCTCTAGTTTTAGGTTTAGTTGTTTGTTTTCCTCTGGTCCTTATTCAAATTCTTTCTTTTCTAAAACCGGCTCTTCACCCAAAAGAATTTAAAACAATAATTTATCTTTTACCAATAAGTTCACTACTTTTTCTTGGTGGTTTTGTCTTTGGGTTTTTTATTATGAAATATGTGATTACCCTTTTCTACCAAAAATCTCAGGAATTAAATATTGGAAATGTTTTGGATGTCTCCAAACTTCTTTCTCAAATTCTTTTAACTTCTGCTTTAATGGGTATCGCCTCGCAATATCCAATAATTATTACTCTTTTACTAAAATTTAAAGCAATTAAATACCAAACCCTCGCAAGCCAACGACCTTTTATTTATACCATTGCTTTAATTTTCGCTGCCTTTCTCCCGCCAACAGACATCCTTTCTTTACTCCTTCTCACTTTACCTCTTGTAATCCTTTTTGAAATTACGTTATTATTAAATAGGCTAATTTTAAAAACTCATTTAGCCTGAAAAGGAGGTGAAAAAAAGTGTTTAGAGGGATCGGCACGACAGAAATTGTTATTATTGCCGTTGTTTTACTTATCCTTTTTGGCGGCAGAAAACTTCCGGAATTAGGAAAAGGCGTTGGTGATGCAATTCGAGAATTTAAAAAAGCAACCAAGAGTAGGCAACAAGACTAAAAATGATTTGGCTTGGGCTAATTTTGGCCACGGCAGGACCCTTTTTGCTCTGGCCTTTAGAAAAAATTCTCCCCTACCCCTTTTTGGTGGAGGAGATTTTTAAATTATTTCTGGCTTTAAATATTTTAAGTTCTTCCAAAGACGCTAAACAAAAACTTCAAAATGTGGTTTTGGTTGGCTTATTGTTTGCCTTTTCAGAAACCTTTTTGTATTTTTTGGATATTTTTCAATCCTCCTCAGTCATATTTTTCCAAAGAATAACTTTAACTTCTGCCCTCCATGTCACCACCCTAGTTCTGCTTATTCTTTTTGGTCTTAAAGGCAAAAAATTTATTTTTTTAGGAGTAATCTTAGCCGCAGCAATTCACTGGGGCTATAATTTTTTTATTCCCCAGCTTCTTCGTTAAGAGTAGCGTATTTTCCCGAAATCCAGCCTTCTTGCTCGCCAAATTTAATCTGATACCAACCATTCTCTTGAGATAAAAACTGATAAACATCACCAGGATAAACTTTGCCGATTTCTTTTCCCTGAGGCGTTTCTCTCACCCGCAGCCAGCCTGTAGGGGTGTCTTTTATCGTTACCGTTATTTCCGGCGATTTTTCCTCTTGATCGGAGGCAGCATTTACAAATTCTTTTTTCACCCAGCCTTCCTCAATTTCATAAGGCGAAAGATTTTTTACCAGCAAAATTTTTATCCAATCATCCTGTTCGTCGGTTTTAATTGCCTCGACGCCGGATTTTAAGGCGGTTTTTGGCTCCCCCTCCACTGGCAAAGGATAAAGACCAATTTCCCCTTTTTCCGAGGTCAGGCGGACTATTTCTGGCCCACCCACGGCTTTATCTTCCACTCCTTTTACATTTTCCACTGGTTGGGCTTTTTTCGCCTCCCAAAGCTTTAAAGAAGCCGTGGTCAATCCACTGCTGATAATCATTGCTCCAATCAAAGGAAAAACCAGTTTTGGCAAACCTCGCGGTTTTAAAACAGAAGAATTTGGAGGAATCCCCTCATCTTTTGGTTGAGTAGTGGTTTTTCCTTTTTTAATTTTCTCTTCAGGCTGATTTTGAGCCAAAGAATTTTGATTATTATTGATCATTCCCCCGCCAATCTTGCGCAAACTCAAAGCCAAGAAAATAAAACCTAAGGCAACAACCACAATTATTCCCCAAACAGCAATGGCTTGTGAGCCGCCAACAAAACCTAAAATTCCTCCTGCCCCTGAAGCGGCAGCAACCAACTCTTTTAATTTATCCATTTTGGTATTGACGGCATTAAGTTCAATTTGTGCCTGGCGATAGGCTTTAATTTTCTGCTCAGGAGTTAAGGCATCTTTCATTAATAATTCTGCCCGGTCCAAAGAAGCATTGATATCGCTTTTTAAAGTTATCCCTTGGGCAAAATAAGCAGTTTTCTCCAAAGGCCGGCTTAATTCCTCGGCTTGTTTTCTTAAACTTTCAATTTGCTGAGGAGGAATTTCCCAGTCATCTTTTAATCTCACAGAAACTGTTTTTGTCTCTCCTGGTTTTAAAGTGAAATTTCCCTCAATACAATACCGATTTTTCTCGGCATCAAACTTTACAGCTACTCCATCGTCAACAGAAATGATATCTGTTTCGCTTTTTATCTCCTCGGGTAGGTAAAATTTCAAAGGTACTTCCTGACTAATTAAGGTTGAGGGATTGCTGATTAGGATTTTAACAATAATGCTTCCCTCTTCAAACCAGGCTGCCGCTAAAGGTTTTGTCTCGCCATTGACTAAAAGTCTCCTGTTAGCTAAAAGCAGTCCCCGGGCAGCCAAAAGCTGGTTTTTGACCTGTTTTTCCTTAGCCCAGTTGGCACTCTGAAAAATTCCTTTCACTCTGGGAAGCTGGTTTAAAGCCAAAACCCGGCGTAAAAATTCCTCGGTTTTGGTTTTAAGGCCGGGGGTAGGATTAGCCACCTCTTTAAGATATTCTTGAGCCTCGGCTAGTCTTTCTTCCAAAGCTAAAGCAAAACTTTCAGTGGTATTTATTTTGGCGTATAAAGATTTTGCCGGTTGCTTATCTGTTGACTCGCCAATAATTTTTTGGGAGGTTTTAAGATAAGCAAGCAAGCTTTTTGTTTCTCGCAATAGAGTCGGTGTCTTACCATAAGCAGAAATTCCTTGTTTGATAAACGCCAGGGTCTTTTTAATTGCTCCTGCCTGTTCAGACAAATCATCAACTACCGCCCAACCCCAAAACTGGCGCAAGGAAGAAATATTTCCTAAGAAAGAGCTCCCTTCCCCTTCTTCTCCTAAAACCTCATCCATTTCTATCAAAACATCTAAAACCTCCCGGTCGGTTAAAGAATTCCATTTGCTTACTAAACTGGCAGTTTTACTAAACAAAAACTGATTACTGATATAAATTTGGGAAGTTAAAGATTTGCTTTGACTTATCTTTTCGCTTAAATCTTTATCATCAATCTCTTCAAAGGTACTTTCAATAATTGGTTTGTTGACTACCCTTTCTAACAAAAGTCTGTTTTCCTCTACTTTTTTCTTTATAGTGGCTAGCTCGCCACCAGCGGTAGCAACAAAATTATTTATATTGCTTATATTGCCAATTTTTTCTACATCGCTTTTAGTGGCTAAATTACCGCTTGAAAGACTACTACTGGTAAGGGTTCGGCTTGAGGCAGACCAAATTCCGGAAATTAAATCACCAAAAGAACTCAAGGTCCGGGTGGAAGAGGACCAAATATCAGAAACAAGAGTGCCAAAACTGGTTAAAGTCCGACCCGAATAACCCCAGACGGCCGAGGCAATATCGTTTGCTGAAGGAGGCGTAGGTTGAGGAGTTGGAGTTGCCTCGGTTTCTTTGACCTCAAAACTTTTATCCAGACACAAATAATCCTCGCCAGCAGTACAGCAAATTTGGGCCGTATAATAACCGGTGGTTGTTGGAGTGGTAAAACTATGATAATACCAACCATCATCGCGGACAGACATTTGCTGGTTGGTTAGATGGGCAGACCCGTCGGGATATTTGCTAGTGAGATTACAGGTAGCAGTAGTAATTGGCTGATACTCATCATCGAAGAGGAATTCGCCTAAAGTACAAGAAGAGGAGGTGTAGCAAATTTGTGGTCCGCCCGCTGCAGCCCTGACGGTATTAGTATTTGTCAGGGCTGCAGCTATTACCAAAAGAAAAATGACGACTCTTTGGCGGGCAGCGACCATTGACGTTGCTTATTGCTCTTAAGCAGCAGTAATCGCTTTCTTTACTTCCTTAACCGACTCGCCGATTCCGCGTGCCAATTCGGGAAGTTTTCTGCCACCGAAAAAGAGCAAAAAAACAAACATCAGAACTAAAAGTTCTGGCGTTCCGATGTTTCTAAGCACCTTCCGTCACCTCCTTTCCTTTTAGCTAACTTCATTAATAACACATTATAAATCCTTTGTCAAGAGGCAATTTTTTCTTATCAAAATCTTATCAATTTTTTCAAAAATAAATTCAAATTTTATCAAAAATCCTTTACTTGACAAGATGATAAATTTATGATAAGATAACGACAAATGGCAAGAGTTACATTAGTTTATGGAATTTCCGATAAACTCAAAGAATTACTTCCCCAAGCCGATAATTTAAGGACAAAAATTCTTCTGACTCCCCTGCCACCGGCAGTAGAAAGAAGGCTCCGTTGGGAGGCAAATTTACAAAAAGTTTTTTGGGGGCTTTCCTTAGCCGAAAATCCTATTAGTAAAGCCAATATGGCAAAAATTTTGGCTTCTCCTCCAAAGAGAAAACTAACCAATTTCGAAAAAGAGGTTTTAAGTTATAAAAAAACTTTAGATTATATAAAAGAAGAATGGCTTGCATCGCCAAAAATGATTACTCCCCAAACAGTTTTAAAAATTTATAATTTAGCCTGCGAACCGGTTTTTGGTTCGGGAAAAGCTTCTTTCAGAACCAAACGCCAAGATCTGGCTCATTTCCTGAATTATCTTCAAACCGGAAAAGAACATCCTATCATCCAGGCAGGAGTTGCCCAAATCCAAATTATCAAAATTTCCCCTTTTGAATATGCCAACCGCCGGGTAGCCCGACTCTTTACCTACCTAATGCTTTATAAAAACGGTTTTGACTGTCGAGATTTGTTGGTTTTGGAACAATATTACCGCAGCGATGTTATTGGTTTAAAAGAGGCTTTATCAAGCGTTGATATCCAGCAAAATTTAACTTTTTGGCTGGAATATTTTGCCAAGGGAGTGGTGGTTCAGTTGGAAAAAGCCTTGGAAGATATTCAGCAGCAGAAATTTAAAACCGACCTCCCTCCCTCTTTTTGGCGACTCAACGAAAAACAAAAACAAATTCTTCAGTATCTGGAAGACCCTCAGCAGAAAATTACTAACCAACAAGTCCAGCAAATGTTTAAAGTCTCCCAGATTACCGCCTCTCGCTATTTGGCAAAATTAGCCAGTTTGGGGTTGATTCTTGCCCACGGAAAAGGCCGAGCCACCTTCTACACCAAAGCCTAACACGTTTAGGCGAACAAACACTTTTTTATTCCAAAATTTGTCAAGCCCTTCCCTAGGTGTCAATACAATTCCACGTCTTAGGTGTACTTTTCGATTTCTGACAAAAAGGCTGAGGAAAACTTTCTGCCAGCACTTAGGTGTACCCAAGCTCTCTTAAAATAGCAGCGGGTAAATCGGCGATGACTTGCCAAAAACTTCGCGGTAAAAGTCTTTTTAATTCCTGTTCTAATTCTTCTTTTGGTTTACTGACAATTCGGCGCAAGATTTTTTCTCTTTCGTCTTTATCTAAGTGAATTGTTTTTCGCAATTCCTCTTTGCGCAAAATAAAATAAAGATCAAAAAAATCCCTTGCCTTGGCTCTTTCTAGTAAAGCTTTAATTTTTTCCCCAATCAAAATTTCTCTTTTAAGCAAAAAAATATTATAAGGAGGAACAAAATCGGAAACAATAACTATATTCTCCTTTGCCACTTCGTCTTTTTCCCGAAAAGAAATCTGGTTTGTAATTTCAATTTTTTGGCCAAACAAATTTATTCCAAGAGTGGCAAGATGGCCGCCAGTAGTAGCTTTAGAATCAATAATTTCTACCCCCAAGCCTGCACTTACTAAATCGACTAATGTTTCTTCCAAAATCTCCTCGTATAGCCGACCGTCTTTTATCCCGCTGAAATCTAAATCTTCGGAAAATCGCGGAGAACCAAAAACAATTTTTAAAGCAGTACCACCTTTAAAAGCAAAATTCTCGCTTCCTTTTTGGGAATAAAAACTGCGTAAAAATAAATGTTGGAGATATTCCCGGCCAACATTTAAAAAACTCGTCTCTTTTTTCCGGGCAATTTCTTCCAAAAAATTTCGGTCAAGCATTTTTAATTAGTTTTTGGGCAAAAGAAATTAACTTTGGCGAAAAAAGCCGTAAATATTCCTCAAGTTTTTCCAAATTCAAGCTAGTGATTTTTAGTCGCTCATTCCATTTTGTTTTTCGCAAATAGACAAACCATAAAAAATCAGCAACCGCTTTTTCTGGTGTAGCGAGGTAAAATCTTTCTCCCATCACCTGCTTAAGAACATAGCCGGTATAAGCTTCTTTTTTTATCCTCTTGTAGCTAAAAGATTTTCCTAAGGCAGAAAATTCCCTTGTTGGTTTTGTGGTCACGGAAGTAATCGAGTAAACTGCCTCGGGAATTAGATTATAATAGGCACAAGCCGTTTCCAAAGAAATATAAGAAGGAAAATAAAGCCTATTGGCAACAGTAAAATCGCCAGGAAGGTTTTTTGTCAAGGCAAAAAGACCAGCTTTAAAGCGAACAACCGCCCCTTTTTTAACATTATAAGAAAGAAAGGCTTCGGCCGCCCTTTTCCCTACCCCAAAACTGACCATTAAATCTCTCGGTGTAAATATTTTTAGCCCTAAATTCCTAAACTCTTCTTCCACTTTAAACAAATTCAGTTTTTTCATAATATTATGTTAATAGTGAATTAACTATTTGTCAAGGGGAAATTTCTTCACTTTTCCCTAGGTGTCAATATGATTCCACGTCTTAGGTGTACTTTTCGTACTTTTTTCTCTTTTTTAAAAATCCACACTTGACAATCTGGTTATTTTCGAATATCATAGAAAAGAAGGGAAAAATTAATGAAAAAAATCGAAATCATTTGGCGGGAGATTTTATTTCAGGCAATTGAGAAAAAAAACCGTCGGTTTACTCAAAAAGAACTGGCGGCTAAATTCGATTTCTCAACTAGTACTGTTTTTCAAGCCTTAAAAAATCCCCGAAAGATGGGAGCGGTTCGGGTTACTGGCCGATTCTTTATTTTAGAGGACCCAAAAAAACTTCTATTCCATTGGGCCAGTGTCCGAAACCCGCAAAAAGAAATTATTTTTAAAGGGAAAGTGAACCTTCCAATTTTAAAGATTGAGGGGTTGATGCCGTCCGAAGTTGTTTTTGGCGGTTACAGCGCCGCCAAACATATCTTAGGAGAACCGCCGGCAGATTATGATCAAATTTGGGTGTATACTCAAGATTTAGAGAAAATTCAGGAGAGATTCGAATTTACCAAAGGCATCCCCAATCTTTACATCCTTAAAAGAGATGAATTCCTGAAGTCTTATGGAGAGATAACTACCCTTGCTCAAACCTTTGTTGATCTTTGGAATCTTCCCTCTTGGCAAGCCAAAGATTTTACCAAAGCTTTGGAGGCAAAAATTGATGAATTTTTACCATAATCTTATCACTCAAAAAAGCTGGAAATTTCTTTTGAATTTAAAGAAAAGGTACCGCTTTATCTTAATTGGCGGTTGGGCGGTTTTTTTGTATACTAAGGCTTTAAAATCAAAAGATATTGATTTGGTGCTGGAGTATGAAGAGTTGGAAAAAATGCGAGAGGAATTTGAGATTTTCAAAAATGACCGCCTCAAGAGATACGAGGCAAGAAGCGAGGAGGTGGAGATTGATATTTATCTTCCTTTTTATTCAAATCCAGGAATTCCCGCCGAGGAGTTAAGAAAATTTACGGTTACACTTTCGGGATTTTTAGTCGTGGAAAAAGAAGTTTTGGCGATTTTAAAGCAAAAGGTTTTAATGGAAAGACGAGAAAGCGTCAAAGGGAGAAAAGACCTGGCAGATTTGGTAAGTATCTTCCGATTACCTGATTTTGACTGGGATGAATATGGTAGGTTGGTAAAGCAGTATAAAGTTGAAGATTATGTGGATTTTACGCGAAAAACTCTTAAGACCACATTTAAAATTGAAGAGTTGGGTTTAAATGCTCATCAATTTGCCCGGCTTAAAAGAAAAATTTTACCTTTGTTGTAAATAGGATCTTAATTTCTAATTTTCCTCCTTTAAAGCGCTTTCTCCCCTCCTCGTCCATATAAGTAAGAGAAATCTTCACTTTTCCCTAGGTGTAGATACGATTCCACCTCTTAGGTGAACAAAAGGGGGAGGTTTTTAACTAAGACTTCTTTAAAATTAAAAGAAAAATCTTTAATAAAATCTAAATCCGGGAAAAAACCTCGCAGGTCTTCATAAAGAGCCTGGGGCTGAATTTTCTTTGCTTTCTTTTTAATTGCCTCTACTAATTTTTCCTTTTTAATCCCGGTCAAATCTTTAATTCGCAAAAAATTAGGTTTTAAAGAAAGCTCCCGAGATTTTTCCAGCATCCAGAGTAAATCAAAAACATCTCTTCCTTTAAAAGGTTCTTGCTGGCCTTTTCCTTTTTTGAATTCCCTTGTTAGAAAAGCACTAATCTTGTTAGCAAAAAGAGTTGAAAAATCATA
>Ga0209102_1000171_pt1 | contig 44416 bp, 39 predicted proteins | sample ConPoolayeHmetaG_FD_185483 | JGI IMG/M metagenome (GOLD analysis project Ga0209102, IMG submission 185483) | Hot spring microbial mat communities from California, USA to study Microbial Dark Matter (Phase II) - Cone Pool mat layer H metaG... ...
GAGGTCGAATTGACAAGTGCGGGCTTTTTCTATAGAATGCTCAAACACTGTGAGTTAATTAGATGAGTGAAAAAACTGTTCTTGTCGTCGATTATGACGCTCAAAGTCTTGAAACCTTAGCGAGCATTTTTCAGAGCAAAAATTTTCGGACCCTGAAAGCTGCTGACGGTCAGACCGCCTATGACCTGTTCAAAAAAGAAAACCCGGACGTGGTTATTTTGGAAGCCATCCTACCCAAAATGCACGGGTTCGACCTAACTCGCAAGATATTTCAGGAGAGCAACGGTCGAACACCAGTCATCGTAGTTACTGGCCTTTATCGTGGTCCCCAATATCGCCACGAAGCCCTGACCTCGCTGGGCGCGGCTGATTATTTCGAAAAGCCTGTAGACCCGGACCGGCTGCTAAATTCGGTCCTTAACCTGCTGCGGGAAGAAGAAAGCTTGGAAGCGGATTTGCCCGATTCGCAAATGATCATTTCCCGGTTGGCCGAGAGAATTAGAAACCGCACCGACCAGGTTCCGAAAAAGACAAGCTAATTTCTTCCCTGAAAGGTTAAAGACTTCAAAAAAAGTTAGAATGGCGGGCCTTAATGACCAACTTGTGGACACGGTGCAATAATTGTCAAAAGATTCTTTATAAACAAGACATCGTTGATAACCTCTATGTCTGCCCTCTCTGCCAGTTTCATTTTCGAGTAGAGGCGAGAGAAAGGGTTGAGATGCTCCTTGACCCAGGCTCTTATGTTTTTATTGACGATAACATTTATCCCGAAGACCCACTGGTTTTTGAAGATTCTTTGCCCTATGCAGTGCGATTAAAGGAGAACCAGGAGAAAACCTCCCTTCCTGAAGCCATCATCACCGCCAGCGGGACAATAGCCGAAATTAAAGTTATCTTAGCGGTGATGGAGTTTGGTTTTATGGGCGGGAGTATGGGGTCAGTGGTCGGGGAGAAGGTGGCTCGGGCGGCTGAAAGGGCTTTGGCCGACCGAGTTCCCTTGCTTGTCATTTCATGTTCCGGAGGCGCCAGGATGCAGGAAGGTGCCCTTTCGCTCATGCAATTAATGAAGACGAGTGCTGCCTTGGCTCGTTTGGATGAAGCCGGCATTCCTTATATTTCCATCCTGACTGACCCGACAACCGGCGGGGTAACCGCCAGCTATGCTATGTTAGGCGATTTAAATATTAGCGAGCCCGGGGCTCTCATCGGGTTTGCCGGGCCGAGGGTTATCGAGCAGACCATAAAAGAAAAGCTGCCCAAGGGCTTCCAAAGGGCCGAATTCCTTCTCCAGCACGGGATGCTCGACGAGGTGGTGAACCGGAAGAACCTCCGTAATTACTTGGTCAGGGTTTTGCGCTTACTTCTCAACCGCTATGAGAAATGAACTACCAGCAATGTCTGGAGTACTTAGACCAGGCCTCTAGGTTTGGGGTCAAATTAGGCCTCGAAAACGTCAGCCTTTTGCTCCAGGCAATCGGGTGCCCCCAGCAGTCTTTCCCCTCGGTATTAGTCGCTGGCACTAATGGAAAGGGCTCGGTCTGTGCCATGATTCAGTCGGCCCTCAAGGGCCATGGCTTCCGAGTTGGACTTTATACCTCACCTCACTTGGTCCGAGTTGAAGAAAGAATTAGGGTCAACCAAGATTTAATTTCCTCGGAAGCTTTTTGTGAGCTCCTAAATTTTTTGCGCTATAAAATTGAAAGCCTGCTCGAGCAGGGCCAAATCAAGTTTCCACCCACCTATTTTGAATTATTAACCTGCTTAGCCTTTCTTTATTTTGCTCGAGAAAAAGTGGATTTAGCCGTCTTAGAAGTGGGCATGGGCGGCCGCTTGGATGCGACTAACGTGGTGCGTCCGGTGGTTTCGGTCATAACAACTGTTTCTCTTGACCATCAGGAGTATCTCGGTCCGACCATAGGTCGGATTGCCGCCGAGAAAGCCGGTATAATTAAGCCAGGAGTTCCGGTTGTCTGCGGCTATCTCCCATCTGTAGCATTTAAGGTGGTCGAGAAAAAAGCGGCCGAGGTTGGCGCGGCCATAATCAGGGTATTCGGTCGTGGCCGCTGGTTCAAGGTTGTCGGTGCTGAAAACGTCTATGTTTTTTCTTCTAAGGAAGAAAAATTTATTTTCCGGCCAGGGCTCAGAGGCGAGCATCAGGCCAGAAATACGGCGGTAGCGATTTCGGCCCTCCAGGTTTTGAGTGCACACTGGCGACCCCTGGAGAAGGCTAAAATTATCGAGGGGATAGAAAATGTAACTTGGGAAGGTCGTTTAGAAAAAGTAGGCGACCGGCCAGCCGTTTATCTCGACGGCGCGCATAACGAAGAGGGTGCCAGGGCTCTCCGCCAATTTTGGGAAAAGCAGGGCCAGCCGCCGCTCGTCTTAGTCTTTTCTATCCTTAAAGACAAGGCCATTCGGCGGGTGGCGCGGCAGCTTTTCCCCTTAGCTCAAAGAGTAATTCTTACCTCCATTAATTCCCCGCGCGGGGCTCGACCAGAAGAAATTTTCAGTTCCGTCGCGGATTTAAGTAACCACATTTTAATTGAACCTGAAGCAGTCAAAGCTCTGGAGCTATCCAAGAAGCTGGCGGGGGAAAAGGGGACGGTTTTAGTAACCGGCTCACTTTATTTAGTGGGTGAGATAAAAAAATATCTAACAATGGTTCAGGCCGACCTGCCGTTTTAATAAGTCCCGTTTTTCCCCAAAAGAATGTTGCATGAACCAAAATTAATAAAAGCGGTCCGTCGGGACCCCTTTTCTGGCGGGCTATTCTATGTGGGAAGAGGCGGGGTTAACATTTATCCCGGATTAGAAATGGGCGGGTTTAAGGGGCTGAGCCCTTCAGGCAGGAAAAGGTTGCTTTTTTAAGGCGAAAATGCTAATTTTTCCTCTATTTAAAGAGAGTTAGCAGTGCTTGCTATAAACGCCACTCTTCTGTTAGTTTTCGTCCTAATCTGGCTAACAGTTATTCTTCTAAAAAAGCTCTTTTTTGACCGGCTGCAACGAGTTCGGGCCAAGCGCGAGGAGCTTTTAGCTGAAGACAAAGAGGCTTGGGAGAGGGCGAGGAGAGAAACTGAAGCCCTGGCCCTAAAGATTGAAGCTGAACTAAAGGAGGCGCGGCAAGAGGCCTTGGCCAAGAAACAGCTTCTTGAAGCCGAAGCCCTCCAGGCAAGAAGCGAGCTCCTGGCCCGGATGCAGGCAGAATATCGCCAGCAAGTGGCCCAGGCTCGAGAAGAAATTGCCCAGGTAACCAAGGAATTGAAGCAGCAGCTCGAGGGCGAGGTGGAGGCTTTAGCAGCCAAAATAGAAGAAAGATTGCTGAACTAATGAAAAGATTAGTTTTTGTCGGTTTGGCCGAGTTTTTTTTAGCCAGCTTTCTTTTAGCCTCGGAAACAGAAGCCGCTCACGAGGCCTCAGCCTGGCTTGATTTTGCCGGCAAGTTGCTTAATTTCCTGATTCTTTTTGGTGGTTTGGGTTATTTTCTTTATCGACCTGTTCGGTCCTGGATACGGAACCGCGCTTTTTTGGTTCAAAAAACCTTGGCCGAGGCGGCCTCCGAGCGGCAAAAAGCGGAACAGGAATTGAGCCGGTTAACGCAGCGGCTAACCGGGCTTAAAGAGGAGTTAATTCAACTGAGGCAAAAGGCAGAAGAGGAGGGACGAAAAGAAAAGGCGAGAATTTTAGCTCTGGCTCAGGAAGAAGCAGCTCGGGTTCAGAAGTTAACGGCGCTCGAGGTGGAAGCTCTGACTAAAGGGGCGATTCGCGAGATTAAAGGCTATGCTGCTTCCTTAGCCACGAGCTTAGCGGAAGGAAGAATCAAGGCCAAACTTAGCCCGGCATTGCACCGGCGGCTGATTCGTCGTTCCATCGAAAGACTGGAAAAACTCCATGAAGGCATTAATCCTCGTTAAACGCTACGCCCACGGCTTGGTCGAAGCTTGCCGGAGCGAAGCCGAGTTTAACCAAGTTCTGGCCGAGCTTAAAGAAGTGAGCCGCCTTTTTGAGGCTCATCACGAGCTCAAAACTGTCCTCCTGAGCCCGGTCTTCCCTAATAGCAAGAAGAAGCAAATCGTCGAGGAGATTGTGGCTAAGTTCCATCTTCTCCCCAAGGTGAAACGATTCTTATTGCTCCTTAATGAACACCAGCGCTTTCCTCTTTTGCCCGAGCTCGTGGCCATTCTTCCCTATGCCTGGAGAGAGAAAAAGGGGATAGTGGTTTTTGAGGTCAGGTCTGCCATTCCGCTGAACGAAGAGGAAACCAGAGAACTCCGAGAAAAGTTGGAGCAATTAGAAGCTGCTCCGGTTCACCTGGATTTGGTTATCGACCCCGAGGTTTTAGCGGGGTTGCGGCTGAAGAAGGGAAACATCGTCTATGATGCCTCGATTAAGGGCCAGTTAGGTAAGTTAAGAGAAATTTTGAGCGAAGCGTGAGGTTTGACCATGGAAATTAGAGCTGATGAAATAACCAAAATTATCCACCGCCAGATTGAAGGCTTTGAGGCCGAAGTGGATATTCAGGAGGTTGGGACTGTCACCTCAGTGGGCGACGGGATTGCCCGGATTTATGGCCTTGACCGGGTGATGTACAACGAGCTTCTTGTTTTTCCGCGAGAAGTTTATGGGATCGCTCTTAATTTAGAAGAAGACAGCGTCGGTGCCGTTCTCTTGGGCGAAACCCATTTGGTTAAGGAAGGCGACTTGGTCCGGCGAACGCGGCGGATAATGCAAGTTCCGGCTGGTCCGGCCTTGATTGGTCGGGTAGTTAACCCTCTTGGCCAACCCCTCGATGGCAAAGGGCCGATTGCCACTGATAGCTACATGTATATCGAGCGCTTAGCTCCAGGGGTGGTGGACCGTTTGCCCGTGCGCGAGCCGCTGCAGACTGGCATCAAAGCCATCGACGCCATGATTCCCATTGGCCGCGGCCAGCGTGAGCTCATCATCGGCGACCGGCAGACCGGCAAAACCGCCATTGTTCTGGATACGATCATTAATCAAAAGGGAAAAGATGTTATTTGCATTTATGTCGCTATCGGGCAAAAGCAATCGACGGTCGCTCAAGTTATTAAGGTTTTAGAGGATTTTGGTGCCATGGATTATTCTATCGTGGTCGTCGCGGCCGCTTCCGAGCCTTCGCCGCTTCAGTACTTAGCACCCTATAGCGGCTGCGCCATGGGTGAATATTTCCGCGACCGCGGCCAGCATGCCTTAGTTATTTATGACGACCTTTCCAAACATGCGGCCGCTTACCGGGAGATTTCGCTCCTCCTCCGCCGGCCGCCCGGAAGGGAGGCTTATCCCGGCGATGTTTTTTATCTTCATTCCCGGCTTTTAGAAAGAGCGGCCAAGCTCAATGACGAGCTGGGCGGCGGGTCGCTCACTGCTTTACCGATCATTGAAACCCAGGCCGGTGATGTTTCTGGCTATATTCCGACCAACGTTATTTCCATCACCGACGGCCAGATCTATTTAGAGCAGGAGCTTTTTAATGCCGGCATTCGTCCGGCGATTAACGTTGGGATTTCCGTGTCGCGAGTTGGCGGTAGTGCCCAGATTAAAGCCATGAAACAAGTGGCGGGAAAGCTAAGGTTGGATTTGGCTCAGTATCGGGAACTGGCGACTTTTGCCCAATTCGGCACTGAGCTCGACCGAGCCAGCCAGGCCCAGCTTGACCGAGGCCGCCGGCTCACCGAAGTGCTTAAACAGGACCAATATCAGCCGTTGCCGGTGGAGAAGCAAATTATTATCATTTATGCTGGAAACCGGGGCTTTCTGGATGAGTTTCCCGTCGAAAAAATAAAACTCTATGAAAAGAGACTTTACGAATTTTTGGAAAGGGAAAAGCCAGAAATACTCCAGGCAATCGCCGACAAGAAAGAGGTCAGCCCCGAGCTTGACGAGTTGGTGGCCGCTACCTTAAAGGAATTTAACGCCCGTTTCCATCAGGAGATAGGTTAAATCCATGCCCGCTCTGCTTGATTTGCGGCGCCGTATCCGCAGTATCCGGAACACCCAACAGGTAACCCAGGCGATGAAAACAGTGGCCACAGCCAGGTTCAAAAAATTCCAGCGCTTAGTCATGGAGGGCCGGCCTTTCTGGCATCAGGAGCCGCCGGTTTTAGCGCGCTTAATTGGCTGGGCTTTGGCGGTAGAATCAGTCTATACCGAGAGGCGGCCAGAAAAAAGAATTCTGGTGACCGTCGTCACTTCGGATAAAGGCCTCTGCGGCGCTTTTAACAGCAATCTTTTAGCCCGGGCAGAATCATTTTTAGTAGAAAAGACACGGCAGGGTGTTAAGGTGGAATTGCTCCTCTTGGGAAAAAAGGCGGCCCAGTTCTTTAAGCGCCATTCTTTCCCGGTTTTCCAGACCATCGGTGAAAAAGTCGACCGATTGCCCGCTCAGGAGATAGCGAAGTTAGCCCGGGAAATAATTAATCTATATTTAGTCTATAGAATCGATAGTTTTTATATTATTTATAACGAATTTCGCTCCATCTTAGCCCCGCAAATAACCATTCTTAAGCTCCTGCCGCTGGCGCCGGCAGCCGCTGGCGAGATGGGCGAGTTAGAGCCGGATTGGGAACCAGGTGCTCAGTGGTTAGGGGAGCGGTTAATACCTCTTTACTTAGAGCGACAGCTCAATCACGTCATCTTAGAATCGCAAGCGGCCGAGCAAGCTGCCCGGATGATGGCTATGGAGAATGCCACCCGCAACGCTGAGGATTTAATCTCCAACCTGATCCTCGTCATGAACAAAATTAGGCAGGCGGCCATCACTAAGGAGCTGCTGGAAATCATGACGGCGGTCGAGGCACTGCAAAAGAGCTAATCAAATCGAGGATTTAGAGGAGGTAGACTATGGGCCCAGAAGGAAAGGCGGAAAGAATCGGCCGGGTCGTCCAGGTCATCGGTCCGGTAATCGACGTTGAATTCAAGGGAATGGAGCTGCCCGAGATTTATAACGCTATCCGAATAACCAGCGAGGGCTTTGATACGCCTCTTGAAGTCAATGTTATTGCCGAGGTGGAACAGCACATCGGCGAGGATAGGGTGCGCTGCGTTTCCATGCATCCGACAGACGGTTTAGCCCGCAGCATGAAAGCTTACGACCTTGGCCGGCCGATCGAAGTGCCTGTCGGGGAGGAAACTCTGGGCAGGCTGATGAATGTGGTTGGCGAGCCTGTGGACCATTTAGGGCCGATAGAAACAAAAAAGAAGTACCCGATTCACCGTCTACCCCCGCCTCTGGCTGAACAGAGCACTAAGCTCGAGATGTTCGAAACCGGAATCAAGGTCATCGACCTTATTCAGCCCTTCCTTAAGGGAGGGAAAATAGGTCTTTTTGGCGGGGCCGGCGTGGGGAAAACGGTCATCATCATGGAGCTTATCCACAACGTGGCCATGAAGCATGGCGGCTATTCGGTTTTTGCTGGAGTAGGCGAAAGAACCAGGGAAGGAAACGACCTTTGGCTGGAGATGAAGCGTTCGGGAGTTATTAGTAAGGCGGCCCTGATTTACGGCCAGATGACTGAACCGCCCGGCGCCCGGCTGAGGGTGGGGTTAGCGGCGCTTTCGGTTGCTGAGTATTTCCGCGACGAGATGGGACAGGATATTCTGCTCTTTATTGACAATATCTTTCGCTTCGTCCAAGCCGGAAGCGAGGTTTCAGCGCTTTTAGGCCGGATGCCTTCGGCCGTCGGCTATCAACCCAATTTGGCCACGGAGTTAGGTGAGCTGGAAGAAAGGATTACCTCCACCAAAAAAGGCTCGATAACTTCCGTGCAAGCGATTTATGTCCCTGCCGATGATTTTACCGACCCGGCCCCAGCGACGACGTTTTCTCACCTCGATGCCTCGACTAACCTCTCGCGGGCTTTGACCGAGATGGGCATTTACCCGGCGGTTGACCCCCTGACCTCCTATTCCCGAATCCTCGACCCGCGGGTGGTGGGCGAGGAACATTACTATGTGGCCCGTAAGGTTAAAGAAATCCTCCAGAGATATAAGGACTTGCAGGATATTATTGCCATCTTGGGAATTGAAGAGCTTTCAGAAGAAGATAAGCTGGTTGTCGCCCGGGCCAGAAAAATTCAGCGTTTTCTCTCCCAGCCTTTCCACGTGGCCGAAGAATTCACGGGCCGCCCAGGACGTTATGTGCCGGTCGAGGAGACGGTGCGCGGTTTTAAGGAGTTGGTAGAAGGAGTTCATGACGATAAGCCCGAACAAGCCTTCTACATGGTCGGAACGATTGACGAAGCGATGGAAAAAGCCAAGGAGCTTAAAGCTGCATGAGCCAGGAAAGAGGCGAGAATCTCCGGCTTCGGGTTATCACTTCTAAAAAACTGCTGGTTGATGAGTCGGTTGAGGCAGCGGCCCTTCCTGGGCTGGAGGGAGAAGTGGGGATTCTTCCGGGGCATCGGCCGCTGATTCTCGGGCTGGCAACAGGCTCGCTTAGCTACCGCCATGGGACAAAGGAGAACCGCTTGTCTATTAGCGGAGGATATGCCACTATATCAGCCAGGGAAGTAATTGTCTTTACTGAACTCAGCCAGGATGAAAAAATTGGCGTGGCTGAAAAGGGATGACGAAACCCTCGATACCTTCTTCCACGGCCGAATTCTTGTCCTGCAAAAAAAGAAGGGTTACCGGTTTTCGGTGGATGCCCCAGTACTGGCCGATTTTATTGAAACTCGGGAGGGGGAGGAAGTACTGGAGATTGGCGGCGGGTGCGGCATCATCTCCATGCTTCTCAGCGAGAAACCTTTCCGCCACCTTACGTGCCTTGAAATTCAACCGGCGCTGGCCGAGCTGGCCCGGCGCAATGTCCGCCTCAACCGGTTGGAAGAAAGGATAACCGTCATCGAAGGAGACATCAGGTTTTACCAGCCAGGGAAAAAATTTGCGGTTGTTTTTTCCAACCCTCCTTATTTCCGGGTAAGGTCGGGCTGGCTTGGACATAATGAGGAAAGGGCTATTGCTCGGCATGAAACCATGGTTACGGCGCGAGATATTATGGAAAAAACAGCCGAGCTTTTGGAGGCTGAGGGGCGAAGTTACTTTATTTATCCAATTAATCGCTACCAGGAAATCATGGGGCTAATTAAACAATATGGGCTGAAGCCTTGGCGCCAACGGCTGGTTTTACCCAAGACTGACCGGCCGCCGCGTTTTTTCTTGGTGGAAGCTGGCTTTCTTGACCAGCCAACAAAGGAGATGCCGCCGCTTATTTTGTTCGGGCCTGACGGAATGTACAGCGCTGAGGCAAAAAGAATTTTCGCGGGGGAAAGACTCAAAGGGAGCGAGGTAGAGAATCAGGGCGAAAACCAGATTAAAATTAGGTGCGGAGAAAAAAAAGAAGGTCGTGATGAGAGCCCGCAAATAAGCCGGAGAGGAATAAGTAAAGAGAGCCAAGAAAACAGCCGGGCTGAAGGCCGATGCCGAAACCGGGGAGAAAGCCGTGCTTAGACTTTTGGCTAATTTAAAAGAGCTTTATCGTTACCGGGTTCTCGTCCAAAGCTTGGTTGTCCGGGAGCTTAAAGCTCGCTACCGGGGGACGGTGCTTGGCTTTCTCTGGTCTTTTTTTAACCCGCTGCTGCTGATGATTGTTTATACTGTTGTCTTTGGCTTCATCATCAAGCCCCGCGACCCCGCCTTTGGCGGCTCGCCCTGGCTTTATGCTCTTTTCCTTTTTAGCGGTGTCCTGCCGTGGACCTGGTTTTCTTCGTCGTCCCTCGAATCAGCTAATGTTCTTATGATTCATGGGAATTTAATCAAAAAAATTCTTTTCCCCGCCGAAGTTCTACCTCTGGTCGTAGTTACCAGCAATTTTGTTCATTTCTGTTTCGGCCTGCCGATTCTTTTACTCTTTGTGCTTATTTTCGGCAAGTCCTATACTGTTTATCTTCTTTTCCTGCCTCTGGTGATGCTCGTCCAGTACATTTTTACTCTGGGTTTCGGAATGTTGATTTCCTCGCTCACCGTGCATTTTCGGGATATCAAAGATATTTTGGCTAATTTGCTTACCTTTTGGTTCTTTGCGACGCCGATTGTTTATCCTATGACCTTTGAGACCATTACCCGTTCCCGGACCTTACGGGTCTTCCTTAACCTTAACCCGATGACGCATATCATGCAGGGTTATCAGTACAGTGTCTTTTATGGCCGGCTTTTGCCCTGGAAAAGACTGGGCGTAACATTGGGAGTAGCCATTATTCTTTTCCTTATCGGCTATTATATTTTTGACCGACTCCGGGATTCCTTCCCCGAGGAGGTGTGAAGTTGTACGCCATCGAAGTGGAGAATCTGACGCGGATTTACCAGAAATATTCGGCACGGCATCGCTTTCAGACTTTTAAGAGCGCCTTGATTAAAGGGGATTTATTCCGGGCGTTAAGGCCAGATGAGTTAGTAACGGCGCTGGAGGGCCTTAGCTTCAAAGTCCATAAAGGGGAAACCTTTGGCCTTATCGGGGAGAATGGTTCGGGTAAAAGCACGCTCCTGAAAATAATTGCCGGCATTGTCAAGCCGACCTCGGGAGCGGTAAAGACGGACGGCAAAATTTCAGCCCTCATTGAGCTGGGCGCCGGCTTTCATCCCGAAATTTCGGGCCGGGAAAATATTTTTATTAACGGCATCATGCTCGGTCTATCCAAAAAAGAAATTCAGGAGAAATTTGACGAGATTGTGCGCTTTGCCGAGCTCGAGGATTTTATCGACGCGCCGGTGAAAACCTATTCTTCGGGCATGTATATGCGGCTCGGGTTTTCGATTGCGATTAACGTTAATCCTGATATTTTGCTGGTGGATGAAGTGCTGGCGGTGGGCGATGCCGCCTTTGTCCCTAAGTGCTTAGACCGAATTGATGATTTCCGGCGCCGCAAGAAGACGATTCTTTTTGTCAGCCACGACTTAGCGACGGTCAAGAAAATTTGCGACCGAGTGGCCTGGCTCAAGTCAGGCCGGATCATGACCATTGGTGAGCCCAGCCGGGTGGTGGATGCTTATTTGCAGGACGTGGTGGAGAGACAGGAGCGGGAGTTTGAGCGTCGGCAGGAGGAAATCCGCCGGCAGTCGGAAATAAGGAAAAAAGAGGAGTTGCGGGCTGAGGCTTCTCGGCCTGGCGAGCAAGAACCGCGGGAAAGCGAGCGACGGCAAGAGACAGGGAGAGGCGAAGAGAGGCGGCCAGAGGAGGAAGCGAGAGAACAGGAGCGACGCGAGCAGCGCTGGGGAAAGAGGGAGATTGAAATTACCAAGGTAACGCTAAGAAATCTTGAGGGCCAGGCCAAGCATGTTTTTTCGCCTGAAGAGGGCATGGTTATCGAGATGGAGGTGGTGGCCTATTCGCGAATTGAGGACTTTGTTTTCGGGATTGGAATTTTTAATTCTCAGGGAATTTGTTGTTATGGCACCAATACGCACTTAGAAGATTATACGCCGGTCTCCATCGAGGGTGAGGGTAAGGTTATTTGTCGCCTGGAAAAGCTTAATCTGATTAACGGCACCTATTATCTTGATGTCGCCACTCACAAGCGTAACGGTTACCCCTACGATTATCATCGTAACCTTTACACCTTCCTGGTTTCTTCCACCTACCGGGATGAAGGAATAACGCGCTTGCCGCACCGCTGGGAAGTGAGTCCGAATATCCAGCTTAAACCTCCCGAGAAAAAAGTTAGCATAGATTAAATTTCATGAACCGCGGCTCATATATTAAGGGTTAGGCTGGCTTAAGATATGTTTTGGCGACAAGATTTACCGACCAGGCCTAAGAGTTTCTTTAACAAGGTTCTCTCAATTGACCACCCTTGGGGCCGAAAAGCACTTTGGGAGGACGATTTAAGATGGCTAAACCTTAAATCGACGCTTCCGGCATCCTATGCTTATCTTTCCAACCAGCCCCGCCAACAGGGGGTAGAAACGAAGGGATTCTCTGGGTAATGGTGATGGAAAAAAAGAAAAGCAGCGCCAAAGTTATCCTTAACTGGAAGGAGTTACAGCGTCGCCGCGAAAAATGGCGGAGTCAAGGTAAGAAGGTGGTTTTTACCAATGGATGCTTTGACCTGCTTCACGCTGGTCATGTTTATCTTTTTAAAGAAGCCAGAAAGCGAGGCGATATTCTTATTGTGGCCGTCAATTCTGATAGTTCGTTGCGGCGTCTAAAAGGCCCGTTGAGGCCAGTCTTTCCTCTGAAGGAAAGATTAGAAGTTTTAGCGGCCATCGAGTTTATAGACTTTCTTACGGTCTTCAATCAGGATACGCCGCAGAAGATTATCTCGCTTCTCCGGCCGGACGTTCTGGTCAAGGGAGGCGATTGGCCGGCCGACCAGATTGTCGGACGCCGAGAGGTCGAAGAAGCGGGCGGCCGCGTTGTTCTCATTCCGTACCTCGAGGGCTTTTCCACCACCAATTTGCTCCAAAAAATCTCTTCTGATGCCCAGTTATCTTCATCCCCCGGGTCACGCCGGTAGCCTCGAGCGCTGTACCAATAAAGTCAGAAGAGACAAATTTATTTTTCGAGAATCACGACGGCAATCGCCAAGTCCTGAAGATGGGTGAGGGAAAGGTGGAGCCGAATAATACCATGTTCTTCGGCGAGAGTCTTGGCGCGGCCATGAAGAAGGAGTTCTGGTTTGCCGCGGCTATCATGAGTGACTTCTACATCTTTCCAGGTCACACCTAACTGTCTCCCTGTTCCCAGAGCCTTCATAAAGGCTTCTTTAGCCGCAAAGCGGGCGGCATAATGCAAAGCCCGCGTCTTTTTCCGGTCGCAATAAGCAATTTCTTCCGGGGTAAACACCTTAAGGGCGAAGCGGTCCTGGGTTTCGGCAAGGAGCCGCTCGACTCTTTTGGTTTCGATGGTGTCAATCCCGATTCCAAAAATCATTATTTTGACCTCTGATTAAAGAAGATGGAAAATTTTATAACCCCGATTCTCTCCTCTGTCAATTATCTGTTTACAACCATAAGCACAACATTAGCCACCGCCGCGGCTAAAGCAAAAGGTCAGAAACATCCCGAACATCAAAAGCCCTGCGCCCGCCGCAATCCTTCAGTCGGTCTTAATCTGCCTTGGTATCGCCATGGGTGCTTCAGACAATCAAAACACCCCCGTGTTTATTTTGGAAGAAATCAGGCTGGCCCGGGCTGCTCGCGCTAACATAGTAATCTTCTTTTCTGGCGGCAGCTTGACTGCTGCTTTCCTGGGGTGACTTAAAAGCGAAGAGTTGGTTTTTATTTTTGTATTTTTATCCAGCGGCTTCCAGCTCCTTTACCCAAGACCTGAAGCCCTCCTTCCTTTTTCAAATCAGCCAATACTTTCCGTAAATTCCTTTTCTCATGTTGAGCGAAAACAATGTCCAAATCTTTTCTGGTAAATTCATCCGGCAATTCCTTCAACACTTTTTCTCTTATTTCAAAATAGCAACCGCCCTTAAAATCAGGCGGGACCTCATATTTGACCAGAGCTTCGTTGATGCCTGCAGGCAGCTTATCTTCTTCGTGAGCCAGAATGGCCATAAAAAATTTCAGTGTCCACTCCCGAGCCAGCTTTCGGTTGCCGGCAAAGATGATTTTTAAACCCGGATGGAGTGCTTGTATTTCGGCAATCGCTCTCGAGGTGAAAGACGGTGGATAAAATTTTAATTTTTGGGGATTTAGAAAGTCGCCATAATTGGCTTCGATGACCAGGGCAGAGTAACGATAGGCTTCAAGCTCGCCGAGCTTTTGATGAAGAACCGGCATCCGCCCGAACTCACCCAATAAATTCTCAAAAGTCTTGCGTTCGACGAGAGCTTTAATGCTCCCTTTGTAGAGCAGAGCATAATCTCCGGCTGGCAGGTTCTCCCTTTCGACATTACATCCAGGAAAGTTCCAGGGATAGCGTTCGTTTTTATCGATGATGATGTGGAGCCATGGCGAGCCCCTGGTGGTCAACTTGACCTTAAGTCGTCTTTGAACAAGCGCCGTTTGCGTTCGCCAGAAAATCTGCTCATATTCGCCTTCTTTTTGCTTGTACTTTTTCTTCAGGAAGAGGAATTCGCATCGTTTGTTGGTAGCTCGGTCCAGGACTACAGCCAGTCTCTTGCCATATCTTTTGAGAGAAATTACGGGGACTTTTTCTATTTCCTGACCAGAACGCGAGTATCCTTCTGGGTCTTCTCGCAGACAGAAGATGTGCCCTTTGGTGCCCGGCCATCTGTCCTGAACCCGTAGGCAAAGAAGATTTTCCTCACCCTTTTTTATTATTATCCTGAAGGGAAACTTGGGATTGTCAGTAGATTCCAAAGTCCAGAAAATCGATTCCACTGCCGCCTCCAGCTGTTATATCAAATACTGTCCAAACACTCGCTTCTAAGCAATTATAATTTTGAGAGAAAAAAATTAAAATACAAAATGAAAAGGAGGCGAGAAAAGAAGGCGACGTTTACTCCTGCCCCTCTTTTTGATTTTTGGCTCTTATCCAATTTAGTTGATAAAAATGGGGTCTGGGAAAAGGAGAGGAAAGGGCTAATTTCTTCTTTTTGTAAGGTTAGTATTTGTCAAACCACAGAAAATACTATCTCTTCATCCTGGCTCTGCTATTTTGGTCTTAAGCTTCATCTTTACTCCGATGAAATTTTATAGTTACCCAATCAATTATCCAGTTTTTATCAACTGATCGGGAGATGAGCCTGATTTTTTATCTAAATGAAATTAAGTCACTTATCATCGCAGGAATAGACGTCAAGAAACCGCCGCGTAGAAAATAGAACGGCGCCAGAAACCCGAGGGTCAGGGTTGTAATTTGGCCGATAAAAAAGTATTTTTGCTGGTTGTCCTGGCCAGGGATATCTCGATAATGCAAGCTAGAAGCACTGCTTAACTACCTGTTTTTAAATATGACCCTGACCCTTGGATGAAAAATCAGGGAATATATAAGACATCCGCGTTTTTTGCATCGCACTCCATTTATCGTAGAGCCTTACCCTTTACCGCCTGAAAAGATGGGGAAAGCTTTACGGAGGTCTAAGGGGCTCTCGGTCCACAGTCGGGTTCGGGCTAAGACCGAGATCGCGTCCGAGCGGGCGGGTAAATACATTCGCCGGCTGATTTTGCTATCGGTAACTTTGGCTTCTACCCCACGCCCACCAGAGGAAGGTCAAGAAAGCGAGATTGGCCGCTTTTCCTCTTCGGGCCGTGGGGGACGAGCTTCGACCCTACCCCTCTAAAGCCTGGTTCAAAATGAGCAGGAAAGTTTATGAGAATGATGCGACGCCAGTAACCTTTTTCAAAATCTTAAGATAAACCGTGCTGAATTTTTCCCCTCCAATTTTGTTGTCAGCGCCTTTGATAGCGATGAGACCTATGTCGAATGGCCTGAAGCCCAGAATGTTCTCTTCTATCTCGCCGAAACAATCATTTTAATAAGACAAAACCTCCTTCTCTGCAAACATCCAGAGCAGGGTTAGGGGGCGTTATCTCTGCTGGTCGGCGAGAATAGTTTGGCCCCCTTGAAAATCGCTCCAAAAAGCTGGACTGGCTGGATATTTCTCGAATCAAGAAAATAACCATATCCTTCATTTTAATTAGTTTTATCTCTTGTCTTAGTTTGATATAATCGGCCCCGCGACATCTTTATTCTGGGAGAAAGAGCATGTTTAAAGGTCATCCCAAAGGTTTGATTGTGGCCTTTTTCTCCAACATGGGCGAGCGTTTCGGGTTTTACACCATGATGGCCATTCTCGTCCTTTTTCTTCAGGCCAGATACGCCCTTTCAGCTGAAAGCGCCAGCAATTATTATAGCTGGTTCTATTTTGCTATTTACGCCCTGGCACTGCTCGGTGGGTTCATCGCTGATTGGACTGGCAAATACAAGCTTGTTATTGGCGCCGGGATTGTGGTCATGCTGGCCGGCTATATCCTTATGGCTTTCCCGGGAATGCCCCTGGCCGTAACGCTGGCCGCGCTTTTTACCATTGCTTTCGGCAACGGACTCTTTAAAGGCAATCTGCAGGCGGTTGTTGGCCAGATGTATGATAATCCCCAGTATGCCAAAGTCAGGGACGCTGCCTACATGATTTTTTATATGGGCATCAACATTGGCGCCTTCTTTGCACCCTATGCGGCCACGGGCATGAGGAATTGGTTCCTCAAATCTCAGGGTTTCCTTCATGACGGGAGCCTACCAGCACTCTGCCATGGCTTTCTTAATGGCCGACTCACTGAACCTGAGGCAGTCAGCCATTTTGAAAACTTAGCCAGCAAGGTCTCAGGGACAATCGTTTCCGGCGCCGACCAGCTCGCCATTTTTGCCAAAGATTATCTGGAGGCTTTTTCCAAAGGGTATAATTACGCCTTCGGTATCGCCGGTGCCGCCATGGTTGTTTCCTTGCTTGTCTTCTTGCTCTTCAACAAATATTTGCCGAGTAAAACAAGGAAAAAAGCCGAAGCCGGACAAAAACCGGCTACGGTACCGATGAAGAATGTTAGTGGAATAGTGATCGCCCTTGTTCTCATGCTGGCCACTGCCTTTTTGTTCCGCTACCTCATGGGCGATTTTGCTCTGGGCTTAGCCCTCGGTCTGTTTGTTGGCTTCGTGGCCATTATCGTTCGCGTCTCGACGAGGGAAGAAAAACCGCGTGTCGTCGCCCTCATCTTAGTGTTTATCGTGGTTGTCTTTTTCTGGATGTCCTTCCATCAGAACGGCCTGACGCAGACCTTCTTCGCGCGGGATTACACGGTTAAAGAAGTCGGTCGCTTTACCAACGTCTTTTTTAATCTAAAATCCATTCTGGCCTTCATCGCTTGTGTGGCTGGTCTCATCCTTTTCTTCACCCGTAAAAAACCGGTTGAGAAAATCATCAGTTTAGGTGTTTTTGTCGGTGCCGGTGCCCTGACCTATTATTTCGTCCGAAACTATCAGGCTCTTAATCCCATTGCTCCTGAAATCTTCCAGTCCTTCAATCCTCTGTTCATTGTCGTTCTCACCTTCCCCGTGATGAGCATCTTTGCCTGGCTGAGGAACAAGGGCCGAGAACCTTCGACGCCAAGAAAAATTGGCCTCGGTATGATCATCGCGGCCGTCGGATTTACGATTATGCTTCTGGGCTCGATCCAACTTGTTTCCCCGAAGGACATTGCCCTTCAGGGCTTGACGGACTGGACAAGAGTTTCGCCTTATTGGCTAATAAGCAGCTATCTGATCATCACCATTGCCGAACTTTTCCTCAGCCCGATGGGTCTCTCCTTCGTTTCGAAAGTAGCCCCAGAGAGATTCCAGGGATTGATGCAGGGAGGCTGGTTGTTAGCCACCGCTGTCGGTAACAAACTTCTCTTCGTGGGCGGCTACCTCTGGGACAGGACCGAACTCTGGCTGGTCTGGGGAATATTCGTTGCCTGCTGCTTCCTTTCCGCCGCCTTTATTTTTTCGATTATGAGAAAACTCGAGCAGGCCACCTCTTCGGGCTGATCAGGGCGTTATTCTTTATCGGCGAGCCTCTCTCTTAAAAAAAATATATCCTTCTTTCCCAAAGCTAATGAGGCCGCCGCGGGAGCGCTTTTTCCTGGCAACAAAATTTAGAATTTTAGCGAACCTCCCATGGTTAGCTATTTTTTATAAAACGGGGCAACGGAAAAGGCCAAGAAAGGGCAGACTGCTTCGAGATTATGTCTATAAAAAAGGGAGCGAGTTCGGGCGGTCTTGCGAAGGCCGAAGAGGGAACAGCGTAAAAAAACCTGAGGGGGAGCGAGAGCATCCCAGTCGCTTTATTGTTTAACGTTTAATCGAAGAGAATCTTCATAATTAAATAAGTTATGATTCCAAAAGCCTCGAGAATAGAAAAAGAGGCTTGCTTAAAAAATAGACCGTTAGCACAATTCATTCAGTTATACCAATCATTCCTGTCTAAAAGGAGTTGTTGACTCCGTCTTAGGGGTGCTGAAAGTTAGCGCGGAGCTGGGTCATGAACCAGGCCCAGAGCTTTTTATGGAATTCCAGGCTGGGCGGCGAATTTTCTAAAATGGAGTAGGGGCTTCTGAGCTCTTTATCTTCGGGTCGGAAGCGAAAACGGGCTTCTTTTTCCCAAAGAACCGGAAATTCGGGATGAAACTGAAGGGCCAGCACATTACGAAATTGCTCATGCTCAAGGGCCTCATTCACCAGGCCATCGACCGAGGTGGCGATTACCTTAAAGCCTTTCCCCAATTTTTTCACTTGCTGATGGTGGGCACTCAGAACCCTTGGTTGGGCTTGCGAGGAAAAGCCCATTTCGCGGCAAAATTTGCCGTCAGCCCTAAGCTGGAGGCGATGAAGTTCATAGGGGAAATATTTATTTTGGGAATCGGGGTAGAGAAGGCGATAGGGGTTAGTATGCCAGGCGACCTCGCCCAGAGCAATGAGGTCCTCGACGGTTGTCTTTCCGTAGATTTCCCAGCTTATATCCTGGGTTAGATTGCCGCCTGTGGCCACGTTCATGGTCTGACCGCCCAGGCAAATACCTAAGATTGGGTAATCGGGCCTGGAGGCAAGCAACGGTTTAAAGCTTTCATCTTGATAGCCGCCAAGAAGATGAAAGAGAGCGGAAAGCTCTAAATAATGACGCCAGGGCTCTTCAATTTGGGTCAAAAGCAAAGTTTTTTCTCCGTAAAGAGACGGCGGAATATCCGGGCCGCCAAAAAAAATCAGGCCATGAGATTTCTGAAAAATGGTGGCAAATTCCTGGGTCCAGGCATTTTTTTTATAGAGGTCCGCTGCGGCCACTTCCGCCTCCACCCGATGGAAATGGAAGTTGCGCCAATTTTTTTCCTTGAGAAGGCGAAGGGATTCAGCGTAGTTTGTCCTCTCCTGAGAATGGAAAACGCCCACTACCGCCACGTGGCTTAAATCGATGAAACCATTCTCCTGCAATGCGAGGAGGGCTCGAAGCGTTCCTACCGACGGGTAGAAAATAACCAGGCGGAGTTCGCCGCTAACGTCTGCAGCGGTGTCAAAATATCTTTCTGTCGGTTGAGAATAAAGGTGATAAATAAACAGGGTGCTTAACAGCAAAAACACGACCGAAAGTCTGATTGTATTAACCAAACGGGAAATCGTTAAAATCGACAGTTTTTTCCGATATTCAGATGGACAGAAAACATTCCTGGGACGATCCTTTTTCAACACTTTGCGCCTCCTCGTTTTCTCGGTGAGTCCTTCAAGCCGCTAAGCTCAGGGCAGCTCGAGTTAACAGCACGGCCGCTAGGTCAATTTTATAGGCGTTTTCGCCGAGGGGTCTGGCTTCTTTAAGAGCGTCCGCCGCGGCTGCCGCGACCACTTTTTCGTTTAGCTTCACTTGCTCCATTCTTTTCTCGAAGGCAGGAAGACGCCAAGGAACTGGAGCCACTCCGCCCAAAACAAAATGGGCTTTGGTCAAAGTGTCCCCCTGAACCTCGGCGGCCGCAGCCACTGAAACTACGGCAAAATCCCAGCTGCCTCTTTCAGTCAATTTATGATAGGTGCTTCTTAGACGCGGGGACGGGTTGGACAACACAATTTCCGTTAAGACTTCTCCCGGCTGGAGAACATTTTCCTTGCGAACCGAAACCGAAGGAAGCGCAAAGAAATCAGCCAGAGGCAATTCTTTTTCCCCTGAGGTCGAAGCAATTTTAGCTTTGGCCTCAAGGCTAATTAAGGCTGGTGCCAAGTCAGAGGGATGAACTATGTTGCAGAGGCCCGCACCAAAAATAGCGTGGTACTTGTTCCTTCCCTGGGTGGCAAAACAGCGACTCCCGCCTTTTTTCCGGCAGATAAAGAGGGGGTCGCGAAAATACCAGCAGCGTGGCCGCTGGCAGAGATTCCCGCCGACAGTGCCCACATTTCTTAGCTGGGGCGAGCCGATGGCTTGGGCAGCTTGCCTTAAGCCGGGGAAGTTTTTCTGAATGACCGGGTGTGAGGCCAAGTCGTTGATGGTTGTTAAGGCGCCAATTCGTACCGCGGCTTTATCCTGGTTAATCGTCGCCAGGTCCTTTATTCTGGAAAGGTCGATGACGACGTCAGGATTCAAGATTTCATCTTTGAGAAGGCTAAACAAATCTGTCCCGCCAGCCAGTATCGCCGCTGACCCGTCAGCCTTGGCCAGGAAAGCCACGAGCTCCTTTAGATTTTGGGGTTCAGCCAGTTGAAAGTTTTTCATGGCTTAGCCTCCTTTGCTTTTAGGCTAAAAAGAATTAGCTCAGGAGTCATTGGAATTTGACGGGGATGAAAGCCCAAAGCGTTATAAACGGCGTTAGCCACCGCCGCGGCAATTGGAATCCGCGGCGGCTCGCCCAACCCCTTTGAACCGAGGTTATTGACCCTCGGGTCAGGCGAATCGACAAAAATAGGAATGATTTCAGGAATATCAGAGAAGGCGGCGATTTTATAATCAACCAAGTTGGTCGTTACGCAGCGGCCTTCATTATCATCCATTAGGCGTTGCTCAAAGAGGCTGGCGCTTAGGCCCTGGGTGACGCCGCCGATAACCTGGCTCTCGGCTGTCAGCCGATTGACTACCCGGCCAACTTCGTGAGCCGCTACTACCTTCACTACCCGAATCTTGCCTGTTTCTATCTCCACCTCAACTTCGGCAAAATGAGCGCCAAAGGAATTATAGGCAAAGCCGGCGGGTAGGTCTGACCTTTCACCGTGAAAGACAGCAACGCGGCGCAAGTCCCGGACCACTTCGCTAAAAGAAACAGAGTTTTCAGGCTTTCCTTTGTCAAATAGGCGGTGCGGGCCGATTCCCACGTTCTCAGCCGGGCAATTGAGCTTCTTGGCGGCGATGGCTTTAAGCCGCGCTGCGGCTTTTAAGGCCGCATCGCGAAAAGCCGGGCCGACAGAAGGAGTTGTCTGGCTGCCGCCAGAAGAAGGCGCCCAAGGAAAATCGGTGTCGCCGATTCTTATGGTTATATCCTGGGGTTCAAGGCCAAGGGTATCGGCAATAATTGTCGCAATATAGGTTCTTGTCCCTCCACCCAAATCTTGCGTTCCACAAATGGCCTCGATAGCGCCGTCAGGATAGAGCTTTAAGTCAGCTATGGTACCCGGAACACCCGCACCCCACCAGATCTGGGTAGCCATTCCTAAGCCACGCCGAATCTTACCTTTCGTCTGGCCAGGAATTTGATTCCGTTTAGACCAGCCAATGGCTTCAGCGCCGAGGCGATAGCATTCAAGCAGCCCCTTAGAAGAATAGGGCACGCCTGTATCGCCCAGGTTTTTCTCGCTGTAATTTTTGCGGCGAAGCTCAAGAGGGTCAAGATTCAGCGCAGCGGCCAACTCTTCGAGGAAGCTCTCTAAGGCAAAAGCCCCCTGGACATGACCAGGGGCGCGGGTCGGACGGGAGGCACAGGTATTGGTAAACACAGAATATTCTTCAACTAACACGTGAGGGCAGCGATAAATATCGATTAAGGGTTCAGAACAACGGTCGCCCCGGCCCACACCGCCGCCAGTATAATTTTTCAGGTGGAGGAAAGTCAGGGTACCATCTTTTTTTGCTCCGCCGCGGATAGTAATTATGGTTGAAGGCCTGTTACCCACACAGTATGCATTTTCTCGTCGGCTAAGGACAATTTTTATGGGCCTTCCAGCTTCCTTGGCTAAGAGAGCGGCGGCCACGGTGTGGTCGTTAAGGCCAAGCTTCGAGCCAAACCCTCCGCCCATATATTTCTTGATTACCCTGACCTGGCTGGCAGGGATATTGAGAGCCCGGGCTAACTGGTCTCGAACGCTGAAAATCGCCTGGGTTGAATCCCAGACATTTAGACGGCCATCTTTCCAATAGGCTAGGCTGGCGTGGGTCTCAGCCGGATGGTGGACCTCGATAGAAGTGCGGTAAGTGCGCTCGATAACCATGTCGGCCTCGGCTTCGCCCTCTTTAATATTGCCCCTGGTGTATTCAAACAACTTCTGGACATTGGGCGAGTCGAGCACCTGAGGGGCGCCGTCTTCCATCGCCTTCTTTTCGGAGACAACAAAGGGGAGGACTTTGTATTCTACCTGAACCAGCTTGAGCGCTTCCGCGGCCGTAGCCTCGTCAATGGCTGCTACCGCCGCTATTGGTTCCCCAATATACCTGACGCGGCCGCTGGTCAGTTTTACAGCCGCCACTACTCCAGGCAGACGAAGTGCGGGGGAAAGGTCGACATTTACTACTTCGGCTGCCGCATAGGGTGAGCGAAGGATCTTGCCGTGGAGCATTCCCTCAAAGTGGAGGTCGTGGGTATAAGGAGCTTTTCCCGTAACTATTAACCGGCCATCGACTCGGGTTATTTTCTGGCCAACATAACGGAATTCGCCAGGAGCCGGTGGTGGCGCCTCGGCTTGGCCTTCTTGCTTCGCCGCCTGTTCAAGGTAGCTGAAACCATCTAACTCTGTTTTCAGCAATTTCATAGGGCCACTCCTTTCTGCGAGGCTAAGGCCTTGACTGCGGCTAAGATTTTAAGTTGGTTGCCGCAGCGGCAGATGTTCCCGTTGAGACCGGCCTTGACCTCTTCAAGGGAGGGGGTAGCCTTCTTGCGGAGGAGAGCCAGAGTGGCCAGGATAAATCCAGGGGTACAGAAGCCGCATTGGTAAGCGTCGTGGTCGATAAAAGCCTGCTGAACTGGATGGAGCTTGTCTCCTTGAGCCAAGCCCTCGACCGTCAACACCCTTTTGCCGTCAACTTTGAAGGCGGGATAAAGGCACGAATAAACTGCTTGATTATTTATCAGAACGGTGCAGCCACCGCAAGAACCGTGGTCGCAAACGCGCTTCGTTCCCGTCATCTGGAGCTTTTCTCTTAAAAGCTGAAGCAAAGTTTCCCGCGGCTCGACTTCAACTGAAACCTGTTTTCCGTTTAGCTCAAAGTTTATAGTTTTTTTCCCCAGAAGAGGTAAAGGGGCTTCCTGGCCCGCAGGTAAACCTGAAGCCGGCCTTAAAAGGCCGGTGGAGATTGCCGTGCCAACCGCACCGCCGCCAATTCCCTTAAGGAAATCGCGGCGGGATAGGCCTTTCTTGGTTTTTCGGTTCTGAGAAGGCATGGCTTCCTCCTCGATTAGAGCTTCGGCCAGCCGCGCCAAACAACCAGAAGGGTTAAACCAGCGAGCAACGAAACAGGCGCGACCAAACGGCGAATCCAGGGGTTGGCCAAATGGGACCAGAGATTTTTTTCTAAGGCGACGAGGCTCTGGCCGATTGCTCTTCCGGCGGGATAGCTCAAGGCAGAAAGAGCCACGGCCAGCGGCGCATAATAAAGGGAAAGAGGATAATTGGTCCCAGGATAGACGCAAGCCGGGATCCCAGTGGCATACTTTACAAGGGGAAATAGGTTAACGGCTGTCAAGGCGGTGAATACTCCCGCCATAGCCTGGCCGATTATTTTTTTCTGCCAGGTTTCGCTGATAAAAGTGATGATTAACCAGATGGCCAGGCCTTCCATAAGAAAGGCAAAAATCGGATTAGCCACTGCGCCGTGCTGAAGGGGAAGGGAAAGAAGAAGGGCGTCAGCCATTTTGAAAAGACTGGCCAGGATAATCATTGCGGGAATGGCCAGGCGGGTGCCACTCAAGGTCCACCCCGCTGTCAAGAAAAAGATGGCTACAGCCGTCATGATTGAACCCGAGGTAAGACTCGCGCATTGACGCAAGTATATTCCCAAGAGGCACTCGGCGACTCCCCAAAGAGTACCGAGAATAATAACCAACGGCCAACGATTAGGGGAAGTTGAGCCCATCCTGTCCTCCTTTTTGTTTTAAAGCTGCGTCGATTATAAAATTCTGGCGACTGGTTTGCAACCCCAAGGGACACCTTAGGACAAAGGGCGTTGGCTTCAAAAAAGCAAAAGCAGAAACTTATGCTACAATAATCTTGGGTTCAAAGTAAGGTAATGAGATAATAAAGAATATAAGTAAGGAAATAAAAAATATATTGGAAAATAATGGTAGTTTGCATGAAGAATACAAGCCAACGGTTTGAGGTGCTCCCCATTCTTTGGACAGTAAAGAGGCTGGTTTATGCTTAAAACGAGTAAGGTCGAAGAAAAGGTTTCTATCCTGGAAGCAATCAGCCAACTTGAACCGCAGGAGTCGGTTAGCGTCGATTTTTATGCTGGATATAGGGGAGAAGAGACTCCCCGCCATTTGTTCATCAAGGGTCAGAGGTTTACGATTGACGAAGTTTTAGAAAGAAAAAGGGAAGCGCTTGCCGGCGGCCCCGAGTGGGCTGATGTGTTTGTCTGCCGGGTGGGGAATTGCCGGCTTAAGTTGAAAAAAATTCTCGGCGAGGGTTGGGCCGTTATCCCGCTTCAATAAGTTTAATTTTATTTATTATCTTCAAATATTTTTCACCTTCCTTAGCATGAACCAAATGGCTAAAAAATTCGTTTAGAAAGATATGAGCTTAGGCCGTGGAAAGAAGGGCTCAATTTAAAAGAGAGGATGAAGCGAGATGACCCATGCGAATCAAAAAAGCCAACTGCTTGGTCTCTTCTTGTTTTTATTGCTGAGCTTATTTTTTCTTACTTCAATCGTACCTCCAACTCTTAAGGCCGAAGATAAGCCAGTACTTAACATCCCTCGTCTCAAGGCAAGACCGCAAATCGACGGTGTCCTGGATAACCCCCTTTGGGAAGAGCAAGCTCTGAAGATTGACGGTTTTCTTCAGCTTTCGCCCAAGGAAAAAGGCACTCCCTCGGAGAAAACGGTAGCTTACATCGGCTATGATGATGAAAATCTCTATTTGGCCTTTCGTTGCTTTGATTCCGATAGAAATGGGGTCAGGGCTTCGGTGACCACGCGGGATAACTGTATCGACGATGACTGGGTGGTTGTTTTCTTAGACACCTTTAATGAAAAACGCCGGGCCTTCGTTTTCTTTGTCAACCCGGTCGGGATACAGATTGATGGGCTTAGAATGGAAGAGGGCGGCAATGATAACATGAATATGAGCTGGGATACAGTTTTTCGCAGCGAAGGAAAGATTGACGAGGAAGGATATACCGTGGAAATGTCCCTGCCTTTTAAAAGCCTTCGCTTTCCGGCGGGCCAACCGATTAAATGGAATGTAGTTTTGGGTCGCAACATCCCGCGTAAAGGCGAGGTTATTATTTGGCCGCCTGTGTCGCGTCAAATTCCTGGGCTGCTCGTACAAGGTCAGGAAATAGTTTTCGAGGGGCAAGTGGAGCGAGGGAAGAACCTTGAGCTTATGCCCGTAGTTACGTCTCTTCAGCGAGAAAAAGGCCAGCCTGACTTGCAGCCAGGGATTAACGTTAAATACGGCGTCAGCTCTGAGATGACCGTCGACCTTACTTTAAACCCTGATTTCAGTCATATCGAAGCTGATGCCCCCCAGATTGATATTAACCTGCGTTATGCTTTGCGCTATCCTGAAAAAAGACCCTTTTTCCTTGAAGGTATGGAAATCTTCCAGTTTCCAGAAATAGAGATGGTTTATCCCCGGCGGATTATTGACCCACTCTGGGGAGCCAAACTCTCCGGGAAAATGGGCGGCTGGACCTATGGCTTGCTTTCCGCCTACGACCAGAAACCCACGGAAAGTTTATGGGAGGTTCATGGGAACGGCGGGACTAAAGACGAGAAGGCTCTTTTTAATATTATTCGTTTAAAGCGGGATATCTTTGGTCAATCCTATGTGGGCTTTTCTTTAACCGATAAGGAAATCGACGGTTCCTTTAACCGGGTAGCTGGTTTGGACGGACAATTTCGCTTTAAGAACCGCTTTTTCCTTTCTTTTCAGGCGCTGGCCTCTAAAACCAGGTGGGAGGGAAAGGAGACAGGTTTGGCCCCAGCGCTTTATAGTGAGTTTTCCTATTTCACTAAACATTGGTCAGCCGGCGCCTGGTGGAAATCAATGCATCCTGATTTTGAGGCGGCCGCCGGGTTTGTGAATCGCGTTGATTATCGCAGTGGGGGCGTTTATTCCAGTTTGACTCTCTATCCGGATAAGAAATACTTAAATGCCATTTATTTGAACCTCAGTCTTGGCCGTCGGGATGGTTATTTTGATGGGGTGACGCAAGACACCTGGACACGAGGGATGATTCAATTTCGCCTAACTGAATTTAACCGACTCTTTTTCCAGGTTCAGAATGGCTTAGAAAGATATGAGAACCGTGATTTCTGGAAAACGACTTACACTATCGAGGCGGAGAATAATTTAGTCCGCTGGCTTCCCTTTTATCTCTATTTTCAAACCGGCGACGCCATCAACTATGACCCGGATGACCCATTTTTGGGCTGGAGCAACACCTTAGGCCTCTCACTTAATTTCAAGCCCAGCCCGCGTCTCCAGCTCGGCCTTGATTATAGCCGGAATAGTTTCTGGCGGCAGCGAGGCGGAGAAAAACTCTGGGACTACGACGTTATCCGTCAGAAAACAACTTTCCAGCTTAGCCGCCGTTTATCTCTCAGAGCGATTCTTGATTATAATTTTTTCTATGACCGAATTTTCGGCAGCTTTCTTCTCAGTTATGTCGTCAACCCGGGGACAGTTTTCTTCTTGGGAATAGATACCAACGCCGTTCAGGATGAAGGCAGACAATGGAGGCGGCAGAACTACAGCCTGTTCATTAAATTTTCTTATTGGTGGCGCCTCTGAGTTAAGTAGGCTTGGGGTAAAAAATATATAAATTCTTATTTATTTAAACATATTAAGCGGTTCTTTTTTATCTTGTGTGGTTAGGCTCAGAAACGTGGGGAGGGCGTCGCGTCGTTTCGGGTTTAGATGCTGTTTCGTCTTCGCCTTCCTTTGAGCTTGCGGAATTCGCCTCCGGCCGCATAGACATAACTCCGAAGTCCTTTGTCCCTTTTAAGGCTCTCCGTTTGTGCTGTTTAGACTCAGGCATCCTGGGTGCTCGGAGGGTTGCTCGAAGGGCGATTCAGGAAAGCTAAACTTTGGCGCCTTTCATGATAGCTTCCGCCATCGCCAGCTTATCCGTCAAGCTCGTTTAAAAATAGGGAGGAAGCAAAAATTAAAATAAAAATTAAGGGAAAGATTAGGTAAATATGGAAAGTGTCACCAATTTTGAGCTCAAAGCCTTCGGTCCTTAGCGGCTCTATTTCTTGATTCCTAGTTATAACTCTCTAGGCTTAATCATTAAAAAAGCCAAAATAGCCCTAATTTAAAGGCGAAATAACAAGAAGCCCCCACAGGCTCTTCGGGAGGGTAAAATGGCCGTCGAATTTTTAAGAAAAGCGCGAAAAGATATAGAGCTTAGACCAAGGTCTGTTTTAAGGAACAGAGAAGTAGCTCGATAAGAGACGCCAGAGGGAGGAGCTGCTATAATTTATGAAAAGAAGCGAGCCTTAGGAATGGGACTTGATTTTATTTATTCGCTTTCTGCCTGGAAGGAGCTGATAAAAACCCTCGAGGCAGGTCAGACCGGAATCAGGATTTCTGGCCTAACGGAGGACGCCAAGCCTTATTTTCTGGCCAGCCTGAGTGCCCGAATAGAGAGACCGATAATTTTTATCCAGCCCCAAAAGCGACCCTTAGAGCCCATGGCCGAACAGCTTCAGTTCTATTTCTCGTTGTTTAAGCCGCCCAAAACGCTCAACGTGCTGCCACCATTAAGTGAAAGCCCTTATTCTGGAATCCCGCCTTCCTTAGAAACGGTTTCGACTCGGCTTCGTTTCTTAAACCGGCTGCGCCAGCAGCCGCCTGATTTTTTGCTCACGAACCTTCCTGGTCTTTTAAAGCCGGTCCCTACCCTTGCTGAACTCGACCATCTTTTTTTAGACCTGGAAATTGACCAGCCCATAGAGAAGGAGTTTCTCTTAAATCGTTTAAGGGAATTTGGCTATACCGAGGTGGAACTGATTGCCTCACCCGGGGAAATGGCTTCGCGGGGTGGGATCGTCGATATTTTTTCTCCTTGGGCGCGGTATCCCTTCCGCTTAGAGCTGGGTGCGGAAAAGATAGTTTCTTTAAGAGAGTTTGACGTTGCCACCCAACGTTCCCGACAAAAACTTGTTTCAATAACTATTCCGGGGCTTAAGGAATTACCGGCGAGCCAAAACTTTTCGAAAGTCTGGGAAGAGCGTCTAAAAAAACGCTGGCCAGATTTCTCCTTCAACAGGCAGAAGATTACCCGGAGTTGGTCTGAGCCAGAAGCCGACAGCCTTTCCCCTTATTTAGCTCTTCTCTTCCGAGAAAAATTTCAACCTATTCTTGAATTAATGTCCGATGCCTTGTTAATTTTTGATGACCTCGCTCAGGTAGAAGAGGAATGGGACGATTGGCGCCGAGAGTTAGATAAGGATCTTGCCGAGCTCCAAGCAAGAAACTGGCCAGCCCCTCCGCCCGATGAAATTTTCTCTACCGCTCCCTTAGAGAGAAAAAAGTTCGAGGCGCTGGTCATTCAGGAGTTTGAGTCTGGAAGGGAAGAGCGAACTATCTCCTTTTCCTTTCAAGCAACCCCTCGTTTTCAAAACCGGATTCCCTTTTTTCTGGATTATATCAAGCGTCTTCAGGAAGAAGGTGAGCAATGTTTCCTCTTCCTGAGTCAGCCCGGCTTACGCGCCAGGTTAGCCTCGCTCTTATCAGAAAAAGGTCTTGAGTCGCGAGAGAGCGACAATATCCAGGATTGGCCCCGGCAGGGAGAGGTCATTCTCTGGGTGGGAAATCTGGCTCATGGCTTTTCCTATCCAAGTTCGAAATTCCATCTTTTTGGGGAAAGAGATATTCTGACGGAAGAGAAGGTGCTGGTCAGTCAGCCAGCCCGCCAACCGCTTCGGCTGCCCTTCCAAGATTTCAAGGCCGGAGATTATGTTGTCCACAACGATTACGGGATTGGTTTATTTTGGGGGCTGGCTCGGCTCGAGGTTGAAGGCATCAACCGCGAGTTCATGGAAATCCATTACCGCGACGGAGACAAACTTTATGTCCCGGTCGAAGACCTTAGGTTAGTACAGCGCTATACCCCTGTTGGACCTAATCTGCCCAGCTTAGATAAGCTTGGGACGATTTCCTGGGAAAAAACTAAGGAGAAGACCAGAAAGGCGGTAGAACGCCTGGCGCGCGACCTGCTTGAGCTTTATGCCCGACGCAAAGCCGCCTCAGGTTATAGCTTTAGTGTTGGTGGGGAATGGGAAGAGGAGTTTGAAAAAACCTTTCCTTATGAAGAAACCGAAGACCAGCGCCGCTCCATCGAGGAAGTCAAGAAGGATATGGAGACGTCAACGCCGATGGACCGTCTCCTCTGTGGCGATGTGGGCTACGGTAAAACAGAAGTCGCCATGAGGGCCGCTTTCAAAGCCGTTATGGATGGAAAACAGGTGGCGGTACTTTGTCCAACTACTGTTCTGGCCAGCCAGCATCTTAAAACCTTTCGTCAGCGTCTGGCTCTATTTCCCGTCAGGGTCGAAGCTTTAACCAGGTTGCAAACCAGGGCCGAGCAGGCACGAATCTTAGCGGACTTGAAGCGGGGATTTGTGGATATAGTTATCGGCACCCATCGCCTGCTCTCCAAGGATGTGGAGTTTCATGATTTAGGCTTGCTGGTGGTGGATGAGGAGCAAAGGTTTGGGGTGAGGCAAAAAGAGAAAATAAAAGAACTTAAGACCTCGGTCGACGTCCTGACTATGACCGCAACGCCCATCCCTCGCACCCTCAATATGTCTCTATGCGGGTTGAGGGATATAAGTTTAATCGAGACCCCACCTCGGGACCGCCTGGCTGTTCATACCGTTGTTTCGACCTTCAACCCCAAACTTATTGCTTCTGCTATAAGCCAAGAGATAAGCCGCGGCGGACAAGTTTATTATGTGCATAACCAAATCGAAGATATTGACCAGGTGGCGGCTATGATTGGCCGCCTTGTGCCAGAGGCTAAACCCGTAGTTATTCATGGCCAAATGTCCAGCTGGCAGTTAGAACGACGGATGTTAGATTTTATCGACCGGAAATATAACGTCTTAGTCTCGACGACCATCATTGAAAATGGCATTGATATTCCTCTGGTCAACACTCTTATTGTGGACCGGGCCGACCGGTTCGGGCTGAGCCAGCTTTATCAGTTGCGCGGCCGAGTGGGGCGTTCCTCGCGACAAGCCTTTGCTTATTTTCTTGTCCCTCCTTTTCATGAACTGACGCCTCCAGCCAGAGAAAGACTTAAAGCCCTTAAGGAGTTTAGCGAACTGGGTTCTGGGTTTCGTTTAGCTGCCCGAGATTTAGAAATAAGAGGCGCCGGCAATCTTTTGGGCCCCCAGCAGCACGGGCTGATGGAGGCGGTGGGTTTTGATTATTTTATGCAACTTCTTGACCGAACAATTCGTCAGCTTAAGGGCGAAGTCATCGAGGAAACTAAGTGTGAGATTAACCTACGGGTTGACCTGAGGATTCCCGAGGATTATCTCCCACAAATGAACCTGCGGCTTAATTTCTATAAGCGCCTCTCTTCTTTGGAGAGTTTGGAAGAAATGGACGCCTTGCGTCAGGAAATGGAAGACCGTTTTGGCCCTCTGCCACGGACGGTTCATAGTTTGATTGCCTATGGAGGGATTAAATATTTAGCGGAGAAGCTGAGGCTCAAATCCCTCGACCGGGTTGGCCAACGCCTGCTCCTCAATTGGCCCACGCCTTCCTCCCAGGGCTTCGAACGCCTGCTGGCCCTTTTGAAAAGGAAGAAAGGCTCCTTAACTCCCCCGGGAGTGGCTGCGATACCTCTCGGCACAGACAGTCCTGAGGTCTTTTTAGCGGAAACGCTCGCTCTCTTGAAGGAGTTATATGGTTAGAATATAATTAAACATTAGATTTTAAATTTAGGATTAATAGATTTAAAAAAAGCTTTCCATAGTCTTGTGGAAGAGGGAGCTCAAAATATTATTTTAAAAAAATTTATCTGCGGCGGCCTCTTAATCTCCCTGACAGGGGGGATTCTCTGGATATTGAGCTGTCAAAAAAAGGAGCCACCCCTGAGTCCCGACTCTACGTCAGAGGCCGCAAGAGAAAAGAACGTTGTTCTCCGGGTGGTGAATAAGGAATATAGCGAAGCGGATTTTTATCGGTATGTAGAAAAACAGGTGGGTAAGAGTTTGCCAGCTCTGACTGCACCTGCGCTTAGCCGTTTATTCGACCAATTCGTCGAAAGCAGAATGTGGTTGGAGGCAGCGCGCCGCGAGGGATTATCCGTTTCTGAAGAAGAGAAAGAAGCCTATAAAAGAAGGCTCTCTACTGAGCTTGGCGACTCGGCCGCTTTTCCCTTGGAAGAGGTAGAGGTCACAGAAACGCTAATGGTTGAAAAGTATTTCAAGTTTTTAAGAGACAAAGTCACTGTCTCTGACCAAGAAGTCTTGGATTATTATAATCTCCACCGCCGCGAATTTTTGCTCCCGGAAAGGGTCAAGGTAAGCCAAATTATAGTGGAGAATGAAGCCAAAGCTGTTCGCCTCCACAAAGAGCTCAAAGATAATGACGAGGCTTTATTTCGAAAATTGGCCCGAGAGAACTCAACGGGTCCGGAGGCCAGCAAAGGTGGAGAATTGGGCATATTTAGCTTAAACGAGCTCCCCCAGGAAATAGAAAAGGTTGTTTTCTCGCTGCAAGAGGGAGAAATAAGTTCGGTGGTCGAATCACCGTATGGATATCACATCTTCCGGCTCGACCGCCGCTTCGAACCCGGGCTGATGACCTTAGAAGAGGTGGCGGCCAAAATTAAATCTCGATTGCTGGAAGAAAAAGTGGCCAACCTGACGGACCATCAGCTCCAAGACTTAAAGGAGAGCGTTGATTGGGAATTCTTCCCTGAACGTCTCTCATTTCGTTATGAAAAGGAAGACTAATGAGAAAACTTTTTAGCTTAACCATAGCTTTTTTGCTTATCGCTTTTTTTTATAGCGGCCAAACTCAGGTCGTCGAGGAAATCGTGGCCATCGTCAATGACGATATTATTACCCTTTCACAATATAGGCAGCATTACGAATCAATGGTTCAAATGTTAAGGGCGCAATTTCAAGGTGCAGATTATGCGGAACAACATGAGCAGATGAAAAAGCAGTTGCTGGACATGATTATTAACGAGATGCTGCTACTTCAGACCGCCCGGGAAAAACAGATTAACGTGAGCGAGCAAGTAAAACTCTATGTTGAAAATATTATCAAAGAGAATCACTTGGCTTCGGAGGCGGAATTAAGGCAAGAGCTGGCTCGCCAGAGAATCGATTTTAATGATTTTGTCCGGCAGATTGAGGAAAATCTTCTGAAACAAGCGGTAATCGCCACTGAAGTCGACCGGGCAATTGTTTTAGAAGAATCTGAGATAATTAAATACTACCAGGAACATCCCCAGGAATTTACTGAGCCTGAGGAAGTTTCGATTAAAGCGATTTTCCTCTCGGCTGACCGGCACGTGGCCGAAGAAATAGAGGCCAAGCAGAAAGAAATTAATGAGAGGCTCAGGGCTGCCGAGAAGTTTGAAGAAGTAGCCGCGCTGCTTTCTGACCCGCCCTTAAACGAGCTAAAGGGTGAGTTAGGTGCTTTCAAACGGGGTGAATTAGAGGCGACGCTGCAGGCGGCGGTGGACAAGTTGAAGGCGGGCGAGGTTTCCCCCTGGGTTCAAACAAAGAACGGCTGGTATCTTTTACGACTGGAAAGCCGCCAGGAAAGCCGACTGAAAAGCTTCGAGGAAGCTCGCCGTGAGATCGAGGAAAATCTTTATCAGGAAAAAAGAGGCAAAAAATTAGAGGAATTTATTAAGAATCTAAGAGACCGAAGTTTCATTAAAATTCTTAAGCCTAATCCTTTGGGATAAAGCAAAATCAAATTTCAAGCTATAAAAACAGCTGCCGCAATGGCCGTGGTCCACAAGCCTTTTTTCCCCGTGGTTGTTTGAGTTATATTTGATGTGCGGACCTTAATCGTCTCAGAAATTTTGATGATTTTATCTTTGCCGCTCCAAATTCTATTGGTATCGAAATCTTTTCCTAAGGTCGTCGCCAGCATGTAGGCCGCTAATCTTTCTGCATACAAGCCTGCCTCCTTTTCATCCTGACCGAAACTATGATGTTCAGAAAGATAACCGTAAAATTCCTTTTCATTGGGAATCGCCAGGCCAACCGAGGCGGAGATAAGGCGATGGCCTTCATCAGTCGAAATTTCGCTCATGACGAGGAAAACCACTTGACCAGGCTGGAGTAATTTTAACCCTTCTTCCTTAGAAATAAGCTCACAATGGGGAGGGAAAATGCTAGAGGTTTTCACCAAATTAAACGGGGCAATTCCCGCTTCTCGCAGGGCCTGTTCGAAACTGGCTAACTTTTCTGGATGTTGGCCGCATCCCTTAGTTAAAAAAAGCTTTTTGGGAATTATGGTTTTCATTTTCTTTTTTTTGCCTTTCTTCGCTGTGGATTTCCAATTTAGAGAAAAATCTCAAGCTCAATTAGCTTGTTTTTTTACTTCACCCATCCCTACCGGCTCTGGTTCTTTAAAATCGATTGTCTTCGATACATCCCATTCGCCTAAAAGCACATGGATGGAACCTCGGGACTGGACAAAAAGCTTCACCACCACCGGTTTCCAATAGGGATTTTCTTTAAAAGTAGCCAAGCTTTTGCCCTCGACACCGTAATTGCTTTTCATGGTAATCACTTCGCTCACCTGGCCGGGGAGGATAGGTTCTTTGCGAATCGCGGCCAAAAACGAGTCGCCGAGGTTTTCGGTCTCCTCTTTGAACCTAAAAATGGCGTTAAAATTAAGATAGGTCAAAGGTTTTGAGGAGATGTTCTTCACTCGGAAGGAGATGCACGGAACCAGGACAAGTTTTGGCGGCCAAGGTTGGTAGGCCTTAGCCACCCATTTGGTTTGCATGTCGATAATTTCAATTGCCGACCGAAGCTCCTGGGGGCGGGGAGCCCGGGTGCAATTAGACAAGAACATAACCAGTATCAAGGTCGGAGTTATATAGCCTTTTATTGTCCTAACCATAATCAGCCTCCATGTTCGCTAAGATTTAATATATAGCAATAATGGTTATTATGCAATTAAGGAAGAAAGCTCCAAAAACCTGAGGGCATTTAGAAGGGCGGCTTCAGCCGTCCTTAGCCCCACCGCTGCCGTTTTTTGATAATGAACCTGTTTTTACCAAATTTTACCCATTTTTCGTCAACCATTTTTTCCAATAAACAGGGGTTTTCGATTCTGGCAAAATGGTCATAGTTTGAGCGGTATCTTCTTTTAATTTAAGCTTTAATTAAAGCTTGGGTTTAAGGCTATTGGATAATTTGGGAGACCGAAACGAGTTTAATCCCCGAGTTTTCTATCTGATAAAGAGCTTCGGACAAATAGCTGAGCGTTTCAGGATAAGGATGGCCGATAGCAATGGCGGAGCCATTTCGCTGGCAGAGACGGATAAGCTCTTTAACCCGCCTGGCTATGGAGTTTTTATCCTGGTCAGCATCAAGGAAGATATCCCGTTTCCCGCTTCGCAGGCCCATTTCGAGGGCCAGCTTATAGGCGATAGATTTATCCGTTGTCCGGCTGTCTATAAAGAAGAGGTTTCGCGCTGTCAGTTCGGTCAGAATAATTCTCATGATGTCTCGGTCTTGGGTAATCAGAGAGCCCTTGTGGTTATTTACCCCCGTGGCGCTGGGGAGGATCTCGAGGTATCCCCGTACAGTTTGCAAAACCTCTTCCGGACTCATTCTGGAGTTAATCTCGCCACCCGAAAAATCGTTATTCTCTCGAGAATTAACTGATTCCATCGGCAGATGAAGCATTACCTCCAGCCCATGGCTCGAGGCGATGGAGGCTGTTTCCTGGGCATACACCGCCTGAGGAAGGATGGAGATTGTTATCGGCCGGGAAAGGCCGACGATGGCTCTAATCGAATCTAAATCATTGCCAAGGTCGTCGATGATGACCGCCACTTTTTTTTCTCGAAGCGGTTTTTCGGGCGGAGCCGGTTTCTTTACGGGTAAGACCGGTGGAGCTTTGGCTAAAATAGGCTTCCTTATTTGAAACAGGAGCCTAACTTGCCTTTGCTTTTTGTCTTCTAAAAACCAATTAAAAATGCTCTTTTCCTCATCCTCTTCTAAGAGGCTAATCTCAACCTTAAAACCCTTACTCTCGAGCAGCTTTTTTAACTCTGGAACGAGCGCCGCGTAAGTTTCCTCGTCAGCCTCGATTCTAACCTCACTCCTTGGTTTTTCTTTTATCTCAGTTATTCTTAGCGTTGGTCCTGCCTGCTTGCGGATTAACGGAAGGACCTCTTTTTCTAAGGAAACCGGTGGCGGCACCTCTTTCTTGGCTTTAAGTAACCACGAAAAAATGATGGAACCAGGCTGTTTTTGCTTCCATTGAAGGAAATCCAACCCGAGCAAGGCAACTAAAGAAATGGTTACAAGGATTATGGCTGGAAGACCGGCCCTGAATGAATTCCTTGGCATTCGTCAGGAAAGGCCTTGGAGACTAAGAGTCTTTTGGAGATAAATCGAGGTATCGAATTCCTCTGGACCGAGCTTAATATCTGGTTCAACTCCTTTACCCCAGAGGGTTTTTTCGGGCAGCAAACCCCCAATGGCGGTTGTTAAGAAAAAGGAAGTGTTGTCGCGAAGCAGAAAAAACTCTCGTTTAGCTAAAAGGCCCGGCGTGGTTTGGCCGATTACTTGGGCCTTTTTTATCGTCTGGAGGGCGGCCGCCACCAATTCCGCTAAGTCTTGGGTAGCGGGACTTACCCAAACGACTAAATTCGTTTCGAGGAGAGGCGCCGCTGACGGACAGTTGAGGTCTTGTTGATTTCCATTCCGGTCGCGATAAAAACCTATTTTTTCACCTGATAGAAAGAGGTTTAAAAATTTCAGAGCTTCCTCTAAAGTGCCTTCCTCAGTTGTCCTGAGGTCGATGACCAGTGGCTCGTTGGTGTTGGACTTAATAAGGCGAGGAATTATCTTTTGATTAAGCTCACTCGCCAAGGGAGGGAAAAACCCGTGAACCTGAAGCCAGCCTTTTGTTTTAGCCTGAGCGAGGAAGGTATAGGGATGATTTATGAGGCGCTCTCTTTCTAATGAAAGTATTCTGGTTTGCTCGTCACGGAGCATTTTAACCGATACCGGTATCCTTTGTTTATTCTTTAAGAGTAAACGAGTCTCGATTAAGCTCAAAGGAGAGGTTGGCTGACCGTTGATTTCAGTTAAATAATCCCCGACGCGCAGGTCAGCCTCTTGAGCCGGCGAGTTGGGGATTATTCCAACTACCATCGGAAAAAAGCCGTAGCGCTTCATGACGAGCAACCCTGTCTCATAAAGATAAGTATCTTTTTGCTGTTCGAGATAAAGGCTGGTCGCCGTTCGGCTGAGGTAACCAGAAAGAGGGTCGAGCGAATTGACCAACCCGCGCAGGGCTCCGTCCATGGTTTGGAAAGGGTCTTTTTCTTCTATATATTCGCTTCGGACCAATCGGAAAACAGACAAAAGGGGCTCGAAAGGCTTCTCGGCCGGCGAGGCGGCCGGTCCAGCAGTAATAATTCCCTTTTGAAAAAGAATAAGCACGTTGAGAAAAAGGAGGAAGAGAAGAAAAATGAGCTTGATTCGTTTCATAAGTAAAAAATTATTTTATCATTTTTTCCGCAGCCATTGCAAGGGGTCGAGAGCCTTGGTTTTATAACGGATTTCAAAATAAAGGCAGAGGCCTTTCAAGGAGCCAGAATCGCCCGCAATGGCTATAGGCTGACCTTCTTGAACCCAGTCCCCTTTGTTAATCAAAAAATCAGCACAATGGCCGTAAAGAGAATAATAATTTAGGCCGTGGTCGACGATGACCAGGTCGCCATAGCCCTGAAAGTTATCGGCGTAGACAACCTTACCGGCATGAACAGCGCGGACAGTTCGGTCCTGGCCAACGGGGGCTATTTCGATGCCGTTATTAAGAGTTACGGTGTTAAACTGAGGGTGCCTCTGGAGGCCGAAGTGGGTGATTATTTTACCGATGAGAGGCCAGGGAAGCTTGCCCTTTTTTTCATAAAAGGGAACGAAGCGGAAAGGAAGGGTCACTTCTTGTTTAATAATTTTATCCATCAGAGCTTGGAGTTGCTCTGCCCTTTCTTGGTATTCCTTAATCGACTGTTCGAAGAGCAGTTTATTCCGCTGGACGCGAAGGGTAAATTCCCTTAGGCTCCTTTCCTTGTTTTCGAGTGCTTGTCTTTTCTCTTCTGCCTGGTCATAAAGTTTTTGGAGTTCGCGGCGTTTGGTTTCCAGCTGACGGGTAGACTCATTTAAATTAGCCTCAGTTCTTAGGTATTCATTCAAGACGCTATTTTGATGCTCAACAAGGAGCTCGAACCTTTTGTTCTCGGCAATAATCGAAGTTAGACTATCGGCGCGGAGAAAAAAATCTGCCCAGTTAAGACGGCCATACTTATATAAACTGACCAAAGTTTTTTCCATTTGTTGTTTTTGCTGGTTGAGTTTTTGCCGGAGGGAGTTGATTTCACCCCTAAGCCGGGCGACTTCTTTATCTATCTTTTGCCTTTCGGCGACGTTCAAATTGATTTCAGTCAGGAGAAGCTTTTTCTCGAGCGAGAGCTGGTTTAATTGAGAAAGAAGTGAAGTTTCCTTTTGTTTTTCTTCCTGAAGTTTTTCCTGAAGCAGATTGATTTCTTCTTTAATCTTTTTCAGCCGGCGGTCAAAATCACTGATGTCCTGACCGGAGGCAGATAATGATAACGCGATGGCACACGTCAAAAGATAAAAGCTGAACAAGCCTGCGCTGAAGAGGCCGAAGTGTAAATTTCTCGTTTTCCGGTTCATTTCCTCAGAACATAGAGAGTGCCGCCCACCAGACCGAGAATGAGGACAAAGCCCACATCAACCATAGAAAAGGAAAAAGCGACCTGAGCAGGGATAGAATAAAAGGCAAAAATTTCTATGTAAGCTCCTTCTCTTAACCCCAGGCCGTTGATAGTAATCGGAATGAGTTGAATAAAATGGACTACCGGAATTACCATGAAGTAATCAAGCAAAGGGATCTTTAGGTGAAGCGACCGACCGATAAGGAAATAATAAATAATTACGTTCAATTGCAGGACTAACGCCCAGAGCATAGCCCGCATAAAGGCGGCCTTCTGCTGGCGGTAATTGATGATCGTTTCTCGAAAGATAATTATTTTTGCTGCCAACGACCCGGGGTGGCTGTTTTTTAAGAATCGGGAGAGAAGCCGAGGCCAGGGAAGAAAGAGAAAAGCCAGAATACCAGCAAAGCCTAAGGCCCCGAAGCCCAGAGCTACCCAGATAAAGGGTAATTGATTGGCTAAGTCCAGACGAATAACCGAGACTCCAAGGGCAAAGAGGAAAAGGATAAGCAAGCCGGTTAACCTTTCGACTATGACAATGGCTGAAGATTTAACTATGGATTGAGAGTATTTTGACCCATCCCAAATCCGAACCACATCACCGCCAAAGCGGGTGGGTAGAAAATTATTGAAAAAAGTGCCTACAAGGTAAGACTGGGCCAGGAGTTTGAGGGGGACGTCATCGCCCTGCGCCCGGATTAAGATCTGCCAACGATAGGCGCTGACTATAAGGCCCACAGCATGAAGCGAAAAAGAAATAAGCAGCCATGGCAGGTCAACATGACGAAGGGTTAAAAGAACCTGACTCAGGCTGGTTTTCTGCGTGAAAATATAAGCCAACAAAGCGAAACTAAAAAGAAACTTAGCTAAGGTAGGAAGAATTCTTTGCTTCTTAGGCCGCGGCGCCAAATTTTTCATTGATGATAATTATTTTTTATCATAAATTGGGTTTGGGCAAAAGCTCAGGCAAGAGAACTAAGTATGAGCTGATTGGGAAAAGAAATTAATAAAACCGGTTTCTGATGAAGAAACTAAGTCTTCAAATTGCTGCCGACCAAATCTTGGTCTCGGCCTTGGCTGCTGTTAAACCCGAGCGTCTTATCAAGGCGGCAATAACAAAGAAAGGGTCGCAAATCATCTTTCGAAGTCAAGGACGAGAGGTGCTGGTCGATCTGGAGCAATTTGGCGAGGTCTTTTTGGTGGCCTTTGGCAAGGCCGCTCCATTTATGGCTACCGCCTTTCTTGAAATACTCGGCGATAGAGTGAAAGAAGGAATAGTAGTTTGCCTACCTGGGATACCTTTCTCCTGGCCTCGAATAAAAAAGGTCGAGGCCCCTCACCCTTTTCCAGATGAGAGAAGTATCAAAGCAGCTGAAATTATCCTAAGCCTGGGACAACGAGTCCAACCAAACGACCTAGTTTTTTTCTTAATTTCCGGAGGAGCTTCAGCGCAGGTAGTTAAACCCTTACCACCGATTAATCTCGAGGAAAAAGCCGGGGTGATCAAAGTGCTAATGAAAGCTGGCGCTGAGATCAAGGAGCTCAACGTTGTGCGGAAACACCTTTCAGCGGTTAAGGGAGGAAGAATGGGAGCTCATTTTGCGGCTGCTACCTTGGTCAACCTAATTATATCCGATGTTATTGGTGACGATATTGAGACGATCGCCTCCGCTCCTACCGCTTGGGATTCAAGTACGTTCCTAGAAGCCCAAGAAATTCTGAAAAGATATAAGCTATGGGAGGCGGCGCCGATATCGGTCAAAGAGGTTATAGAAAAGGGGATAAGAGGCGAAATTAAAGAAACAAGAAAGAAGGGAGAGATAACTCAAGAAAAGGTTATCAATCTTATCGTCGGCAATAATAAAATAGCGTTGACCGCAGCGGCGGATAAGGCCAAGGAAATAGGTTTTAAGCCAATAATAATTAGTTGTCGGGAGTCCGGGGAAGCCAGAAAGGCAGCGCAGGTTTGGGCCTCATTGGTCCAAAGCCTTATTGCCAAGCCTGGCGGCTTGACTGAGCCGTTGGCGCTTATTGCTGGGGGCGAGTTAACAGTTACTGTAAAAGGTTCGGGCTTGGGAGGACGGAACACGGAGTTTTGCCTGGCCTTGCTTCGGGAGTGGCAGGAAAAGTCTTTGGCTGTGGAAATTGATTGGTGCGGGGCATCGCTGGCGACTGATGGTCGCGACGGCCCTACTGAGGCGGCAGGGGCCCTGATTTACCCGTCGGTATTAAAAAAAGCAGCCGTAAAGGGTCTTGTGTTGAGCCATTATCTCGATAATAATAATTCCTTTAGCTTTTTTGAAAAGGTGGGCAGTCTAATTATGACTGGCCCGACAAAAACCAATGTCATGGATATCAGACTTTTACTTTTAAGGCAAAGCATCAACAAATGACAAGGACCGAGCGGGAGGCAAATTAAAGATGAAACCTATCGAGATTAAACCAGGGATTTATTGGGTCGGCGTTAATGACCAAACAACTGACCTGTTTGAGGGGCTGTGGCCGATAAAAGAAACGGGAGTTTCCTACAATTCCTATCTGATTATGGATGAAAAGAAGGCCATAATTGATTTAATCAAGCCCATTAAAACTGAGGAGTATTTACTTGGCCTGGCCTCTTTAGTTTCTCTCGAGGAGATAGATTACATTATTGTTAACCACTTAGAACCGGACCATGCTGGGCTGTTGATGACTTTTTCTCGGTTAGCTCCGCAAGCTAAATTTATCGGTTCAGCAAAAGCCGTCGAAATGCTTCCCCGTTTTTTAAAAGTTAAAGAAACGGCGCGCCTCGAGGCAGTTAGTGACGGAGAAATATTAAATCTCGGTCAAAAAAAATTACAGTTTTTCTCGACGCCTTTTGTTCATTGGCCGGAAACTATGATGACCTACGAGCCAGAAACCAAGGTGCTTTTTTCCTGCGATGCCTTTGGCGGTTATGGAGCCATTCAGGGGAGAATATTTGATGACGAGGTTCAGGCGCTCGAGTTTTATGAAGAAGAGGCTTTAAGATATTACGTAAATATTGTGGCTAATTATAGCCAAAGGGTTATAGCGGCTATTGCGAAACTAAGAGATGTTCCGGTAGAAATAATAGCGCCCTCCCATGGGTTAATCTGGAGAAAGAATCCGCGCCGGATTATCGAACTCTACCAGAAATGGGCTCAATATGCGAGCGGGCCAGTAGAAAAAGGGATTACCCTGGTTTATGGCTCTATGTATGGCTTTACCGAGTCCATGGTAGGGGCGGTTGCCCGGGGCGTAGCTCGCACCGGTCTCGGCTGTCATATTTTTGATGGAGCCCGGACCAATGTTAGTTACATTCTTCCTTCCCTCTGGACAATGGAGGGAGTAATTATCGGAGCGCCAACTTATGAAGTAAAATTATTTCCGCCCCTTGCTGCGGTGCTGGAGATGGCCCGGCACAAAAGAGTTTTTGGCCGAAAAGCGGCCTATTTTGGTACCTATGGCTGGAGTGGTGGCGGGTTGAAGGATTTTCTGAGGCTGGCCGAGTCCCTTAGATGGAATGTCACCCATACCTTTGAGATTCAGGGTATGCCGGGTCCGGAAGAACTTTCTCGAGCTGAGAAGTGGGGAGAAGAGTTCGCCTCTTCACTGCTAAAGCCATAGGGGTTGCCCGTAAGTGTAGTTACAAACGTAATTATAATCACATGTAAAGGGCTTTATGTCGAGAGAGGCATTGTTTAGCGTTTGAGGGTGGAAAATGGGGACGGAAATAAAAAAGATTATGGCGGGAAAGGAATGCCTTAGTAGGTTAATTAACCAAAAAAACTCGGCGGCTAAATGATTTATGCCCAAAGGGCGCAAATAGATTTAACGCTCCTCCTCCATGTTGTGGGGGCTAGGTCTGGAGACGTCCGCGATCGCGTCACTTCGGCTCAGGTTTTCGACGCCGTTTCGTCTTCGCCCTTCTTGCCGCCGGCGGAACTCGCCTCCCGGTTCATAGGCTTAGCCCCGAAGTCCTTTTCCCCCTTTTGGCCTGTCCATTTGTCCTGTTTGGGTTCAGACATCCTCGGCGCCCAGAGGTTTCCTAGAAGGGCGATTCGGGTGGGCTAAATTTTCCATGGTCGCTTCTTCCATCCCGAACCTAGGCCTCGAACGAGCCCATATAAAACGGAAGAGGTCCGATTTAACCATGAATTGCCCGAGGGCGGATTAGGTTAGCCTATTTTCGGCTTATCGCTAAGAAGAAGCTAATAAAGTGAAAGATAAGGAGCAAGAGCAAAATATCTTAGCTATTCGCTGGGGTGGACTCGGTGACTTATTGATAATTTTACCGGCGCTTCGGCTTATTAAGCATATCTTTAACCGAAGTCGGATTACTTTAATCGCCAGGTCATCTTATGCTGATTTGCTAAAAGAGGCTCTCATAGTGGAAGAAATAATCAGCCTTGAAGATAGTCGCGTCAGTTATCTCTTCCAGAATAAGCCTGAAATTAAAGGAAAATGGCTGGAAGCTTTTGACCTGGTGGTGAGCTGGTTGAATAAGCCCCAGGTGGAATGGACCGAAGGGATGAAACGTTCTTTAAGCCAAAGATTCGTACCCATCATCGCCGAAAAACAAGAATTTCCCTTTACTCAGCATTTCTTTGAGGCTACGGCTGAGTTTTTAGGAAAGAAGGCTCCTAATCAACCGGATTATGAGCTCTTGGCATGTCTACCAGTCAGAGAGGAATGGCGGGATGAAGCCGAGAGATTTTTTCCCTGGTTGAGAGGTCAGCCCTTTGTGATTATCCACCCAGGTAGCGGGGGACGAGCTAAACGTTGGCCGCTAAGCAATTTTCTTGATATCGTCGATTACCTGGCTCGAAGGAGAATCAGTGGAGTAGTCGTCACCGGGTCAGCTGAAGAAGAATATGATTCACTTTTGGCTTCATTCCATTGGCCCGGAGGCTGGGGCTGGAGCCGCGAGCCAACATTGCGCGCCATTGCCTGGCTGCTCACCAAGGCTTCATTTTACATCGGCAACGATTCCGGGGTTACTCATCTGGCCGGGCTTTGTGGCTGCGCGGGAATAGCTCTTTATCGAGAAGAGGAAGCTCGACTATGGGCTCCTTCGGGAAAATTAAGAGTAATCCGAGCGTCTCATATAGAGGATATAGCCATTAATAATATCAAAGCGGAGATAAGGCAGTTATTGGCCGGCGAAAATGGTTAATCTGAGAGGAATTGAATCGGAACAATGGTAAATAAGGAAGGAAAGAAGGCGAATTGCCAGGCTTATGTGCAAAATGCCGTAATTTTAATAAAATCAATAAAATAGATAGAATATACACAGGTTTTCCACATAATTTTTAACAGTCTTGCTAAGGGGAAGATTATTAATAGGGTGGAGAAACGGGCTCACTTTAAATCAGGATTAAATTTGTGGTAAAATTCACCCATCTCAAAAACAGGAATAAAGATATGACTAAAGAGAACTGGAAGGGGGTCTTGGAGGATTGCTTTGAAAAGATCAGGCTGATTGAAAGATGCAAGGTGGAAACGAAGGAAAATTTCTTTCAGTTTTGCGAGTTTATAGCCGAACCCGCCTTTGAGACTTTGAGCGACGCCCTCAGGGAGTTTGGGCTGCGAGCTCGCTGGAAAAAGGAAAAGGCTTCGCTTCTCTACCTGGAAATTTCTTTTCCTAAATCGAGAGCTACTCAATTTGGTTATGCCATTTCTCTCCCACCTAATTCAATTCAATTAAAGCTTGAATTGAAATTGCGCGGTCGCCGAGAGAAGAATGTACCCTTTAACGAATGGGTCGAGCCCTTTATGCCTCAGGTTGAGCCAGAAAAAATTCTAACCGTAACAAAAGAAGAGGTAATTGAAGACGTCTTAAGACGTTATCGGGATTTTATGATCGCCATCCTTACTTCTTCGCCATAAAACCCCAATAAAATTAGGCGCAGAAATGAAACAAGGGTCATTAATTCTTATTAGCGACGGTCTTAAAGGACTGAGAAAAAGTGAAAAAAATTTGGTCATTTATTTATAAATGACAATGGAATCTAAGATATTGATTTTAATATTTTTAGTCACATTGGCTTTTATGCTTTCCTCGGCGGCGCAAGCTGGGGTGGTTGGTTTAGGGAACGATGATGAAGGCCATTGGGCGGAGATATTTCAGAAAGGGCAGAGGCAACAATTATTGGGGGCCTATCAGGAAGCTCTTGAGAGCTATGAGCAATTCATCGGCTTAGCTAAGAAAATCGGTCTTAAGGAAGAAACCCTGGATGGCTATGAAGGTCAAGGGTTAACCCTATGGAACCTCGGTCGAATGAAGGAGGCGGCGGAATGTTTCAAACAGGGACTCTCCTTAGCTCAGGAATGGGGGTTATTAACCCAGAAGAGGTTGTTTGAGAGTTATTTAGAGGTCTATGAGCTTTATCAACAGGGCAAAGAAAAGCGAGAGAAAATGGACTACAGGGGCTCCTTGGCTGATTTTGGTAAGGCGTTAGACTTGGCCAAGAGGATTAGATGCCGGGAGCTTGAATTGAAGTGCCTCCGGCAGGCCAGTCTGGTTTATTATGACCAGAATGACCTGGAGCAATTTTATAGGCTGAACGAAAGAGCCTTGCGTATTGCCCGCCTGCTTAACCATAAGCTGGAAGAAGGCCGCTGCCTCAACAATATTGGCA
>Ga0209102_1000172_pt1 | contig 44370 bp, 50 predicted proteins | sample ConPoolayeHmetaG_FD_185483 | JGI IMG/M metagenome (GOLD analysis project Ga0209102, IMG submission 185483) | Hot spring microbial mat communities from California, USA to study Microbial Dark Matter (Phase II) - Cone Pool mat layer H metaG... ...
CCAAGTTCGGTGACGACAACTTCGGAGTTTGGAAAGCCCTGTTTGTCCAGATATGCTGAAAGCTCACCGTTTCTTTCAAAAACAACAGCAGAGCCTTCAGAGAGTGTTATTTCATCAAGTTGCGCATCCTTTTTTGTCCAAAGAACAACTCCTGCCTGTCTGTCTCTAACAGCGAGGGTAAGTTCTACTCCTTCCTGTGTTTCTCTATGATCATCTACATTTAATAGTTTAAGATTATTTTTGATCATTCCAAGGTGAGTTCCTAAAACATGGGTCAAATCAGTTGAAGGAAGAATTTTTACAACATTTCGGCTACCATCTGCGTTAACTTGTTCCTTATAAAGTTGACTGCTTTCTGTATAAACATAATTATATCCAGGCTCATTTGTAATCGGTAAAACAGCTTCTAGCTGTGAAGTTTTCTCATTTCTTCGAAGTTTTAGTGCAACTAAGGTTCTATCCTGCCCCGCCAACACTGAAGATTCTGTAGTATTAAGTGGGTACATTGGCAATTCCCATTGAACCATTTGTTGTTCTTGTTGTTCTGGAGTCAAGGCAATTCTAAGAGCGTCAGCTGGACTTAGTGCAACGAAAATAACACCCGCTGCTCTTCTTAAAAAATCTCTCCTACTAATCTTCTCGGCAGACATATATTATCCCATAATATCACAATACCCCATAATATACAAGGAGTTTGGGTTAAAAAAGCCCGATTTAATCGGGGTTTTCTTCCCTCTTTTTATCAGGGAAAATTCAAAAAGATTTTCAGATATTATAAGCATAGGGAAATCTTTTTCTTGACAAAATCTAAAACTTCTTTTGCTCTTTTATACGCATCTTCAGCCTTTTTCTTATTAAAGCCAATTGCGTCTCCAAAATCCGGGTACCTAGTTTGGGGGCATAATAATCCACGAGAGGTAAGAGTGACTCTTTAATCCCTAAAAAAGACTTGTCCACCAAGCTGCACTCTTTCAAAAGAGCACCGAGATCGTGAATTTTTCTTTGTGGCTTTTTCTTGCTAATAAGATATGCTTTAAGGGACTTTTCGGCCACCTGCTGAGCAAGAAAACAAGCACCATAGTAAATCTTACCCTTAATACTGGTCCTACACCAGCGCAGGTCATCATCTGCTTTCTTAAGCCATAAACTACTTTCCTCTTGCATTTTCGTATATTATCCTTCCTGTTTCTGCAATCTCCGCGATAAAAGGGTTTGTCCTTTTATGTTTATCATATTCGGCTGGAGTAAAAACTAAAAGATCAACCGGTGTTGTGGTGTCAATTAACCTCCGTACTTCTATCAATCTATCATGGAAGGGCTTTTTTGTATTTTTGATTATGATAAGATCGATATCGCTATCTTTGTGTTGTTTCCCACTTGCGTACGAGCCAAAAAGTATTACTTTTTCAGGCTCATACTTTTTGACTTGTTCTAAAATATTGTCTAAATCCATTTGGTATATTATAAGCCAGAAATAGGCCCTGTCTTGCAAAAAATCTTTCGTTTAACAATCTCACCGTAGTAACTTAAATTGAATGTATAAATAGTATAGCATATTTCGCAAGCTCAAAGGTGTGCTTGTAATTAAAAAATTTCCCTGCAATAATTAACTTGTATGTCTGCCCAAAATGGTCAAGGTACACTTGTTGATGTACTACTTTCCCAAGGAGCTCTTAGTGAGGAAGAGGCTAAAAGGGTAAAGCTTACCGAGATTCAAACTGGCAAAACTCAAGAAGAGATAATCAGACAATTCCATCTGGCCAGTGAAGAAGAACTTGTTAAGGGAAAGGCGGCGCTTTATAACGTCCCCTTTGTTTATTTGACAGCTACTCCCATCAACCCCGATGCTCTTTCAGTTCTTCCTCAAGAGGTGGCTGAGCGTTTTCGAGTTTTCCCTATTAATGTGGATAGGGTCAATAAATTTCTTGAACTAGCCATGGCAGATCCTCTTAATTTGACGGCAATTGAGTTTATTGAGCAAAAAACTGGACTTATCGTCAAACCAAAGGCTGCTTTACCCAGTGAGATTGAAGATTTTTTAACGACGAAGTATGCCACCACCCTTTCACGGGAAGTTTCAGCCGCCCTAAAAGAGGTTACCGGAGAAGGAAGACCAATAGGCAGGACGGTGGTTGTCCCTCAAGTTGGGCTGATACGGCAAGAAAAAATTAGTGAAATTGTAACCCATATTTTGGATTTTGCCGTACGCTCACGTGCTTCTGATATTCACATTGAGCCCCAGGAGCGAGCCACTCGTGTTCGTTATCGAATCGACGGAATTTTGCAGGAAAAACTAACCATTCCCAAGGAACTCCAAGATGCTTTGGTTTCCAGAATAAAGATTCTTTCTAATCTGAAGATAGATGAAAAAAGAATTCCTCAAGATGGAAGATTCAATTTTAAAACTGCCGATCAGGAGGTTGATCTGCGTGTTTCTACCCTACCCACTTCTTGGGGAGAGAAGGTTGTCTTAAGGCTACTTAAAAAAACAGGAGGAATTCCAGATTTACCTGAATTGGGGCTCAGAGGCCGTGCCTTAAAAAATTTAGAAGATGCTATTTTGCGACCTCACGGTATTATTATTATTTGTGGTCCAACAGGCTCTGGGAAAACCACAACCTTGTATTCTTTGATTCAAAGACTCAATACCCCAAAGGTTAATATTGTAACCCTGGAAGACCCGATTGAATATAAAATCGCCGGGGTAAATCAGGTGCAGGTAAATCCCCAGGTGGGTCTGACTTTTGCTTCGGGATTAAGGTCATTTTTAAGGCAAGACCCAAATATAATTTTGGTTGGTGAGATAAGAGATAAAGAAACTGCAGATTTGGCAGTTCAGGCTGCTTTAACGGGACATTTGGTTTTTTCAACCCTTCACACCAATGATGCGGCGGGAGCTTTGCCCAGACTTTTGGATTTTGGTGTCGAGCCATTTTTACTTTCCTCTTCAATGACCGCAATTGTAGCCCAAAGGGTCTTAAGAAGAATAGATGAGGCAACCAAAGAAGCCTATATCCCCGATCCAAGAATAGTTAGTGATATAAAAAATGTGCTTGGAGGTTTGTTTCCTAAAAATACCGAGATTAAGCTATACCGCGGCAAACCAACTCCCGATAATAATAATTCCGGCTACAAAGGAAGAATTGGTATTTATGAAGTTATTCCTGTTAGCGAGAAAATTGGCAGGCTTATCCTTGAGAGAGCACCAGCGGGAGAAATTGAAAAAGTGGCGAAAGAGGAAGGAATGATTACTATGAAGCAGGATGGTTATCTTAAGGCACTGGAAGGAATTACTTCTATTGAAGAAGTATTGCGTGTTGCTCAGGAATAGTATTATCATGAATTTATGAATCTAAAAATTAAAAATCTTCTTCAGTTGACAGTTGACCAAGATGCTTCTGATTTACACCTTCTTGTTGGATCTCCACCGATTATCAGAGTTGACGGAGAACTAACTCCTGTTACCAACGAGGGGCTTCTAGGACCAAAAGAAATTGAAGAACTTTTAGAGGGGGTGATGACCTCCGAACAGCTAGGACGGCTTAGTGTGAACAAGGAAATAGATTTTTCAATTTCTTTTTCAGATAAAGCAAGATTCCGCGTCAATGCCTATACACAAAAAGGGACTTTGGCTGCTTCTTTTAGGAGAATTCCCCTTTTGATTCCCTCGATTGACTCTTTGCATTTACCCAAGATTCTTCACTCCTTTACCACGTTAAAGCAGGGGCTTATTCTTGTGACTGGTCCAACGGGCCATGGTAAGTCAACTACCTTGGCTGCAATTATTGATGAAGTAAACGCAAACAGGGCTTGTCACATCATAACCATTGAGGACCCTATTGAGTTTGTTTTTCGTCCCAAGCGGGCAATCATCAGTCAACGCGAGATGCACAACGACACACACTCCTGGGTAGTTGCTTTGCGTTCGGTTTTAAGGGAAGATCCTGACGTGGTCTTGGTGGGAGAGATGCGCGATTATGACACGATAGCTGCAACCCTGACCATTGCGGAAACTGGGCATTTGGTATTTGCCACGCTTCATACCAATTCCGCCGCCCAAACTGTTGACAGGATTGTGGATGTTTTCCCGGACGAACAGCAAAAACAAGTTCGACTTCAACTCTCAAACGTCTTGGAGGCAGTTTTTTCTATGCGCCTTATTCCGATGATTACAGGTGGAAGGGTTGTGGCCCATGAGATAATGCTTGGGTCAACGGCAATCAAAACAGCCATTCGAGAAGGTAAAAGTCATCAAATTGATTCGATCATTCAGACTTCTTCTGAGATTGGCATGTCCACAATGGAGAGCTCTTTAGCTGAGCTTGTTAAAGAGGGAAAAATTACCCTTTCAGTTGCCCAAGATTACTCCCTAAGACCAGAAGAGCTGACTAGACTTGTTAGAAGATGAAAAGATTTAACTACACTGCCCGTGATAAAAGTGGTAAAAAGGTCTCAGGGGAAGTGGAAGCTTCGACAATTGAACTTGCTGCAAAATTAGTAAGAGAAAGAGGATATGTAGTTATCAGTATTAAGCCGGCGCGTGGAAGTATTTTTTCATTTATCAAGTCTTTGCGCTCAAGGGTGACAGGAAAGGATATGGCAACTTTTACCCGCCAGTTTGCAACAATGATTAATGCGGGATTGCCGGTTACAGAATCTTTAAGTATTCTGCGGATGCAATCAAGGCCGAGATTTCAACCCGTAATCAACCAGATTCTAGCAGATGTTGAGGGGGGCGAGTCTTTATATAGCGCCTTTTCCCGCCACAAATCAATTTTTTCTCCCACCTATCTTGCCCTGATTAAAGCAGGTGAAACAGGAGGGGTTTTAACCAAAGTTTTGGAAAGGTTGGCTGATAATCTGGAAAAAGAACAAGAATTTCGGGGCAAAGTAAAAGGAGCGATGATTTATCCTGTGATTATCGTTGTTGGAATGATTGCTGTTGGGTTTATCATGATTGTTTTTGTTATTCCCAGACTTTTAAATCTTTATGCAGAATTTGGTGCCGAACTACCCCTGCCGACTAAAATCCTAATGGGAATTTCAAATTTGATGTCCAAGTTTTGGCCATTTTTTTTGGCTTTTGGGGCGATTGCAGTATGGGCTTTTAAACAGTATCGGGCAACCTACAAAGGCAGAAGACACACAGACAGCCTTATTTTTAAGATTCCTCTAATTGGAGAGTTACAAAAACAGATTGTCCTTACAGAGTTGACGCGTGCACTTTCTTTAATGGTTGGAACTGGTGTTTCGATAGTTGAGGGCATTAATATCGCCGCAGACGTTTCGGGCAATTCGATTATCTCCGATGCCCTAAAAGACTGTGCCAAACAAGTCGAAAAAGGCTTCCCTGTTGCTTTTTCTTTTGCCCAACATCCTGACGTTTTCCCCTATCTTCTTTCACAAATGGTGGCCATTGGCGAGGAAACGGGTAAAATGGAAGAAGTGCTCCTGAAGGTTTCGCGAGTTTTTGAAGTTGAAAGCGAGCAAAAAATAAAAGCCTTAACCACCGCCATTGAGCCTCTTATAATGGTAGTTTTGGCAATTGGAGTGGCTTTTTTGGTCATAGCTGTGATTTTGCCAATTTATAATTTAACCAGTCAATTCTAATCTCTTGACATGAAGCTGAAATTGTGTAGATACTTAAGGTATAGGAAAAGGGGGTGATAAGAAAGAACGATGAAAAAAGATAGAGGTTTTACCATGATTGAGCTTTTGTTGGTTATTGCTATCTTGGGTGTTCTGGCAGTTGTAGTTCTTATTGCCCTCAACCCCCTACAACAAATAGCAAGAGCAAGGGACTCTGGGCGCATATCAGGAGTTACCCAATTGGGGCATGCAATTGAAGCCTATGGTACAACAAATTCCGGAATTTATCCTCCTGTAACGAACTGGATGACTACCCTAAGGGATGCAGGAGAAATTGCTTCACTCCCATCTAATATTCCCTATACGGTAATTAGCGTAGGATGTAGTACAAATGCACAAAATGGTTATTGCTACTCACTTAATCCAGTGGTGGGCTCTGTGGAATGGACTGTATATTCACGATTGGAGTCAAATACTCATACGTCTCGTTGCACAGCAGTTGGTGGGGGAAATCCTTATGCAGTTTATTCTAATCTTGCTGGTCGAGGGGGGGTTTCTTGTTGTGCAAGTGAACCTACAACAGCTAACTTTAGTGAGATTCCTGGAGCTAACCCGGGTGCTAACTGTGCCGGCTTTTTGCCGTAATTTTAACACGGGAGGGCTAATAAGTTCTTTCTGGGTTAACAGTATTTTAATTAAATATAAATGTTGACCCAGAAGAACTTGTTATAAGATGTATTTAATATTTCTTTTTGTTTTAGGAGCTATAATTGGTTCTTTTTTGACTTCTCTCACTTGGAGAATTCCAAGGGCTGTTGATATAAAAAAGGGGCGCTCAAAATGCACTAAGTGTAAAAAAGTAATTGAGTGGTATGACAATATTCCGGTAGTTTCTTTTATTCTTTTAGGTGGGAAATGCCGCAAATGTCATAGCAAAATTTCCCTTCGTTATCCTGCCATTGAACTAACTACAGCACTAGCCTTTTTAGCTGTTGGACGATATTTTGAGAACATTGTAGCCAATTTGCCTTGGGCAAGGCAGCTTGACTGGTTAATTTTGCCTTATCTTTTATTTATTACCTCTCTCCTAATCGCAATTTTTGTAATCGACCTTGAAAATATGTTGATTCCTGATGAGTTGGTCTTTCTGGGCCTTTTAGTAAGCGTGATTTTACTTTTTTTTGTCGGACCCAATCCCCTTTTTCGCAATTTGACAAGTGGTTTCGTGGCAGCCTTTATCTTTTTACTTTTGCACCTTATTACAAAAGGCAAGGGAATGGGTTTGGGAGACTTCAAACTGGCAATATTTGTTGGCACGGTATTGGGTTTTAAGCTCCTCATCCCTTGGTTTTTTTTATCATTTGTTATTGGAGCAATTTTGGCCTCTATTCTCATTCTTCTGGGCCGAGCAAGACTTAAGGATAAGGTTGCCTTTGGTCCCTTTATGATTGTTTCATTTTTTATAAACCTGGTTTTTGGGCAGTATTTGGTTATTTACACTCCACCCTTTTTATAAACCATGCTTTTTACTTTCAGATTTAAAAAAAAAGAAATTCTGGTGCTAATTGCCATTGTTGGAATTTTGCTTTTGGCCACCTATGCTAACTTAGTTACAGCGCTTCGTAGACGAAGAGACGCTCAACGAAGGGCTGACCTTGGAGCTATCGCGGATGCACTTTTTCGTTATCAAGAAGATTTTGGCTTTTTTCCAAGCTCATCATCAAAAGGAGAGATTATGGCCTGTCAGCCAGGGGTTGATTCGCTGGAGGTTGTTAAAAACGAGGAGGGACAGCCAATTTTTGGTCCTTGCCGGTGGGGCTGGGATGGCTTAAAAGACATTTACGACCCTTCTTTCCCCCCTTACCTCCCAAGACTGCCAACTGACCCCAAGCATTCAGATGGGGTGCGCTATTTTTATATCTCAACCGGCTCGCATTATCAATTATATGCGGCTTTAGAGGGCAGTGAGGAGGGGTATGAGGAGGGTATTCTTAAAAGAGGTCTGGCCTGTGGGACAAGGATTTGCAATTTTGGTGTAACTCATGGTCAGACGCCACTTGATAAATCTTTAGAAGAATATGAAAATGAATTAAGGAGGAAATTGGAAATTGAAAATTGAAAATTGGAAATTTTCTTTTGGTTTTACCCTCATAGAACTTTTGGTTGTTATGGGAATTATTAGCGTGATGGCGGGATTTGCTGTGATGGGAGTTAAATCTGCTCAGGCAAAGGCTCGAGATGCACGAAGAAAATCAGACATCAAACAATATCAAACTGCTCTTGAGGCATATGCGAACAAAAACAATGGGTTTTACCCAACCATTTCAGGTACAGATGCTGCAGTGCAACTATGCCCCCAACTGGCAATGCCATCCTGTCCAACTAACCCTGTTGGCAATCCCTATGGCTATTCAAGTAATGGAGGCGGTGGGGCATCGGCAACAAGGTATGTTTTATGGACGTATCTTGAAAGACGAAGAGACAATCAGGACGTGGTCTGGGTAATTTGCTCAGACGGAAGAGTTGGTACAGTTCCCCAGTCGGGTTTTTCAGTTTCAAACGGCAACTGTCCCAATCCAACCGCAGAATAACTTATGAGACTTAAAACGAGAAATAATAATCATGCTTTTACTTTAATTGAACTTTTGGTGACCATGGCAATCATTGCAATCCTTGCTGCAATTTCACTAGTCGGGCTTAATAGTGTTCGTGAATCAGCCCGAGATGCCAGACGCAAAGCAGACTTAGAACAAATCCGAGGGGGCCTTGAGATGTTTAAATCAGACTGCGGACGCTACCCCGCATCACTTCCGGCAGTGGGAAATCCTTTAACAGGTGATGGAAGTACTCCTAACTGTCCAAATAGTAATACTTATATTGCCCGTATTCCTTCTGATCCAACCCCGGGAAGGACTTACTACTACTCTTCTCCAGGCAGCAGGCAAGCCTACGAACTTTGTGCCTCTCTTGAGGGTGGTGGGAGTGACACTTGCACAGGCAGTTGCGGATCTGCTACTTGCAACTATAAGACAGTAAATCCATGAAGGGTTATACTCTTTTGGAAGTCCTGTTGGTTATAGCCGTTTTGGCACTCTTGTTTGTGGTGGGCTTTTCAAATTACCGGGATTACGAGCGAAGACAAAAAGTTTCTTCTATCACCCGCCAGATTAAAGCGGATTTGCGTTTAGCCCAAGAAAGTGCTATTGCAGGTAAAAAACCTCAAAATAATTGTGATATTTTAGAAGGTTATGCTTTTTGGTTAGATCAGCTGACCAAAAAGGATTACAAAATATACGTTCTTTGCAGGCAAACAAGCGGAGGATCCTTGGTTGCCCAGGAAGTTAAATCTTATACTGTTAAAGAGCCAAATATACTTCTTTCTATAAATCCTGTGTTACCATACACACTACCCCCCACTTTGTCCTCAAGTGGAGGTATTCAATTTAAAGCGCTGGCCATGGGCACGAATATTCCAGATGGCAGCCAAGTTACCCTGACTGTTTCTGGAAAAAGTTCTCCGCCTAGCCCTTTTTGTATTCTTTTACCATGGTTACCCGGGTGTCCAAGCTCCTTGAAAGATGAAACCATTACAATTACGCCGGGAGGAGAAGTAAGATGAAAGGTCAATCTTTATTTGAAGTTTTGGTTGCTGTGGGGGTTGTCGGGATTGTTCTTCTGGCTTTGGTTGGGCTTGCGACCAGTTCAATTAAAAACTCCTCAAGTTCCAAAAATATCTCAAGGGCCACGCGTTATTCCCAAGAGGCGGTTGAGTGGCTGAGGGGTGAGCGAGACAGAGGCTGGAGCGATTTTGCCGCGCATGTAACTGCTAGCAACAGATATTGTTTTAATATTTCTCCAATACCGCCTAATGCTTGGGATAATACCGGAGAGTGTACTTCTGACGAATATATCAGCGGAACAAATTTTATTAGGAATGTTCTTTTGACCTTTAGTTCGGGTGACTCAAACAAAATAAACGTGGTAGTGACAACAAGTTGGAGTGATTCGCAAGGAAATCACGATGCAAAAGCAGAAACAGTACTTACCAACTGGAAATAAAAGTGGCAATAATCACCTTTTTTACCAGTGTGGCTTTTCGTTGATAGAACTTTTGGTAATGCTTGGGGTTTTTTCTATTTTGATGATGGTTGTTGCACAAGTTCTTTTAAGCTCCTTAAAAAGTGTGCGCAAAACCGAAGCCAGTGTGCGTGTGAGACAGAATGTTGAGTATGCTCTTTCGGTTATCGAGCGGCACCTTCACAGTGCCAAAGGTGTGGAAGTTTGTAATCTGGGGATGACCAGTATAAATTATCTTACTGCAAACAATGTATCTGCTTCCTTTTCGTGTATAACCGCAGCTTCTTTGGGTTATGTTTCCAGCTCCTCAGCTTCACTAACGAGCCGATTGACTTCTGAGGAAATAAATGTGACTTCTTGTAAATTTGATTGTGTTGATGACCCTACGGACTCTACTCCACCCTTGGTTACAGTGACACTTACAGCTTCAGACAGAAACACTCAGGGGGCCGAATCTGCTCAAATTACCCAGTCTATTAAGGTTTATTTGAGAAGTTATTGACCTATCTATACAAAAAGCATTAAACTGAAAATATGAAGGGGCAAGCTGTTTTAGCAGTCCTTTTGATTACAGCTGTTATTGTTACCGTAGTACTTTCTGTAGTTTCTTATTCTGTAACAGATGTCACTTTGTCATCCAAAGAAGAAGAGGCTCTTCGGGCTTTCTCAGCTGCCGAAGCAGGAATTGAAAGGGCTCTGGTTGGCGATATAACGGTCTCCTCAGGCGAAGTTTCTATAGGAGAGTCAAAGTATAACGTAGCAGTCAGTAGTGAACCGATTTCAAATAGACAGTTTGTCTACCCTGCTCCAGTTGCCTCAGGAGATACTGCAACGGTTTGGTTTGTGTCGCATGATAATACCACCCTTGAGTTAAGTTGCAAGGATCTTTTGTGTTTTAAGGGCGATGGGGGGCAAATTCAGGTTTGCTGGGGAGATAGTGGGGTTTCTCCTACCCCTGCCCTGGTTGTAGAGATTTATTATTCACAACCGCCTGGAGAAAAAGGGTCTTTATATGTTGCGCGGGACTCGATTGACCCTGTTGCCACCAGAAGAGCAGTAAACCGTTTTTCTGAACCAGGTAGTGGCACTTGCACTATCGGTGGAGTAACATTTGCCAATCAAAAAATCATTAATTTTGACTCACTAGGAATACCTCAGTCTTCGTATAGGGCAAGTGGTGGACTTGTTTTAATAACCTTGCGTCTGCTTTATAACAGTGAACCCCAGTCAGTTGGTGTTAATGCTGCATATGGCGCAAATACTGCTTTGCCAGCTCAGGGCCGACTAATTCAATCCTCGGGAGTAAGTGGCGAGGCAAATAGAAAAATAGAGGTTTTCAGATTGTACCCAGAGGTTCCGTCCATTTTTTCAGGGGTATACAGCCCCTTGGATTTGGTGAAATGAGTGTTGGAATAGATATTGGCAGCAAATCAATCAAGGTAGTTGAGCTTGGGCGTGAGGGAAATAAATTTCGCCTCAAAGCTGCTGGAGTGGTTGGTTATTCAGGAGTCGTGATTGATAGTATACAAAAAGACGATAAGGCTTTTGTCTCGCTGGTTGAGGTAATAAGAAAACTTTTTAAAGACGCAAAGATATCTGGAAAAGAGGTGGCGATAGCCTTGGCCGAATCGCAAGTATTTACAAGAGTGGTTACTTTTCCACCACTCACCGATAGCGAAATAGCCTCGGCCGTCAAGTGGGAGGCCGAACAATATATTCCCATGCCGGTTTCTGAAGCTATTATCCAGCATCAGATATTGGAGAGGCGTGAGAATGAAAAAGGTGAGGGTGTATTGGTTCTTCTTGTAGCTGTATCGAAAGATCTGGTTAAGAAGTATGTGGAGATTCTTGAGGCAGCTGGGCTTAATTGTATTGCTGCAGAGACGGAACTAATGGCACTGGCGCGATCATTGGCTCCGGCCGAACAGACAGTTGTTTTGGTGGACTTTGGAGCCAGCTCAACAGATATTGCTGTTGTTAAAAATGAGCAGTTAGTTTTTTCGCGTTCTATTCCCATGGCAGGAATGGCTTTTACGAGGGCGGTTGCGCAATCTCTTGGGGTGGCAGAAAAACAAGCAGAAGAGTACAAACGTGCCTATGGACTTTCTACTACAAGACTTGAGGGTAAGGTTCAGAAAGCTCTTGATCCAATCTTTCGCGTTGTGGCTGAAGAAATCAAAAAGGCAATTCATTTTTATCAGGTTGAAGGGAAAGGTGATATTCCAAGTTCAGTTATTCTTGCCGGTGGCACTGCTGGCATGCCTGATATGGTTTCACAACTTACTAAATTAATAGGAATTGAGGTTGTAGTGGGAAATCCCTTTTCAAAGATAGTCATTGATCCAGAAATTGCAAAACAACTGGTAGATTATGCTCCGCTTTATCCAATTGCTGTGGGGCTGGCTATGAGAGAAGGATAAAAATGCCTACAAAGATAAATCTTTTACCAGCTGAATTTGTGATAAAAGAGGACATTAAGAAGACCGGGGCGATATTGCGTCGAGTTGTCATTGCCTGTGCCGTATTTTTTGTGGTAACAGGACTTTTTGGCGGAGTCTATATGTTCTTGACACAGCAGCAGATTTCAAAAACCAAAGTGGAAGTAGAGGACCTTAGAAATGCTGTCAAAAACCTAGAACCCACAGAGCAAAAAATCTTTCTTACGCGAGACAGAATCGCCAAGGGTAAAGTTATTTATGACAAAGCTGGAATTGAGAAATCAATTGACAAGGTGGCCAAAACTGTAGAGCTTTTTCCGGTTGAGATTAGTTTGGAAGAAGCAAGGCTTTCTCCCCAGCTTTCAAGTCTTCAATTCCAATCAGGCGATTCTTTGGTAGCTTCAAAACTTTTGGATGATCTTTTGACATCGGGAATTTTTGAGAGTCTGAGTATAGATAGTTTCGATTTCAGCGAAATGTTGGGTTATAAATTGCGTTTGGAGTTTAATTAAAGGTCATGAATTTATTACCTAAATATAAAATTATTTTTGTGCCCCTAGCGTCTATAGCCACACTTATTGGTGTTGCAGTTCTTTTCATTGGTGTTTTTGTCAATAGATTAACGGCAATGAAAAGCGAGTTAGAGCAACTTCAGGTTGTCAAGAAGTCCTTGGAAACAAAAAGGTCAATACTAAAAAGTTCTTCTTCAATTGACGCTAGTTCACTTTCTGACGAGGTTACTTTTGCCGTTCCATATAAAAATCCTGGAATTTTCTTGCTTTCTCAAATAAATAAAAAGTCAAAAGAGAATAATTTAGTTGTTGAGAACTTAAGCATGTCTGGACAGAGTGAAGAGATGGAAGGAATATTTAGCTCTCAGGTAACATTTATACTCAGTGGTGAGTTAAAAGATGTAAACAATTTTCTTAATAGTATTATAAACTCTGTACCTTTGAGTAAAATTGATCAATTACAAATCAAAGTTGACACCCAGGGTTTACTTTCTGCTTCAGTCTCAATGAAAATTTTCTGGGCAGATTTACCCACCAAACTTCCTTCAGTGGAAAGGCCGATAACTGACCTTACTCCTCAGGAAAAAGAAATTCTTGAGAAGTTAACTCAGCTTGATAAGCCCGATTTGATTGAGTTGAAACCTCAAGAAGCATCTCCTTCAACTCGCTTGAATCCATTTTCAGAGCTTTAAAAGCTATGCTTCACTTACAGAGATTTGAATAATCTTTTTTTCTAGAACTGCTTTGATTGAAGCAATTTTACGAATATTTTTTATGGTTTTTCCTCCCTTACCAATAACCAACCCGATTACTGAAGGGTCGGCTTTTATATCAAAAGAAGTCTTGCCTTCAGCTTCTTCTTGGGTAATTTGAAATTTATCTGAACCGGTTATATTTTTAATCAAAAACTCAAGTAAGTCTTTCATAAAAGCTTTTTGACTGCCGGGGTGGCTTTTGCACCTTGTGCTAGCCATTTCTCTAGACTAGGTTTGTCAATTTTCTTTTCATCTGTCTTAGGATTCCAAAAGCCCAGTATCTGTAAGAATCTGCCTTTGTTTTTTTCTCTTTCGTCGCAGACAACTATACGATAAAAAATGCTTTTCTTTTTACCAAATCGAGATAGTCGAATTTTTACCATAGCAAACTCAAATTCTACTAATTAAAGTTATCTTTTTCAAGGGCAGCTTGGGCTGCAGACTGTTCTGCCTCGCTTTTACTTTTGCCACTCCCTCTCCCCAGTATTTGGCTACCAACTGTTACCTCGACTTCAAATATCTTGGCATGGTCTGGACCTGACTCTGAGACAACATTGTATTTAGGGGTGGGTAATCCTCTTGCTTGAACTTCTTCTTGCAGCATACTTTTTGGGTCTTTTAATGGACTTGCCAATTTTTTATCGAGGTCATAAAGAATATTATCAGTGATAAACTTGTAGGTTGCTTTGATACCTTGATCCAAGAAAAGCGCGCCGATTATTGCCTCAACTGCGTCTGCCAAAATTGATAAGTTTTGTCTTCCTCCGGTTTCTTCTTCTCCCCTAGAGAGGTATAGTGCTTCTCCGACACTTAATTTTTGGGCAACTTTAGCCAAATTTTGGGTATTGACTATATTTGCTCTAAGGGCTGATAAATAACCTTCTTTTTTGTCGGGAAGCTTTTTAAAAAGTTCATTCGAGGTTACAAACTCCAAGATTGCGTCTCCCAAAAATTCAAGTCTTTCGTTGGACTGTCTTGCCTTTGCGTTTTCATTAAGCCATGACCTGTGGGTAAGGGCTTGTTCAAAAAGTTCGGGATTTTTAAATGTTTTTTTAAGAGTTTGAATTGTAGTCATAATTTTGTCTAAATTTCTTCAAGAGAGTGAACAAGCTCTATTAAATCAGAGACTGTTTGCACCTGAGAAAAATCAAGGTTATCCTCATCAATACCCAACGTGGATAGTTTCTCAGAAAGGAGTGTAAATTCTTCAAGTCCCATATGTAGATCTTCTCGAAGAAAATCGTCATAATTAATATCCTCCGGCTCTAAACCGGTAATCTCGCCAATGATATCTAAAATCTTTTTGTCAGTATCTTTTATCATTTGATTTTTTCCAAAATAGTCCCCAATACCCCATTTACAAATGCTGGTGTAGATTCACTTCCATAAGTTTTAGCAATTTCCACCGCTTCGTCAATAACCACTTTTGGTGGGGTTTTTCTTTCTTTAAGTTCGTAAACCGCAAGCCTCAGGATGGCTAGATCAATTTTATTAAGCCTCTCTATTGGCCATGCTGGAGCTGCTTCTTTTATTTTTTCATCAAGATTGTGGGCGTTAGCCAGAATTTTCCTGGCATCGCTTGATATTGGTTGGTTGGTAAATGATGAAGCAAAAAGTTCACGAACCAGTTTAAGTCTTCTAATGTGTCTTGGATCCTTGGCAGATTTCATTTGTTTTCTTTGTAGTTGGCGCCGCAGTAGGGGCAAATTCTGTGTCGAGGAATGGGTTTTTTACAACTGGTGCATTTGACCAATATCGGTACTCCCAGCTTATTTGCTCCTCTTCTTACTCTGGAACGCGAGCTTGTGTGCTTTCTTTTAGGTAACGGTGTCATGCCACAATTTTATTATGAAAGATATCAATATTCAACAAGCTAACTGGAATGTAGTTAATTTGTAACTAATTTCTTTTGTAGAATTTTAAAGACCTTGGAGTATTTATTAGGATTTTTGATTATTGCCTCTGCTACCTTTTTGGTTTTTTGGATTAGCTCAAAATCACTCCAGTTGGCAATTTTAAGTTCGGGAAAGCCATGTTGTTTATAGCCGAAAATTTCCCCCGGGCCTCTAAGCTTTAAATCAAGCTCGGCAAGCTCAAAACCCGAAAGGGTTTTAGTCAAAGCGGCAAGCCTTTCTTTGGATTTTGTAGACCTGCCTTGAGTAAACAATAAACAGTAAGATTTCTTCTCGCCTCTTCCAATTCTGCCCCTTAATTGATGAAGGCTTGCCAGGCCGAATCTGTCTGCTGCCTCGATTATCATAATTGCAGCATTGGGAATATCCATTCCAACTTCCACCACGGGGGTAGAAACAAGGATGTCGATTTTGCCTTCTCTGAATTTTTTAATTGTTTCATTTTTTAGTTTTGTTTTCTGTCTGCCATGCAAAAGCCCCAGCTTAAAATTCTTAAAAACTTTCTTAAGATTGGCAAATTCTTTGGTTGCGGCCTTTACCTGCTTCATGGATTCAACTTCGCTTTCTTCGATAAGAGGACAAATAACAAATACCTGTATTTTGTCTTTTATAATTTTTTGACTGACCCATTCATAAGCCTTCTCTCTTTTTTGCCGGGGAACAATCCAGGTGGTGATTTTCTGGCGTCCTTTTGGTAATTCAGTCAAGGTAGACAAATCCAAATCCCCATAGACTGTCAAGGTGACTGTTCTGGGGATGGGTGTTGCGGTCATTGTTAAAACGTGGGGAGCAAAAGATTTTTTACCGGATTTTCTTATTAGATGGGCTCTTTGCTCTACACCAAAACGGTGCTGTTCATCGATAACTACTAGTCCAACATTATCAAAATTGACTTTTTTATGGATAAGAGCGTGGGTTCCCACAAAGACATCAGTTTTGCCTATATCCCCCTGGGTGGTTCCTGAGGTAACCAGGGAAAGCCTGACCTTAAAGTCAGCAAAAAGATTTTTTAAAGTATTAAAATGTTGTGTTGCTAAAATCTGAGTGGGAGCCATGAAGACGGTTTGAAATCCGTTTGTGAAAGTTACAAATGTTGCTATGGCAGCAACAACTGTTTTACCGCTTCCAACATCTCCCTCAAGAAGTCTATTCATTGGAGTGTTTTTGGATAAATCTGATAATATTTCTTCTACAGATTTTTCTTGTGAGGATGTAAGTTCAAAAGGTAAACTGCCTATAAACTCCTTTACAAGTTTTTTGTCAACCTTAAGAATTTGAGAGGGTTGGTTTTTATTCCAGTCCAGCCGTCTGTGAAGACTAGTGAGATGTAAAAATAAAAGTTCATCGAAAGCAAGTCTTTTTCTGGCGTTTTCTGCTGCCTCAAAGCTTTGGGGGAAATGAACCTCCCTAAGAGAAGTTTGCAAATCAGGCAAATTATATTTACTAAGTACCTGCAAAGGTAGGTATTCACAAAGTTTATTCTCTATAATTGGAAAAACTTGGGCGATTCGACTTCTTAACCATTTTGAAGACAAGCCGGATGTTTCGTGATAAATTGGCAAAAGTCTTCCGGTGTGAATCTGTTCTTTTCCAGGGATAATCCTTTCGTACTCCGGAGAGATGAGGGCAATTTTTTTATTCCACCAGCCCACTTTTCCCGAAAGAGAAATGAATGTCCCCATGGCAAGACTGCGAACAAGATAAGGCTGATTAAACCAAATGACGTTAATTTTTTGCGTGCCGTCGGAAACTTCTGCTATTTGAATTTTTTTGCCGCTTTTGGTGTATTGATTTTTGATGAAAATGATTTGGCCTTGAATCGTGACAGTTTCCCCTGCCCCGACACGAAAAATTTGCGAAGTGTGACTATAGTCCACGTACCTTGCCGGTACGTGCCACAAAAGATCCTCTATTGTTGAGATACCCAGTTTTTTAAGTCTTAAGGCATAAGCCCTGCCCACAAAGGGGAGTTTTGTCACTGGGGTTTTCAAATTCATTCCAGACTAGAATCCACCGATTATATAAGGAAGAAAGGGTATAAATGTGGTCAATAAAAGCCCAACTCCAGCGACAATAATAATAAGTTTGAAGAGCTTTTTTTGTCTTTTAGAACTCATTTTTTGGGTATAACTTTGACAAAGGTTTTTTTGCCAATTTTTATTTTTTCACCACCTTTTAGTATATATTTTATATCAACAATATTTTTACCGTTTATATCAACTCCACCGCCTTTAATGAGTCTTTTGGCTTTGGATTTGCTGCCAAGAATATTTTCAACAACTTCAATAAGTGTTTTTCTAAAGGGGACTTTTTGCTTAAATTCTACCTCACCCTTTTGGAAAATTTTTTCAAATTTTTCTTGGGCTATCTTAGCCTTGTCTTCTCCCTTGACTTGTTTAACCACATCGTAGGCAATCATTTTTTTAAGATCTAGTGGTTTTTTTGTTTTTATTAAATTCAATGGCAAGTCCGTCAGAAGTTCCAACCCCAAGTTTATAAAACTATCCGGCAAGGCCATTATTTTGCCGAAGATATCCTCTGATTTATCAGTAAGGTTTATCGTGTTTCCTTCGCTTTTCCCCATCTTTTTGCCGGAGGGGTCCTCTAAAATTTTGAGAGTAAGAACGTATTTTTCTTTGTTTTTAAGAATCTTCATTAAATGCCTGCCCGCCATCATGTTAAAAAGCTGGTCAGCCCCACCTATTTCCAAATTTACGTCCATCACAACCGAGTCATAGCCTTGCATCAGGGGGTATAAAAATTCATGAAGATAAATTGGTTTTTTATCCTTAATTCGCTTTTGGAAAAAATCACGCTCAATAATTTGCTGAACAGTAAATTTTGAAGACAATTCAACGATTTCTTCAAATTTAAGAGGTGCTAACCAACTGGAATTAAATTTTATTTCTGCCGCGTTTGGCCCCTTTAGATTAATAAATTGTTCTATTTGTTTTTTGTATCCTTTGGTATTCTCGAGAACTTGCCGGTGGGAGAGCCTGACTCTTGTTGCGGCTTTGTCTGTAGGATCTCCTATCATTCCTGTGAAGTCTCCTATAAGAAAGATAACCTTATGGCCTAGTTTTTGGAATTGTGCGAGCTTTCTTATTCCTATTAAATGTCCGATGTGCAAATTTTTTGAAGAGGGATCAAAACCCTGATAAACAGTAATCTTTTTGGTTCTCATAAGATTTACCAATCCCTCTTTGGAAGGTAAAATTTCTTCAACCCCCCTTGTCAGAACTTCCTCGATTTTGTCCATACCCATATTGTAAACCGAATCGATATAAATATGAAGCACCTTTCAATATCACTGTACTAGTACAGTGATACACTTTAAACTTTCTTTCTTTTGTACCTCTCATCATAAATCTTTTTAAGAAACTTATCTGATAATTTTTTTGCATTAATGTTTTCTTGAAATTTATTTAATCTTTCCTCTTGGAATTTTACGAGACTGTATTGGGTAAGTGCGGCAATTGTTTGAGGAAGATGGTATTCGATAGGACCAGGTGGTAATTTTTTTGGCATTGAATAACGCTTTGGTAACTGCGAAATGACTTTTTTAAAACCACTTCCTTTTTGGTTTAACCAGGACTGGACTTTTGTTACTGTTGCTATACTGCATTTTACTTCCAACGCAATATCTCTCTGAGATTCACCAGCCAATAAAAGCTTTGCGATTCTTAATCTTTTGGCTAAATTTTCTACTTCTTTGGCTGTTAGGATATCCTGTAGGAAAGTTGCTGTTTCTTTGGGTTTCCGAACAAATGAAAATGCGTTTATAAGATCAAATAACAAATCTAGTTGTTTTTCCCTGTTGAGCATTATGTACTAGTGTACTAGTACAGTGTAACAGTTGGGTTTTATAATATCAATATCTTTGTTAGAATATTGTTATGCCCCTCTGGAGAGATTACCTAAGACGATTAAGAAAAATGTCGCGCAGGAGGTATTACAGCTATTATTCTTCAAATGGCAGATTAGAAACGTCCAAAAAATTAGCCAGAATTGCAAAGATAAGTTTTCTTGGAGTTCTTACCATTCTTATTTTATCCTTTGTTATACTCCCATTGTTTGCTTTTAATCTCCCCTCACCTGATAAGGTTGTCAGAAGGGAGGGTTTTTCCACAAAAATACTAGATAGAAATGGCAATCCTTTGTATGATATTTTTTCGGAGCAGAGAAGAACTCCTGTTGAGCTTAAAGATATTCCCGATTATCTAAAACAGGCAACAATCGCAATTGAAGATAAAAATTTTTATAAACACCAAGGCTTTGACCCCTTGGGAATGTTAAGGGGGTTAACTCGTCTTGTTACCCAAGGCCGAGCCCAAGGGGGGTCAACTCTTACCCAACAGCTTGTTAAAAACGTTCTTCTTTCTTCGGAAAGAACAATTCTTAGAAAAATCAGGGAATTTATTTTAGCTATCCAGATAGAGAGAAGATATTCAAAGGATGAGATTCTGCAAATGTATCTTAACGAGGCCCCCTATGGAGGAACTGCTTGGGGAGTTGAATCTGCTGCCGAGATGTACTTTGGCAAGAAGGTGAAAGATCTTAATCTAGTTGAATCTGCATTTTTGGCCGGCCTTCCACAGCGGCCATCGCTTTATTCGCCATATTCCTCAGAACCCAAGGCGTATATTGGAAGGACAGAAACGGTTCTAAGGAGAATGCGCGAGGAAGGATATATAAACGCCGAGCAGGAAAAAAATGCCAAAGAGGAGTTGAAAAATCTTGAATTTCTCCCCCGCGGAGCAAGTTTTAAGGCTCCGCATTTTGTTCAATATGTTCAAAAAATTTTGGAAGAACGCTATGGTGATCGGGTTGTCGAGCAAGGTGGATTAAGAGTCACCACCACACTGGATTTAGACTTGCAGGAAAAAGCCCAGGAGATTGTTTATGAGGAGATATCTAAATTGGAGAAAGTACATGTCACCAACGGTGCCTCAGTTGTTATTGATTCCCAAACTGGTGAAATCCTAGCAATGGTTGGTTCAAAAAAGTTTGACGATCCCAATTACGACGGTCAGGTTAATGTCACCTTGTCCTTAAGACAGCCCGGAAGCGCTATTAAGCCTATTACTTATGTTACTGCTTTTAAGAAGGGTTACACGGCTTCCACTTTAATTATGGATGTTGAGACAACTTTTCCCGGCGGAGTTGGTCAACCTGAATATAAACCCGTCAATTACGACGGGAAATACCGCGGGCCGATGCAAATTCGATATGCACTGGGAAATTCTATAAATATAGTTGCCGTAAAAACACTTGCTATGGTTGGAATAGAAGATACTCTAAAAACTGCCTATGATTTGGGGTTAACCACCCTTGAGCCGACAAAAGAAACTTTAAGCAGGGTCGGGCTTTCTTTGACTCTTGGTGGAGGAGAGGTTAGGCTTTTGGAGTTAACCGGGGCTTACTGCGCGTTTATGAATGGGGGCTTTAGAATAGAACCAACTGCCATTTTAAAAGTTGAAGATAGTAAAGGAAATATTCTTGAAGAAAACAAGCCCATGAAAGGGCGACGTGTTTTATCTGCCGAGGAAGCTTATCTTATCGCTGATATTCTGTCTGATAATGAGGCAAGAAAGGAGGTCTTTGGAGCCAGTTCACTTTTGAATATCCCCGGCCGTCAAATTGCGGTCAAAACAGGCACTACTAATGATAAAAGAGATAATTGGACGATTGGAGGAAACCCTCTTATCACAGTTGGAGTTTGGGTAGGCAACAATGATAATTCTCCCATGAAAGAAGTAGCCTCGGGAATAACAGGAGCTTCACCTATCTGGAGAAGGATCTTGCTTACCGCGCTTGAGGGAAAACCAAACGTTAGCTTTGAAGTTCCCGCAGGTATTGTCACGGCGGATGTAGACCGTATTTCAGGCTATAGAGCCCATGACGGATTTGCCTCCCGACTTGAAAAATTTATTAAAGGTACCGAGCCAGAAGAGGATCCTGTCCATCTTAAACTTAAAATTTGTAAAACTGATGGGAAATTGGCAACTCCCTCTGATATAGCCTCTGGAAATTATGAAGAGAAAGAGTATTTCCTTTTTAAGGAAGAAGACCCTACTGCTGCACCCGGCCAACCCAATAGATGGCAAGAAGGTATTATTGCTTGGATTGAAAAAAACTATCCAGCTGACCCGCGTTATCATCCACCAAGTGAATATTGTGGTTCACAAAATCCTCTAAATGTGGAATTTATAACTCCTTCTGACAGATCAAGTAACTTATCAAATACTTTTATGGTTAAGGTCAGTGCTGATTCAACTTCTAACATTGTATCTGTGAGGATTTTGGTAGACGGGATTGAGGTTAAAAGTTTCACCAAACCACCTTATGAGCAGACAATCAATCTGGTTGATGGAGTTCACGAACTAAGAGCCATAGCGCGCGATGAACACGGAAACGAATCAGACAGAAAAATTACAGTTGGAGTGAATGTTCCATGGGACTACCAGAGTCCAACACCCACTCCTCAACCAACCTTGTCCCCCACACCCTAATTTGTTTTGGGTCTTAATGGGTTTATTTTATGACTCCCCCGAATTTTTGTTTGAGGGTCTTAATAACTTTTTTTCGGACAACTTCAACTTCGTGATTACTTAGAGTTTTTTGTGGATCTTGATAATAAATTCGAAAAGTATAAGAATCTTTATAGATAGTTGTTAATTCAACCTTGTAGATATGGATATCTGTTTTTTGGATAGAGCTAATAACATCTCCAATCTTTGTCCTCTTGGGCAGTAAGACTGTTAAATCCTCAATTTGAGGAGGATATTTGGGTAGGGGTTGATATTTGGCAAAAGGGGCAGAATATTTTCTTAGCTTTTCGACATCAAATTCATAATAAATGTAACTTTTTTCTAGAACACCGAACTGGCCGATTATTTCATTGTTTTTGCAGGAAAAAATTATTCTTTGTGAAGGTTTGAAATTTTTTGTATCCTCTAGTTTGAATCTGTATGAGAGGTGAAGTTCTTCGAGTAAAGATTCGATAACTCCCTTGGCTTCGCGAAAATCCCACCCACAAAATATTCCAGCCACGAGCATTTTCTCTTGTGGCAGTTTATTATGGCCGGCCTTAAGGTAGATATTAGCCATTTCGAAAAGATGGTAAGATTCTTTGTTTCCTTTGTTTTCATTTGCAGCCTTAGTTAAAGACGGTAAAAGAGAGGTTCTTAAAAAATTAGTATCGTTTCCCAAGGGATTCTTAAGCCGGTAAGCATTTTGGGAAACTTCGCTTTTGGATACCAGTGAAAGAGTATATGTTTCAGTTGCCCCGAGAGCCTTAAGAATTCTTTTAAGTTTTATCTCAAAATCAAAAGGACTGTCGGCTTGTTTTTCCGGAAGAGCTCCACACATAAGAGCACTGGGAATTTTGTGATAGCCGTAAATTCTGGCAATCTCCTCTATTACATCCTCCCCAATTTTGGTATCGGAAGCTCTAAAAGAGGGCGGTTCGACGACTAGCGTATCGCCGCTCCAGTTGGCTTTGTACCCAAGGCCGCGCATAATACTTACAATCTCTGCCTTTGCGAGACTAATGCCTAGTATCTTTTGAATGTGGTTGTATTCCACCTCAACCTTGTTAGCCTTAAAGGGCTTAAAATATAAATCTAAAACTTGCTTATCGGCTTTACCTTGGGTTAACTCTTGTAAAAAATCCACAGCCTTTTGCAAAGCCACCTTAACAAGTTCAGGATCCAGCCCTTTTTCAAAAAGCCTTGCCGCGTCCGTCCATTTAGCCAGACTCATTGCTGTTTTTCTAATAGCCACGGCGTCATATGTTTGTACAAACAAGAGCACATTTTTTGTATTTTTGTCCACCTCGCTATTTTTTCCGCCCATGATTCCCGCAAGGTCAATTAACTTTTCGGACCCGTCTTCAATTACAATATCTCCTCCACCCAAAATAACTTCCTGTCCATCAAGTGTAGTTAATTTCTCGTTTTTCCTGCTTTGGCGAAGTATCATCAAATGTCCGCTAATTTTGTCATAATCAAAAGTATGCATAGGTTGTCCGAGTTCACGAGAGAGGTAATTTGAGACGTCAACTACATTATTAATTGGGCGATATCCTATATTTTCAAGCCTTTCAGCAAGCCAGGCTGGAGAACTTTGAATTTTTACATTTCTGATAAGGACAGCCGTAAAACGTTTGCAAAGTTTTGGATCAACTCGTGCTTCTAAGTATGAGACCTTTTTACTAAATAAACCTTTATAGCAAGTTTTGATGGGAATAAGTTTTGCCTCAATTCCAAATCTGGGTAAAATTACGCTGGCTTCCCTTGCTATACCATAAACGCTGGCTGAGTCTACCCTGTTGGTTGTGACTTCTATCTCATAAAGATAATCTTTTTTTCTTTTGGTAATCTTTTCAAAACTTGGCCCGCACAACGAAAGGTATTTGCCAATCTCATAAGGCGAGGCTTTGGTTTTTAAATACTCTCTTAACCAACTGTCTAAAATTTGAATATTCATAGTTTAGAACTGTCTTAAATATCTAATATCACTGCTATAAAGTATTCTGATGTCCGGAATACCAAGACCGGGTTTCATCATCAGCGCTCTTTCCACTCCCCAACCAAAAGCAAAGCCGCTAAAGACCTTAGGATCAATTCCACCAGCTTTTAAAACATTTGGATGCACCATTCCGGCACCCCCTATTTCTAGCCAACCTTCTTTACAAAGTTTGCAAACCTGACCGTCCGGCAAACGGCTTTTTCCTTTACAAACAGTACAAGTGAAATCAACCTCAAATGATGGCTCAGTGAAGGGAAAGTTGTATGGCCTAATGCGTGAAACGGCTCCCAAACCGTAAAATTCCTTGGCAAAATAATTCAGGGTTCCTTTTAAATTTGCAATTGAGATATCTTTATCAACTACAAGGCCTTCAAATTGGTGAAACATGGGATAATGGGAGGCATCAGATTGCCTGCGGTAGCATTTAGCAATATTGATCATTCGAATGGGTGGCTTTTTAACCCGCCACATTTCTCTGACTTGGCCGCTTGAGGTGTGTGGCGATAAAATCATTTGGCCGTATTTAGGGTGAGGCTTTTGTTCGACAATGAAAGTTTCCCAGTCGTCTCGGGCAGGGTGATATTCGCCAAAATTCAGGGAACCAAATGCAAACCAGTCCCATTCGACTTCTGGATAGCGTACTCTAACAAAACCTATTCTTTCAAAAATAAGTGAAATTTCTTCAATTGCCTGAGTGATAAGATGTAGGTGACCCACTGGAGGTTTTTTCCCGGGGACGGTGGGGTCAAACCATTCACGAGAGTCCTCTTCTAATTTTCTTTTTTGGGTGGCAATAGCTGCGATAAGAGAGTTCTTGGAGTCATTAATCAGAATTCCCAATTCCCTTCTTTGGGTTTTTGGTAATTCCTGGAGTTTTTTAATAAGTTTTGTAAGTCTTCCGTTTTTACCCAAAAAGTTAATGCGAATTTCTTCCAATTCCAAAACAGACCTTGCGCTTAAGACCTGAGAAATTGCCGAGTTTTTAGTATTTACTATTTCCTCTTTCATAAAAAAACTCTCCTTGGTGGAGAGTGTAATTAGTACAAAATTTCTCCACCAGCTTAAAACATTATAAAGCTAAAGCCGGTGGAGAAAAAGTTTTTAAGCATTTTTTATTTTATCAACAATTTTTTTGAATGTGTCAGGGTCGTTTATTGCAATATCGGATAAAATTTTTCTGTCAATTTCAATTTTTTGCTTTTTTAATCCGGAAATCAAGCTTGAGTAAGAAAGACCTTCTTCGCGTGAAGCGGCATTAAGACGCATTATCCAGAGTTTTCGCAAATCTCTTTTCTTCTTTTTTCTGCCGGCATAGGCATATTGGCCCGCGTGAAGCAGGGCCTCTTTGGCGGCTTTGATACGCCTTCTTCTGGCCTGACGATAACCTCTTGCTGCAAGCCTTATTTTTTTATGTTTTTTTGTTCGTGGACTTTTTACCCTAGCCATAATCAAAACTCAATTACCGGAAAATCAAGTCAAACCTTTTTTCGTAAGAATTTTTTAATTTTCTTTGCAAAGTAACCCCTCATTTTTATTGTTTTTGAGAGTCTTCTTAGTCTTTTTGAGGATTTTTTGACGTTAAGGTGCCCTTTAAAAGACTGTCTGCGCATGACCTTACCGCTTCTGGTTACCCGGAAGCGCTTTATCAAGGATTTCTTAGTTTTCTGTTTAGGCATTTTTTCCTTTCAAGGGCGATATAATTGTCACTAGGTGTCTTCCTAAAAACTTAGGTTCCATATCTTTTACTACTTTATTATCAAGCTCAGTCATTATCCTGCCAATCAACTGGTAACCAAATTCCTTGCCTTTCATCTGCCTGCCTTTAAAAACAACAACCAGCCTGACCTTGTTTCCCTCTCCCAGAAACTCCTTTACCCGATTTAATCTGGTATTATAATCCCCCTCGGCTATAAAAGGCGAAAATCTAACTTCTTTGACTTCTGTTGATTTAGTTTCCCTTTTTTGTTTTCTTTTCTTTTTTTCCTCCTGATAAAGAAACTTGCCAAGTTCCATTATCTTTGTCACAGGAGGATTGGCTTTGGGTGCAATTTCAATAAGGTCTTTTCCTTTTTCTTGAGCAATTTTTAAAGCCTGGGCAGTGCTCATTAAGCCAATTTGTTTTCCGTCCTCGCCAATAACTCTAATTAACGCCTCCTTAATTTCTTGGTTAATGCGCCAATTTAGTTTTCTTTTCAACTTATTGAACTTGTGAATAATTTTATCATGAAGCCTGAATACGACTCAAGTGATAATTTTCTCTTCAATTTCTTTTTTAATATCTTTAATAAACCTATCAAGTTTTATTTGTCCGTAATCTTTACCGTTCCTTCCTCTTTTCGAAACGGTCTTTGACCTTTTCTCCTTATCACCAACTATAAGCATGTAGCATACTTTTTCTAACTGGGCGTCTCTGATTTTGGCCTGTAGGGTCTCGTTTCTTGCGTCAAGCTCTGCCCTTAAGCCTTCAGTTTTAAGTTTATTATAAACACTTTCCGCCCAGTTAAGGCTCCTATCTGTAATCGGCAAGACCCTAACCTGAACTGGAGCAAGCCATGTTGGGAAATTTCCTCCATAATGCTCAATTAAAATTCCAATTGTTCTTTCAAGCGAGCCGGTTAAGCCCCTGTGTAAAATTGCAGGATACTGTTTTAATCCCTTGCTATCGGTGTAAACAAGCTCAAGTCTTTTAGCCATGAAAAGATCAAGCTGAAGAGTGCTCATTTGCCATTCCCTTCCAATTGCGTCTTTGACCATGAAATCAATCTTTGGTCCATAAAACGATGCCTCTCCTTCTTTGACAATATAGTCGAGTTTATTTTTCTTGATTATTTTCTCGAGTCTCTGGCCGGCTATCTTCCAAGTTTTGGCATCGGCTATGTATTTAGCGTGGTCGTTTGGATCTGCAAGTGAAAGTCTGACATAAAAATCATTAAGGCCAAAAGCTTTAAACATTTTGTTAATCATTTCTATACAGCGGTCGAATTCTTGTTCAATTTGGTCCTCGCGCATAAGAATATGCGAGTCATCTATTGTTAATGCGCGCACCCGCGTCAATCCCCCTAGTTCACCGCTTTTTTCGTATCGATAGCAAGTCCCAGGCTCAGAAAGCCTAATTGGCAAATCTTTATAACTTCTTGGGCGTGAGGCATAAATCATGTAATGATGCGGGCAATTCATGGGTTTTAAAACATACACTTCATCATCTATTCCAAAAGGGGCGTACATGACCTCCCTGTAATGCTCCCAATGTCCTGTGGCCTTGTAAATATCGCTTTTGGCAATATGCGGAGTCCAGACTTCTTGAAATTCATACTCTTTCTCAAGTTGTCTTTCATAAGAGAGAATCTCGTTTTTAATTATTGTTCCCTTTGGAGTCAGAAGCGGAAGTCCGCGTCCAATATCCTCATGAATGACAAAAAGGTCAAGTTGTGGCCCCAAGACTCTGTGATCTCGCTTTTTTGCCTCTTTAAGCTTTTCTAAATATTCATCAAGCTTTCTTTGGGTTGGGAAAACAGTTGCGTAAATTCGTGTTAGCATTTTATTTTTCTCGCTTCCCCGCCAATAAGCACCTGCGACAGAAAGAAGTTTAAAATGTTTTAGATTTTTTGAAGGATTACTGATATGCCCTCCTTTGCAAAGGTCAATAAATTCACCCGACTTATAAAGAGTTATTTTTTCACCAGCCTTTTTAAATTCCTCAATAAGCTCTAATTTATAGGGGTTGTCTTTAAAGATTTTGGCCGCTTCATTAACCCCAACTTCAATCCTTGCAAATTTTTCCCAATTCTTTACTAATTTGTGCATTTCTTCTTCGATTTTGGGAAAATCCTCCTCAGAAATTTTTAAATTATCAAAGTCATAATAAAACCCATCTTCTATTACCGGTCCGATTGTTGGCTGAGCTTCCGGCCAAAGTCTAAGAACCGCAGCTGCCATCAAGTGGGCGCAGGAGTGTCGCAGATTATCTAGATTTTGGTTTTTTTTCATTGTGGACCCCGGGAGAATCGAACTCCCATTTTCTGACTGCCAGCCAGATGTCCTAACCGTTGAACGAGGGGCCCGGACAAAAGATGTTATATGGTATCAAGCTATTTTATGCGGGGAAAAGCCAACTTTCAAGCCCTTTCTATACTTTGAGAATGTTTTTTGCTCTAGCCTACTTAATTTTACGACCTCCTTGTCAAAGTTAAGTTATTAAATAATTTAAAAGCGTTACGCCAGATTGGAATAAAAATTTTGACTTATGTTGTGGACGACGCAGGACTCGAACCTGCGACCTTTCGCACGTCAAGCGAACGCTCTAACCAACTGAGCTAGTCGTCCTTAATTAAGTGATATTTTAATGGTTCGAACATTAAAAAACAATAATTTTAGCTATTATCACCAAGCCCAAGGAGAAAATCCTCCAGAATCTTGTAAAAAGAAACAAGACTTGAAATATTTACCCATTCGTTGTCTGAATGAAGCCCATGTCCCTTGGGACTAAAGCAGATGCCCTGTGAACCAATTTTATTAAAATATCTTAAATCAGAGGCTCCATGCGAGCATAGCAGACTTGGCTTTTTCTGGGTTATTTTTACAAATGAACTAGAAAATTTTTCTAGTAAAGGGCTTTTTGGAGAAGTGTAATGCTCGGGCTCAAACATCTCAATTTCAATGCCAACATTTTTACCACCAATCTTTCTAATGCGCTTTCTTATGCTTTTTTTGTCTTGACTGATATAACGGATATCTAAAAATGCTACACATTCATCTGGGACTTTATTAAAGGATTGATTAGGAGTCTCAATTCTTGCCAAGTTTACAGTTGTTTTCCAAACTTCATATTTGGGAACGGGAAATTCTTTTTTGAGTTTATTGAGAAAGTTTATCATTTTCCAAATCGCATTTTCGCCTTCCCAAGGGTGAGCCCCATGGGCTGAGACGCCTTGCGTTTTCACTTTTAGCCATAAAATACCTTTTGCTTGGTTATTTATACAAAAATTTGTTGTATCACCGGAAACCACAAAGTCGGTTTTTAATCCCTTTTTTACATGTAGTGCTGTTCCATTTTGCCCTCCAGTTTCTTCGTCTGTGACAAGTTGAAGTGCGAGAGGATATCTAACTTTTGGAGCAATATTTTTGAAAAGCAAAACTTCTGCAGCTGCGGCGGCCTTCATATCATATGCTCCCCTGCCGAAAAGTTTTCCATTTTTAATTTTGGGTTCAAACAAATTTTTGTTTGCAGGAACAACGTCAAGATGCGCGTTTAAGACCAATCTAAATCTTCCAGATTTTGGCTTAAAATTATAAACAATTGCACTAGGAGGTAATTTATCCTTACGATATAGTGTTTTCGGAAACTCATTCAGGTAGGAAAGCACCGTCTCAAGCACCCTCTCCAGCTCTTTTGGATTATCTTTTGTAGACTGAATTGCTATCAGCTTTTTTGCTAATGATAATATTTCTTCTTGCATGGCCTAACTAAAAACTCCATTATCATAAAGTTTTCTGATTAAAGTTATATCAAGTTTAACTGTTTTGCTCTAGATTCAACATCTCTCATAAACCATATTGCGTGTTCTAAGTTTGTTATGCGGATTAGTTCTTCGGGATTGGGATAAATAGCTCTCTGTGAATTAGCAAACGCCATTATAACTTCAGACAGATTTCCCATATGATAAGCATCTGAAGAGGGAGTATAGTACATCTCAAAAGCTCTATCTCCCCACCGGGCGGCAACAGTTTTCATAAGCATTCTTTCTACTGTTTCTCTTGCTCTTTCCCAGTCTTCATCATACCCTTGTGGTGCAGTCCATTCAAAAAAACACCTCCATAATTCTCTAATAAAGGCATATCCTCGGGATGTTATTACACGGGCGTTTGAACCATAAAGGCAAGTCTGACCTCTGTTGTATCTTCTGGTTTCTAAATCATCAATTCCTACTATGAATTGTGGTAAAGAATACCCTTCCTTTATACTTCTAGCTACTTCTATCGCTAATGTTCTTACTAAAATAGGATGTACAAGACAAAAATCAATGTTGCATTGATCAGGTGCACAGGATTCAAACGTTCCTGTTGTGAGCTTTGCCGGCCTTGTGTCACTGTGTGAACCAAAGGCTCTTTCAGGAACCGGTATTCTTCCTTCTCTGATAAGCCTATCACCCTCTATCAAAAGCCTTTTCCCATCAACCTCCATTTGTCCTTGGACGCCTCCTAAGGTTGCCAACTTTCTTCTTTTTTCTTCTCTGTTTGCATAATTTCCTGGAAATTCTCCGTCTATGAATAGTAAACTAAACTTTTTCCTTCCTTAACTACTGTTTCACCACGGTACCCCTCCCTTTTCAACTAGAGAATCGAGAGTTTCGACTGGTTGATGAATTCCTATTTCCTTAAAACTTGCCATATTATTTGTTTTTTGTTTTTGGACCTCCAGTTTGAACAGGTGATCTTGAATCAGGATCTACACCGGTTCTAAGTGCAATCCTTCCCTTGTGCTTCTCTAATCACCTTCGTCATAACAGAAATTTACCTTGTATGGGTTCAATTCCTTTGGGTCATTAACTTCTGATTGTCTTTTCATATCTATTTAAAAACTAAAAAACCTCTCGTGGTGAGAGGTTTTCTTTACTTTAATTGGACTTTTAATTATATAAATTCTCTCACCACGTTAAGTCCCCTCCAGATAAGGAGGATAAACATAACGAAAATGAGAGAGTATAATTTCATATTTTCTGAATTATAAGTTTATCCAGCTGAACGAGTCAAGTAGTGATCAGCACTAAGCAAAAATTTACCCCCGTGTTTTTTGTAAAGTGCCCAGTAATTTTTCTTTTGGACTCTTTTATTGAGTGAGTTTAACCAGACAGAGGCGTCCTCAATCTTTTTTCTGAAACTTTTAATAAATTCCAATATCCTTTCAAAAAAGTGAAGGTGATAAATTCCGGGTTCTATAGGGGCCTGCATACTTGCAATTTGCACTTCTTGGGTTAATTCTGGGGTGACTTGAGCGATAAGCCTAATCTCTTCCATAATTGCGTGAAGTTTGATTCTTAGTTCGTTTGATTTTCTTTCGACCAGACTTTGTTCTTCTTGGCGTATCCTTCTTTCTAAGGCCAATTGCTTTCTTAATTTTTCTTCATCGGCTCTTCGGCCGGAATAAACATCGCGTATTTGGAGTTCTTCACCGGGGTTTATTTCACCGGATATTGATCTTGGAAATCTATTAAAAAGCTGTGAAGCAAAGTTTTCTGGAAAAGGCTCAAGCTGTCTTTTAAAAGGGTCAAGAACATTTTTCCCTGCTTCTTTTATAGATTCAAATGTATCAAGCGGAGGCAGCTTTCTTGTTTGCTTGATATTTTTATCATCCATATTTGGTTTATTATTTTAGCCCAGAGTTATCAAGGAGTCAATTACTGCACGCTTGCGCAAAACAGAACGCACCATTTGGCGAGAATGAGGAGTATTGAATTTAGAAGAAGGCTCGTTAGTTGCCCCCGTTGTAATACCGATTGCTTTGTCTATTTCGCTTTCGCTAATTTTTATACCTTCTTTGTCAGCAATCTCATTTAAAATAAGTTCCAGTTTTATGGAATTTTTTGCTTGTGTTTCATAATCTTTTCTTAAAGTATCAGCTGTTTTTCCAATGGAAGCAAGGTAGGACTCCAAAGTCAAACCAAGTTTTTCAATTCTTTCCAAAAGCTGTGACAGTCTTCTGGTTACTTCTTCTTCAATGAGAATACGGGGAATCTCTGGATTGATGGTCTCCAATAAAGTTTTTATTACCAACTCTTCTTTTTCCTCCCTTGAGAGTGGTTTTCCTTCTTTACCCTTCTGGGATTTGTCTGGAGTCCAAAGAGAGCTGACTCTCAAGGCAGCGCTAACTGCTTTTTTGTAATCCCCCAGATTAATCTCAGGATAATCACAGGTTGTGGCGCGGATTTGCCAAGGCTCGTTATCTTTTATACTGATAAGTTCAAGTTTGGGATAAATTGCCGGCCTTATTTTGTGGGTGGTCATAATTTCACCAAGAATTTTTGGCAATAATTCTTTTAGTGTTTCCTCAATCAAACGTTCTTTTGCTAATTTTTCCCTGACTTTCTCAAGTGGGGCTTTACCTTTTCTAAAGCCAGCAACTTGTACGTTTTTTGATAATTTCTCCAAAGCCTTTTTTTGGCTTTTGGAAACAATTTCCCATCCAATGGTAAAGGTCACCTGAATGGTTCCATCGCTGCTTCTGGCAACTGTTGATGAAATAGATTTTTGATTATCGGCCATAGTTTTACAGAGGATTAGGTATTATAACACAGATGCCCTTTCTAGCTTTTGTGCTGGATTTTAAATTTTGCCGGGTCAAAACCCGGACGTGTCTGCGGGCGACTGCCACGAAAGATTCTGCCCTTAAAGTAGTCAGCAGTGCGAAATCCGGGTGAGGGAGATTTTACCTTTTTTTTGATAAAACTTTTCATAAAATCACCATCCTTTATTTGCATTTGAGGAAAGCTTTTGGAGAAACATGGTAGTTAGAGTAAGAAGAATTGAAGCTATTGCTGCGGTTAAAAATCCGTCTATTTCAAAGCCCGGAACAATTAAAGAAGTTGCCAATAAAAGAGCAACGTTAATGAGAAACGCAAATATCCCCAAAGTGAGGATTGAGATAGGCAGCGCGATAATCTGCAAGATTGGCCTGATGAAAGTATTTATCACTCCGATAATAATTGCCGTCACGACAGCAGCTCCCAAACCGTCAAGTTCAAACCCGGGAAGAATATAATCCACTACCAAAAGTGCCAGCACATTTATGCCAAGTTTAATAATAATTTTGGTCATCACTACTATTTTGGAAGTGTTGGGCAGTTTTGTCAATTATGTGTATCCGTCAAATTCTTCTAGTTGTTCGAAGAAATCTCTGATGATGTCTTCATCTGTTGCTGAAGGCCCCGCGTTTACAACAATTATGCGATCATCTGGTCTCAGATTTTTTCTAAACTCCCGTGCACTTTTTTTTGAACTTTTAACTTGTACATGGACAGGTTGGTGGTATCTTGAACCACTAAAATACACAACAAAGTCAATTCCCTTTCTGTCTTCGTCGTCTGTAGCTGGTCTTACAAAACTGATATTTTCCGTTCCTTCAATTAGACTTTTAAATCTCTTTTCCGAATTTATACCAATTTCTAGACCTCTTGATCTTTCTTTACGTCTTAATTCTTCTAAAATTTGAACCCGGTCAGTAATACCTTCATATATAAGATCAAGTATTGCTTCAACCCGACTGCGGTCTCTATCTCTGCGACCTGCACCTCTGTCAGGACTCATAGAAAATTAATTGAAATCATATAAAAATTTTTTGTAAAACTCAATGTCCCTTGCAACAACCAAATCCCAGTTAGGACGCATATTATGATCAGTGTCTTTATAGGTATAATAAACTGGATTTTTACCAAGCCTTTTTAACTGGTTGACAAGATTATTTGTCCACTCCTTAGGAACAGCGTCATCTGCTTCCCCTTGGTGAATAAGAAGAGAAGTATTTATTCGTTCAAGATAATTGTCTAAAGAATATTTTTCGGCGTCATAATCCTTTTCAAATTCTGAAAGAAACTTTCTTAAAGATTTTCCTTTGTCTTCAGAATCATCTGTGTAATATAAAATTGAATAGGGAAAGGGTTTTGAAACAGGCGCCCAAAGAACTGTGGGAATATTTTTGGCTGTTATTTCAAGAGTGATAATGGCAATCTGACCGCCGTTTGAATGTCCCCAAATAAAAACGTCTTTTTTATTCCAACTTGTGATATTTTGCAAAGATTCTAAAAGAACAAGTGTGGTTGTATAGGTTTGGAATCTACTTTCAAATACGTTTTCGGCTTCTTTACTGCTTTTACCGTAACCCAAAAAATCAGGAGCAACTGTGATAAACCCAGCCTCGGCAAATTTTTCAGCTGCCTTTTTGGTTCCAATACCTGTTTCGTAAATAGTTCTATCTACATAACCTCTAAGCATTACAATCAAGGGAAAGCTTCCCTCTTTTGAGGGAATATTTATTTGGCCGCTAACAACCTTTTTTTCCTTATTTGAAAGGCTGGGGTCAAAAGTTAGGGTGAAAAGATAACTTTTAAAATTTTCTTTGCTTTCAATAATATCGCCAATGATAAATTCTCCAGGGGGTATTTTGGTATTACTAAGATTTTCGATGCTATACTTCTCAAGAGGTTTCTCTTTGGGATAATTTTCCAAAACTCCATCTTTTTTTGTCTTATTACTTTTAATAATAAAAGTGCCAAATATGGCTCCCGCCAAAAAACACACCCCACACAAGAGTAAAAGCATAAGAATTTTTCTCATAAGCATATTTTAGCACGACTTTTCTTTTGGGCAGGTTTTATTTAGGGAGATTTTGGATAATTGTAAAAAGACTGAAAGCTCCGTAAAAGATGAACGCCCCCCCAACAGCAAAAATTCTAAGAAGTGATGGTTGGAGCGGTTTTATGAGAGCAGTTTTATTAAGCCAAAGTACCAATCCCGAGTATATAAACATTGTAAAAGCGTTAAGAACGGCACCAGTTACTACAAGGGATAGGGGTTGGCTAAAACCTAGAGCAAAAATAGTAATGCCAGATAAAATCTGAATCCATAAAAAGAAATAATAAAAAAGTGGAAGTTTTTCTATTTTAAATTTTTCTGGAGAAAAAATAATTAAATTTTCACTCATGATTCTACTTGTTGCGTCAAAGACCGAGAGTTGAGTCGAAAAAAGCATTACGCTTGTGGCGGTTAGAAACAAAAGGCCGATAAATTGAGATGTTCTTTGGGTAATAACCTGGCTTTCTTTAATAACAAAGCTGATATCAGTTGCCCCAACTGCCTGTCCATAAACTGTTGAATAAGCCAGAAGACTTAAAATGCTCATTGTGATTGCACCGGTTAACCAAAAAACTACTGCGTGCTCTATATTTATTCTTTTCCACCAGAGTTTAAAGCGTTTGATATTTTTTACTGTTGGATTGAAAGTTGCTCCTTCTAGTGTTATTTTTTCTTTTTTACCTGTTAAAATACTTGTGATTCTACCTGAATATTTTCCCATTCCATAGCCTTTTTCTTTGATATAAAAAGATTGGGCAAGATTAAGGTTTCCGCCAGCTCCAGCATAAGCAAAAGCCCCAAGAAAAGTTGCCAGAGAGATTCCTGCCGGTAAAAACCAAAAGCCCTCACCTTTACCGATAAGGCCCGCTGCCAAAGCAGTCCATCCGGAGGGCTTAGTCAGAAGAAATGCCAAAAAAAATATAAAAGGGACTCCAATTAAAATTAAGGCTTTCTGCAGTTTTTCTAGGGTTTTGTAGATAACAGGTCCGAGGGTTAGAATAAGGCCGATTAAAATCAGAAGGATGATGGGGATTATAGGTCCATAACTAATTCCCAAAAGCTCGGCTAGCAAACTTGCTGAAGAGGCAATAATTCCAGGCCACATCCAGGGGATTAAAGTTGAAAGGATAAACCAGACGGGAGCTACTCTTTTGAATTTTCTGGCAAAACCAACAAAAATACTTTCCCCATTGATAAGGGCATATCTTTCTATCTCCATATTTATGAAAAATTGAAATGTGATACCAACCACAGCTCCCCAAATTATTCCCAGTCCGTACTTTGAAGAAAGATAGGGCCAAAGAATAAGTTCTCCGCTGCCCAAACCCATGCCCAAAAGTATAAAACTTGGACCAATTAGCATTTTTAAAGGAAGAGGAAAAGGAAGACTTCGTATTTTTAATTCTTTCATAACTTTAGTTTAATATTAACTTTGATATGTTAAAAATATCCCAAGGCTGAATAGGAAATTTTATTCAGTCATTTTTGCATACAAAAAAAACTACCAACTGTAGTAATCTCTGTGAGCTTAAGAGAATCAGCATAAAAGGAACTTGCAGCTCCCCCATCCAGATTAAGAGCGTCGGCTATCTTAATATTAATTTTTTCGGAAAATTTTTGAACAAGTTTTGCCATATCTTTAAGATAGGGTCCGCTATACAAGGAAGTGGGGTCAAAAAAAATTGCAAAATAAAGTTTGTTTTCCCCTGTTGTTAAGGCGACAACTCTTCTGGCATTTTTATCCTCTAACAGGAAAGGTTCAAGTGGTTGAGAGTTTTCGATAAGCAAAGGGCCGCTTTGTAGGCCGATGCGCAGCAAATCCTTGGGTGGGGTTCTTGTTATTCTGGGGATGGCCATGCTGTTGACGGATAAAACTGCGTTAAGAATTTTATTTGTTTGCCATTTATTGAGAGTTTTGCCTTCTGTTATAAAAAGCCCAATTGGCTTTTCGCTTTTGTCGTAAAATCCAGCGCTGACAAGTAACTGGCAGTTGTTTTGTGTTTTTACAAGCTCTGATTTTAGTTTTTTATCAAAATTAGCCAGAAGAGTAAGTTTATCAATGTCAGTTACCTCCACCCACCAGACTTTAACAAAAGAAGAGTTGTGTTCCAAGGTAATCTCATTTCGGGTTTTTGAAGTTTGTGCGGGTAAGACATTTTCTTTATTATTATTTTTGAGATGTTGGGATGGTTGTTGTAGAAAAATCAAAAAAAATATAAAAATAATTGCAGCAGCAATCGTATTTATTTTTTTGAACATTAACAAAAATCTCCCTGCCTATTTAGGTTACAATTTACTTTTCAATTTGACAAGCTATAATACAATTAACTAGGATGAATACTCCAACTATTCTTCTTATAGAGGATGATTTGATGCTAAGTAATATGTATGTTGAAAAATTTACTCTCGAAGGATTTAGAGTTCTGACTTCTCGTAATGGCGAAGACGGAGTTAGAATAGCTAAAGAGGAAAGACCGGATTTAATTCTTTTGGATTTGATTCTCCCCAGGCTTTCAGGTATTGATGTTTTGGTGCTTTTGAATCAAGACAGTAACACCAAAAAGATTCCGGTATTGGTTCTTACCAATGTCGCAGAACAAAACCAAAGCAAGAAAGCTTTAAAATTCGGAGCAAAGGAATATTTGGTTAAGGCGATGTACACACCAGAGGAGATTGTCGCCAAGGTTAAAAGATACCTTAATGTTAATCCTCTTTAACTTTTAATAATGCCAATTACAACTATTAAATGCAAATACTGCGGTAGAGAGATAGAAATAACTGAAGCCCTAAGACACGAAGTAGAAGAGGAAGCCTTCTTAAGGGCTAAAAAAAATTTTGATTATGAGCTGCAAAAGTTAAAGCAAGAGGCAGAGGAGGACAAAAAGAGTGCCCGGAAGCTACAGCAGGAGGTTCTTCAATTGACTTCTCAAATCAGAAAAATAAAAGCAGAAGAGCAAGAACTTAAAATAAAAATGGCTAAAAAATTAGTTGAGGAGGAAGAAAAAATAAGAATTGAGGCAAGAAAGGCTGCCCAAGAGGAGTCCCGGCTTAAGATTTTGGAGAAAGAAAAACAGCTTTTAGAAGCTTTGGCAAAAAATGAGGAATTAAGGCGAAAACTAGAGCAAGGCTCCCAGCAAACTCAGGGAGAAGTTTTGGAACTTGACCTTGAGGAGGTTCTCAAAAAAGAATTCCCTAACGACACCATCAAAGCTGTGCCCAAGGGGGTACGCGGGGCAGACCTAATTCAGGAAGTTCGCGACAAAACTGGCAGGGTTTGTGGAACAATTTTGTGGGAAACTAAAAATGCCCGCTGGAATCCTGCATGGCTTGCCAAGTTAAGAAGTGACCAGAGAGCCGCCAAGGCAGACCTTGCTGTTTTGCTCTCAGTTAATTTACCCTCCGACATAAACCTTTTTGCTTACCGACAAAGAGTTTGGGTGACAGGGAGAGCTTCAATGATAGGGCTTGCAACCGCACTTCGCCTTAATTTATATCAGGTTTTTATGGCTAATCTGGCCAGCGAGGGGAAGGAAGAAAAAACCCAGCATCTTTATAAGTATTTAACCAGCAACGAATTTAGACAAAAAGTTGAGGGCTTGGTTGAATCTTTTGATAAGCTTCACAAGGAGATTGAAACTGAACGGCGTTGGTTTACCGCAAAGTGGGAGCGTCAGGAAAAAGCCATAAGACAAGCCCTTGATAATACTTTTGGGATTTATGGAAGTTTACAGACTGTTATCGGGTCAGCTCTTCCCGAGATTAAATCTCTCGAGCTTCCCAAGGGAGATTTAGAGAGACATTAAAATATCTTGTCTTTTATAAACTTTATTCCAAGCTCGGGAAAAGTGGTTTTTGGGTCGGAGTTGACAATATATTCCACGAGTTTTGCTACTTCTGCCGGTTCAATTGCATTTTCCCAGTCAACTTGCCCGCCAGCTTTTTCAAAAAACTTGGTTCGCATATGTCCCGGGTATATTCCAATTACCCGAATTCCAAAAGGAGAAAGTTCCATCTCAAGCGATTTTGTAAACCCGGTCATAGCAAATTTTGTTGCGTGGTAAACGCTTCTTTCGGCCTTGCCATAAAGCCCGGCTTGGGAAATTATATTTATGATAGTTCCTTCACCCTGGGACTTCATTTGGGGAATGACAGCCCGGGTCAAAATCATTGGCCCGATTACATTAACGTCCACAACCCTTTTGATATCTTCAAAGGAATTAGTTTCAAGCGGACCAGCGATATGGACACCTGCATTATTAATCAAAACGTCAATCCTTTGGTGTTTTTGGATAGCTCCACTTACACATGCATCAACATTATCGTGGTTTGTGACATCGCAAACCTCAAAAGCGCACTGAAACTCCCCTGCCACCGCCTCAAGTTTCTCGCGTGAAGTAGAAAGAATGGTAACAGAGTGGTTGCAAGAGAGAATCTTGGTTATCTCTTTGCCCAGCCCTTCGCTTCCGCCGGATATGAGAATTACCTTGCCCATAAAATTATAATAGCAAAAAACTTAAAGACTTTTCTAGGGCTTTGAAGCATTATAATTGTTGTCTCTGGAAGTATTGGGTGTATTTGTAGTAATATGAATTAATGAATCCAAAAATCTTGGGTTATATCCTTTTGTCTATTGGAATTTCCATAATTATTTATTCGGGAGTCAGCGTTTATTTGGTTTTTACGGGGTCGTTTGAACCGTTTGAACTTTTTCGTTTTGCTGGAATTTCCCTTGATCCGGCAAAATTTTTAGGTGGTGATATATCAAGCCCAAATCAAGCTATACTCCAAGGGCAGGAAATTGGGATACAAAAAACAGAGCTTATCCCAAGCGAGATGTTAAACCAGCCCACAAATATTATTGCACATGTAGTTTTGATGGGTTTTATGGCAATGGTTGGTTTCAGATTGGCCTCAATTGGAGCAATGCTGGTTCGGCCGATTGTTGTTAAATTGAAAACTCAAGAGGAAAAAAATTCACAATAGCGTTCATAAGCCTTTTTTTATCCTTTAAACGTCAAACCCCCGATTAAATCGGGGGCTAACGACATGATAACTTTACTTTTCTATAAATAATACGTTTGAAAATCAAGAAAGTTTCGTTTTATATTTTCTGATTTGCTTAAAACGCGAAGGGTAGCTTAATAAATCCGATTTGATAAAAACAATAGCTATTAAGGTAACTACACCGATAAGGACAAATGGAAGAACTTTTTCTGAGATATAGGTTACTATTGCGATTGCGGCAAAGGTAAATGTTACCCCAAAAACTCCAAGTGCCGGAATTATCAAGAGAAGACTTTTTTTGAGTCTTGATTCCTCAAGTTCGGCAACCTTTTTCATTATCTTTTTTGTAAGTTTATCCTTGTTCATATTTGTTTTCTAAGTTCCTTGGCCAAAAGCTCTTTTCCGCGTTTGATGCGCGTGCGCACGGTATTTAGTGGCAACTTGAGAGCCTTGGAAATTTCCTTATAGCTTAAGTTTCTAAAATAATGACTCATAATTGGCAGTTTGTAAATTGTCGGTAGAGCCTCAAGTGCATCCTTGACCACCCTTTTTCTTTCCAGCCGCAAGATTCTGTCAAGTGAGCTTTCATCAGTGCTTTCAATGTCCCAGGACAAGCCTACATTTTTTTTGTTTTTGCGAATAAAATCCAGACAAAGGTTGGTGGCAATTTTGTAAAGCCATGGCTTGATTGGCCTTTTTTTATCAAACTTTCTGAGGGTTTTGTAAAATTTGATAAAAGTATCCTGAGTCACATCCTCTGCCGCCGAGGGGTCTTTGAGGAATTTGTTGGCGTGGGCAAGAATGTTTTCCTGAAAGTGCTTCACAATCTCCTCGAAGGAAGATAAATCCCCTGCAAGAGTTTTCTCGATTAATTTTTTTTCATCTAGAATTTTTGGCATAAATTGATTAAATATGTTGACTATAGTTTATCAACTTTTTTGAGAATATTTTAGAAAGTTCTTAAAAAAGTGGCAGCAGCAAGAATAAGTCTAGTTTAGATTTGCTGTTTTTCTAGAGAAGTCTCTGGACTTGGGGTTGGAGTGGACTCTATTTGGACTGTGGAATTTTGGAAATTCTCTCCCGCAACCATGAGATTTGCTGTTGCTTTCTCTATATCTTTTAATAACGAGCTTGAAAAAGAAACCAATAAAAACGACGCCCCGATAATAGGGATGAGAAGTAGCAATCTGAGGGCGTAATTTTCTACCGGGTTAAAAATAGCTTTTGGATAGTTAATATCTCGTCCAAAGAGCTTATTTTTAACTTCTCTAACCAATTTCAAAAACTCTTTTGTCAGGGCTTTAAGCTCCTCATAAATGACAATTGTTGCCGGAATGACCACAAAAACAATAAAACCCTTGGGTGTTTTTGCCCACTCAACCAGATATCCAAGATAAGGAATTGAAAAGTTAACCTTTCCCACTATCTGGTCGAGATAAACCTCCTGATTGTCCCCTTCCTCATTAGCGTCGCCTTTTGTAAAAAAGTACTTTTTATCGCCTTGAATTTCCACACTTTCTATCCTGTGGGTAATCAAATTTTTTACGCCATTCTCTCTAAAAGTTATAACATCACCGATTTGATAATTAACTGATGGCAGGATGAAGACAACTGAACCGGTTTTAATGGCAGGTTCCATTGAGCCGGATAAAACAACATATCCTTTTAGGTTTTTAAATCTGGCTAGGTTTTGAGGGTCAAGTCTGCCAGTAGCATAAAAAGCAATAAAAACAGAAAGGAAAAATAAACCCACTCCGCTCCCCAAAAACAAAGCTGAGATAAAATCTTTAAATCTCATAATATCTTCACATCTCTAGCTTGGGCAGGCCCCGATTGAATCGGGGTAAACTAGAGAACTAAAAGCTATTAAACATCAGTATCATCGTAACTTATGAGATTCCACTCAAAAAGATACTCTGACTGATGCCAGTCTTTCATTTTTTGATTTGCTGAGTCCCAATCGCTTGAAAGAACTACCCAAATTTTTGCACCAGAATTGGGATCACCCGCTGTGGGTAAATCTGTGTTCAGTTCCACACTCCCACTTCCGCTCCAATTACCAGCACCGTCTGTGGTAAATGATGCAATTTCTTTACTTCCAGTACCTGGCCAAGGATCCTTGTAATAAATCAGCTTGTAGGCTGTACTTGGATTCAAACCATAAACCCTAAGTGAATAATCAAAAGTGGGACTGGCGCTGGCAAAATCTAAAATTCCGTACCTGCCGTCCCAAATTGGATTCCACTGGGAATCTTTATTCTCCAGCCTCAAGCGGGCATTCTTTCCGGGTGTATATTGTGTTCCACAAACAAAGTCATTATTATGCCTTGCTTGAACCGCATAGAAAGCAATATCAGCCATAACCTCATCAGTTTGTGACTTATTTCCCACTTGGGCACCACTACATTCAAATCCCGAAGTACCTCTTTGTCCTGGATTTGAACTTTCGTTAGAAAGTGTTAGGGGACTCGCATCACCATAGCACCAGAATTTGCCAATATAGTAAGTTTGTCCTCCAACCAATGGGCCTTCCTGCAAACCAACATTGTTGACTTTTGAATCAACCAACGTGTAATGAAGACCAGTCAAGGCAGCTGATGCAGGGCCAGAAATCAATATTCTCTCATGGTCATTTTCACCTTCAAACACATTATCTCCATCATCTATCCAAAAGAAAAAGTTAAGCTCCTGGGCCAATTCTCCATCCCAAATATCTTGCGGATTCTCTTGAGCATCACCCGCGTCAAGCTCCGGCTCGGTTGAGCTCATGTCGTCATTTCTTGTTATATAAAGATCAACACACGCCCACGCGTCGTTATTATCAACTCTGATGCTAACAGTGTCCTCTCCCCAATCTCCTGGTTTTAAGTCATAAAAATTAAAAAAAAGATGGCCGTCAAGATTTGTTGGTTCCCAAGTCAAATCAGATCTTTCATGGATTCTAACAATACCCTGAGCATCTGGACCATAATACCAGCTGTGATTGTCAATTAGAAGATCAATAGCTCCAGCACTTAGAACATTTCCAGTGGATCTTTCTTCATCAGAAAAGTAAGATCTCGCGCCTGCAAAGCCTAGTGCTAAGACTAAAGTGATGATTCCTAGGCTAAATAAAACTCTTCTTATCATCTTCTTCACCTCCCTTCCAATGAAAATAAAATCAACTAGGAATTTTCAACGATTAACCAGATAGGTGGTAATAAACAATAAAAGTAAATGCAAAACCACAAAAACAAGGCTTATTTTTTGTTTTTTGGTAATGTATTGCCAGCTTTTAATCATTGACACAAATTAAGACTGCCAAGAATATTTTGTAGTTCAGCGTAATTGGTTACAAAGAAATAATGCGCAGGGCTTGTGGCAATACTTTTGAGGTAGTTTGAGTTGACGTCATTTCCCACCCCGACCACAAAAATAGTTACTCCCTTTTTTTTGGCAGTAGTTGCGGCCGCCGCAGCCTTATCATCTGCCGTGTTTGAGGGAAGGGGTCTATTTGGATGGCCATCGGTTATTATTATCATGTAGTCAGGAGAATTTGTGTCGTCTCTATCGTGGATATGTGTATCATCAAGTTCACTATCGGCAAGAGTAATTCCATCAAAAAGATTTGTCCAGCCGCCATTATTCAATCCGCTTATTGCAGCATTGATAGCGGTAAGATTGTCACTTAGGTGTAAATCAAGAGAGCCTGTTGTTGAAAAACTTACCTGCCCGATGTGAGCTCCGTTAGTGTTTGGATTAAGTGTGGCTACAAAAGCACTGGCCGCAGTTTTTAGGGAGGTAAGTTCAGAATTGCTTATACTTCCTGACCTGTCAAGAACCAGCATAACGTCTGCTTGTTCACAGGCAATTGGGGTTGGAGTCGGAGTTTCCGTCGGAGTTTCAGCTTTGCAGGTAAAATTGGGATTGTGACGAGCCTGATAGGCCCTGAAGGTAATATCTGCTGTTAGAATATCGGTCTGGCTGGCATTGTTGATATTTTCAAAGCCGGTGCAGGTAAAGCCTCCGCCGCGAACATTCGGTCCACCCTCTCCTTGAGACAATGGACTTGGTTTAAGAGTCCCAAAACACCAAGCCTTGCCAATATGATAAGTTTGGGTTGGATCAAGCGGGCCGGTTGTGGAATCTGCAATTGTCCAGGTGTTAGTCAAAACCTGACTGGCTGTTCCTTGAGAGAAAATTACTTCGTCTTTTTCATAAACATTGTCTCCATCATCCCTCCAAAAAATAAAGTTCAGAAGCCCCGCAAGTTCGCCATCAAAGACATTGTTGTTTGGTTCTGTGCAAGAGGGGTCATCCAAAAGTTCTGGCTCATTGCAAGTGTTATCATCATTTGAAGTAAGAAGCAGGTCCGCACAAACCCAAGCAGGGTTATCCTCAACATGGATGCTTATAGTATCCTCTCCAGGGTCTCCTGGCTTTAAATCGCGAAAATCAAAAAAAAGTCTTTTGCCTCCCGTACCTGGTTCACCTGGATCATCAAGATTGGCCAGCGCCCATGTTGTATGGCTACTTGGCGCAAGAGTGCCGGCGGCCTCATTTAAATACCCATAATAACTTTTGTTGTCTATTTTCAAATCAATTGCGCCAGCTGAGAGAATATTTCCGCCTGAAGTTTCTGTGTCGGAGAAAAAAGCATCGGTCATTTTTATAAGACCTATTGCGGCAAAAACAAGAGTCAGAAAACTTAATAAAATTCTCCTCATTATGGGTTATCTTATCTTAAACAATTTGGGGCAGCGTAATAACAAATCAAATTGTTATAAGGTCTTTTACCGTAACATAGTAAAAAACTTTAAGTCAACTAGAATTTAATATATCAAAATATGCTAATTATTAGTAAACTTTTCCACAAACATCTTTTTTAGTAGCCAAAGTATTATTCCTTGACATTACAAATATATGTTATCATGAAGGCTAGACAATTATGCAAGACAGATTCTATATGCTTTTGGGAATTGGAGTTTTAATCCTTCTGGCTTTTGTTGTGATTTTGATTCTTATTTAGTGCATGCTTCGTTGGGGGCATAAAGATTTTTCTTTGCCCTTCTTTTTGCCTCTTGACTTGGGGTTTTGTTTGGGTTTATAAATTGAGTATGATTCAAAAAGTCTCTATTCCAGTTTCGGTTGGTTTGGCTTTTGATCACGAAAAACGCAAAGTTTTTCCTAAATGGGTTGTCTGGGAGAAGCGTCTTTATCCTATTAC
>Ga0209102_1000173_pt1 | contig 44217 bp, 42 predicted proteins | sample ConPoolayeHmetaG_FD_185483 | JGI IMG/M metagenome (GOLD analysis project Ga0209102, IMG submission 185483) | Hot spring microbial mat communities from California, USA to study Microbial Dark Matter (Phase II) - Cone Pool mat layer H metaG... ...
GGTTGTTGACTCAGGTTACCGTGAGATCGTTGTTGTGGTTTCGGCAATGGCGGGAGTCACTGATAAACTAGCTAAAATTGTTTCAGAAATAGGCATCCCAGAGCCTCGAGACTACGCTGAGATATTGTCAATGGGCGAAAGAACGTCTGCCCGGATTTTTTGTTCAGCATTACGTTCAATGGGCGTTAAAGCCGAGTATCTAGATCCAAGCCAAGAAAATTGGCCAATAATAACAAATTCAAACTTCAAAGATGCCTCTCCAGACATGGAAAAAACCTGTGAGCGTACTAAACGTTTTGTTGAACCTCTTCTTGGCGAAAAAATCTTGGTTGTCTGCGGATTCTTGGGACGAAATGAAAAAGGTGATGTAACTACTCTTGGAAGAGGGGGAAGCGACACAACTGCCATGGTGCTTGGAAACTGCCTTAAAGCCGATGAGGTTGTGCTTATAAAAGAAACTGAAGGGGTCATGTCAGCAGACCCAAATCTCGTTCACGAAGCAAAGCCTCTTAAGAATCTAAACATCCACGAAATGTTTGCTCTTTCTCATGGAGGAGCCAAGATAATTAAAGCTGAAGCCTTAAAGTTCAAGCGTGCCGACCAAAAACTGAGAGTTGTGAGTTTCTCAAACGGCATCTCATCAGGTGGAACTGAAATCTTAGGAGTTTTCAACTCAAACTCATGCGAAATAAACGAAAAAAAAGGACTCTCAGCTATTAGCCTAATCTGCGACATTAACCCTGCTAACGTAAGCAAAATTCTAGCAACGTTTGGAGGCAGACCGATTTATGGCATCAGTACAGGAAAGGTATCGCTTACAATATTTACATCTTCAGAGGAACCTGAAGTGCTTGTTAATGAGCTGCATAGGATTAATGTCTGTAAAGCTCTGAGTCTACGATCTAAAGTGGGGCTTATTGAGCTTATGCATCCCGCGTTTATTGATTCTCCAGGATGGGTTGCTAAGGTTTCTGGAGCCTTAGCTTCAAGGAATATTAATATAATCGAGGTTACGAGTAGTAAAGCTACAATAAGCATATTTGTTGACGAAAAAGTAGTTGAAGACGCATTGAAAGTTGTGAGGGACACAGTTTGAAACGTAAAGTTGTAATACTGGGAGCTACGGGAGCGGTTGGACAAAGGTTTATAGAGCTCCTTCAAGGACATCCTTGGTTCGAAATAGAAGTCCTCGCTGCATCCGAAAGGTCAGCAGGGAAAAAATTCAGCGAAGCCTGCAAATGGCGGCTGGAATCCGAGATGCCGAAGGAAATTGGCGAAATGCCAGTTGTTAACACAATCCTTAAAGAGGTAAAAGAAGTAAGCAACATAGACTTTGTATTTTCAGCTCTTCCTGGAAACATAGCTGGACCAATTGAGACAGAATTCGCCGCCGAGTTCCCCGTAGTCAGCAAAGCAAGCGCACACAGAATGGAAACTGATGTTCCACTCATGATTCCAGAGGTCAACCCCGAGCATTTGGGGCTCATTCCGATTCAAAAGAGAAATCGAGGTTGGAACGGCTTCATATCTACAGATCCGAATTGTAGCACGATACAGCTTGCCATTACGCTAAAAGCGTTGATGAGGTTTGGCGTAAAACGTTTGATTGTCTCAACAATGCAGGCCTTAAGTGGCGCGGGCTATCCAGGTGTAGCCTCATTGGACATTGTTGACAACGTTTTCCCATTCATTTCAGGCGAAGAAGAAAAGATGGAAAGCGAAACTAGGAAAATCCTAGGTACCTTTGACGGCAGAAAGGTTCAACCTGCTAACATGACTATAAGCGCCAGTTGTCACCGTGTTGACGTGAAAGACGGTCACCTTGAAGCTGTCTATGTTGAACTAGAGCAAAAACCAAGCATTGATGAATTTAAGGCTGCCCTGCAAAATTTTGTTGGCGAACCCCAGAAACTCAAGCTTCCTTCAGCTCCTGAGAAGCCGATAATTGTTCGTGAAGAAGTTGACCGCCCACAGCCAAGGCTGGATCGCAACGCAGGAAGAGGCATGAGTATCGTTGTCGGCCGTATAAGAAGTGATCCAGTTATGACTTACAAGTACCTTTGCCTTGGGCACAACACGATTAGAGGTGCAGCTGGAGCAGGTATTCTCAGCGCAGAGCTTATGGTGGCAAAGAAACTCATCTGACATAATAATTCCAAAAAGGCATCTGTTGTTGTGTAGTTGGCGACGTTGATGGCAAAACTTTTTCATGAGTACTTCGAGAACAGAGATGGGCTGTTGTACATCGACGGCGTGTCGGTGCTGAAGCTAGCAGAAGAGTTCGACACACCTTTGTACGTTATGAGCGAAAGGAGAATAAGAGACAATTTCAGGCAGCTTTCGAAGGCTCTAACAGAACGCAACAGCAAGGTGAAGATTTACTATTCAGCAAAGGCTAACACAAGTCTTTCTGTCCTTAAGATTCTTCTAAGCGAAGGGGCTTGTCTAGACGCTGTTAGCCCTGGCGAGGTGTTTCTGGCATTTAGAGCTGGATTTTCACCTGACAAGATTTTGTTCACTGGAACAAGCGTAAGGAACGATGAGCTTAAGTTCCTCGCAGAATCCGAAGTTACCATTAACGTAGACTCGCTTTCTCAACTGAAGAGGTTGTTGAGGTTTCACGTGCCATCTTTACTTTCGGTAAGAGTGAATCCTGAGGTTGGTGCTGGACACCACGAGCATGTGGTTACTGGTGGAAAGGCCTCGAAGTTTGGAATTTGGGAAGGTGATGTTGTTGAGGCCTACAAGATAGCCATGAAGGCGGGTGTCAAAAAATTCGGCATCCAAATGCACATTGGCTCTGGAAACCTTACGGTGGAGCCTTACCTCGAAGCAATTGAAAAACAGTTGCAGATCGCTAGCCGTGTAAAAAAAGAGGTGGGCGTAGACTTCGAGTTCATCGACATAGGTGGAGGCATAGGGGTACCATATCGACCGGAAGAAAAGCCAATAAACATAGACGAGTTTGCTGAAAAGATCATGAAATTATATAAGAACAAAATTAAAGAGTATGATCTCGATGAGCCTTGGGTTTACCTTGAACCTGGACGATTCATCATCTGCGACGCCGTGGTTCTTCTGACAGAAGTAAACACGGTTAAGGTTACGCCCTTCAGGAAATTTGCAGGAGTTGACGCAGGATTCAACACTTTTATTAGGCCAGCTATGTACGGTTCCTACCACCCAATTATCGTAGCAAACAAGTTAAACGAGTCTGAAAAAGAACTCTACGACATTGCAGGGCCGCTGTGTGAATCAGGAGATCTTCTTGCTCGAGAGAGAAAACTTCCAAGAATCGAAGAAGGCGATTTGCTGGCTGTCCTAAATGCTGGAGCTTATGGTTTTTCAATGAGCTCGCAATACAATTCGAGACCAAGGTGCGCTGAAGTTCTTGTGAAAGACGGCAAGTATGCACTGGTAAGAGAAAGAGAAACGCTTGAAACACTACTGGAAAGACAACTTCTTCCACCTTGGCTAAAATAAAAATTATGTAATAATCTGATCTTCTGCAACTGCTGCAATGAATTCTTTCAAAAAGATGTAGACATTATATCTTTCACTGCTGGTCTTTTGGTTAGATTAACGCCTCTGCGATTTTGCATGTACTATGAATTAGAAGTTCCGGGACATGTAGTCTGCAACGACCATGACATGGTCTTTGTCGTATGGTTCTAGACGAATTACTTCGGAGATTTCAAACCCATTTGCTTTGAGTACGTTAATTTCTTGTTTGTACACTTCTGCGGGGTCTTTGGTTACATCGATACTTCGAGATTTCACCGCTAACATCACCCATCCTCCCGACTTGAGGAAAATTCTAGCGTTATTTACAAGAATTTTTGCTTGCTCAGGCTGAGCAACATCACAGTAGATTACATCCACGCTTTGAACCATTGAGGCATATTGGCTGGGAAATCTGGCATCCGCTAACACTGGAGCCATGTTGTTTCTGAACCTACAGACATTGTTTATAAGGTCCCTCATCGATCTTGGTGCGAACTCTACACAATAAACGTAGCCGCTATTTCCAACGATATCCGACACGTGGCTAGCTGTTGTTCCCGAGGCTGCCCCCAAATACAAAACTTTACTATTCAGCTTTATTGGCAGGTTCTTAAGACCTTTAAGAATGGCGCCAGCTAGTTTACTGCGAAAAGGATCCCAAAGCCTGTATTCTACGTCACCAACTCTTACTAGACGTTCACCGTACACGTTTATGCCTGGAGACAAGTTTAAAGTAGCAAGTCTAGGCGATTTTTCTTCAAGACAAACCTGGAATACGCCCTCAAATAAGCGGTGAGGGTGAACCTCAGCGTCCATGTTTTCTCCTTCTTCGCGAAGGCTTTTTAATGGGTTTTGACGATATTCTTTCATGCGTCTTTATTTTTGGTTCTGGATACTTTCTCTGGAGATCATCAACTCTTTTTTCAAGGTCTGCCTTAAGTTTGTCGCCAATGTAGGTTCCGCTGAACGCGTCGGTTCTTACGGCGATAGCGAGTCTGCCGGCGAATATTCTGGCAACTTTTCCTCTAAGCCAACGTTTCGACCCGTGAATTAGGGCGTGCTGGAAAATTACGCCGTGCTTTGGTGGACGGGCGCCAGTTGTCAGTGACCTGAATAACGCCTTTTCCGCTCCTAGTACCTGTATTGTACTTGCTGGCATCTTTGCCAGATTCATCAATCCGCCTGCTATGGCGATTAGCCTTGCTCCTAACGTTGCTCCTGACAGGAAAGCTGTGTTTGGCGCTACCTCCTCCATCAACTCTTCAATGTATTTTTCTGTGCTTGACCTTTCTTCATACAACCCTAAAATGCAGTTGCACAGTGACTGGATTTGTGTTATGTCCTGGTCCTTGAGTTCTCCGCCCATAGAAGATTCCGCAGCTTTCTCAATTTGGGCAGCTTTGTTTTTTGAAATGCCAAGCTTTTCGATGTTTTCCTGGGTGAATTCTTTTTTTCTTCCAAGGTTTTTTACGAGACTTGCATATACTTCGTGTTTCTCCACAAGCCTGTCTAGCTCAGGAAAATGCAGCCCGTACCATTCGCGTATGCGGGTTGAAAGAAGATTCAAAGTCTTGTCCATATCGTCCAGCGCTTGAACGGCTTGCACAATCATGAGGTCTCTTTTCTCAGTTGCCTTCCCTACTTTAAGCTGCGAAACTTCCATCGAGACATCGTGCACCCACCGTGAAAATTCCAAGGCGTCCTTGGCAAATCCCGTTTCCACGGCGTACTCGCTCATTTTTTCACGGAAGCTCTCGCCGATCTCTGAAGGAGAAACAACCTCGACCTCAACATTTAGCTGATTTTGTACTGTTCGGCCAAGCACAGTGTTTTCAAATATGAACTTTGTGAAGCCTTTCTCTTTCAATTCTTGAATGGCTTCAGATAGTTCATTGATGTTTCTACCAGATTCAACGTCCATAAGTTTAGCTGCAGTTTCAGAGGTATTTTTTGGAAAAAGTTTGTAGGCAGCAATTTTGCCATCTTCGCCGAGGCCTATGACTCCCAAAACGCTGGTGATAACGGTGACCTTCAAAACATTCACCACATCTCTTACCCTTTATGTTTACACCTTACGAATAACCTTTTCCATAGAGAAAGCATGCGATCTTAACAAAGTTATTGATTAAAACCTAGAAGAGCAGCCACAGAACCTTATTAAACTACGTGTGTCATACAAGTAACAAGGTGTAAGGCACGATGCCAAATGATAAACAAACAGAAATTTTAGAAGAATTAAAAAAATAGGGAACTACTTGAGCCTAAGCCTTCTCCTCCTGCTCCTCAACCAAAAGGAATAATCGAGGAATTTTAGGCATTTATAGGGACATACAAGGTTATGGGAATGGCTGTAGCCTTCATCATGGGTGTCTATGTGGGTGGATTAGTCAACGCCCTTGTTTCAGACCTAATTATGCCCGTAATAGCCCTAATGATGCCAGGCGTAGAATGGGAACTCATGACAGTTGGACCGTTCAGAATCGGACACTTCATAGGGACGTTAATAACATTCCTCATAGTAACATTCGTAATCTTCCTCATAGTGAAAATAACGGTGAAAATGGGAATCAAATAAGCCAGTTAAAACTGGAACACCATCTTTTTTCTACAAAGTGCACTGTTAAGTATCCTGCACAGCATCATAATTACATCTAATTAGGTTGTTGCATCTCTGAATTATAACAATCCATATGTATTACTGATCTTTCTTGCAGGTACGAATGAGCCGTATGATTTCTTCTCCAGATTACAGAATCGTCAATTCAGAAACATGCTGCGCCGCATCTTGGGCAATGTCTATGTTTAGACGTGTGTTCAGAGTCCCAGCTTGATTCTGGAACACCTATTTCTAGGAACACCATTTTGCATCTTTTACATTTGACAAAGATAAGTCTTGAAGGGACTGCGGTCAATATGTACACGAACAAAACGATGAGCATGAAAGCACTGAAGTCAGGTATGAACTCACCTTCAATCAGCGGCATACTGATCAATCCAGGTATGAGGTACACAAAGTCCCTAAAAACAAGGAAGTCGCTTTCAGTAAAAATCACAGACAACAACATTATTCTCACGCCCAGCAGAAGTGTTTTCCAGTCGCCCTTCAAGATGTTCGTCTGGTTCTCTCTAAACAAGCCATTACAAATGCCCTTAGAAACCTCGTATAGTCCAAAAAGGAAAAGTAGTATGCTTAGTACATAATAAGCTGAAAGAGTAACGTGCACCCAAGAATTAAACAAAAAAATAAAGACTGCTGATATTAAACAGCCAGCTAGGTTTCCAATTGCCTTTGGCATCTGCTTCTTGACAACCTCAGCAATCAAAAACATAAAAAATCGCAGAGCCAACAAGGAAATTAATAATAACACAAAATTCGCCGTCAAATCCGAAAATAAGACCAAGCCTCCAGAGACCGCATTACCGATGATGTCAGCTAATTCCGATAATAGAGAAGGATTATAAAACCAGTAAGCCGCCGTTGCAAAAACTAACAGGCACAACCAGATAATGTTGACTAAATCCTTAATAGGCATCTCTCTTTTTGTTTGCGTCGCACACAAGTTCTTTGCGCACCAAAGAAGTTTGAACGTATTCTTTCATATTCATAAAACACATTTAAAATTTATATTTTTATATCGGTTCTTTGAAGAAAAATCTTATAGGCCACCGAACAATTGGTTATTTGCACATGAGTCCTCACATGCCCGTAATTTAAATAGTATCAAGCAACTTTTCATGAAAGATAAATTCGTACCCGCATTAAATAGTTTAATATACTTTAAGGTCAAGGTTTTATTGAAAGGTCATGTTTAATGCTGAAAATCTCGAAGTAAAGTTAGCTGAGTTAGACCTCCGTAACCCCACAATCCTTGCTTCTGGAATCCTCGGCATCACATCCAAAAGCCTCGAAGAAGTGGCGCATGCGGGAGCAGGCGCAGTTACCACAAAATCTGTTGGGCTTAAACCGCGCGAAGGATACGCGAACCCAACGGTCATCCAACTCGAATGCGGACTGCTTAACGCCTTAGGATTGCCAAACCCAGGAATCCACAAATTCTCCGAGGAGATGAGGGAACTAAGCAACCTAGAGGTTCCGTTGATCCTCAGCGTCTACGGCTACTCGGCTAAAGAGTACGGAGCGGTTGCAAAAGTTGGGGAGGAATCTGGGGTTGACGCGGTTGAATTGAACCTCTCCTGCCCGCACGTAAGGGGCGTCGGAGATGAGATTGGCCAAAGTCCTGAGAAAATCAAGGAAATTGTCAGGGAAGTGAAGGCTCAAGTTAAGGTTCCAGTGTTCGCCAAGTTAAGTCCTAATGTTTCCGACATTGTCTGCCTAGCTGAGGCTGCTGTTTCGTGCGGCGTGGACGGCATCACAGCAATTAACACGGTTAGGGCTATGGTGATAGACGTTGAAACTGCACGTCCCGTACTATCGAACAAGATAGGCGGGCTTTCCGGAGGCGCCGTGAAGCCAGTAGCCGTAAGATGCGTGTACGAAATTTTCGAGGCGGTAAAAGTGCCAATAATAGGGTGCGGCGGCATCAGAACATGGAAAGACGCCGTGGAGTTCATGCTAGCAGGCGCCTCAGCAATTCAAGTGGGAAGCGCAATCGCCTTTGAAGACTTGGCTGTCTTTAAGTCCATTACAGACGGCATACGCAAGTATCTCGAGAAGAAAAACATCAAGAGCGTGAACGAAATTGTCGGGATGGCACATAGATGCTAACCAGATAAGAACAACAAGCATACGAAAGGTTGTTACAGAAACCGATTCAGTTAAGACAATTTATTTCAGAGACAGGCTTTGCGCAAGTGCGAAGCCAGGACAGTTCGTCATGGTTTGGATTCCAAGCGTCGACGAGATTCCTCTAAGCATCTCATCAGTCAACAGTAGCTTAGTCTCCGTAACAGTCAAAGAAGTTGGGGAGGCAACTCGAACTCTTAACAGAATGAAAGAAGGTGAACTAATTGGTGTTAGAGGACCCTTTGGAACCTATTTCAAAATTCTTGGAAAAACAACCCTCCTTGTTGGCGGGGGAGTCGGAACCGCGCCTTTAATGCTGTTAGCATCTAAACTCGTCGGAGAAAAGGTGAAAACGGTTGTCGTCGAGGGAGCCAAAACTCGAAGTGAACTTCTCTTCGTTGACCAATTAGCCAGATTACAAAAGAAAAACAGTTTTAAGGCAATTTTCGCAACAGATGATGGAAGCTATGGAATCAAAGGCCTCGTTACTGATGTTGCTGAAAAGCTACTTTCTACAGAACATTTCGACATTATTTATGCTTGTGGAAATGAAGCTATGACAACTAAGATTTTCAAGTTAGCAGAAAAATATGAGACGCCTATGCAAGCCAGCCTTGAACGTTTCATGTACTGTGCAATTGGAATCTGCGGAAGCTGCGTTATAGGGAAATATCGTGTCTGCAGGGACGGCCCGGTTTTTAATCAAGTCCAGCTTAAAGAGGTTGAAGACGAGCTTGGAAAAACAAAACTTGACCAAAAAGGAGAAAAAATTAATATATAGAATAGACATCAAAAGTTGAACAAAAAATGAGCCTCGCAACTAACCTCGAGAAGTATCTTCAAAGCAACGGGATCTGGCATAAATTCATTAAAAAAACTGAAACTGTCCACACTTCTGACGCAGCTAAAGCTGCAGGAGTAGAACTTCATAGGCTTACGAAAAATTTGGTCTCAGAAACAAACCAAGGTGAGCATGTGCTTCTAATTGTGCCAGGCAACAGGAAAGTTGACCTTAAAGCAGCTGCTGTTGCGTTAAAAGTGAAAAATGTTCAGCTAGTTCCGTTTGCTAAGGCAGAAGAAATCAGCGGATACCCGCCAGGTGGAACACCCTCAGTGGGACATAAGACAAATATGCGGATCATTGTCGACGAGGAACTTTTAAGGTTCGAAACAATTTTCTGCGGAGGCGGCTCCAGAGACAGGCTTGTTGAATTGAAAACCGCGGATATAGTTAGGCTTAATGGCGCTACGGTTGCCAAAATTTCGACGCAATAGAAGCCACAGTTAAGGTTTTTAGGTGTTTACCTTTTTCAAGCCAATGGTAACTGTTAAGCCGCCGATCTTGTATGTTGACTTGTGGGCATCACCTGGTATGTGTCCTTCATTTAGAGAAACTGACAGTGTTTCTGTGGCTATGTATTCTTCATAGTTTCTGAAGACTTTTGCAAGCGACGGTTCAGCTTCGTAATGGGTTATAATCTGGTCTGCGATGTTGAAGCCTGCTTCTTTCCGTTGGTTCTGTATTCGGCGAACAATGTCTCGTGCTAACCCTTCCTCTTTAAGGTCAGACGGCAACACGGTTTCAACGGCAACCACTATGCCTTCCTCTTCGGATAGCGAATACCCCGTTTTTGGATTAACGGTTACTTCAACCTCTTCTGGAAGTATCTCCACAGCCTGCTTGTCAATCCTAAGTTGCACGCTTTTCCCTTTGTCAAGATTTTTTGCAATCGTCTCTGCATCAAGTTTTTCCAATTCCTCTTTTATTTTTGGATAGAGCTTTCCGTACTTTTTTCCTAAGACTTGGGGAAGCGGTTTAATTGAGTACTCAATCAGTTCGTCCTTTTGTTTTGCGAAGGACATCTTTTTCACGTTAAGCTCATCAACGATAATGTCTTTAAATCTTTTAATTTGCTTTACCACGGACTTATCAGCATATATTTTTGCAGTTGAAAGAGGTTGCCTAAGCTTTATTCCTGCTTTGCTCCTTGCTGACCGGCCGAGGCTGCAGACTTTTATGGTTAAATTCATTCCCTTCATTATCTCGTCGTCGATTGCTTTTTCGTCAGCTGATGGCCATTCATTGTGGTGTACACTTTCAGGAGCCTTAGGGTCAACGCTGCGAACCAGGTTTTGATACATTTCTTCAGAGACGAACGGAATGAAAGGCGCAAGAATTTTAACTAAAGTTGTCAAACATGTATAGAGAGTTGTGTACGCAGCGTTCTTGTCCTCGTCCTTTTCGCTTTTCCAGAATCGCCGCCTTGACCGCCTGACATACCATGTGGACAGTTCCTCTACGAATTTTTCAATGCTTAGCGATGCATTGTAAGGATCAAAGTCTTCTAGACGCTCCTTCACAGTCATGACTAACTTATTAAGTTTAGACAAGATCCAAAGGTCCAAAAGAGTCAGTGTTTCTTTTTTAACGGCGTTTTCTGGAGTCCATTTGTCAAGGTTTGCATATGTAGTGAAGAAGCTGTAAACATTCCATAGGGGAATAAGGAATTGACGTTTGATTTCCTCTGCTTTCCCATATCCGAAGAGCAGATTGGTTTCAGGTTTCTTGGTGCAGTACATCCAACGCATTACGTCTGCGCCAATGTTCTCAGCTGCCTCGTCGAACTCTATAGCGTTTCCCCATGACTTGTGCATTTCACGCCCGTCTTCGCCTAGAACCACTCCGTATCCGAAGCAGACTTCGAAGGGAACCCGCCTCTCCATTATCGTGCTCATTGCCAACATCGCGTAGAACCAGTTTCTGAATTGGCCAGGTAGACATTCGCAAATCAACTTGGCGGGAAACCATTTTTCCCAATACGCACGGTCACTACGGTAGTTCAGCGTAGAATATGAAACGATGCCGGCGTCCAACCACGGATTTCCAACATCTTGAACACGCTGAGACACCCCCCCACACTTGGAACATTTGATCTTTACTGCATCAATCCACGGTCTATGCGGCGTGTGCCCCTCAAAGATCTCCCAACCTTCAACCGCACGGGCCTTAAGCTCCTCTTTGCTGCCTATGACCTCGAAGATTCCACATTTCTGGCAAACCCAGATGGGCAAGGCAAGACCCCAGTATCTTTTTTTGGAAATCATCCAGTCTTCCATGTTTTGCAACCAGTCAAGTTCTTGTTGAAGCCCAAACTCCGGTATCCATCTAACCTGCTTAGCAACATCCATTATTTGGTATCTTAGGTTTCTAGCCTTTTCTTCTTCAGTAACTGCCTCTAAAGGTTTGTCTAGTTTTTCACCCATGTTGATGAACCATTCGTCCACTAGCCTGAAAACAAGTTCGCTGCTGCAACGCCAACAAACAGGATAACGGTGAACATAGTCTTCTGACTTGAAAAGAAGACCTTTCTCTCTTAGGTTTTCGATTACTTTTGGTGCCGAATCATAGACGTGAGTGCCTGTGAAAGCTCCGTAGCCGTCTATGAAAACGCCGAATTCGTCAAGTGGAGCTAAGGCAGGTAAGCCGTAGATTTCTCCAAGCTCAAGGTCTTCTTTTCCACAACCAGGTGCTATGTGAACGATGCCTGTTCCTTCTTCCTCTGTAACTTCAGTCCAAAGAATAACTTTGTGAGAGTCTGGAGCTTTCGAGTTTATTTGGGCTGGAAGCTCATCGTATGGTCCGTGGTACATCCAGCCTTCCATTCTGTTGCCTTCAAGTTCTTCGACAATCTCGTAATCGTCCTTGAGGAAAACTCTTCCAAGAGCAAACTTTCCCAGATATAGGTACTCACCTTTGTGTTTAACCTTGACATAGGTAAAGTTTGGATGCACCGCTGCAGCAACGTTCGATGTAAGAGTCCAAGGCGTCGTCGTCCAAACAAGCAACGATTCTCCTGCTTTACCTTTTAACGGGAACTTAAGCGTAACACCAGGATGGGTCATTTCCCTGTATCCTTCGGTAACTATCTCGTGTTGGGAAAGCGCGGTGGAGCATCTGGGACACCAAGGCATAACGTCTCTTCCCTTATAGATCCAGCTGTTCTCGTAACACTTTTTCAAGGCAGACCAAATCGTGTAGTTGTTTTCATCTGAAAACGTAAAATATGAACCGCCAATTTCAGGAGACCCCAATCTTCCAACAAGTCGTTCAGCTGAGTCTTGGATTTTTCCGTTTACGCCTTCTACCTCAACTATCTGTTCTGGGTTCTCTAGACAATCTGCAAGAAAACGAAGGACGTCAGGATTGTCCCATTTCATCCAATATCCTAGACGGATGGATTGCTCAACCTGTTTCGCTGCGTAACGAAGAGCCCGTTGCTTGCAGTCTTTTATGAATCTGGCGAGACCGTAAGCTTCGATGTCACGTTTGGATTTGAAGCCCAATTCCTTTTCAACTTCAACCTCAATCCAGAGACCTTGGCAGTCAAACCCATTTTGGTAGCGAAGATCATGCCTCTGCATCGCCTTGAAACGTTGGAAAAGGTCCTTGTATGTCCTTCCCCAAGCATGATGTACACCCATAGGATTATTCGCCGTGATTGGACCATCCATAAAAGACCAGCGAGGTTTACCTTTGTTCAGTTCGACAAGCTTCTCGAAAGCCTTAGTTTCACCCCAAAACTTGAGGATTTGACGCTCAAGTTCAGGGAAATTAACAGTAGGAGAGACCTCTTTGAACATTGTTCATCGCTTCTCCAAAAATACAATTTTAGGGTTTATAAACATCTTCTTTAGCGAGTCTACATGATAATGGTCAAAACGTCCTTGATAGTTAGCTCCGAATTTGGAGTCCACCTCGCATCATGCAACCCGCCAACCAAAGCATTAGTCAACCAAAATATAAATTTATCCACAAGTACATTTCTAAAATTACAAACTAGATATAACTGAAAAAAGGGCTATGTTAATAACTCCTTTAGTAGCAATGCACTTACATTGCTGTCGATGAAGTTAGCTTGTTGCCACATTTGTTGCAGTAAATTGAATCCGCCATGTTTTTTGCACCACAACTTGAACAGGTTATCAAGTTATCCTTTAGTCCTATATTCCTTATTGTGTCCACATTGGAAAGCGAATATGGTGGTGCCCACTGGTAGCCTTTCCTAAACGAATAGATGTATGGAATAGCCAAGTCCACGTTCTTACTTTCCTGAATTTTTTTAAACACCCTTTTGGAGATTTCGTGAATAACCCTAGGCCTGTCTGTTGCTATTGTCATAAACCTGAGCCTCATGTAGACACCGTACCAGTCAGACATGTCCGCTCGAATGTACGGTTTCTGACCTGTTTTTTCAATAACATCAGCAGTAACCTCCTCTGCAGCTTCAAGAAGAATTTTCTCAGCCTCATCCCAATCAGAGTCAAAGCTCAACCGTAAGACAAATTCATCAAGCATATATGCTGACTCAAGCGATTTGCCTTCTAACTTTCTTTTCTTAGAAAATTCAATGAGCTCCTCCTGATCCTTGGGCGTATAGTTAATGACAAGTGCACTAAACAGCAAAGCATTTGGAACTAGAATTGTTCTGTTCGCTGGTTCTTCGCTTCCTACGCTTCCACCAACTTGATTCAATATCGTGTATAAAGGCGTAATATTTACGATGTCCCCAACTAAACCATATGAAGGAAGCTGAACTCGATCTCCCACACTGAAGGGTCTAATAACTGAAACAAGAAACCATGCTGCAAGACCGCTTATTGGACCCTGTAGAGACCAGCCGAGAAACATTCCTCCAAAAGCGGCGAAAATTGTTCCTAAACTTTCTAATGAGAACCAGCTTGAAATCAAACTAAGAACGCCTATAGTTATGATAATGAACTTGTAGATTCCTTGTATCATGCCTATCTCCCCCTCTTTTCCGCCCATCTTCAACATAATTGACTTTACAAAAAAGGTGCCTATCCTGTAAAGAATAGTGAGACAGGCAATGATGACAAGGAGGGAAATAAACTGCTTAGTATACTCAAAAGGAACTCTCTCTAGAACAGCTGCTCCACCATAATAAAAATACCATATTAGAAAAAGTCCAACAACAAGAATAACTATAGGCAACAGCATTTTTGTCTTATTCATATTCGGCATCTCTTCTAAAGATTATGAAATATTCATAATATTAAACGTTTCATTCCACATGAGGCACAAACAAATGTCAAACCACATTCATGGTCAGGAAAACTGACTGGACTATATATACCCCCCTCCCCCCTCAAAAACACAGCACACTTAAATACGATTTTAAGTAACAGAACTCCGAGGGTAAAACATTGGCTGAAACTGCTTTTGACATTTTAGACTTCTTGGAAAAAAACGGGGTTTTTACTTCAACAACAATCGATGGCAAACCCTTTAAAATAAGATTAAGATTCGAAAGCAAGGTTAATTACACAATGAAAAAACGAGCAATAGGAATTCTGAAAGAAAAAGGGTTCCATCAAATAGGAAACACTTCATCTTGGATTCTCACACCAAAAGCAAGAAAGGATGCAGACGCAGATTAACCAAGGTGTTTTACCCTCATTTTTTTGAACCGTAATCCAGATTTCCATATTTGTGTCGACAGAGTTACTGTTTTGTGAAATCATTTCAATAAGAATTTTAAGAAACTAAGATGCCTATGGTTCACTAAGAAACACTTGAATTCCACAGTTTACATGATGATAAACAGAAAAAAGTGAGATGAAGAAAGTATGGCAATAGAATATCATGAAGCACCTGATGTTAAAAAACTAGTCGACAACATCGCTGAGAGCCTAAATTTTTTTCATGTAGTTCCACAGTTCGTATACTGCGTAAGAAGCAAAGGTTCCAAATCTCGCCGCGTTCTCGCCCGCATACATGGCTTAGGAAGAATATGGCAAGAAGCTCTTCGCCAACCACCATCATACATAATTGAAGTAATCTCAGAAAACTATGACAAACTCAGCCAAGCTGACAAAGAAAAAACCATAATCCACGAACTACTTCATGTGCCAAAAGGCTTCACAGGCGGCTTCCGTCCCCATAAGGGTTACATCGACCAAAAAACCATTGAAACCTATTATAGAAAGCTACAAGACCTTAAAAAGAAAAAATATGCAAACAAGACTTAACAATATTGTTTTTCCAGATTCTGAATCTTCAAGTATAAAATCAGAAAAACAGATTTAACTATTTGGTTTACAAACTTGACCATTCAATGTTCTTACTGGAGATGTCTTCCCAACATTTATGGCAGATTGGAGTTGGGCGACCCTTATAGTATATGCTTAGTTCAATGTCAGTGCTCCTGCATTCAGGCTTCCATGGATTCATACAATGCGACGCAGAATCGACTGATGTGCCAAGATCAGAAGGATCCTTGCTTAATAGTTTCCTACGTCTACTAGAAGACTGTTCACCATTCGAAGTTCTTTTGAATTGAGCAGGCTTAGCTAGTTTCCCTTCACAAGCAACAGACAAGACCGGTGTTTCATTAATTTTAGATTCCACGGAGTCAGCAATATCTTCCTGAGACAGTTGAATCGGCTCAATTACCTCTTGGCTGACAGTTAAAGGTAAAGTTTGGACAGACACCTCCACAAGAGTTTCTTGTTTATTCTCTGGAACCTTTACTTCTTTAGAATCACTTGCTTCCCTCAGGAAAATTAACCCTTGACTTAGTATGACGCTTTTTTGTGCCAATTCGTCCTCTCCAATTTCGCCCAAAAAAAATTTGTGTTGAAATTCAAGAAGACGCATCTCTAATATTCTTGATACTTCTGAAAGGCTGCTTCGCCAACAGTCCTCCTCAACCTTAATTGCCTCTTTTAAATCAGTAGCAAGTAAAATTCCATGCCTGATTCTTTTCTCCGCCATATCAAAAGTGGACTGCGAAATCTTCTGGTGCTGTAATGAATTCTGTAAAGCTTCCAATTTCTTTTCTTCATTATTCAGGAAAGAATCAATTTGTGCAATTAGACCAGCATGAACCATGTTCGCCCAACCCACTTTAAAATCAGCCTGAATGGTTAAACATCTTTCCAACATGCAAGTATATCAGAGAATAATATTCCGTTTTAGCTGGTTTATTCATTCAGTTAACACTAAACTGTAAAAAAATGAGAAAAAATGCGAAAAATTAGCCGCAAACAGTAAAATTCCTATAGGAACAATAAGCCAAAAAATATCCTAATAACATAAATTAACCCAAATTAATAATCGCATTCAAATTTAAACCGTAAGATGATGCTATTATTTGGATTTCTTCCCATGTTCTATCAGGTAGATAAATTCCTTTATTCAGCTGTTCCCTTTCAGTTCTCCATTCAAGTTCCCCAGGGATAAGTATCTCTGAAAATCCAGGTCTGACCTTACATGATTTCGTCCTTTCAATAAGAGCGTCAATCTGCCTTTTAAATTCATCGATGGGTAAAAAGTTTTCAATGTTTATGGCTTGGAAGAAAAGGCCATTTCCTTTTTTGTTTGGCAAATAGGACTGTCCAGACAGTGAAAGGATACCTGATAGTACTTCTACGGCAAGTCCAATTCCAAACCCTTTATGTCCAAAAGAATCGCCACCTAACGGAAGTAAAGCTCCACCATCGTAATAGTCAGATGGATTTGTTGAGGGATTTCCTTTCTTGTCAATTATGCAGCCCTCTGAAAGTTTTTCTCCCTTGTGCAGAGCCACTCTTAATTTTCCTTCAGCAACAACGCTTGTAGCAATGTCCAAAACAAACGGAAATTCGCCCCCACAGGGAAAAGCGTAACTTAAAGGCCCAGTGCTTAGCAAACGTTCTACACCTCCGTATGCTGCTACACTTCGAAGCGAATTGGCCATCGCAATTCCTATCATGTCATTTTCAGCCGCCATCATCGTGTAGTCCGCCAGTCTTCCAACATGGTAAACGTTAAAAGCACATACTGTGCCAACGGTTCCTTTTCTTCCCTTGTTAATGGCAATTTCCATCGCCTTCTTCGCAATCACCTGCCCAAATCCCCAGTTTCCATTAACTAAAGCTGAAGATGGAGTTTCTTTTACAATTTCGAGTTTTGCGTTAGTATTAATGTCCCCTTTCTGGATTGCTTTTACGTACTGGATGACCCTAATGATTCCGTGAGAGTCATGTCCTACTAAGTTTGCTTTAACGAGAAGGTTTGATACCAATTCTGCCTCTTCACGAGATGCGCCAGCAGCCAAAAAAATCTTTGTTCCAATTTCTCTCAATTGCTCAGCAGAGAACACGGGCAACCTGTTTTTCCTCCTAGATGCGGAAGCAAAATTTTCAACAGATTCTAATAAGCATTACTGCACTTAAACTAAACCTTATTTTTGGTGTAATGACTAAAGTTTTTTAGATTCATTCATAATATTAGCTCAACTTTACACATTAAGTCAGGAGCGAAAAAGCATTGAAATTAATCTACGTCGTAATAGACGGCGTGAGTGACCTACCAGTCCCAGAACTCGATTTTAAGACACCATTGGAATACGCTGAAACTCCAAACATGGATTATCTTGCAACAAAGGGAAAACTTGGTCTAATGTACACCGTTGGCAGAGGAATAGCGCCTGAAAGTGATGTGGCAGTCATCTCAATTTTAGGGTATGACCCATTCAAATACCATGTAGGACGCGGCCCATTAGAGGCCTATGGTGCAGGATTGGACATGAAAAACGGAGACCTTGCCTTACGGTGCAACTTTGCAACAATGAACGAAAACAAAAAATTGATTGACCGAAGAGCAGGGAGAGACCTAACCACAGAGGAAGCAACACTTCTCACTAAAGAAGTTAACCAAAAGGTTAAATTGGAATCGCATCCTGCTGAATTCTGTTTCAAGAACACTCTTGGACATAGAGGAGTCTTGGTCATAAAAAGTCAAAAAATTAAGCTGTCAGGGAAAATTTCGAACACCGACCCTGCTTACGAGAGAATGGCTGGGTTGGGTGTAGCCAAGAAAAATGTTGACATGGTTTTGGTTGAATGTCTACCAATGGCAGATACAAAAGCAGCGAAGATTTCAGCTCAACTTGTCAACGAATTTACCGAAAAAAGTCATATGGTACTGGAAAAACACGAAGTCAACATAAGACGCTCAGCAACAGGAAAAATGAAGGCAAACGTCATATTATCCAGGGACGCAGGCGACGAGTTACCCACCTTTTTCAACATCAATGAACGTTATAATGTCCAGTTTGCTTGTTTAGCAGACATGCCTGTTGAAAGAGGAATCTCACGATTAGCTGGAATGGACTTAGTTGATCTTCCTCCACCTTCAAGTGACATTAAGTCTGATATGAAGATCCGAGTTGAAAAACTCCTCAACCTTCTACAAACGTACGACTGTTTCTACATTCACCTAAAAGGCCCAGATGAACCAGGACACGACGGCAACTTCCAACGAAAGACCAAAGTAATAGAAGACATCGACCAATACTTCTTCGGCGAAATTCTGCAAAAAATAGATCTTAAGGAAACCATAATCTGCATAACAGCAGACCATTCGACACCATGCATCTTGAAATCGCACAGTGATGACCCTGTTCCTTTGCTAATAGCAGGAAACAAAATCAAACCAGATGGCTTAAAAAAATATTCAGAAAGAAGCTGTCAAAAGGGAATCTTAGGAACAATAGAGCACGGAACAACTCTCATGCCCATGCTAATGCAAATTCTACAAAAAGGCAGCTAGAATTTCAAAAGCTTTTATTAACACCTTAAACCGTAGATTTTTCTTGGCGGGTCTTAGGCGGGGGGCTAGGGGTCCCTTGAAAGGACTTTAAGCCTTGACCGTAAACCCCCCTTTACGACGGGCCGACAGCTGATGCAAGGCGTAAAAGATTGCTAGGAACTTCGGTCGTCTATCTGTGAATATCCGTCCTCTGGGGCTAACGGACATGGAACGCCCTCTGTAAGGAGGTTGTTTCCATGTTTACCAAGCGAACCTGGCCAGGCCCGGGAGGGAGCAACCTAAGCTTGGACGTTTGGCGCTCAGAGGAGTGCGGGTACGAGTGAAGAGTCCGATGGAACCTGGCAAAAACTGTACGTCGAACATCAGTGACCCGCCATTTTTCCACTCTTAGGTCACCTAGTCTCATAGTGCCCTAAACCTTCGTAGGACTTGGCAGGTTTGGCATAAATTTCTGTTTGTTGGTTCTCCACAGTTTTCGCATTTTTTTACAGACAAGTCTTTATTTGTTGCCTCTATTGCTTTTTGAACTTTTTCCATTGACCTAAAGATTGTGTATTTCGTGCCCGGATGTTTTTCTTCAAGCCGGTTAAGAGCATTTCGCACATCATTCCTTAGAGCCTCGCCGGCATAGGGACAGGGCATCTCTTGAAACTGGATGTGCTTTATGTAGGCGTACAAAGTGGACTCACGTTCCATAACCTCACACAGAGGCTTCACTCGCGGCACAAGGTTTTTAGAGATTTCACGACCGAAAGAGTTCGACCGAGCTATTCTGGTTATGTCGCCATGAAGAATGTTCAAAAGAAACGTTTGGATTTCGTCGTCTAGTGTATGTGCTGTGGCAATCTTACTTATGCCTAACTGCCTCGCTGCAGCATTTAACGCTCTTCTCCTGAGGATTCCGCAATACGCACAAGGTGTTATTTTCTCTCTACGTGTTTTCTTAACGATCTCATCTAAAGTGCAGCCGAAGAGTTCCTCGAAGGACACTTTAAGGTGTTCAATACCAAGTTGTCTGCAATTTCTTGCAGCGATTTCTATTGCTTCGTCTCTATAACCTTTTATGCCTTCGTCTATTGTGATCGCCCATAAAGTTGTACTTGGGAAATCCCTCTCAATTTTAGAAAGAACATGCAGAAGGCTTACGCTGTCCTTTCCCCCAGAAACAGCGATGGCTATCTTGTCATCTATCGTGAACATTTTGTGTTTGCTGATTGTGACGCGAACCTTATTTTCAATCGAATCGAGGAAACACCCTTTGCAGAGTCTCTCTCCTGAATACTGTCGAAAATAGAAGGCTTCATTTTGCCTGCAAACCGAGCATGCGACCATTTTCAGAATCCTTTCAGAATTAGTAATATCTACACTTTAATAGGTTTTTGCTAAAGGACTTTTACATGTATTAATGCAATATAAGATATAGTTGGACCTAGATAAATACGTAAGCAATTGGCATTCTTGAACCTGAAGATGTGGCGAATTGGTAAGCAAACCCATGTTGCATATAGAAACCAAAGAAAGAATCTATAGCGTAAAACATTGGAATTTATTGAAGAAATTGAGGATTGAAGCAGCAGGCATAATGGAAGCTCTTGAAAAACAACATATTTTTTCAGTAGTTCACGGAAGCATAGCAAGAGGAGATGTTACTCAAAAAAGTGACATAGACGTTTTCATCCCTCAGCTGGTTTCTTCGTTTTCCATTGAGACAGCTCTTGAAAAGTCACGGTATCGAATACTCGACAAATTCATAGTGCAGGCTACGCCGACATATGCACTAAAAGGTTATATCGAGATTGGTGAAAAAAGAACTGTCTCGTTTCCATTAACAAAAATGAGGAAAACTGAAAGAGAATTTTACGTTTTCAGCGGAGAAGCAAATTTAGATACAATAAGAAATGACTTAAGGGTATCAGGAGTTGATAAAAGGTTGATGCTTATTGAACCTACACAGTTCGGCCATGTAGAAAGCAGCATAATTGGTCGAGAAGAACATGTTGCTAGCATTCTAAAAATATCAGTTGAGACAGTTATAGATCGTTGCCGCGCCCTCACACGGAGAAACAAAGTCGGGAGAACTGGACTCTTTATAGAAAGGGCAATATCACCAGAAGAAAACTTTGAGTCAGCACTGAAGAGGCTTGCAGACGAGAAACCAGAAGTTCGAAGAAGACTTCGAATGACCTAAAACCTCATATCAATATTTCCCTTAGATGGATCTTCATTTGACCGATCTTCCCACCATAGTTTCCAGCTGAAATTTTAACTACACCTTGAACTTTAGTAGCTGCGTTTATGCCTTCTACCATGGCTCTTTTGATGGATTCCAAGTCAAGACCATTTATGACGATCTCGTAGATGCTTTTGACATTTTCAGGTACCTGTGTATATGAAACACGTTCTTTTAGTGTCGGACAGAAGGGATGGTTGGTCGATGCTGGGAGCTTATATTTCAGGGAGCCAACTTTGGAGCCTGACCTGCATATTCCTCCGGGAAACGGTAAAATCACATATTTCACATTTTTTCGAATAGAATCTACTGCATCCTCAGCTGCCCTCAATCCATGCCTGAAGTCCTTTGCAAAGATCAAAAAATTTCCACCTGCCACAGCTTTCGCGACGCCAAATGTGCTTTCGACAATAAACTCGCCTTCCATAACTGGAATACGCCAAATTTTCCTTCCTCTAAATTCGTCTTTTTTCTGAAACCCATCGCCGAACAGCCTAAGGCTTCTTCCAACCTTAAGTTTTCTTGCAGCTGAAGGTAAACCATCAAAGGCTGCTGTTGTTGGACAAGTCATAACGCACTGGCCAATTCTGCTTATCATCTGTTTTTTAAGGGCTTCTCTTGTCTGATGGTAAATTTGTATCAAAACGCCTGGTCTACTGTCAAGTGTTTCGTTTGGCGAAACAAAGGTTTCGATTCCAGCTTCAGAAGGAGAACCAATTATCGATGAAGCAAAACCTGTAGATACATTGGCTGCTGTAAGTGCCCATTTTTCGTTTTCTGCTGTGATTAGGATTCTACCAGCCCACATTTCAAATAGTTCTGCAAAGGTATCATCAATATCAACATTGTTAAGTCTAAACATTACATGCCTCTCCGTTGCTTTCTGTATGCAATATTTTTTAATCTAAATATGAATGCACAATCTATGTATTAAGACTTACAAAAATTTCAGTTAAGATAGTAGTTAAATCTTCTCTTAACATTAAGATTCCTGAAAATTAACGGTAACTTGATAAACGCGAAAACAAATATTAAGGTAAAAATTCCGTGGATGACCAAGATTGGAAGCCATATTGCTGACTGGCAGAACAATAGACCAAGGTTGTAGCAAAGAGTCAGGTAAAGAATCCAAAGACTATAAAGAAAGGGTGGCAATTTGCGAAATGAACGCGGATGACATGAACAATTCAGGAATAAAAGAAAAGAATAATGTGAAAGTTACAACTGAGTTTGGCTCGGTAGTCGTTAGAGCGGTCAAGTCTCAAAGACTTAGAACTCGAGGCGTGGTTTTCATTCCATACGGTCCATGGGTAAACCAGGTTTTAACGTCAAACACAGATGGAACAGGAATGCCTTTAATTAAGGGAGTAAAGGCAATAATTGAACCCACAAGTGATGAGATTCCAACTATCCGTGAGATTCTACTAAAAGAACCAAAGAAAAATCATACGGTGAAATAAAAAGTTGCCAGTAGTCTCGAACATTATTTGCCCAGTATGTGGGTGTTGCTGCGACGACATAGAGGTTACAGTTGAAAACAACGAAATCGTCAAGGTAAAAAATGCCTGCGCCATGGGCGCATCAAAATTCGAAAGCTATAACAAACACAGAAACACAACCCCAATGGTAAAGAAAAATGGAAGACTTGTGAAAGTGTCATTCAGTGAAGCGATTAAAAGAAGCGCAGAAATTCTAGCTAATTCTCAGCTTCCCTTACTTTATGGTTGGAGTTGTACAAGCTGCGAATCCATTAAGGTTGGAATAGAATTAGCTGAGGAATTAGGTGGAATTATTGACAACACTTCCACAATTTGCCATGGTCCATCTACAATTGCAGTTCAAGAAGTTGGTCTTGTAGGAGCTACATTAGGGCAAATTCGGCATCGCGCGGACCTCATAATCTATTGGGGAAGCAATCCATGGAGCGCACACCCACGTCATATGGAACGATATGCTGCCCTTTCAGATGGGCGATTTCAAAAAAGTGTTTGGCACAAGTTTTGGAGACGGTTCAATGCAGAGTCAATTAAGAAGAAAATTCTAAGGATTTCTGAAATTACCAGTAAACGTCAAGAGTCCACGGTTCTTTTTGAAAAACAAACAATGGAAGCTCAAAAAATTTCGAACGAGGATCGAAAGGTAGTTGTTGTAGATGTACGAAAAACACGATCAGCCGATGTAGCTGACTACTTTGTTCAAGTTGAACCTGGAAAAGATTATGAAGTTTTACAAGCACTCCGGGCTTTAATACGTGATGAAGAACTTAATGTCGATGAAGTTGGTGGAGTAAATGTTACTGAACTTGAAGAACTTGCTGACATCTTGTTAAATTGCAAATTCGGAATCATCTTCTTTGGACTAGGACTCACAATGAGCGAAGGAAAACATAGAAATGTCGAAGCTGCAATAAAGTTATCTCAGGACCTTAATAGACGAACGAAATTTCTTATAATGCCTATGAGAGGACATTTTAACGTTACTGGAGCTGACACGGTGTTCACTTGGCAAACAGGATATCCGTACGCCGTGGATTTTTCGCAGGGTTATCCACGCTACAATCCAGGTGAAACATCAGCGGTTGATGTATTAAGACGTGAAGACTGTGACACCACGCTTGTTATAGCTGCTGACCCAGTGTCCAGTTTCCCAAAAGAATCAATCAAGAATATGGTAAATCATCCATTGATTGTTATAGATCCATGTTTGTCTCCCACAGCTTTAATGGCTGACGTCGTGATACCTTCAGCTTTCGTCGGCATCGAAGCAGAAGGGACAACGTACCGTATGGATCATGTGCCTTTACCTTTAAAAAAAATAGTTGAACCTCCAAAAGCTGTCTTTTCTGACGAGATTATTTTGAGGCAAATATTAGATCAAGTTAGAAAGATTAGAAGTAAAGGCTAGAAAGATTCTCCGTGGTGTTTAAGTACATGTTCAATACTTTATTGCTGATGCTTGGAGGTGTACCGCGCTCGCTAAAGTATTAGTTACTTCAGCCTGGCCGTATATACAACATGTTCCACATTTGGGAAACCTTCTACCCATATTGGCTGCTGACGTTTTCGCAAGATATCATAGACTTAAAGGAGACGAAGTACTATTTGTTAGCGGCTCGGATGTACATGGCACACCAGTTGAGGTTGAGGCAGTTAAACAAGGAATCTCACCAAAAGAGCTAACTGATAAAAACCATAAGATTGTTTCCAACCTTTTTGAAAAATGGGGTATATCGTTTGATAATTATACCACGACTGAGAGCCCGGTTCACAAGGAATTCGTTACAAGCCTTCATCGTAAGATTGAAAAAAATGGATACATCTTCACAAAAGACGCTGAATTACCGTATTGCCCAAAGTGTAATAGATTTCTTCCTGACCGGTTTGTTGAAGGTAAATGCCCACACTGTGGATATGATGGCGCTAAAGGAGATCAATGCGAACAATGCGGGAGACTAATGGATCCAATAGTTCTACTTGAAATTCGATGTTCCATCTGCGGGGAAACTCCCATTTTTCACAAAGTGAAACATTGGTACTTTGACTTTCCGAAGTTTTCCGCGCAACTTCTAAACTACATTGAGAACAACAAACAATTTCCAGACAACGCCCGAAACTTCAGTTTAAACTACATTAAAGAAGGACTTAAACCTAGACCATTAACTAGAGACAGCGAATGGGGGGTTCCTGCACCTTATGAAGGAGCAGAGGGCAAAGTTCTCTATGTTTGGTTTGAGAATGTTTTAGGCTATGTTTCAGCAACAATTGAATATTTTAGACGGTCTGGGAATGAGAAAAAATGGAAAGAATTCTGGTTTAATGAAAACTCAAGAGTCTATTGCCTAATAGGCAAAGATAATATTCCATTTCACACATTAATTTTTCCAGCTTTACTGTTGGCTTCGCACGACGGATACAATTTGCCTTGGAATGTAAACACAAACGAGTTTTTAACTTTTGAAGGGCAAAAGTTCTCTAAAAGTCGAGGAATCGGTGTTTGGATTGATGAGGCTCTTGAGTTGTTTCCAGTTGACTACTGGAGGTATATGTTAATTGCAACTAGACCTGAAACCAAAGATTCTAGTTTTTCTTGGACAGTTTTTCTTGAAAAGGTGAATTCTGATCTAAATGATACTTTAGGCAACTTTATTCATCGTACTCTCACATTTATTGCTAGATATTATAAAGGAGAGGTTCCATGCCCTCAGAAACTCGACGAAACAGACAAACGGATTCTTCAGTCCATTGTAAAATCATGTGAAAAAATAGATACGTTGCTTGAGAGTTTTCAATTGCAGAATGCGTGTCGAGAAGCAATGGATCTATGTCGAGAAGGAAATAGATACTTGAATGAAAAACAGCCTTGGAAAACCATTAAAGAGGATCCACAAATTACAGCTAATACGCTTTACGTTGTGATCCAAATTGTTAAAGCTTTAACGATTTTGTTGGAACCAATTGTGCCCTTTACATGTGAAAAACTATTAAGAATTCTTAATTTACCTTCCAATGTTCGATTTGAGGATGCGGTAAAATTACTTCCTCCAGGTCACAAAATTAATGAACCTGAACCCTTATTCAATAAGATTGAAGCATCAGAAATGGAGCTTCAGGAAAAACTGAGAAAAGTGAGAGAAACATCACAAAAAATCTCCTATGAAGAATTTTCTAAAATGGATCTTCGAATAGGTAAAATTATCAAAGTAGAAAAAGTTAAAGGCTCAGATAACCTCATAAAACTTTCAATCGATGTAGGGGATAATCAAATAAAAACTGCAGTAGCAGGAATAGCAAAGTATTACAAACCAGAAGAACTCGTAGGGCAACAATTAATAGTGATAACAAACTTAGAACCAAGAAGAATTTTTGGTATAGAATCCGAAGTAATGATCCTAGCAGCTCAAGATGAAAAGAACGTTGTATTTCTTCAACCAGAAAAACCTGTGAAAAATGGTGCGAAAGTAAGCTAGATATAAGCAATTGACCCTATAAATTTCATTTTAAATAAAAAAATAGAATTTAAACTTGATACAAACCCAAGTCAACGTTATGAGGTTTTGCAATTTCCCCTTTCTTGTCCAGTTGAAATATTTCTGGCATCCCAGAACCATATCCGCTTAGAAGGTATTGTGAGTGAACCCCAGTCATAACAAGCGTAACTTTTAATGTTCCCGCTAATGCTGGATTTACTCTTGCTCCCCAAATTACAAGAGCATCATCGCTCATCATCTGCGTCACAATTTCACCTACTCTATTAGCCTCATCGATTGTCATCTGGTCGTCGCCCGCAACATGAATTAACGCCCCCTTAGCTCCAGCATAGTCGACATCAAGTAATGGCATCTTCAAGGCCTTTTGCACAGCCTCCTCAGCTCGGTTTGGCGCATCAGACTGCCCAATGCCTGCTACAGCTACACCGCCTTTCCTAATAATAGTACGGAAGTCTGCAAAGTCCAAATTTATCAAGCTTGGCAAAGAGATAGTTTCAGTTATTCCACTGATCATGTTAGCTAAGACACCATCCCCAACCTTGAAGGCTTCGTTTATGGGCAGCTGAGGAACCAGTCTCATCAACTTGTTATTATCGATAACAATTACTGTGTCACATTCTCTTCGCAGCTCAGCTAAACCCTTTATAGCATAAGCAATTCGGCCCTTTTCAATCTTGAAAGGCATTGTAACAACTCCGACAACAATCGCTCCTTTCTCGCGAGCTAACTTAGCAACAACAGGAGACGCACCTGTGCCTGTTCCTCCACCCATACCTGCAGTAACGAAAGCTATGTCAACTCCTTCAAGAATTTTCGATACCTGCTCAGCTGATTCTTCGATGGCCGCCCTACCGATCTCTGGATCACCGCCCGAACCTAAACCTCTAGTAAGTTTCTCCCCTATCAAAAGTTTAATTTTTGAATGAGTTACTCTCAAATGTTGCATATCTGTGTTAAGAGCAACACATTCAGCAGCAACATTACCTGTTTCCATCAGACGATTAACAGTGTTGTTTCCTGCCCCTCCAACTCCTAAGACCATTATGCGGCAGTAGCCTGGATCTCTGATTCCTTCAGGTAAGGTTTCGTCCCATGAAAATTGTAATGCTTTATCAGCTATCTTTGGCATCTTTCTCCCTTTCCCACAGCTCATTGGAAATTAAGTCTCGAATAGCTACTCGAATCGCTTCAGCTCTATGGGGATAATATCTTTTAGTCACAAGTTCATCTAATGCATCTAAGTATGGTTCAGGAAGATATAGCGTAATAAGTTTCATACTTTTCACCTAGAACAAAAAATCGATCTTCATCATAAATATGTATATAATATGATTTAAACATGATATGAACATGAATGTAACATTTCCTTTTAAGCTTTTTTCTAATGGGTATTGACAATGTTACAAAATGATGTTAATAATAATGCTAAATTTTCTGTTTTTTTATTTAAATAGTGCTAAGGATATCCCTTTTAAATATGTGCAAATAACAGGTATTCTTATATTCGTTATCCATTAGGATTTGTTAGGGCACCATGGCATCCATCAATATTGCAGCGAATCCTAAATTCAAGCAATTAGGCCAAAAGCAGATTTGTAATGAAAAAACTGTTTACGCTGAGAATTATGGTTGTGCTGCAAATGTATTTGACTTCGAAATTCTTATAAAACAACTATCTGATGCGGGATACCACTTAACAAACAGTGCCGATTTAGCCAGCATCATTTTGATTAACACTTGTGGAGTAAAGAAACCAACGGAGGATCGAATAATAGGAAGATTGCAGAAACTTAGCGAAACAAAAAAACCGCTCATAATTACGGGTTGTCTGCCGTGTATTAATCCCAAAGCAATTTCAAAAGCTGCTCCTGATTTCTCGGTATCTCTAGACCCTCATAATATTGACAAAATACTTGAGGCAGTAAAGTTAGCAGAAAAGGGTGAAAAAAGAAGAATCTTTATCTCTAAAAAGCCAATTTTAAAGCTGACCTTTGAAAGGGTCATTCTTAAACCTCCTATTGAAATAATATTAATTTCAGAGGGATGCGCTGGTTCTTGTTCATATTGTTGTGTTAGGTTCGCTAGGGGTGCCTTGTTTTCTTATCCTAAAGAAGCTGTTGTCCAAAGTCTAAGACAAGCAGTCAGAAATGGCATAAAAGAAATATGGCTTACTTCACAGGACACTGGAGCTTATGGGCTGGATATTCATGCAAATCTCGCTGAACTATTACGTGAATGCTGTAAGGTTGAGGGAAAATTTTTCATTAGGATTGGAATGATGAATCCAAATTATATCCTCTCTATACTTGATGAACTTATAAACGCCTATAGGGATGAAAAAATTTTCAAGTTTATTCACCTTCCAGTTCAAAGTGGAGATAACCTAATTCTCAAAAAAATGAATCGCAAATATTCAGTCGAGGATTATTTGACAATAGTTCATAGATTCAGAGAAAAAATTCCTGAAATAACCTTATCAACAGACATTATTTGTGGTTTTCCAGGTGAAAAGGAAGATAATTTTAAAAAAACCCTTGATCTTATCAGACAAGTTAAGCCAGACATAGTTAATGTATCAAAGTTCTTTCCACGACCTCACACGTCTGCAGAAAAAATGAAAAGAATTGATGTTAGTATAGTAAAACAAAGAAGTACACTTTTATCCTATTTGGTAAAAAAGATAACATATGAGAGAAACCAAAAATGGGTAGGATGGGAAGGAGAAATACTTATTGACGAACAAGGTAAAGGTAAATCTTGGATAGGGCGAAACTTTTCTTATAAACCCATAGTGGTGAAGGACAATAGAAACCTTCTCGGAAAATTCGTAAACGTTAAAGTTACAAAATCATTTTCAACATATCTGGAGGCAGAGTTGGTTAATATCTAAGTCAAACCCTGCATAAAATGATTATTAGATGCCAACCTATTTGTTGATTCTATCGTTAATTTCATTTTCCATAATATGTCCTCGAACGTAGACCAGCACTTTTTTAACCCCATCCACGTTTTCAGCTTTATTTTTTATTTCAACTGCTAATCTGATAGCCATCGGGCAAAATGGACTTGTAGGTGTAAAATCAATTTTCACAACGCCATGTTCAATCTCCCTAACTAAGCGAATCATCTTCATTTCGAAGTGCAAGACCGGTCTCCAAATCAATTATCTTTCCAATTTCGTTTAGAACTTTATCTTCTAAGTCTGACATCGATTGCAACACCACCTTGTAGGCAGTGGTAAATTAAGAAAATAGATTCAGCTCTTAACGAAAATTAAACCTAATATTAGGCTTGGTTGCTGTTTATTTATTTAAAAAAGTAGGATAAACTAGATTTATTTTTTTTAAAAAAAATGAAGCGACTAAAAGCTGATGCAGAAAAGTAAAAATTTTTTGGAAGGATATATATAAAAAAGTAATTTATAGACATGTTATTCTATTTAACTACTTAGTTTTAACAGGCAGTTTCTAAGAAGGCGGTTAAGTATTTGAAAATTGGTATCTTAACGCGAAACGAGAAATCTTGGTGTTCAACCCAGCTTATATCATCAATTATCAAAAATAACGCTATTCCTTCATATTTTAGTTTCAGGGACTTGATTGCAAGGGTAGGACTTAGACCTCAAGTATCAATAGATATTCATGATATTCTATGTGAACTAGATGCAATCATCGTCCGACCCATTGGCCGAGGATCGCTGGAAGAAATTATTTTCCGAATGGACATCCTTCACAGACTTAAGAGATTGGGCATGTATATTTTGAATCCGCCCTCTGCAATAGAAAAATCTGTTGACAAGTTTTTTACACTATCGTTACTAGAAGAGGCTGGGCTTCCTGTTCCAAGAACCATAGCTGTTGAAAGTGCAAACGCAGCTTTGAGAGTATTCCATGAATTGGGCGAAGACATTGTTGTTAAACCTATATTTGGTTCGCGCGGAATTGGTTCTGTAAGAGTCTCAAATAAGGATGTTGCTGAAAGAATTTTTCGAGCACTTGAGTTTAATCATCAGGTTATTTATATTCAAGAGTTTGTTCCTCATGGAAACTATGATTTCAGAATTTTTGTGCTTGGTAACCAAATTCTTTCTTCTATGCGTAGGGTTTCAGAAAATTGGAAGACCAACGTAAGTCAAGGAGCAGTTCCTGAACCGTATTACCCCTCCCGTGAAATTGCAAATTTAGCTCTTAAGGGAGCTAAGATATTAGGATGCCAAGTTGCAGGAGTAGACATTCTTGAAACAAAGGCTGGTCCATTAATCATCGAAATTAACAGCCAACCGGGATGGAGGGGATTACAGTCTGTAACCAAAATTAACATTGCAGACGAGATAATAAAATATGTTCTTAACAAAATATGAATCATTGAGGATGCTTTGATGGAAAAAGCTGCAATAATCCTCGCAGGTGGATTCTCGAAAAGGTTTGGGCAAGACAAGGGACTTGTAAAACTAGCTGGAAAACCACTTGTATTGCATGTGTTTGAAAAGACAAAAATGATCGTGGACGAGATTTTAGTGATTGTCAGCTCAAAAAAACAAAAAGAAGCTTATTCAAGGTATATTCCAGAGAAGAACCGGATCATCATTGACAACGGAAAGGTTGGAGGCCCACTTATTGGCGCCTTAACTGGTTTTTCAAATACATCCGCTGAGTTTTCTCTTCTGCTTCCATGCGACACGCCTTTCATATCTACTAAAGTTATTGAATTATTATTTGAGACATGTGTAAATGTTGACGCTTGTATTCCAAGATGGCCTAATGATAACATGGAGCCTTTGCAAGCTGTTTACAGAACAGAGTCTGCTCTAAAGGCTTCAAAACAAGCGTTAGAACAGTCCGAAATGAGGCTTTTAAACATGATTCAACGTCAAAAAAGAGTTAGATATCTTTCAACCACCGTTATTCAACAGTTCGATCCTTATTTAATAACGTTTTTTAATATTAACACCAAAAAGGATTTATCTAGGGCTAGTAAACTGGCACAAGATGGAGTAGTCAAAGATTTTGAGCATCTATTAGATAAAAAGAGCCTTCTCTTTTGGCCACAAAAGATCTTTTAAAGAGGCTTCTTCTGTTTTTTGATATGGATATCCTCTGATGATAGCTACAGGTATTCCTTCATTCGCTTGTCCAATCACTAACTCCGCTGCTGAACAAAGTTCATCAGCAATTGCAGTTTGTTTTATCCTAAGCGTATAACCAAAAAGATCGGTTTCGCCTCTTCTATCTCTAATCGGCTTAATTCCAGCGATCCCTATGGCTATATTAATTTGCCCTCTTCTTAATGCTCGACCATGAGTGTCAGAAATAAGTACAGCTACATCCTTTCCAGTGACTTCCTTTATTCTCTGCCTAATTCGACGAGCTGAAAGATCTGGATCTTTTGGAAGTGGTGCAACCTTTCTCTCTCCTGGGATATTTGACCGATCGACACCAGCATTGGCGCATATAAGACCATGTTTAGTTTCAGTTATTAAGTGACCGTTTCCCATTCGAATAATAGAATTCGATTCTCGAAGAATAACCTCAATCAATGCTGGGTCTTTATTCATCTCTTTAGCTATTGTCATCGCAAATGGCGAAGGGACTATTTTGTCGAGATTGATGATGTTTCCTTCAGCTTTAGAAACCGCAACATGAGTAACGACAATTATGTCTCCTTCTTGGATTGGTGTACCCTGCCTTTCCGCAGCTTTAGATATCAGTTCACCGAGATCGGCTTCTTCCTTTATGATCGGAAGACCCATAACTGGCATTATCTCAATTTTGTTCATTCTAAACTTCCTCAATCAATATCGTCTTTCATCATAACATAAGACGCATTTAAACAAATAGTAACCATTCAACAATTTGTATTCTATTTTCTCTCTAAATAATAAATGAAATCCTAAATTGCTAATTTTTGAATTTGCTTAGTTTTTAGAAGCTGGACCGTTATTTTGGAGTTCTTATATAGATATGCCACTGCGCCTTTTCATTAATAAAAGACCCACAATAATCGCGATTGCAGCTGCTCCCACGCCAATGTATATATACATCATTGGGAAGCTTTCAACTATAGGGGTCAACGTGACAGTCGGCTTAACGTTAACTGTTTCAATGCACGGTACTATTGCTCCAGTGTACCAAAGTCCTTGGAATTGAGGGCCAAAAGGCCAGAAGTTGATTTGAAGAATGATGTTTTTATCTGACCGAACTATATGAGGTCCAATTGCAGTATACACAAAAACAGAATTGGGCTCTATACTCCAATAGTCACTGTCAATTATTAACTGAGTTTCCTCATTAGCGAAGAAATATGCTTCAACATACGCGTCTGTGGGGAGAAAAATCGGAGTATCTTGATATGGTTGGATGCCCATAAACATAATTCCGTTAGCATATCCGCCATAATTCCCAGGGCCACCGACTCGCCCAAGACTGCCATTGTTAATATATGATAAGGTGATAGGTTTGTCGCTTTGCACGCATATAGCATCTGCTAATGGATGAAATCCAACTCCATTTCCTCCAGTAATGTAAAACTCGTTAATTACTTGTTTAGTTTCAAGGTCATACACTTTAACATGTGTATCTTCAATCGTCATTATTCGATATCCATATTCCTTGCTGGAGTCCCACGATTTAGAAGATATTACGTAAAAGGATCGTCCCACAAAACCTCCTTCAGCAGAAGGAACAAGATTACATGGACAGGTATCTCCTCCAGTGCCTGCAATTACGCCTGATTGCACCATGATATTACCTGTCGATTCTATTTTGTAGACTCTGAAAGGCGTTAACATTATACTTTTAAACGCATTAGCCTCAAGAGAAATGATGCTTTTTTCTCCATCTTCACGGCTAACTGTAATTGCGGATTTTTCCAAGGCTAATATCCTATAAAATGTGCCAGTCTGATATTCTGATGCCATGAAGACGAATTCTTTCCCGATGTACAAACCGTCAGTTGATGTATAGAATGTTTGTGGTGTTGGACCTTCAGACACATTATTTGAAGGAAGATATTGATAATTAAGTAGTAAAACTGAAACTTGCTTGTCTGAAACTACTTTGAAAAATGTACCATTGGCCAGTAACACAAATTTCTTCTCCAGGCTGTTCATATGACTTCTAAAAATTAGGTCACCAGTTGTTAAGTTGTAAACTTCCACATTTGTGCCATTTTCAGCAGCAACTATAACGAGTAGAGACTTCATTGCGATGAGCATATCCTTATAGCCAGGAGATCCTGTCATCAGAGTAGTATTATCAAATCCGATTCTCCAACCTGATGTAAGGTTGTCTGCATCAATAAGCACGTACCTAAAAATTTTCGAGGGAACAACACCATAGTAAGTATATTCTTGGTTGCCAAAAGTTAGATAGACACAAATGAACATCGCCAAAACAAGGTAGATCAGGAAAATTGGAAAAGCCAATAGATATTTTCTAAAATTCATCTCTGCACGTTCCATCGTATTTACATATTCTTAACATTCATTATTGTCTTAAAAGGATAGCCATTATTTGCCAATATAATTTAAATCAATCCTTCCTTTCTAACTACATCGAATCGATTTTTCACACAAAAAATTTTACCTAATTGAATATAGCAGTTTGATTATGACATTAGGTTTTTATATTTTTCCAAAGGTGAATGTTCAGCCAAAATAGGGTCCCACTTACATTGATAGCTTAAGAAATTGCCAAATCTATGACAATAATGAAATAATTTTATAGAATAGCTCTAAATTGGGTCTGTTATCTCTTTTCATATGTCGATGAGAAGATAGAATTTGATAAATAAGCAATTAAGAAAATTGAGATATTGAACATTATCTCTTTTTTTAAAAAAATTAAGGTGTTAACCTAAAACGATCCCTTGGGTATAAGACAACTTCTCTTATGTTTTTTATGCCTGTGAGCATCATCATAAGTCTTTCTAAGCCAATTGCCCAGCCAGCGTGGGGAGGCATACCATAATTGAAGGCTTGAAGGTGATATTTGAAGGATTCTGGATGCAGCGATTGTTCTCTAAGTCTTTTTACTAGAACATTTTTGTCATGAACTCTTGTGCCGCCTGAGGCTATCTCTATCCACCGCCACATTAGGTCAAAGCCTTCACTTAGTTCTGGATTATCATTCTTAGGTTTAATGTAGAATGGTTTAAATTTACTTGGCCATTCTGTAATAAAGTAGAAATGTGGATGAATTTTTCCTAGTGTCCTGAAAGCAACAGTTGGGATGTCTTCGCCCCATTCTATTTTTACCCCTTCTCTTTGTAATTCAGTAATAACCTCTGAATATGTCAACCGTCTGAAGGGAGTTTCAGGCCAAACAATTTTATGTTTAAGAATTTTAAGTTCATTCTTACATCTATCATTAACGGTTCTGCACACGTGAACCATAAGTTCCTCTGCAATCTTCATAACATCTTCGTCTGAAGCGAACGCCTGTTCAATATCGATTGAGGTGTATTCAGTAATGTGTCTTCTAGTATGAGACTTTTCAGCTCTATACACTGGTCCTATTTCAAAAACTTTTTCAAAATCAATTACAAGCTGTTCTTTATAAAGCTGCGGACTTTGAGCTAAAAAAGCTTCACGCTCAAAATATACTATTGGAAAAAGCTCAGCTCCGCCTTCAGTTGCAGATGCAATAATTTTGGGCGTATTAATTTCCAGGAAACCCAGTTTCGATAAGAAATCTCGAATGGCTTCCAACGTAACATGCCGAATCTTAAAAATAGATTGGTTTCTATCACTGCGAAGATCTAAAACTCTAGACTCCAACCGGACATCAATCTCTGCAGGCGTTCTGCCTGTGATATCCAATGGTAAAGGTTGCTTTGCAACTCCCAATATTTTAATGCATTTAGGAATAATTTCTGCTCCTCTTGGAGCTTTGTCCATCTTCTTAACGACTCCCTTAATTGCGATACAGTCTTGCCTGTGTAGAGAACTTGCTTTTTCAATAGTTTTTGCCTCAACTGTGTCTTGTGATATAGTAACTTGTACTTTTCCTTCTTTGTCCTGTAGAATGATAAATCTTAGACCGCCTAAATCTCTGATCTCCCTTACCCAACCCATTACGATTACTTCTTTACCATTCAGCATTGGACTTATTTCGGAGGAAAAATGTGTTCTACGCCAGTCTTCTAGCTCGTCAATTTTCATCTTGACAATGCCGCCATCATGCTGCAAATTCAATTCTCAGTGTTATGCCTTGTGATTCCTTAGCAATTTCCTTCAACGCGTCAATGTACTTTGAAGTTCTCCTTCTTTCAGCGTCCTTCAATATTACTCTTGTCTCAATTGAGCCATCAGGCAACCAAATCTTGTTAACAGTTAAAATTGTCATTGGAGCAAATAAATCTTCTAGAAACTTTCTTTCATCAGAATTGCTTTCTAGTACGCGAACAGTCTTCTTAGTAATTCGTTCCAAGGATTTTATGATTTTTCCCCCATAACTTAGTATTTTCGCGATGTCTCCACGGCCTACGAAAATAGCTAAGACTCCATTTGATTCGACAGCTCTATGAAAATTAACATTCTGGAGAGGCGGATATTCTTCCTCCATGGTCATAAGTAAGCGACCTACTTCTAAATACAGCTCGCTTATCTCGCCTTTCTCAAGTTTCTTTTTACATTTGGGACACAACATTCCGCTTCTTAAGCAGAACTTGCATAACTCCGTTTTCACCTATTTTTCCCCTCCGAAAATAAAGGAGGTGCGACGGAGCGTAAGTATTTCGTTGTTTTAACGAGTTAGTGTAATCTCAATGGTGCTGATGTTTGATGCTGCGTTGCTACCCTCGACTTGTAGTTGCTCTGTACCAATATTGATTTTTTGTACCTTTACATCAGGTAGAAATCTGCGTCGCGCTATCTCCACAACGTCGACAGCTCTGCTTATCGCTCGTCCTCTTGCCTTAATGTTCACTTCTTTGGCTCCGCCGTGAAATAGGGTTATACACGCTAGAACGTAGTTCATTACGGGCTTACGCCCAATTAGTACTGAGTTGTTTTCAGACAATTCACCGCCTCACTCCTTTGTTTTTGTATATGCTGTGAACTATTTGCTCTGTGACCATCAATAAATATCTTACGGTTTTACACAAATAATTACTTAAAAACCAAAAGGTATATATGGGATTCTAACGGCGAAAAGAATAACAACAATTAGAAGTGAAGCCAAGTTGCCGATTACAGATCCTTTCAAAAGGTCAATTGCCCAGAAAAGAAGACTTCAGCTAAAAATATGTCGAGAATGCGGAGTTAGAAATTCTCCGACAGCAAAGAAATGTAGAAAATGTAAGAGCTATAATCTAAGGTGGAAGAAGAAGGAAAAAGCCCGTTAATCTTCTACTTAATTATGAATTTTTTAATATGAACTTAGATTTTACAAGCCTATGGCATTTTTACTTCAAGTATTACCTCAACTTGGCAGTTTTGTGGTATTTTCATTTTTTGTTTCCACGAATCACCAACTGCAATCATTGCGAATACACCTGAAACCTCAGCTTTTGCCTTGTCTACAAGGTTTAATAGTGCAAGTTGTGTCTCACCGCTTTTGATTACATCGTCTACCACAAGAACACTGTCACGTCTTTTTATGGCATCTTTTGGTAGATAAAGAGTCATTGTATGACCAGATATGTCGAGTGCATAAGTTTCTTCAATAAAGGATAATACACCAACTTCTTTACTTGATTTCGCAATCACAAGGTCAACATCTAGAGCACTGGCAACTACCGTGGCTAAAGGTATACCATCAACAGCGGCCGATAGTACCTTTGTTATCCTTCTTCCCGCGAATTTTGCCAAAGCATAGTTCGCAGCTTGATTAAGAAGATTGATGTCGCCTACAATTTGTGTATTATCGAAAAAGCCATTTTTGTCGAATTTTATTCTTCTACGAACCTCTGATTCTAAACCTACGATTTTTGATAGGGCATTCCAAAGGGCACGTGATCTGCTTGTGTTTGGAAGAACATGCCCCTTTACGTATCTGCTTAGAACTGTCACTGGAAGATTAGTGCGCCGTGAAAGTTCTCTATAGGTATATTGTCTTTTTGCCGTCCGTAATAACTCAACTGTAGCTAAGCGAAACCTCAAGTCTTCAGCATGAGTCACCATTTTATCACTTCTCTGTTACCCTTAGTGAAATAGAATTTTCTTTGAACATAAATCTGTCATTTTTAATATATCTTTTTGTATTACAATAATCCATATCTGTAAACAAACAAAGGCATTGACTAAAAGAAACCAATAAATTGCGTAGGTTTTGACTTAAATAGGAACAAATTTAAGAAGAACGCTGTCCTTTATAAAAAAGAAAAATTAAAAAGGTTTGGTGTAGAGGAAAAATGGTCACCAAAGAGGATAGAGAAAACATGGTGAAAATCATCTATAAACCAGCAAAAGAAATAGTTGTAATGGATTATTTCCAATTTTCTTTTGAAAAATTGAACCAAATGTTTGCGAGATTAATTCACAGTGGTCTTCCAATCACCGCTCAATGGGCTGAAGGTGTCTTATTCGTGTACTCCCCGTTGATTCCAGATACCGATGAACTCATGGAAAATTTTTTAAAAGGTAGAATTTTCTGGAGCTCAGTAAGTTTTGCATTGATGCCAAAATATGCTACGTCAGTAAAGGTTGATGGAATAGAGGTTCCCATTATTGATGTTTCTAACCATCATATCTTAAGAGAAGCTGCAAAGTGGTTAAGGGAACAAGCTAAACTCCAATCTGAGGTCTAATCATTGGTCGATGTCTAATTTTTCATTAGAAAACATTATGTTTATGGCGATTATGCTTAAATACATCAATGGCTTCAATACTTTCCCTAATGGAGGTTCTTCTAGTTGTATGGGTATGCTGGAAGGATTCTACACATAGACTTGTCAAATGGCAAAACAGACATACATCCATTAAGTGAGGAATATGCTAAAAGATATATTGGGGGAATAGGGCTTGGAATGCGTCTACTTTTGGACAATTCGATTGTTGGTACAGATCCATTTAGTCCTGACAATCCTTTAATTCTGACTACTGGACCCTTAGGTGGAACTATGGCTCCAACTGGAGGAAATGGACATGCTTTCGTGTCAAAGTCTCCTTTAACGAACGGCCTAGGTGAAGCTAAGTCACACGGGTTTTTTGGCACAGAATTGAAAAGAGCTGGGTATGACGCTGTGATATTTAAGAGGGCTTCTGAAAAGCCCATTTATGTCTGGATCGATGATGATAGTGTCCAGTTGATGGATGCAAAACACATATGGGGAAAATCTCCTCAAGAGGCTGAGGAAATCATTCGTGAAGACCTTGGAGACTTCTATATCCGTGTTGCTGCAATCGGTGTCGCCGGAGAGAAACTTGCACGTGTTGCATGCATCATGAATGATGTTACCCGCGCTGCGGGTAGAACTGGTTTAGGAGCTGTCATGGGTTCTAAGAATCTTAAGGCAATTGCAGTTCGCGGAACTAAAGACGTTAAGGTCGCAAAGCCAGACGAGTTCATTGAATACGTAAAAGAAATGCATGAAAGAATGAAAGGGCCTGCTACGGCGAAATACAGAACATTGGGAACACCGATGAATGTTTTAGTTCACAACTCTCTTGGTGCACTTCCGACGAGAAATTTCACAAACGCTGTTTTTGAAGGGGCTGAAAAAGTAAGTGGGGAACATTTGAATGAAAGATTCGTAGCAAAGATTGATGGATGCTCGTCATGTGCTATGCGATGCGAACACATTGCTGTAGTTCCAGAGGGTCCGTACAAAGGAACGACTTCACGTGTTGAGTACGAACCATTGTGGGCCTTTGGACCACACTGCGGAGTTGATAGACTTGATTCGATAATAAAAGCTATGGAGCTTTGCAACTATTATGGACTGGATAACCTGTCAACTGGCAATATTGTGGGCTTTGCCATGGACCTTTATAGTCACCAAATTTTGACTAAGGAAGACACTGGCGGAATTGATCTTTCATTCGGCAACGGAGACGCTGCGGTAGAGTTAGTTCATATGATAGGTAAACGCGAGGGGATAGGCGACATTTTAGCTGAGGGTGTTAAGAGGGCGGCTGAAAAAATAGGAAAAGGAGCTGAAAAATACGCTAATCACATTAAGGGTCTCGAGATGACTGGATACGACATTCGAGGCTTGAAGACGGCTGCTATCGGATACGCGGTTTCGTTCCGAGGAGCTGACCACAACCGTCACGGAGCATATGCACTTGATCTTAAAGGGACAGTTGATCGATTCAAGGTTGAGAAAGGCAGATCCAAAATAGTGATCAGCATCGAGGACCTCTATACTGTGATTGATTCGCTGATCGTTTGTAAATTTTCGAGAGGAATTTATTACAAAGAATATGATGATTTGGCAAAGTATTACAGCTTGGTAACAGGCTTGGAAATGACTGCTGAAGAGCTAAGGATGGCTGGCGAAAGGATTAACGTTTTGGGTAGACTTTTCAATATTCGTGAAGGATTTACAAGAAAGGATGATCACCTGCCACCCAAAGTTATGAGTACTCCTATTCCAGACAATACTGTCTCTAAGGGAAGTTTCATTAGTCAAAAAGAACTCGATTTAATGTTAGACGACTATTACGCTTATAGAGGATGGACAAAAGAAGGCGTTCCAACAGTTGACAAATTAAAGGAACTAGGTCTGGACGATTTGGAGTACATTGTCGAGATAAAAGTCTGAAACCTATGGAGGGAATTAGATGGCGTCGATTCATAAAAGAAAGTTCGTTTCATCAGATCCTGAGAAGTGTGTTGGTTGCTGCATCTGTGAGTACGCATGCTCTTTTGAGAAAGAAAAAGCTTTTAATCCAGTCAAGTCTCGTATTCGATCAGTACGGTTGACGCCTTTGATCAATATGGCTTTGACCTGTAGGCTTTGTGAAGAGGCTCCTTGTGTTGCTGCTTGCCCAAGGGATGCATTGTCTCAGTCAAAAGAAACAGGGGTCATCATAGTAGATGAAGACAAATGTAACGGTTGTGGCTGGTGTATTGAGGCTTGTGACTATGGCGCAATTATGATTCATCCTGATAAAAGAGTTGTTTTTGTCTGTGATCTATGTAATGGAAATCCCAAGTGCGTCGAATGGTGCCCAGAGGAAGCTTTAGACTTTGTAACTGCTGATGTTCTCGCTCAAAAAGCTAGGATATCAGCTGTAAAGAAGCTGTTTCAAGAGGCATTGCAGCAAAAAATAGAATGATTCAAAAAAATGTAAATGTTGATAATTACACTAGAGATAATTCGTGGAGCTCGATTCTAATTATTCGTCTCTTTTCTAGCCTTCGAAGCGCGTCAAAGAACTCGCTTTTTTGTTTTCCTTGTAGTTTGAATTGTTGCATCATTTCTTTTATATTTGACCACGGTGTGCCATCTTTTTTCAGATGACTTTGAAGGTACTGGACTACAAGACGTTCTATTCTACCACACTTCCAAGTCGTGTTACGCAAAAGAACAGCCATTGCCTTGAACATTTTCTGCGTATCTGTTCTAGGCCGTCTTGCCATTGAACTTCCCTCAATTCATAAAACCGAGACGGGTATTTATGTGTAACTGAATTCTGATTAACTAATCTTGATACATTTATCTATAGAATCCTGGAAGACAGAATTTTCTTAACCACAATATTGAAAAGCATAGAAAGTAGAAATTATCTAGATGATTTATGTTAGGCTATATTTCGCAAAAAGCAAAAATCGAAGGCTCAACAGAGAAAGGCGCAATTATTTTAGGCGAGACAATAATTGGTCCTAACACAATTGTTGGAAATAATGTCATAGTTGGCTACCCAGTTGAAAAGTCGCTGAAGACTCTCAAATTTGCCAAAAGATTTGATGCTGACACTTACGATGCCATAAGTAAAGGTTCGCATATAGGTATGAATTGCATTATACGGTCTGGAACAGTAATTTATGAATCAGCAAATCTCGGAAATGGCGTTAGAACTGGACACAATATCTTAATTCGAGAAGGAAGCACAGTTGGCGACGGAACATTAATTGGTTCATCATCAATATTAGACGGAACTGTTAAGGTTGGAAAGGCAGTGAAAATCCAATCGAACGTCTATCTCCCCCACCTGACAGTTATAGAAGACGGGGTTTTCATAGCGCCAAACGTTTGTTTTACTAATGATCCTTACCCTCAAAGCGAACGGTTGATCGGGGTTATTGTTGAAAAAAATGCGTTGATATGCGCGAATGCAACTTTACTTGCTGGAGTAAGGATAGGAGAAAACGCCGTAGTTGGAGCCGGCGCGGTTGTAACCAGAGATGTGCCGGCGGAATCTGTTGTTGTCGGAAATCCTGCTAAATTCCTCATGGCACGTAGAGAATATGATGCGAAAAAGAAAGAATGGAATAAAGCTAAAAAAGAATTCTGACTAATAATTGATGTTTTTCCGAAGTGATAAAACATGTTTGATTTGGAAAAATATAGAATTATTGATCTTTCGTCAGAAATTCGTCCTGGAATTCTTAAGGTGAACGGAGAGTACCTTCATGGCAACCAGAATCGTAGATTCGAGCTCCGCCAGTTCGTCTATGCGCCCGACAAGATGCTAATGCACTGGGTTGAGACTGAGACGCATATTGGAACCCACGTTGAGCTTCCTGCGCACCTTACGCAACAGGGAAAGTCAAGCGCTGAAATGCCACTTGAAAGTTTCTTTGGAGAGGCAATAGTCCTGAACTTTACACATCTAAAACCAGAAAATAGTATGGGGCTACCGATTTTGCCGTCGCATCTAGGTAAAGTCAGAAAGAAAGATATAGTTCTGATGTGGAGCCCCTACATTGGAGATGAGCAACCTCATATTTCACCTGCAGCTGCAAAGTACCTTGCACAGAAGCCTATTAAAATGGTCGGAGTTCAGAACATAAAGGTTGAGGCGCCCAGTAGTTCGTTTGCGACTCATGAAAACCTTTTAAAAAACGAGATTTCTTTAATCGAAGGCTTGGTGAATCTCGACAAAGTTAAGAAAGAAAGGGTTTTTTACATTGGTCTACCGCTTAATGTCGTGGGACTGGATTCTTCTTGGATAAGAGCTATGGCCTTGGAACCAAAAGATTAGGAATCGCCAAAAAGTGCTGATAGATTAAAATAAGCTTATATCCCTCCCTTTACTTAAAGGCATAAACTAAATGTTAGTAGTGAACGTTTATCGATTGGGAGGGGTTCAAAACTGGTCAGCAAGAAAAAACAGCAAGAGTATGAAGAAAAAATAAAACAAGCCATGTTTATTCTCGGACAGGTTTCAGAGGACACCACGACCCCTCGGAACATTAGGAGAGCTGCAAAAAACTCGATGGATGTTCTACAGTCTCGTGAAAACACGGTTGGCGTCAGGGCGTCCAACACTATCTCGATTCTTGACGAAATCCTCCAAGACCCAAACATGCCACCCTACACGCGCGTAAAGCTCTGGAACGTCATGAGCATCCTTGAAGCCATAAAAGATTAGCTTGGCGCAAAAAAGGCTACTTCCGTTTTCTGTGGTTTGGATTCATCCATGTCTATTATGTGTTTAAATCTTACCTCAAGCAATTTACAAGTTTCATTTAAGATGTGAGCGACTTTCACGTAGAATTCGTCATCTATATTTTGGAATAATACCTTTTCTCAGCTGATATAGATCGGTGTATTTCTAAAATCTCGATGTCCGAGTAGATGCTCCACTCATCGCCATTAGAAAGTATGATTATCAGTTTTCTGTGTCCTTTGAGAGTTCAATTCTTCTTTTTCTTCTTAAACTTTTCTTACTTTACTGGCGTTTAGTCTACTTCTTAACCTATGCATCTCTTGATCGTTGGATAACACTTATTTTTCCATGTTTTCCAATTCTTAGCTGGCGTTCACCTCTAAACCAAGCAACTTGCGCGTTCTCGATTTGGATTTTGTCATGAACAGAAACCATTATTATCTGAGGCCCAAAGAGATTTAGTTTGATGGTTCCCGTTTCGTCTGCAATTAGGACGTTTATCATATTAGTGTAGATGCCAAATCTAGTTGCGATTTGAACTGGTTGTGAAACTTTAAGAACCTCTGCTGTTATGTTTAGATGTTTCATTCCAGCCCTCAAATCCTCAATCTTATAACTGTTTGATTTAGCCTTTTGCGTTAGGGTTCTCATACTCGCCAGTCTCCCAGTAAATTCTTCAAGTGGGTTTCTTTTCTCGTTAAGAAGGTATTCAGACATGTGAAATTGTCCGATTGCTTCACCATCTTTAGTTATGAGAAAGACTGCATAATTTTTTTCTCTTGCACGGCATTCAACCGATAGTTTTCCACACTTTGATTCTTGATTTTGAGCAGCATCAGGAAAACACTTGAAAAATTTTTCTGAATCGACGTCATATTTCATTGAGACTTCAGCAAGATACTCCAGAAGCCGGATATCTAGCTGCGAAAGATTACTGCTGCTAGGTCTCCCTCGGAAACATCCTGTTTTGCTTCGCATTTGATCATTTTCCGTTATTTTCGTATCAAGGTGATTTCGATAGTTGATACGTTTCTATTTCTGTTTTCGCCTTCTCTTATTGGCATCTCTTCTGTTCCTATGTTAATTTTATTCACACTCAGTTCTTTCATGAACTTGCGCCTTGCTATCTCAGCAACATCTACAGCTGTTGATATTGCTTGTCCTCTTGCCTTTATGGTAACTTTGTCTGAAAAGTTGAAATTGGTAAGTACTGCCAGCACATAACTCATAATAGGCTTTTGACCAATATACACGATGTTTGAATCTTTAGACATTCTATACGCCTCCTTCCCTTCTGTTAATTTTCACATATCTTTTAGTCAGTCTGGTCGTCTTTTACTTCATCTTTTACAACTTCAGCTACTGCATATCTTCGTCCAACTTCGGTTATCTTGAACTTGATGTGATCGCCAGGTTTAGCGTCTGAAACAAAGATTACGAATCCTTGAATCTTAGCTACTCCAGCGTCTCCTCTTCGGCTCATCTCTATGATGTCGGATTCGTAGACTTTCCCTAGCTCTACTGGAGCCTTGTAGCTAAAGCTGTCGCTTCGAAAACCTCTACCTCTATTTCTGTATGCCATACGTTTCACCTCGCTTCTTGTGGATGAGAAGAAAGACCGTCATAGAGTAAAGGA
>Ga0209102_1000174_pt1 | contig 44030 bp, 37 predicted proteins | sample ConPoolayeHmetaG_FD_185483 | JGI IMG/M metagenome (GOLD analysis project Ga0209102, IMG submission 185483) | Hot spring microbial mat communities from California, USA to study Microbial Dark Matter (Phase II) - Cone Pool mat layer H metaG... ...
CGCATCTTGCGGCAAATTCGTTTTGAAGCTACCTCGAATCGATGGTTTGAAAATTTGGAGACAATCTGGGCTGTGATCAAAAAACTGCACATTCATGGTCTCTAAAGAAATCCCGACGATTATGTAATATAAATTAATGCTTTTATATTAGTAACTGAGTCTCTATTTCATGTTGCTTCTCTTTCTTAAAAAGAGTATAAAGGAGCTTGTGAGGAGGAATGGAGAGGAGAGAGATGGAGAGAAAAAAAATCTTACTTATAGATAGAGACGAAAGACGAAGAAATCGCATCCTTAATTTCCTCTCGGCTCTAAATTACGAAGTAAAGGAATCTAATTCTTTTGAAGAAATCTCCCCACCCCCATCTCCCCCTAGAACTCCAGACTTTGTGCTTCTGAGCCTCCCCCATCTCAATGAGAACATCATAGGATTGCTCAAAAGATTAAAAAACTACTGGCCCAAGATATGCCTCATTCTCCTTGGTGATTTCGAAAAAGCCGATGCAGCCCTTTCTCTCCTCAAAAAGGGAATCATTGACCATATCGCACCCGCTGAGCATCTGCTCGCAATCTATTCTGCTTTGAGGAGCGAATCTCAAAAAAGGAAGTTGAGTGAAAAGAATTATTCCTTTCTTCAGGCTCTTCAAAAACTTCACCTCAAGCAGAAAGAAGAGAGCAAAAGAGCTTCATCTCTTGAAGAAATATATAGCAATACCCTTGAGAATTTGATGGCTGCTTTAGACCTCAGGGATGTGGAAACCTTCGGACATTCAAAGACAGTGGCTAAATACAGCCAGGTTCTGGCTGAAATTATGGGCGAAAAAGATAGAACTTCCCTAGAAAATGTGAGGAAAGGGGCACTCCTCCATGATGTAGGGAAAATAGCCATCCCTGATTCAATCCTCAAGAAAACTTCTCCCTTGACTCGAGGGGAATGGGAAAAGATAAAACTTCACCCCGTGCTTGGGTTCGGGCTGATAAAAGAAATAAATTCTATTAAAGAAGTGGGAAACATCATTCTCTACCATCATGAAAGATATGACGGAAATGGCTATCCTCATCGCCTCAAGGAAAAAAGTATTCCGCAAGAAGCAAGAATATTTGCCCTAGCTGATGCCCTCGACGCAATAACATCTTATCGTCCTTACAGAAAGGAGAGAAATTTTGAAGAGGCTCGAAAGGAGATTCAAAAAAACTCAGGCACTCAGTTTGACCCAACTGTAGTTGAAGCCTTCTTGTCCGTAGAACCAGAAGACTGGAAAAAAATAAAATATGAGACGACAAAAATCATTCCCGGAATAGAGGAGTTTTTGGGGGAAGGTGGGCAAAAGAAGAGAGTTAAAGAGTAAATCCTTTTCCCTTTACCTTGTTTTTGCCACAACCAGCCGGGGAAGACCCCCGAGGTCGCAATAAACTCTTTTGCTCAGGTAATTCTGACCAAAAAGAGACTTAACTCTTGACTCCATCCTATCTCCAATCTCAAGGAGAAGATAACCACTTTTTTTGAGAAAAGCAGGGGCTTCTTCGATTATCCGGGAGATAACTTCAAGCCCGGTTTTTCCTGCAACAAGAGCCTCTTTTGGCTCGTTTTTCTTAATTTCAGGGGAAATCTCCTCCCAATCTGACTCAGAAAGATAGGGAGGATTGGAGACAATAAAATCGCATTTCTTCTCCAGAGCCATCTTCTTGAGGGGAGCGAAGAGGTCACCTCTTAGAAATTCTATGTTCCGGGTTCCATGGGAAGAGGCGTTAAGCCGGGCTAGGTTGAGGGCCTTCTTTGAAACATCTGTGGCTATTATCCTTGCTTGAGGAAGTTCCTTAGCAAGCGAGATGGCTACGTTTCCGCAACCTGTTCCCAGGTCAACAATGAGCCCTTTATTTTTAGAGCCAAGCTCTAAAACCTTTTCCACCAGTAACTCTGTCTCTGGCCTGGGGATGAAAACCCCAGGTGAAACAAGGAAAGAGAGAGACCAGAATTCCTTTTTTCCCGTAAGATAGGCAAGGGGAAGTCCCTTTTTTCTTTTTTTAAGCAAACTCAAAAATTTTTTTTCTTTGTTCCTAGAGACCTTTTTCCCCGCCGAGGTAAAGAACTCCTCTTCTTGCAGCGAAAGGCAGTGGAGCAAAAGCACCTTTGCCTCAAGTGCAGGATGGGGAAGTCCCTTTAAGGCGAGGATGCCTTTCCTGAATAATTCCTCGATGGTGCTCAAGGACGAAGGCTACTCCGCAGTTCCTCTTTCTCGCCGATAAGCTGAGTCTGATGATGGAGGATAAGGGCCTCTATTATCTCTTCCAATTCTCCATCTAAAACAGAATTGAGTTTATGGAGAGTTAGGTTAAGACGATGGTCTGTAACCCTTGATTGCGGAAAATTATAGGTCCTTATCTTTTCGCTCCTCTCTCCCGAGCCTACCTGTAATCTTCTACTCTGAGCAATTTTGCTCTCTTGTTCTCTTCGAGCCATTTCCATCAAACGTGAGCGGAGGATACGAAGAGCCTTTTCTTTGTTGCGATGCTGGGATTTCTCATCCTGGCAGGAAACCACCAGACCCGTGGGCTTATGAGTAACGCGGATTGCAGTATAATTGCGATTGACGTTTTGTCCACCTGGCCCTGAAGCTCCGAAAGCTTCAATCCTCAAATCTTTAGGGTCAAGCTTTATCTCCACTTCATCTGCCTCAGGCAGAACTGCAACTGTGGCTGTTGAAGTATGAATTCTGCCGCTTGCTTCTGTTTCTGGAACCCTCTGAACTCTATGAACTCCACTCTCGAATTTCAACTGCGAGTACACTCCCTTTCCGCGGATGCTGAGGATGACTTCTTTGAAACCTCCGATTGGAGAGAAACTTGAATTCATAATTTCTGTTTCCCAACCCTTTTTCTCAGCGAAACGCAGATACATTCTTAAAAGGTCCTGGGCAAAAAGCGAAGCTTCATCTCCTCCCGCTCCAGCCCTTATCTCCAGAATTACGTCTTTTTCGTCGTTCGGGTCTTTGGGAAGAAGTAATATCTTAAGTTCACTCTTGATTTTGTCTTCCTTCTCCAAAAGCTCTTTAAGCTCTGAGTCTGCGATTTTCTTCAGCTCCGGGTCAGCCTTCTGGTCTTCTAAAATTTCCCTCAATCCTTTGAGCTCTTCTTGAATCTTCTTGTATGCTTCATACTTTTTCACGATGGGTTCAAGCTCTGCGCGCTTCTTAGAAATTTCTTTTATTTTATGAGGGAGAGAGGCTAAGGCCGGGTCAGAAAGGGAAAGGGTGAGAGTGTCGTATTTTTCTTTGATGTTTTCCAGCTCTTCGAGCATGACTTTTATTCTTTAGGTTCACCATATTTTTTCCTGAATTTCTCGACTCTTCCTGCGCTATCGACAAACTTCTGTTTTCCTGTAAAAAAAGGATGACACTGGGAACAAATCTCCACTCTAATCTCCTTCTTAGTTGAACGGGTCGTAAAAGTGTTTCCACATGCGCAAGTAACCGTACATTCCACGTATTCAGGATGAATTCCTTGTTTCATCTTTTTTCTCCTCTAATTAGCTTAAATTATACCATGAAATAAGGTTATAGCAAAAGATTTTCAAGGCTCATTCAATTCCTTACCTTTTTGGACTAATTCCAGCACCAATTCTTTTTCTCTTTTCAAAAGGGGAACAAAAATGGGGAAAGAAGGCTATTTCTTTCTTTCCTCTTCATGGATTACCCTCTTTTCCCCGTATTTTTCTTTAAAGCATTCCCAATCTATAAAAAATCTCATTTTTTCCTGAGTTTCTTTTACTCTTCTTTTATATTCTTTTTTTTCAAAGTATTTCTTGAGGACTCTCTCAAGGGGATAAACTTGAGCTGCAGCCTTCCATTCATATCTTCTCTGTTTGCTATCCTTGAGACAATTCAGATGGACAATCCAAGCAAGCTGTTTGAAGGAAAGTTGGGGAAAGCCCTTCTGGATAGAAATGACCTCAGCCTCCTTTTGAGGATTGAGGAAATGAAAATATCTCAAGAATAATAAGGCATTATGAAAATATGCGGGGAAAACAAGAATCCCTTGCTTCTTCCTTATTTTCCCCAGATGAATAAAGATATCGAGAACTTTCTTCCCCAGATTGAGTCCGGGGTGGGTTTGACCGGGAAGAGGAGATTTCCCTTCTTTAAAATCGATAAGGGGATTCTGGAGGGTGAGCCATTCAATGATTAAAAAATCAAACTCAGCGGGCGAAAAATTTAAATCAGACTCATTTTTTAAGGAAAACTTTCCTTCCCTTATTTTGAGGTCTACAATCAAGTTCTCGGGCTTCTTTTGCTTGAAGAAAACCTGAAATCTTTGAAGAGGAGGAAATTCCGTAGAATCAAGGTGGAATTCTAAAGGCCAGAGCTTCCTTTTCTTGGCGTCCTTGAAAAAATTTCTCTTCTTCAAGATTGCTTTCACTTCTGGCAGGGAATAGCTTCCCAAAAAAAGAGTGGTTCCCTTTTTTTCGGTAAGTTCGGCAAAAATATCTGCTTCCCTCACCTTTTCTCGAAAATCATCTTCTTTTTCCATCTTCTATTGCGAATCCTGTTCACCTTATTCATAAAAACAGAGAGTGTCGTCTCCCATGGTGACTGTTCTCTTCAATTGAAAATACCTTCCCTCAAACTTTGTTCGACGGTTCTTCCGCAAGATTATCATCCCCCCTTCTTTGAGAACACCCCTTTTTTTCAAAACCTTAAGCGGATTCCTTTCCTCAAGGAGTTTATAAGGAGGATCAAGAAAGATGAGGTCAAACTTTAAATTTTCCTGAGAAAGCTGGATCACGGCGCGGTTGAATTCCTTTCGAATGACGCGTGCCTTATCCTCTGCCTCGCATCTGGCCAGGTTTATCTTGATGACTTTGACAGCCGGCCAAAAGTTCTCAACAAACACGACCCTTTCAGCTCCACGACTCAAGGCTTCTATTCCGCAAGAACCGGTTCCTGCAAATCCATCTAAAAAGATGCTTCCCTTGATTCGGGTGTGAAGGATGTTGAAGAGAGACTCCCTGAGTTTTCCTGGTAGAGGCCTCACTTCACTTGCCGGAACCCTTTTGAGTACCTTCCCTTTATAAAGACCGCCTATAACTCTAATCATTTGCTCATAAATAGCTAATTGAATAAACAATTAGAACTCAAATCACGTATTCAGTATTCAAAATTCAAAATATTGCCCTTGAAAAATTAAAATTAGTGTCCTTTCAAACTTCCTTGAGCCACTCATGAGTAAAACATAACTGGGCATTAAATCTTATTTAAACTGGCTTCTTTGCTTTTAAGCTCATGGTTATCTAATAGGACTCATAATGAGAAAAGGTCTCAATCAATAATAGAAAGTCACCTTCCTCTTATCAGTCTTAATCTCCTTTATTCCAAAGGGGAGGTCATACCAGTCTTCAAGGCTGGAAGGCTTCGTGCCCTCAACCTTGGAAACCATGTAAATTATGAAGTCAAGGAGCTTGGGTTGAATCCGCTGTCCTTCGATAAAAAGGTCATTGATGATAATCCTCGCTTTCCTATTTTTAACTTGAAGCTCTGCTCTAAAATAGAAAACCATCTTTGGCTTGAGAAAAAACGGGATTTTCTGCAAGCTTAAGTCCAAAAAGACCTTTCCCTCGAGCCTGTTTCGAGGAAAAAGTTTTAGTTTGAGCTCCTTCATCACCTCTTCTTTATCTACCTCGATGCTGTAGGCAAGGTATGAATTCAGTTCGCTTTCAGTTAGCACTATCTCTCTCAATTTACCTCTATCTTCGCTCATGCTCTCCCGTGTCACCTTTTCAATCGCATCCAAGACCTTCTTCACTTCCTGGAGAGAATAATCCTCGGTTGTAAATATCGCCATTTTCCCTGTGAAGAAAATAAAATTGATAAAGAGGAAAAGCCTCAAGAAAATTACCCTCGATTCCTTCATCGCCTTAAATGCTACCAGAATAAAAAATAATTTTCTACCGCCCTCTAAAAGAATTCCTGGCTCGAGAGTGAGGAAATTTTGAGGTCCTTTAATTCTCGGGCCGAAAATAGTCAATGGGGAATGAATGGAGGAATTAAGGGAAAGCTCATCTCGGGCCAAAAGAAAGAGAAGTTCAAACACCTTTCTTGAATGAGGAGTGGATAGCAAATCTTAACTCAGTGAAAAGTAAGGGTGGGTGAAAAAGAAGGCAAAGGCTAAGGAAATTTCTCCTTCCATGTTAGCCTTAAGGCGGAGCCCTCTTCTCTACCCCTAACTCCCCCTGTGCCCCACGCCTTGACACTCGCCATCTCAAACTGGCCACCACTCTCTTGCCACAGCTTTGGTCCAGAAGCTCCCATACCCAGATGAGAACCCGCCTGAACATCATAGACCCTCGGCCTCCTCCGCTTTATCTCCCTCGCCTCCTAAATAATCACCGCCTGCTTCCCATCTTTCCCGGATAAGATTACTTTCCGAGCAAAGTTGCGCAAAAACCAGCTCGTAAAGCAGCGATTATACTCGGTAAGAGTAACAGAGTCCTCCACAACCCGGCTCTTCTCCCTCTTAGAACCTCTCTGATACCTCTTGGCAAGCTCCTTTACTACCGCTCGTTTAATCTTCTTCTCTGACGCCAGGTGCTTTCCTCCTCGCTAGAATCAGCCTGATATTTAAGGGTTCCACTACCCAGAAGGCAATACAATTTCGTCGAGATTTTCTCGTGAGGCTACGAATCATTTTCGTCTAGATTTTAAGTAAGGTAATTCGAGAGCTTGACATCCTTTTTACTTTTAAATATTATTTAACATATCGGAATACTAAAAGGAGGAATCAAAAATGTCTTGGGCAAAAGTGAGTGAAAAAGACATAACTCTTGCCATCATCAACGGCTTCAAGAAGGACATGGAAGAATATGTGCAAAGTGATTGCATCATAGTCGGCGGGGGACCATCGGGTTTAATGGCGGCAAAAATTCTTGCACAGAATAAGGTAAAGGTCCTCCTTATTGAACGCAACAATTATTTAGGAGGCGGATTCTGGATAGGCGGTTTTCTGATGAATCACGTCACCCTCCGTTCTCCTGCGCAGGAGATTCTCGAAGAACTCAACATCCCTTACCACAAAGAAAAAGAAGGGCTCTTTGTGGCTTCGGGTCCTCATGCCTGCTCCAAGCTCATCGCCTCTGCCTGTGACGAAGGGGTGAGAATATTGAACATGGCGAGATTCGAGGATTTAGTCATCAGGGAAGAAAATCGCGTCTGCGGTGTAGTCATAAACTGGACTCCCGTCTCAGCTCTTCCCCGCGAAATCACGTGTGTCGACCCCCTTGGTCTTGAAACCAAATTTGTCATCGATGCCTCCGGCCATGAGGCTGTGGTGGTGAAAAAACTCGAAGAAAGAGGTCTCCTCAAGCTCAAGGGATTTGGTGCGATGTGGGTAGAGAAATCCGAAGCTTCTATCCTCGAACATACTGATGAAGTATTTCCTGGGCTCATGGTCTGCGGCATGGCAGTTTCTTCAACCTACGGGCTTCCCAGGATGGGACCAACTTTCGGGGCCATGCTCCTTTCTGGAAAACGGGCAGCAGAAGAGGTTTTGGGGAAGCTCGCTGAAAATTAATCTCGCCAGAGTGCCCAGCTCTTTGAAGCCTAATTTTTTAACTTAATTGGCTCCTTCCTAGAAAACAAGCTAAAGAAAAAGAAGGCCAAAATATACCTTGAGGAAAGCTTACGTCCCATTTCTCTAGGCTCGAGACAACTTAGATATAACCCTTGAATCTCTAAAGAAAAATCAAACTTGAATTCATAAATTATAAATGATTATTCAAGAATCAAATAAAAGATGGAGGGTTATCTTCTCTTTCTTTATTCATCCTTGTGCATTAACGGCTTAATTTTTAAAACTTTAGTCAAAAACTTCGCACCTCCTCGCGAGGAATTTATCCAGAGTAAGCTTCGCTTGTCCTAAACTCTTTCTTTCCTTATCCCCCATTCTTCACCTCGACTTCTCATCCCAGCCTTCTCTCAATCTGGAATATCCAACTCCCTAAATTCCTCCCCTCCCATATTTCCTTTTCTCTAGAAAATCAAATTCCTCCACCATCTCTTCCCTTATATTCGCTTTATCATCTCCATAAATTTGGCAATGCGGAACATCTTCTAAAAGCTCAACATCTGAGGAAAGTCTCAGATGGATATTTCTTTGTGCATCCTCAATCTCAGGATCCTCCCTTCGGATTTCATCCATTTTCTTTGGCGAGTACTCTTCCCCTCCCTTTTCATGGGCACCTCTTATCCTCATCTCGGTATTCAGAGGATACGAAACATACCTCCTTACACCCATTTCACAGGGAATGAAGACTGAGGAGAAATTTCCTCTGAGTTACCTCTATGGAATTAAAAAAAGGAAGAATTTAAGTAGGGCTTCGAAAAATTGAAAATCGGAGAAAAAATTCGTGAAGGAAGAAATATTTCAGGATTAAACTCTCCCTCTTACCTAAGAGAGGCTTAAATCCTTACTCATCTCTGATAAATCAGCCTTCCTCCTCCAAAGACCTTTTCTACCCTAGTTCTTATCTGGAGAGGATGACCGTCTAGAATGATGAGGTCAGCATCCTTTCCTCTCTCAAGGCTTCCTACTCTGTCTGAGACGCCGAGGATTTCTGCAGCATTGATGGTTACCGCTTTCAATGCTTCTTCTTCCTTAAGTCCGAAAGCTGAAGCAAGCGCTGCTTCAAGAAGTACCCATCTTCCCTGAGAGGAGCTCCCCATATAACCTCTACCGTAGGCGAAGCTTGCCAGGGCAATCTTAACTCCTGCCTCTTGAAGGAGGGCTGCTTGTCTTTCCTCGCGAAGTGTCGCAAGTTCTGGAGTCTCCTCAACAGATTGACCGCTCGAAAACGGATGGGATACAGGACCCAAGACCACAGGAATTTTCTTTTCCGCCAGAAGCTCCCTGAGTCTATAAGCCCCCGCCCCACTATCTATTATGAGGTTGAAATTGAATTCCTCGGCGATACGGATAGCTGTGCGAATATCATCAGGCAAATCAGCTTCAACTCTTGCTGGAATCTCCTTTCTGAGAAGCATGCCCATAGCCTCCATGGCTAGGTCTCGAGGTGGTGGAGGGGATTTCTCCTCCCCCTTTTTCTCCTCTTCTCTTGCGCGCTTCTTCAAATATTCCTCCGCGCTAATTAAAGTCTTGCGAATCAAGCTAGCTACACTCATCCTGGTTAGCGGAGATTGTTTCTTCGAGCCGAAGGCAGTTTTGGGAGGGTCTCCAAGAGTAATATCTATGCTTGCACACTCCCGCACAATCATCTCCTCAAGTCTCTCTCCAAAAGTCTTTACCACTGCGCCCTGCCCTCCGATTACCTGGCGATTGCCTGGTGCTATATAGATGGTGGTGACCCCTCCGCTGAGTAATTCTGAGCTTCTTTCTTCTCCGCCTTCTTCTCTTAAAAAATTCCGAAAAGGATAGAAGGCATGGATGATGCGATTTTGAGGCGTTACAGGGTTAGTTAAATCGTTTCTATCCTCAGGCCTTATCCCAAAATAACACATGGCATCCACGATTCCAGGCATGATATATTTACCCTCAGCTTCTATGATTTTAGCTTCTGGGGGCACCTTAACTTCAAGACCGACATCCTCTATCTTCCCCTTGCGGATGAGCACTGTACCCCCTTCGAGTACCTCCCCCGCCATGGTGAGAATTTTTCCCCCCTTTATGGCAAAAATAGAATCAGGGCTCGAGATTAAACGAAAGGCAAATGCACAGAGAGAAACACCTAACACCAGGCTTAGTCCAAGAGCGGGAATCGAGACAGATTTTAGCAAATCTTTTACTAATTCTTTCCTTAACATTTTCCCTCCTCTTATTATTCTTCTTTCTCCCTCTCATAAGAAAGACAACCATCAATAAAAACCTTTTCTACGTGAGTTTCTACCCTGAGGGGATGCCCGTCAAGAATCACGACGTCCGCATCTTTTCCTGGTTCAAGGCTTCCCACCCGATCTGCAACGCCCAGAATCTGAGCGGCATTGATGGTTACTGCTTTCAGAGCCTCTTCTTCAGAAAGACCGAAGCCGGTGGCAAGCGCTGCTTCAAGCAGGAGCCAGCGACCCTGCGTTGCCTTTCCTGAGCCTCCAAAATCTTTAGCCTGGCTGCTTATCGAAATCTTCACTCCCGCATCCAAGAGCAGTGACGCATTTCTTTCACTTTCGAGCTGTTGAAGCTCGATGAGATTATTCAAGTGGGATACATAGTCTATCGGGTGTGAAGGAGGGCCGAGGACAACTGGGATTTTCTTTTTGGCAAGTATTTCCCTCACCTTGTAAGCCCCGATCCCAGAGTCTATGACGAGGTCAAGCTTGAATTCATCGGCAAGGCGAATCGCAGCTAAGATATCATCCACGAAATCAGCCTCAATGCGAGCGGGAATTTTTCTCTCCAAGAGGCTCGCCAGAGCTTCTTTTCCCAAGTCCCGGGAGGGCTTTTGCGACTTCTTCTTCTCATCCTCAGACATTTTTTCATATTCTTCTATTTTTTTCAGATAATCTTGGGCTTCTAACAAGCTCTTCCTCAATAAAGCCATGGAACTCATCCGGGAGGGAGGATTCGAAGAAGGCATTCCTGATTCGGCAAGCGGTGCATAGGCAAGAGTCATATCGATGCTCGCACTCTCTCGAAGGATAAGGCTCTCATAGTCTCTACCGAAGGTCTTAAGCACTGCACCTTGGCCACCGATAAGCTGTGCGCTTCCAGGTGCAATGTAGACAGTCGTAACTCCCCCGCAGAGAAGTTCTTCCTCTGCTTGAATTCCTCCAGGGCCTCTCATCAGCTCTCCAAAAACATAATAAGCATCCACGATTCTATTCTCAGGAGTCACTGGCTCAGAGGAATTGAGCGAAAATGGCCTCACTCCAAAATAACACATCGAATCTATGATACCAGGCATCACATACTTTCCTTGAGCGTCGACTATCCGGGCTCCTTTGGGAATTGAGATTGCCTTCCCCACTTTCCATATCTTCCCCTTTTTGATGATTAGGCTCCCATCCTCATAGACTCTGCCAGCCATGGTCAGAATTTTTCCTCCTTTTATAGCTAGAAGACTCTCTCCAGGCTCAAGCAGAGAAGGAACGAAAGTTGCCACAACAAAGAGAATTGCTATCCCCTTAAGTGTGCCTTTCTTTTTTTCTTTATCCTCAAGCTTTCTTGTTTTTTTCATCTTTCTTCCTCCCTCAAGGAGTCATAGGCAAGAATTCCATCGACAAAAACCTTTTCCACCGTGGAGGAAATCTCATACCATGGACCATTGAGAACTACCAGGTCTGCATCCTTACCCACCTCGATGCTCCCCACACGAGTATCAACCTTCGCCATCTCTGCTGGATTTATGGTAATCGCCTTGAGGGCCTCTTCTTTCTCGAGTCCGTAACGGATGGCGAGGGAGGCATTCAGCCTGAACCATTTCTCCGGCGCAACAGGATAGTCAGAGTGCATGGCAATCTTCACCCCGGAGCGTTGGAGGGTAACTATTCCCTTGAGCAGGTCTTCAGGGAGATTTATGCTCAAAATGATGGGCATACAGATCACACCCACCTTCCTCTTTGCTATTTCCTCTGCAACCTTCCAGGCTTCAGGAGCATGGATGAATTGAAGTTCAAACCCGAATTCATCCTTCATCTTGAGGAAAGAGATGATGTCATTAGCCCAAATCACGTGAACCCTTAAAACCTCCTCTCCCTTGAGTACCTTTGCCAGTGCTTCAAGCGAAAGGTCTCTTTCAGGAGGAGAAGCTTTATCAGCCTCAGCTTCATACCTCTCCCACTTCTTTAAATATTCCCGGGCCTTAAGGAAGTTGGCCTGGATGGTGGGGATATGGGAGAGATTGACTCCATTAACAGCCATCTTCAGCTCTCCGGACTCTTTCAGGATTCTTTTCTCTAGGTCCTTTCCAAAAGTCTTGATGGTCACCGATTGCCCTCCCATCCTTTCTCCGCTTCCGGGACCTGTGACCACGGTCGTTACCCCACCCTTCACCGCTTCCATCCAGTCAGGAAGGTCGAGATGAAGCGCATCGAGGGCGCGGTTTTCAGGGCCGATAGGCTGGGGAAGCTCATTGGCATCGTTAGCGGCGAAGACTCCGATGTGACTGTGAGGGTCAACAAGCCCAGGGATTATCTCCTTTCCCCGCACATCCACGACTCTGATTCCCTCAGGCAGAGAAATATCCTTCCCCAAAGCGACAATCTTTCCCTTTTTAACGAGTATCGTTGCTCCTTCGATGGAAGCTGATGTGACAGGATGAACAAGAGCGCCCTTCAAGGCAAAGGTATCCTCTTCGCCACTTAAACCCAATCCAAGCCCTGATACCAAAAAGATGAACATTGTAAAATACCAGAAGCATTTCCTCTCTCTTTTCATTTCCGTCCTCCCTTTCGGCTATAAACATTCACACCATCGATGAAAACCTCATCCACCCAAGTCTTGATATCAAGGGGGTAGCCATCGAGGATGATTAAATCAGCATCCTTTCCAGCTTCAATGCTTCCTACACGATCGTCGACTCCGAGGATTTGTGCGGCATTGATGGTAATCATCTTTAAGACCTCCTCATCCGGGACCCCAAATCCTGCAAGATAAGCCGCCTCAATGAGCAACCATCTCCCCTGAGTGGCATATCCAAATCTTCCGAAACCAAACCCGAAGCTGGCGAGCGAGGTCAAAACTCCAGCCTTGATTAGTTCTGAAGCGTTGTACTCGTTCATTTCTCTATAAAGCTCACGGGTCATGCTTACCTCGCCTCCTTGAACAAAGGGATGCGTAGGAGGGCCAAGAACCACGGGAATTCCTTTCTCCGCGAGGGTCTCTTTAAGTTTGTATGCTCCAAGTCCACTATCGATTATCAGCTTGAACCCGAATTCATCGGCTATGCGCAGGGCAGTGCGGATGTCATCAGCAAAGTCAGCTTCAATCCGGGCAGGAATTTCCTGATTCAAAAGCGCAGCCAGAGCCTCCATCCTCGGGTCTCTAGGAAAAAGAGGACTCTTTTCTTTTTCTTCGCCTTCTTTCTCCTCCGCTTCTTTTTTCTTCCGCAAATATTCCTGAGCCTGGAGAAGGTTGGTGCGGATGAGAGTTGAGATTCCCATTCTGGTCACCGGAGTCTTTGCTTCTCGCTTCATTTCATACTTGGCAGTATCTCCGATTGTCATGTCCAGGGCAGCTGGTTCACGCAGGATTAGTTCATCATAACTTTCTGCCCAGGTTTTGACCACAGCTCCCTGTCCTCCGATTACTTGTCTATCGCCGGGTGCTATGTAGACCGAAGTCACACCCCCGCTCAGGATTTCTCGGTCGCGGTTTATCCCCTCTTTTCCCCTCATGAATTCACCAAAGGGATAATAGGCAAAGATGATTCTATTTTCAGGAGTGACAGGATTCTCCATATCATTCAAATCGAAGGGTCTTATCCCATAATAAGTCATCGAATCGATTATGCCTGGCAGGACATGTTTCCCCTGCGCATCAAAAATTGCAGCCTCCTCAGGAATTTCTACCTCCTTCCCTACGGCTAAAATCTTCTTGCCTTTGATAAGGACCACCCCCTCCTCTATCCTCTCTCCAGCCATGGTGAGAATAGTCCCTCCCTTTATGGCTAAAAGCTGTGTTTCCCGGTCTCCTTCTCTCCCCAAACAAAAGATAAAAAACACAAGAGTTAGAGATAGAGGAAGAAAACTATTAAAGACAAGTTTCGTCCTTCTAAAGTTTTTCATTTCCTCTCCTCCTTAAACTTCTCTTCATTCGCCCGGTCATAGGCGAGGGTGCCATCGACAAAGACCATCTCCACCCTTGTCCTCGGCTGATACCAGACTCCGTTAAGGACTACAAGGTCAGCATCCTTCCCCTTTTCAATGCTTCCCACACGCGAGTTTATTTTGCTGCTTTGAGCGGGGTTAAGGGTCACCATCTTGAGGGCTTCTTCCTCAGGCACTCCATAACGAATTGCCATCCCTGCATTCAAGCGGAGGAGCTTCTGATGAACGACAGGATGGTCGGTATGCAGAGAAACCTTAACTCCTGCCTCAAAGAGCTCCTTTATTCCCAAAAGCATCTCATCGCAGACTGGAATTCTTGTGGCAAGGGGGAGGGTTATGACCGGGACTTTCCTTTTCGCTATTTCCCTGGCAATCTTATAGGCTTCAGAACTGTGGATAAAAGTCAGGTCAAACCCGAATTCATCCTTGAGTCTAAGAAAGGTCAGCATGTCATTGGCGAAATGAACATGGAGGCGGAGTTTCTCCTTCCCTTCGAGAACAGGAACAAGGGCCTCAAGGGCAAGGTCTTTTTCAGGTGGGGCGCCTTTCTTTTCGCTCGCTTCATACTTCTCCCATTTATCTTTGTATTCGAGTGCCTTATAGAACATCTTGCGAATGGAGGGAATATGAGAAAGGTCGCGGGCATTGACTGCCATCTTCGCTTCTCTTGATTCCTTGAGGATTCTCTGTAGAGGGTCTTTCCCCCAGGTCTTGATGGTCACCGACTGACCTCCCATCCTCTCCCCGCTTCCCGGCCCTGTGACCACTGTGGTTACACCTCCTTTGAGAGCCTCATACCAATCTTCATCGTCCAGGTTCAGGGCATCGAGGGCACGGTTTTCTGGTCCAAGAGGCTGGGTAAACTCGTTTACATCGAAGTAGGAACCGATATGGGAGTGCTCATCGATAAGGCCGGGAATAATCTCCTTTCCTTCTAAGTCGATTATCGTTGCTCCCTGAGGAATAGCGACCTTACTTCCGACCTCGAGTATTTTCCCCTCCCTGATGAGGACGACCGCAGAAGGAATAGGCGGGCTAGCTGCAGTATGAACTTTAGCCCCCTTGAGGGCTAAGATTTCCTGCTCCTCGCTCGAGGGAAGCAATTCAGGAAAGATTAAAATTAAGATGAAGATAAAGAGCAAAACTCCGTTTCGATTTTTCCTCATCTTACCTCCCTTGTTTTAATTAAGTTCATCTTTTTATCCTCTCTTATATTATGTATATTATGCATGAGAAAAATTTTTTTTAAATAAAAAAGATATTCTCTGAGATAATCTTTCTTAACTAATATTTTTTTGTCGAAAAAACTTCTCCTTAATCTGAGCAGAAAGAATTGAGAGCTTTTCAGATTTTAATTTCGATGATTTAAGGAGAGTCTCACAAGCCTTAGAAAACCTCAAAATTATTCAGCTCAAAGAGAAGAAAATAAAATCGGCATGTAAAATTTTTATCTAAACAGAAAAACTTAAGAAAATAATTTTAATTGTTTATTTAAGCTAAAAATGATAGGATAAATAAGGTTTAAATAAGTTTAAAGATGTGATAGAGTTTTAAACCTGAGGGAAAAAATTATATCCCAGAAAGATAAATAGAGGAAAAAACCATTGCTTATCATCAATATCTTTCAATTTTAAACATGATGGGATAAATTAAAAGAAAACTATCTTTTCCTTTATTAGAAAAAAGCGGGGCTTCTCATAAGAGAAAGGAGATGATAATAGATCTCAAGGAGAATAAATTTGGATGATATTTTTCTAGATTTTGCTGAAGAAACAAGGGAGCACTATCTCATCTTAACCGAAGCAAGCGGAGATTTACTTTTCATCCTGGATAAGGAAGGCAATATCCTTTCTTTAAATAGAGCTGCCCTCAAATTCACAGGTTACTCTAAGGATGAAATAGAAAGAAAGAATATTCTAGAAATAATCCCTGAAGAATACCATCAAATTATGAAGAGAAATTCTCAAAAGAGAGAAAGGGGAAACTTCTCTCCTTTAAGCTACGAGCTGGAATTCATCAAAAAGTCTGGAAAGAAAGGGGCGGTAGAGATCCGTGAATTTCCAGCCCAAAGAAAAAGAGAGCTTCTGGGTATCTTCCTCTTCGGAAGGGAGTTAAGCGAGATAAAAAAAACAGAAAAAAAGCTTCAAAGACTCAACCTCGTCCTTCAAGCCATAAGGAAAGTTAACCAGCTTATCACCAGAGAAAAGGAAAGACAAAGATTAATCCAGAAAGCGTGTGAAATACTCACCGCAAAGAGAGGCTACAGGATTGTGTGGATAATCCTAGTCGATGAAAATAGATTGCCTCTCTATTTTGCGGAAGCAGGGGTGGGGAAAGAATTCAAAACTCTTTTGGAAGAAATAGCAGAAGGAAGATGGAACTTCTGTTCCAAACTCGCTCTTTCTTCTTCGCAAGTGGTGGTAGTTGAAGAAACTGAGGCATCATGCAGGGAATGCCCGCTCAGGGAAAAAATAGATTGTAGAAAAAATATGACGATTTGCCTCCGTCAGGGAAAAAAAATATATGGAATCTTAAGCGCCCTGCCTCCACTCGAATTTCCTCTAAACAAAGAAGAGCAACTCCTCTTCAAAGAGATCGCAGGTGATCTTTCCTTTGCCCTGCATGCAATCGAGCTTGATGAAAAACGAAGAAGCATAGAAAGAGCGGTTAAAGAGGAACGTGACTATGCGCAAAACATAATCAACACGGTAAGAGAGCCCCTTCTTGTGCTCGACGGAGAGCTGAATGTCATTTCCGCCAGTCGTTCCTTTTACAGGGTGTTTAAAGTTAAACGCATGGAGACCGAAGGGAGGAAGATCTTCGAGCTAGGAAAAAGGCAGTGGGATATCCCTCTGCTCAGGACTCTTTTAAGCGAGATCTTGCCCAAGAACACCTCTTTCGAGAACTTTGAGGTCACTCATGAGTTCCCCCACATCGGGAAAAGGGTCATGCTCCTCAATGCACGAAGGATAAGACAGAGGACGCCCAAAAAAGAATTGATCCTCCTTGCCATAGAAGACATCACAGAGAGGAAAAAAACAGAGGAAGTAATTAAAGACTACCAGAGCAAGCTTCGCTCTCTCACCCTTGAGCTTACTCTGAGTGAAGAAGCGGTGAGGAAAAATGTCTCCTCATTCCTCCATGATAATGTGGCCCAAAAACTGGCGCTGATGAAGCTGAAGCTGGATGAGTTTAATGATGCCATAAAGAGAGGATTGCCACTTGTCGACCAGAGTCAACACTTCATTGAAGAAGGAATAAAAGAGACACGCTCTCTGATGCTTGAGCTCAGTCCGCCCATCCTCCATGAGCTCGGGCTGGTTAAGGCAATGGAATGGCTCACAGAACAATTTAACCTAAACCATCCTCTAAGGTTTGAGTTCAAGGATGACGGCAAAGAAAAGACAATCAACGAAAGCCTCAGGCTAATCCTCTTCCGTTCGGCTACGGAGCTACTGATGAACGCAGTAAAACACTCTGAAGCCAAAAAGGTGAGGATGAAGCTTAGAAAAACAAGAAAAAGAGTGGAGCTCAGTGTCAGGGACGACGGAAAAGGGTTTAATCCTTCAAAGATTCTTCCTTTCAGCATAAAATCAGGAGGTTTCGGGCTCTTCAGCATCAGAGAAAGGTTAAGAGAGCTCGGCGGGGAGATGATTATCAATTCAAAAGAAGGAGAAGGAACCGAAGTGAGGCTCCTCGTCCCGGAAGATTAAAAACCAAAAAATAACCATGAGCATAAAAATATTCATCGCCGATGACCATAGAATCATAAGAGAAGGGCTGAGAAGCCTGCTGGAGAGAAGGTCAGACTTTCAGGTGGTGGGTGAGGCTGAAGACGGCGTAGAAGCCATCAAAAAAGTGAAAAAAATTTGTCCCCATATAATCATCATGGACATCGGGATGCCCGGCCTAAACGGAATTGAGGCAACTCGCGAGATTCTGGAGTTTCTGCCTGGGGCAAAAATAATAGCCCTCTCGATGCATGAAGAAAGGAAGCTTGTGGTCGAGATGCTCAAGGCGGGAGCAAGCGCCTATCTCTTGAAAGATTCGGCTTACGATGAACTCATCCAGGCTATAGAAGCTAGCCTTTTGAATAAAGTCTTCCTTACCCCTCGCCTTTCGGAAAAATTAATTCCTGACCTCATCAAAAACATCCCCAGAGAAACTCTCTCTGCCTTCTCCATCTTGAGCCGGAGAGAAAGAGAAGTGCTCCAGCTCATAGCCGAGGGGAAAGGGACAAAGGAAATCGCCCGGCGCCTCTTCTTAAGCGTCAAGACAGTCGAGACTCATCGCAAGAAAATCATGGAAAAATTAAATCTCTACAGCGTGGCAGAGCTGACAAAATATGCCATCAGGGAAGGGCTCACTTCCCTCGAAAAGTAACAAAAAGTTTCTTCCCTCAAGACTAAGATTTCGGGTTTTTCTACCTAAAAAATAAGGTTTCTCCCGATTGATTTTGCCCCCTAATTAATTTATTTAAGATAAGCAAAAATTTGGGAGGAGATAATCCTCATGCCTGAAGTTTTCTCTCTCTCTCTCTTCTTTTAAAAAAGATAAGGAGGAAGAGATGGGCATCAGGATTCTTCTTGTCGAAGATAGGAAAGAATTTCGAGAAAGCCTGCGAAGCTTTCTAGAAAAAGAAAGAGATTTTGAAATCGTTGGCGAAGCAGAGGACGGACGAAGAGCCGTTGAAAAAACAGAAGAATTGAGGCCTGAGGTGGTAATCATGGATGTCGTGCTTCCTGAACTGGGAGGAATAGAAGCAACTCGACTGATTAAAAAGAAATTCCCTGAAACAAAGGTTCTTGCTCTCTCCATCTACTCTGATAAAGAACTCGTTGCGGAAATGTTCAAGGCCGGTGCCTCTGCCTATGTGAGCAAGGAGAATGTGTTTGAAGAATTGACTAAAGCCATTCGTCTTGTATCTTCAGGGAGGTTCTATCTCAGCCCTTCTTTAAGAAAGAGGGATGTTTTAGACCTCCTTCAGAAACTTGAAAGAAAAGCTTGATGTTTTTAAAGAAATTAAAGATGAAAGTTAGAGAGAAGAAAAGCATCCTTGAAACAAGCATACTTCAAGAGGAGAAGAACATAGAGAAAAGCCTCCCTTCTCCTCTTCCCTTAAGGAAAAAATGGGGTGAAATTTTTGAAAGCTTAAAAGAAGGAATAGTCTGCCTCGATGCCAAAGGTTTCATTCTCGACTTAAATAGGATAGCGGCTGAATACTTCCGAGGGAGGAGAGGAGACTTCAGAGGCAGGAATCTTCAAGAAATCTTTTCTCCTCAAGGAGGAGAGAAAAAAGATTTTCACCATAACCTGAGCCTTGCCCTTCAGGGCAAGATTAAATCCTTCGAGGCAAAGGTCCAAAGGAAGAAGGGCAATGTTTTTTATTTAGAACTGAGCTTTGGAGAGATTAAGGAAGAAAATGGAGAAAAAGAGTTCATCGTTTTCCTTCGTGATTTAACCGAGGTTCGGAAGAAAGAAGAGGAGCTCAAAAATTCAGAAGAGAGGCTCAACATTCTTTTCGAATATGCACCCGATGCTTATTTCCTTACTGACCTCAAGGGAAATTTCATCGCAGTAAACAGGAGGGTAGAAGAGCTGAGCGGCTATAAGAAAGAAGAGCTTATCGGTAAAAACTTCTTGAAATTGGGCTTATTAACCAGAAATCAAATCCCTAAGGCGCTTAAATGCATGAGGGCGAATGCCCGTGGAATGCCTTGCGTACCGAATGAATACCTTTTTAGGAGAAAGGATGGTTCCCAGTTAATCGTGGAAATAAGCTCCTATCCTGTGAAAATTTCAGGGAAGAAAGTAGTGCTCGGGATTGCCAGGGACATCACAGAAAGGAAAAAAAGAGAGAAAGCCTTAGAGGAGAGTGAACAAAAATACCGCACCATAATCGAGAACACCAAGGAAGGAATATTCATTTTTAGAGGAAATCGTCTCTTATATGTGAATGATGTAATCTGCCGAAAATCCGGTTACTCGCGAGATGAGCTCCTCGAGATTAACCTTTGGAAACTCGTTCATCCTGAAGAAAGAACAAGGTTGATGAAGATGGCGGAAAAAATTTCAAGGGAGAGGAAATTTACTCTGGCGATTGAAGGCCCTTTTCTCAGAAAAGATGGAGAAATCATCCACTGCGCACTCACCCTCTCCCCCATCGTCTACCAGAATAGATTTGCCCTCCTGGGGATAATAAGGGATGTTTCTCTACATGTCAGAGCCCAGAAAAAGATAGAAGAAGCAAGGGATTATGCAGAAAAAATCCTCGACAGCATCCCACTTCCGCTTGCGGTCATTGATGAGAAATTGAGGCTTGTCTCGGCAAACTACTCATTCTCTCAAACCTTTGCCTTGATACCTGAAAAAATGGTAGGGAATGAGTTCTTAGAGCAAAGTAAAGTAAGGTTTATGAATGAGCATTCAAAGAAACTCCTGGAAAGGCTAATCAAGGAAGAGAAGTCTTTTAAAGACCTTGAAATAAGCTTCGATTTTCCGGAAAAAGAGAGGAGAGTTTTTCTTGTTGGAGGAAGAGAATTTCATCAAGAGAAGGAAAGCAGGAGATTTTTCATCCTCATTTTTGAAGACATTACAGAGAAGAAAAAGGACATGGAAGAGAGGCTCCTCCTTGAAGAGACGATCCGTCAAGCTGAGGAGATGATTGTGGTCACAGGGACTGACTCAAGCATTAAATATGTGAATCCGAGTATAGCCAAAATAACGGGGTTCTCTGCGGAAGAAGTCAAGGGGAAGAAGCTTAACTTTATATTTAGAGACGAGAGACAGTTTCCTCTAAATGATGTCCAAAAACTACTGAATCAAGGGAAGATGTGGTCAGGTTCAATCGATGCCGAGAAAAAGGGAGGAGGAGACTACTTCGTGGATATGGTGGCTTCCCCTGTTAAAGACCAAGAAGGCAATATTCTGAATCATATCTATGTGATTAGGGATGTCACGCGGGAAAAAGAGATAGAAAACAAACTCCATCAAGCACAGAAGATGGAAGCCCTGGGTGTCCTGGCAGGCGGAGTGGCCCACGACTTCAATAACATTCTCACCTCAATCGTTGGATATGCAGAGCTTGCCCTGGATGATGCCCCGAGGGGTTCTTTACAGGAGAGCAACTTGAAAGAGGTGCTCAGGGCGAGCCAGCGGGGGAAAGAGCTTGTCAACCAAATTCTTCTTTTTAGCCGCAGAAGAAAACCAGAGAAAAAAGTCATCCAGATTAGCTCTCTGCTAAAAGAAGCCTTAAAATTTCTCAGGGCAACCATTCCTTCCAATATTGAGATGCGTCAGAGCATAAAGACCGAGGCTTCGGTAGAAGCCGACCCGATTCAGGTTTATCAAGTCCTGATGAATCTCTGTGCCAATGCAGCAGAAGCGATGAACCAAAAAGGAGGCATCCTTGAAGTCAGCCTGGAAGAGGTTAAGCTCGAAAAGGAGGCACTCGAGGGAAGGGAAGAGGCAAATCCGGGTACATATCTCAAGCTTTCGGTGAGGGACACTGGCACGGGAATCCCTGATTCTATTCTTCCCCGTATCTTCGACCCTTTCTTCACTACCAAGGATACAGGTCGGGGAACTGGGATGGGACTTTCTATGGTTGATGGAATAGTTAAAAACCATGGAGGAATAATCAAGGTCGAGACAGAAGTAGGAAAGGGCTCCACATTTCATGTTTTTTTCCCAAAAACCTCTGAGGTAGCACGAATAGATGAGGAAGAAGTAGAGCTTAATAAAGGAGATGGACGTATTCTCTTCATCGAAGATGAAAGACAGGTTCTTGACTCTGGCATAAAAACCCTTGAACATCTCGGCTATCAAGTTGAGGGATTTTCGGACCCTGTTGAGGCTCTTGAAGCCTTCAAAAAGAGCCCCGAAAGGTTTAACGCCGTGATTACAGACATGACTATGCCCCGGATGATGGGAGATAAACTGGCGAAAAAAATACTCCAAATCCGACCCGAAGTGCCTGTAATCATCACCACGGGTTACAATGAAAATATCGACGAGGAAAAGGCAGGGGAAATTGGGGTCTTTGCTCTCATCATGAAGCCTTTCTTGAGGAAGGAGATAGCCTCGGTGCTGGAGAGGGCACTAAACTCAAGAAAAAATTTAGGAGAGAAAAATTGAAAAAAATCCTCATCATCGATGACGACGAACAGATTAGAACCTTGTTAACCCAAATGCTCGTGAAAGAAGGTTTTGAAACAAGAGATGCCCCTGATGGAAGGAAAGGTCTCGAACTCTATCGAGAGAGCCGTGCCGACATTGTAATCACTGATATCCTCATGCCCGAAAGAGAAGGCCTGGAGACAATCATGGAGCTCAAAAAAATGGACCCAGAAGTGAAAATAATCGCCATTTCTGGGGGAGGAATGATAAATGCTGAATTTTATCTCCAATTTGCCAAAGAATTTGGAGCACTGCGGACGATTCAAAAACCATTTGGGAGGAAAGAGATTCTGGAAACTATAAGAAAGCTAATTCCTAACGAGGAAATTTAAGATGCATAAAATCCTCATTGTGGATGATGAATTGTCCATAAGACAGCTTCTTAAACAGATGATCGAAAGAAATGGATTCACCTGCAGTCTCGCCTCAAGTGCCGAAGAAGCTCGCTTCTTATTGAAGAGAGAAAAGTTCGAGCTCATGCTCTGTGACATAAACATGCCCGCAGAATCAGGCATCGAGCTTATAAGGGAGACTCTTTCCTCAAATTCTAACTTAGCCGTGATAATGGTTACCGCAGTCAATGACCCAGAGACGGCAAGGCTTGCTCTTGAGCTCGGCGCTTACGATTACATCACCAAACCCTTCGACAGAAACCGCATACTGATCTCCATCTACAATGCCCTCCGCAGGTTAAAACTTGAAATCGAAAACAAGCAATATACACAGAGTCTGAAGAAGCTCGTTGAGGAGCGTACCTTGCATCTAAACCACACCCTTGAGAGGCTGCAGAAGACTTTGCAGGGGACGATCCAGGCCATCGCTCTCACTGTTGAAGCAAGAGACCCTTACACCTCAGGCCACCAGAAAAGGGTTTCTGAACTCGCTGCTGCGATAGCCAAGGTTATGAAACTCAAAGAAAGCCAGATTGAGGCTGTTCAGATGAGCGGAAGCATCCATGACCTTGGGAAAATATCCATCCCTGCGGAAATTCTCTCCAAACCAGGTAAGCTAACTCAAGATGAGTTTCAGCTCGTTAAGAAACATCCCCAGACAGGCTTCGAGATCTTGAATTCAATTGAATTCCCCTGGCCAATTGCTCGGATTGTACTCGAACACCATGAGCGAATGGATGGCTCGGGTTATCCTCAGGGACTCTCGGGGGAAAAAATAATTCTTGAGGCAAGGATTCTGGCGGTGGCAGATGTGGTCGAAGCCATGTTTTCCCATCGTCCCTACCGTCCAGCTTTTTCTCTAGAAAAAGCATTGCAAGAAATAGAAGAAAACAAAGGAAGGCTCTATGACGAAGAGGTAAGCAGGGCTTGCTTAGAAATATTTAAAAAAAGGGGACTCAACTTAAAACTGTTCAATGAAATTGGCTTAAAAAATAAGGAAAAATTTACTTGCTCGCTCGAAGTTTAAGATTGGAATAATTAAGACATGTCTTGGGAGAAGGGGCAAAGGATTTTTATTACCATAAGGGGCAATTTAGGTATTAACCAAGCTGATTATCTCTCCTTCAAGCTTCTCTCTTTCTCTACTCAGAAATCAGCGCTTCTTTCCCAAAGAGTTCTCCATTTTCCCTCGTTTAGGGATTAACAACTTCCTTTAAACCTAGAAAAATTAAACGCCCTTCTTTTCTAATTTCAAATAATCATCAAGAGCAGATTACCGATTAGAATTCCAAGATAAGTCCCAATCACATAACCCCAGATCCCGACGAGGAGTGCAGGAAGCACGAGCTCCTTCCATCCTTTGGCAATGGCCATGGCTGCGGCTGACACAGGTCCTCCAAGAGCGGCGTTTACAGAAAGAGCCAGCTCTTCGAGGTTGAGACGGAAGATTTTACCAAGAGAGAAGGTGATGAAGAAACAGGTTAGAGCAATTAACAGGCAGAAGAAAAACAGGATTGGCGCGGTTAAGACCAAGCGAATTAGGTTAGCGGGAACCCCGATGAGGAAGAAGAAAAAGTAGATTAAATAGGTCCCTAGCTCCTCGACTCCATGGATCGAATCCAATGCTTTAGAGAAAAAGGTTGCAGCAAGGACACAGAAGGTTGTGATCAAAAGAAATGGGTTCCCGATGATGCCCTTTATTGTTTCAGGCATACCCAAGCTTTTGATTAAGCCTGAGAGCTTGCTGGAGAGAAAGGCAATGATGATGGCAACTGCAAGCCCTTTGGCGATATCGAGAAGAGAGACTTCTTTCCTCTTCCAGAAACTCGCTGCAAGAAGCCCTTCGCCCCCTCCTTCTTCAACTTTCTTCTGGTGAGGCATGGTGAAATTCTTCCTGAAGAGACCTATCCCGGTAAGCGACATCAACACGAAAAACATGAGAGCCATGATGAAATTGTCCGCTACAAGAAGGGCATTCGCTTCCTCAGAAAAGCGCGCCACGCCTTCGCTTCCAGAGGGCATAAAGGTTGCAGTAAGCGCCACAAAATTGACTGCTCCTCCTGTGTAGCTTCCTGCCATCACTCCTGAAAGCTGGGCAGCAAAAGGAATCAGCCCGGAAAAAATCATTCCTGCAAAGAAAGCCCCTGCCGAAGTCCCCAAGACTGAAAGATGAAAGGCTCCGAACATAGAACCACTGGTCTTGATAATCCTCAGGATATTCGCCCTGAAGAGAAGGAGGGGAATGGCAACAGGCACGAAGAAGCTCTCGATAATGGTGTAGCTTGGTGAGTGGAGGGGAAGGACCTTGGTATTGGAGAGGACGATGGCAATGATGAGGGCAAGCACAGGTCCTGTAATCTTGGAAGCCCACCTGAAATGCTGCTCAAGGTAAATGCTCAAGGCAACAGAACAGAGGATTATGGTCCAGATACTCCAGAAATCATCAGGACAAATGAGGGATTCCATCTTCCTTGCCTTCCTGAGTTGAGCTAAATCCTGTGCGTTTTTTCACCCTCTCAAGCAAAATTTGCTTCGTCTCTCTTTCGTCTCTTTGGGTATTTCGAGCCTTTTCTTAAACTTTTCTGAAAAAATCCTCTTCTAAATTTTTTTTCCTATAAGTCATAATAAAGGTCGTATTCATAAGGATGAGGCCTCTTTTTGAGAGGCTCAATTTCCAGGCTCTCTTTTACTTTTATCCAGGAATTTATCAATTTCTCTGGGCAGACATTTTCCTTTGTTAAAAAATCATGGTCTTTTTCAAGCGAAATGAGCGCCTCCTCGAAGGAGTTTGGCGCACGGGGAAGGTTATATTTTTCTCTTACTTCCTGGAGATTAAAATTCTCTTCAAAAGGTCCAAACCCTTTCTCAACGGGGTCAATTTTCTTCTCAATCCCATCTAGACCTGCCATGAGCATGGCTACAAGGGAAAGATAGGGATTGCCGGTTGCATCAGGAATTCTAAATTCAATCCTTGCTTCCCTTTCATTTATGGCATAGGCAGGAATTCTGATGGCAGCGGTTCGATTGGCAACCGAAAAGAAGATGTAATTAGGAGCAGCACGATAACCCCCAAGTCGACGATAGGAATTTGTACTGCCGTTGGTAAGGGCAATCACAGCCCTGACATGAGAAAGAATTCCTCCTAGGTAGGAAAGGCCAATCTTATTCAAGCCTCCATACCCCTCAGGGTCATAAAAAAGAGACCTTTTCCCATCTGTTAGGTACTGGTGATAATGCATCCCATTTGTTGACTCAGAAAAAAGAGGCATGGGCATGAAGGTAGCCGTCTTTCCATATCTTACGGCAGTATTCTTGATTACGTATTTGAGTTTAAAAATATTATCAGCGGTTTGGACTAAAGGAGTAAAATAGGTTTCTATCTCCATCTGGCCTGGTGAACCTGATTCATGATGATGATATTTCACCGCTACCCCAACTTCCTCCAGGTGCTCGACAATCCTTGTTCGCAGATTGGAGAAGGTATCGCGGGGCAAATCAGCCTGAGAGCCCTTGGTGTAAGGAAGATTATAGCCCTTACCACCTTCTTTACTCGCATTCCAGTAAGACTCCGAGGAATTAACCCAGTAGCTTGCTCCTTGAATATCCGTCCCATAACGAACCTCATCAAACAAATAAAACTCCACTTCAGGTCCCCAGAGGCTGTATCCTCCAAGATTGCTCTTTTCGAGGTATTTTTCCGCTTTCTTCGCCACATAGCGGGGGTCGAGTTCAAAGGGACTTCCATCCGGGTTAAGGATATCGCAGATGAAACAAAGGGTTGGCACTTCTGCAAAAGGGTCGAGGAAACCTGTTGTTGGGTCGGGCTTAATCAGCATATCTCCGCACTCCATGGTCTTGAAGCCTGGGAAGGAGGTCAGGCTGGTTCCTGTGCCTTCTTCAAAAATTCTCTCCTCGTTATGACCACAGCGGTAAACCATGTGGCGCCAGCGCCCGACCAAATCTGCTGTCTTGAGGTCCATCATGGGGATTTTCCTATCTTTTATAAACCTCAGCGCTTCTTCTATATCTTTAAACATTTCACCCTCCCTGACTGAGGTAAGAAAAGACTATGTTTTTAACCAGTTCAGAACAGATTATAAAATCCTCCACGGTTATAAACTCATCGACTAAATGCATCTGGTCGCGGTTTCCGGCACCCATACAAAAAGAAGGAATCCCACCCACATTCTTAAAAATGGAGGCATCGATTCGCCCCCCAGCAAATCTATTTTTGCTCTGATAGCCAAGTTTCTGTGACTCTTTATGAATAATTTTTGCCAGAATATCATCCGGGTTTTCTATATAGCCAGGTGCACTGTATGTCTTCTTCAGGGAGAAATCTTGTCCACAAACTTCTCTGCAAGTCTCGGCTACTTGTTCATGGATTTTTTTGTCTCCAGGAGCAGTCCGACAATGAATCATCACTTCACACCTGTCAGGGACGAGGAAACGGTCTGCTCCACCCTGAATCCTGAGTGGCATACAAATTGTTTTAATTTCCTCTTCCGCTGTTAAAACCTTATGATAATCGAGGCTTTCGAGCCTTGAGATTATCTCCGCTGCCCTTAAAATGGCGTTTATCCCTCGCTCGGGATAGCCTGTATGGGAAGCCTTTCCTCGAATCTCAAGGAGCATGTTTTCTATTCCCCGGCAACCATAGATTACATTTATCCTTTTCTCCACTACATCAGTCTGAGGTTCAAGCACAAGAGCCCTTTCTGCTTTCAAAAACTTGCAAAGAAGGAAACTTCCTTTTGACTCAAGTTCCACCCCGTATTCTTCGCCAGTGGTGAAAGTAAAAATAAGCCTTCCTTTGATTTCTTTTTCCTGGAGAAGATGAGCAATTTCAAGCATCAAAGCGATGTTTCCCTTGTCATCGCTCGCTCCTCTCCCATAAATCCTCCCTCCCTCCATCTCTGCCGCGAAAGGATTGTGTTTCCATTCTCCTTCCACGTCCACTGTATCAAGATGGGAGTTAAGAAGAAGAGATTTTTCTCCTTCCCCTACTTCCAGATACACATTGTTCTCCACTCGCAAGGGACAATAGCCCATCTCCTTCAACTCTTTCCAGATGTAGTTTGAAATTTTCTCTTCTTTTCCGGTTACGCTCGGGATTCGAATGAGCTCTTTGAGCCAGTTTATTAGTCTCTCTCTGTTTACTTCCATATTCATTATTCATTAACTGGAGATGAAATTCTTGATGTGCTCAATGGCAAGCTCAATCCGCTCTGGGGGAGTAAAACCATAACAAAAACGAATATAGGCGACATCAGGATGAGTGGGTTCCGGGTTATAAACCTCGATGCCTGAGTTCTTCTTTCTGACCCTGAATTCAAAAACAGTCCCGGAAATTGTGCTCACCCTACCTTTCTCCACAAGCTGGAGGGCGAACTGGTCTATATCCCCAAATCTCTTTATTAATTCCTGAGGCACATGAATGACGGCATAGATTGCTCCTCCCGGAGGCTTTATCTCCCAACCCAGCTCCTTTCTCACCTTCTCCACAAGAAGGTCTCTCCTTTTCTTTATTTCTATCATCAGCTTCTGATGATAACTGCTTATTTTGTGAGGCTCTTTCTCATAGAGCGCGAAATGAGAAATTAGCGCTCTCTGGGGGCTTACAGAGGGACAACCGCTATGAGAGCGATTATAAAAATAGACAAAACGCGCAGCTCTCGGGTCAAAGCTTGAAATGTATCCTAGACGCTCACCGGGAATCTGGAGAGTCTTGGAAAATGTGCCACAGACAACGGTTTTCCGCATCACTTCGGGAGAAAATGACTGAGCATCTCTCCCTTCAAAGACCATCCTGTGATAGGCAACATCGAGGATGAGAGGGACACCAAGCTCATTGATGATGGTTTCGAGTTTATATTGTTCGGCAGGATTGGTAATCACTGCTCCATCGGGATTGTTGATCAGGGTATAAAGGAAAGCGGCTATTTTCCCCTTCACAGGCTGGCAGAGTTTGAGAATTTGCTCCGGCTCAGCCACCTTCCCTTCCTCATCGATGAGCGGCACAGGCCAGATCATTCCTCCATGCATATCGACGATTAAATTATGATTCTGCCAGGTCCTCTGATTAGTGACGATTATTTTTTTGTCCTCTGTCAAAAACATCGATACCGCTGCACCCAGGGCTCCTGTACCACCATGCGTAACTGCAACATATTTGTGGATACTCTCCTCTCTGTATTTTTCGAAATCTACATTCTGAGCTATTGCTTCATCCCGCAATTGCTCGAGGACCATACCTTGCAGCAAATCCGGAAGCTCATGCTTGAAAATGAGCTTTTTGAGCCTGTTATCTCCATCGGGAACTGTATAGCCTATTCTCCCTTCGTTAAGAGCCGTGGATGCGGTCTTCTCCAGCCCTTCCTTATATCCTGGAGGGAAAAGTCCCGGAATACAGAGTTCTCCTATGTCGGCGCGCACAAAATCAGGGTCCTCGGCTGATAGGAGGCGTGCTTTCCCGGCTATAAGAGTTATAGTTGACTTCTTGGAAAGAGTTTTAATGGCTGACTCAGAAAGCCTAAGCTCCTCGCTCATCTTTTATCTCCTCTTTAAAAATCAAGTTTATCTCTTCCCTAATCCCTAAACTTTTACCAGAGTATTTATCTCCAGTCAAACAAAAAATAAGATTTATCTCCAGATTTGTTGATAAATCTTTTAATCTTTGAAGGAGTAATTGAATGAAATCATGAAGGAAACCGCGGGAATAAGTGCCGCAACATTAAGAGGAGAATGTATGATAGATTCTTTTGTGCTCCTCTTAATCTTAACCCTCAAAATTAAGAGAATATACGTATTTCTTTTCCTTTTTCCTTTGAGTTTTTACCAACTAATCAGGAGAAGAGCCAAAACTAAAAATCTCTTTTCCAAGGCGAAGATAATTTCTCTTTTAGCCATCCTTTATTTTCTGGAGAATCATCTTGAACTCAGGCTCCTCCCTGAAAGAAGTGAAAGCTTCTTCATTCTCGATTATTTCTGCATCCTGAAAACCTTTTTCTACGGCCCGCCTCAAAGTCCGGAGAAAGCCTTTTTTATCTCCCGTAAGAGCAGAAGCGCAGGCGAGCTTATAGAGCACCAAAGGTTCCTCAAGCGAAGCTGCAGCAGCTATCCTCAAGAAAACTAAAGCCCTCTGGGGTTCATTCCTTTGAAGAGCACCACTTGCCTCTCGAAAGGAATCCTTGAATATTCTTCCTAATTTCCTGGAGGCAAATGAAACCTCAAGAAAATCCTTTTTCGTTTTAGTTTCTCTGAGAAGCCCATCAACACCAAGCGCCATAACCGCCTTCCTTCTCTCTAGAGGATTTTCAAAGACTTCAATGAGTCTTTTCCATTTCCCCTCCCATCCAACAAGAAAACCCTTCTCATTTTTCTTTAGAATTTTTTCTTTCCCGAGATACGATTGATAGAGAGGGGACTTTTTAAGACCCTCAAGCTCCTCTTTGAGATAAGAGACATCAATCAATCCTTCAAAATCAGAAATCATTGCCTCCACCATCTTAACTGCGCTAGGAACATCTTTTGAATCTTCTTTGAGCCTAGCTTTTTCCCTAAGCTTCTGAATTTGAGAGTTGAGAAAGTCTTCGTCAACCTTGATTTTCCCTCTCTTCATGGCCTGAATCTCAAGCCATTCAACAGCTTCGGTGAGGACTTGGGGAGGAGGCCAGCGAGGTTCTCCTTCAATCATTTTCAAGCGATGGGAGACTCCCAATGAGCCTAATTGCTCATCCAGCTCGCTTAATTCTGCAGAGCTTATATCTTTAGGGGCTATTATTCCATAGAAAGCCTCTGACCCTAAATTCTTGATTTCTAACCACTCTGGAAGCCCCCCGCTACAGGCAATGATTCCGGCCACAGGTCTTCTCAGCATATATGAAAATCCAGTGGAGACACCTACCCCCCAGGAAAAGCCGGCTGTATAAATTCTCCTCGCATCGATTCTGAAACGAAGGTTAGTGTCAATCCAGATAGACTTGAGCGACTGAAAATTAAGCTTCCATGAATCTGCCCTTGAATCATTCGACCCGATGACGATGTACCCATATTTCTCCGCTGCTTCACGGAAGAGCTCGACAGGCACAACTCCCCTTCCCCACGGATCAAAAGCATAAATAACTGGCCATTCCCTCTCAAATGAATATGGGGAGGGAAGATAGAGAGAATAGCTCTTCCCTTTTTCTCTGAGGCACTCAAGATGAGGGATAACTTTCCCTCTCTCTAATTCCTCCTCTTTTTTAGGTGTTTCAGCCTGAAGAGCGAAAAATTTAAGAATTAACAGGAAAAAACAAAGAGAAAAAAGAAATGAAGCCTTCCTCTCTTTCATCTTTTCATCTTCCAGAAAATCAAGGGCTGTGGCTTATTAGACAAACTCACCTCTAGCGACGAGAATCACCCTCCCTCCTACAGAAACATCTATCCCTTCATCCTTCTCCTCTGCCTTGAGAAAAAGAAGAGAGGGTCTTCCTATCTCATAGCCTTGTTCCACCCTCACCTCCACCTTGGGCTTTCGAAAATACCTGTATCTCACAAGATAAGCAGCCAGACACCCATTGGCACTTCCAGTGGCAGGGTCTTCTGGCACGCCCTCATATTCCACAAAAACCCTTACATTGAGGTCGTTTTCCTTGTGGTATGTCTCTGGAGAAAAGACTAACATGTCCTTTGCCTCTGTATTCTTAATCAACTCCATAAATTCTTTCCTCAAAATTTTCACCCTTTTTACACTCCTCAGGCTTCTCAGGGGTACGATGATGAAGGGAAGACCGGTGGAGACTTCCTGGATGGGGAATCTATCATCTATATCTTCGAGCTCGAGGCTCAGGATATGCGCTATTTTCCCTGGTTCAAAACAGCGTCCAAAAACAGGCTGTTTCTGTTTCATCCACAGAAACTCTACTTCCTCTTTTCTATAACTCAAGGTTACCGGAATTTTCCCCACTCTGAGATTAAGATAGATGGTTTCGTTCTTTTTTTTCTTTATTTCTTGCTGAATGATGAACGCAGTACCCAGGGTTGGATGTCCGGCAAAAGGGATTTCGGTCTCTGGAGTGAAAATACGCACATCATACCCGCCATCTCTTTCCTCTTCGCAGAGGATGAAGCTTGACTCTGAAAAGTTCATTTCTCTGGCAAACTTCTGCATTTCTCTCTCTGAGAGATCTTCTGAATCTCTGAAAACGGCAAGTTGGTTTCCCGCATATTTCTCCTCTGCAAAGACATCAACTATGTAGAATCTTCTTCTTTTCTTCAATTCCCTCCTCCCTATCTTATTAAGCTAATTCAAATTACTTCCTTCTTTTTAAAAGAGTAAGGCAGATAATCACCATAAACTAAAGAAATCAACGGCAAGACATTTTAACACCCCTCTAAGAAAAGGATAAATGATTTTTTTTCTCCATCCCTACTGGAAAATATGGCAGAAATCTTATACCATACCTAAGAACCAACAATCAATTTAAAAGAGAAAGAGTGGAGTCCCAATCCTCAGATTAGGAAAGGAAGAGAAAGCGAGTTAGCTTAGGAGATAAAAAGAAATTAATCATAGATTTCTAAAAAAGAGTACTTCAGGAAGAGGAAATAAGACATCTTTTTAAGGGAAAAATAATCTTTTGCTTTCAAATTTATGAAAATAATAAATTTTATCCACCATCTTAAGAAAGACTTGGAAGGTGAAAAGCCGGGGGTAAAGGCACAGTTGAAGATGATCACACGGCCTCGTCCGGGACATCGACCCTTCGAGGAAGCGGAAGGCAAGTCACTGAAAGCGGGGGTCCTGGTCCTCATTTATCCCTGGAAAAATAGACTTCATCTGGTGCTCACCAGACGCACAGAAAGGATGAGTTTCCATCAGGCTCAAATCTCGTTTCCCGGAGGTCGAAAGGAAAAAGCAGAGAGCATCGAGCAAGCTGCTCTCAGAGAGGCAAATGAAGAACTCAACATCTCTCCTGAATCATTGACAATACTCGGAAAATTAACCCCACTCTACATCCCTGCAAGTAACCACTGTATCTATCCCATCGTGGCTTTTACAAAAAAAAGGCCAAAATTCAGACCATCCCCGCAAGAAGTCGCTGAAGTCATAGAGATTCCTCTTGATCACCTCCTCGATTCTAAAAACAGAAAAGAAGAAATCTGGAAGATTAAGGATATGGAGGTAGTAGTTCCCTTTTATTCTTTTGAGGAGCATAAAATTTGGGGAGCCACGGCCATGGTAATTTCGGAGTTGATTGAACTTTTGGAAAAGAATAAGATTTTTTTAGTTTCCAAATGAAAAAAATCGATAGATGTAGATTAAACCCAAATTAAATCTAATCAATATGGAAAGGGAAAAATATAAAGATAGAGGATTCAATTCCCTAGAAAACTTGGAAAATTGCTTTTGGGCAAAAATATAAAAAAAGATTTCAGAAAAACTCTCGCTCCATAAATAATTTATTAGGTATTTTTGTTAGTGTAACATTTTTTGTGTGAAATTGGAGATAGCCAAAGAAAGAAAGTATTTCAACCCGAACTGGGTACTTTTGTAAATTTTTAATGTCCGGTTTTGCGTTCCCAAATGTTCGGTCTCATGTTACGCATCACGCGGCCTTGACGACTATCTTGAATTTCGCACATTTTTCCGGCTGACTTATGACCTTTTCGGTTCCGCATTCCAGGCGACGCTCATCCTCTTTTTTTTCGATTGATCATTCTCCCTTCCCCTATTATTCATTCACGTTATTTCCGGGTTGAGCAGCCGCATTCTTTTTTTTCTGGGTTTGAATTGCATCCTTTTCCCATTCCATGTACAAAAAATAAACGATAGTTTGATCGTTCTCGGGATAGCATTCCTGCCCTGACTGCATCAGAGGCTTATTCCCCTTTAGAGAGTGCTCTTTCTGGCCTTTCTCATAAACAAGGAGGGATGTAGATCTTCTCGGAAATGATGGGTCGTTTGGCCAAAGATAGGTGTCGGTGATGGCAATTGGCCTAACTTGACCCTCATCACCGAACCGAACTAAAACCAGCCGAGAAAGGTTATGGCTTGGATCAAGCACAGTTCTTCAGGCATCTTCCTTTTCCCTACTCAGCCCGGACGGGCGAAGGCTTATTCCCTTCAATTCTTGCAGATGGAGTGGTTGTGATTTTTAGTTGAGAGTGTTGAAGAACTTGACCATGATGGGGATTGTGAAGTCATCGCAAAAGGGAAAAGATATGACCCGACATCACCGGGTCGCATCGGCATTTACAAGTGGAATGGGCGAACTTATCGGCTCTGGTGGACATCACCGAGAAAAGGCGAGTATGTGGTTGATGCGAAAATTTATGACTTTGATGGCGATGGGAAGGAATAAATTGTGGCAGTTTTGGACTTTATTGGGCAAACTAGCTCAGATGCTCTAGTGGTTTGTCGGCTTGAGGCCAACCGCTATCGCAAAGTCGCTCAAGTTTCGGCTACATGCAATGTATGTCTGAGTTGCTAAAATGTTGGCTTTGTTGCGAAAAATACAAAGAGGGGCATCATTGCTCTTAGCCAACACACCGAGTTGCTTTTTTACCTTTATCGCCAGCGCCGGTTGAGACAGGTTGGGCAATTAAGGTATCTGCTCCGCCATCGCCTAACTCCCAATTTTTCGGTCACTGACAACAGATAAGGTTCGGATTTGTTCGTTTCAGGAGAGTGGGAATGGAAAGTTTTGACACCGATCAGTCAAAGGCTTCCCTTTAAGGTCACACACCTTCTGCAAAAACGCAGGAAAAGGTTCTTGGCAGGAGCCGTTCCCTCACCCAAATGGTCTCTTGAGAAGGGAAAAACTTTCGCTTTGGGAAGAGATGGAGAGGAGAGATTGAACCCGAATGCGTTGGCAGAGAACTAAGAGGCAAGTGGTTCGTCCTGCGTGTGCCAAGTCGTTGGAATGCAAAATTTCGCCATGGCATTAATCCGTCCCTTTACCGCTACCATTTGCTTATAGTTGCAGAAGGGCATTACCAAGCTGTTTGGATAACTGACATCCCTGTTGTGCCTTTAACTGACCAGTCGTTCTTAGATTGCTACCCAGCTGATTTGGACGGCGATGGTATGGACGGACTCATTTTGGTAGAAGCTTTCACGAACAAAGTCTAGATGTTCAAAATTCAGTGAATGCTTTGCGCCAACCTTTGCCTCAAGGCGTGACCAAGTAGGAGCTGAGAGGGCGAACCTACAGGTGAGTCCAATTTTTTCCGACCTGACGACTTGCCGACCTCACGATTTACTGAAAATTTGACTCGGCAGCAGCCTCGCCTTCCCATTTCGTTCCCGTCCCTTTTCCAACACCCTCGTTCCGTTCCAAGTCAGCGCTCAGCGAATGCGTCATCAACTACGGGCTGAAGGCCTTAACGTGAGTGAGTTTCGAGTAACTTTGGGCGTTTAGAACGCATTTGCCCCAGTCTTTGGCTCGGGGCGTGACCAAATTGTGCAGGGCCAGTATTTTTAACTGAGGCTTCGTTTCAGGGGACCACATTTCCAAATGTGCCGAATCTTTTCGACAACCCAGATTTTTCGCCTCCTTCTTATTGCACAGACACTTCTTTAATGCGGATTTTAGTCGGGACAGTGAATGACTTCACCCATGCAGGTTGTGGTGGTGCTTTGCGCTCTCCCAACATCTCCTGCCATTGCTCATCGGTTAGGCGCTTCTCGGCAGGTTGAAGGAATTCGTAGTAACTGAGCACCGAACCACGTGCCAAGATTAACTTGCCCTCAATGGGCAAGATGACGAAAATCTCGTGAGCATGACCAACGGCTTCCTCCAAAGCCACGTGACCAAGCCCACCAATCAGAACATAAGCAGTATGGACATCAACAACGCATGCCATGTTTCTATCAGCAGGGTGGGCAACTTCCTCCCAATAACTGGCTTTGCCGTCGCTGACAACATGAAGCGCAAGCCAATCCATCTCACCGCCGATGAATTGCAATCGCTCATACTCATCTTCTGTGAGCGGTTTGGTTTGAAGTTGCTTTTCAGCGCAACAGAGCAGGAAAGCGACCATGCTCTCAAAGTCATCAAGCTTTTCTGCGATGGTGCTCACCAACAGTCCTCTTGACTGAAGTAACTGGGTTGTTTGACGGACGAGGTGTAAAAGTCGTTGCCATGCTTCCAAATTGGGCTCTACATAGCCTTTGACCAACTCAGGAGTTTCTTCTCCCCCTTCTGCAGCTACAAGAGACTGCTTGGCATATAAAATCGTGTCATGGCGTAGTTGAGCCCAAGATGCCAATGCAGTTTGAAGCGATTTATCTTGCCAAGCCGCCGTGCGCATGAATGATGGATAGCCTTCACCAAATGGTTGGAGCAAACTTTGGAGCACCCAGAGCCAACTCCAATACAAGTTGCGTGTCCAATCGCTTTGAGTAAGCCGTGAGAAGCGTTCCGTTAACTTCTGGCGAATCTTAGGGTAATCGTCCCAAGCGCTCATACTAAAACTTTTTGGCAATCCGTGCACACGATAACCTGCATCATGAATTTGTTTTGCTCGCTCGCTGCCGATGACCGCCATTATATCCAAACCGCATAAAATAGGACGCTCTGTTGGATGGGACAACTCTTGCAAGATTTCGCTATCAGGCACATAGCGTTGACCGAGCAAACGCATTTGAGGTGTCTCTGGGTCTGGTAGCGGTGCAAGTTCACCAGCAATCCACTCAAACTTGGGCTTGATTTGTGGCATCCGCATCTTCGTAAACTGCTGCATGAACTCTTTAAACTCTGGCTCTTCAGTGAAAGCCCGTAAAGAGAGCCTGCTAAAAACTTTTTCAGCAAGCCCTTTGACTTCCGAAGGTGTCAGGTCATCAGCAAAGCCGACAAAGTAATTGATGGGCGTAAACAACTTTTCCCAAGTGTCCTCCAACTTCACAGCATAAAGATCATATGTGAGCAGCAATGCCTGACAAGTCGTCACAGACGACCAATGCAAATTACCCTTGTTGTCACGGTAGCGCGGTGTGAAGGGGAAAAGCCCATACCACATCACTGCCATAAAATAGCGCCTGAGTTTCTCTGTGCGTGTATAATGACCCCGTGGGATGAACTGTGTGTAATCAATGGCGTAAGGGAGAATTGCTCCAACTCTAAGCCTTGCTCTTGTTTGGATCAATTTCAACTCACTTGCGACCATCTGTTGGGCTTCCTTAGGTATGTTGGCTTTCAAGTTGAGCAAGTTTAAAGCAACAGCAACATAAGCGACATTACGCAACGCTGCTTCTTTCAAATCTTTTGACGACGCATCTTTGTAAGTTTGCAAACATTGAGTCAGCAATTTCGTCGTCAACTGTTCAGCCAAAGGAATCAGTTTCTCTTCTTCCAAGCGCCTCAATGCGAAGTTGAAAAACAAGTGGTAAAGATGAAGCATACTGTCAACCGTGACGAAGTTTGGGATGCGATAGTAGGCGTTCTCCTCGTAAACAAAGAAGGGCTGCTTCCAATCATCACCAGGGTAAACCACGAAGAGGTTTTTCGCCAACATCTCTTGGGCATCTTTTGGGATGACGAATTGGTGAAGGTTGACGACTTCCTTCAGCAAAGGTGAAACATGATAGGGTTTAACCTGTGGTTTAATTTGACCAAAGCCGAAAGTGGCGAAATTGAGAGTAACCAAAATTTTCAACCAGCGAGACATCACAATCCTCACCTCCTGCTTTCGGTTTCAACGGTAACGCTTAAGCGCCAGCTTGTTGTGGCTGCGAACGAGAATGAAACATTGTCCATCAGAAAATTTAACACCCACTTTTTGCCCTTGGTGGAATAAGCTGGCGTTAGCGAAAGGTTGACTTTGCCAAATCACGAGATAGCCAAACCCAATCCAGCGGTAAACGACAAGGCATTGGCGACCATCACGGGTAATTTCCAAACTTACCAATTCGGCACCCGCTTTGTCATCCAATTCCTCCGCTGTAAAATCAACTATTGGTTTGGACAGATGTGAACCGAGCCAACGGGCATATGCGAATTTACCGTTCCAACCCAATACGAAAACGCTTTTGTGCCGCTTAGGGAAATGGCGAGTGCGGATGTTAACGCCCACAAGGAATTCCTTTCTCCCATCTCTGTCCACATCACAAATCACCAATTTCCATGCTTCCCAGCGTGCAGGGACACCACACCAAATGACTTTTTCATTACGAAGTACAGTGATCGAGCCATTGACTTGTGGACGAAAAATGATTTGCTCCTTTCGTCCATCGCTGTCCAAGTCCACTTGCCAATTTGCAGAAATCGCGAGCAACAACACCATCGCTAGAACTAATACCGTGTTTTCACCATTAACCATTGTGACACAAAACTTTCGATCTCCCGTTCAGGTCTAAGGCTCATCTTTTAGGAAATATAGGAATTCGCTTTTCAGCTTCGCTGTCTGGGTGTGCATCTTAGTCCTCATTTTCCCGTTCAACCATCACAGGGAAATATAAATCCCTAAAAAAAGGATGTCAATGACCAATCAAAAAGCACATCTGGCGGGCGAAAGCGCCTCACTAGCCGGAGAGATATCGGCCAGAAAATGCTAAAAACCAGCCAGACGTCTGCCTTGTCAAGGAAAAGATCATGAAAAATAGTCGGCACAAGCCTCGGAATCCAAGAAGAATTTTTGCGAGACGGCGTGAGGCGGAGTAGGTCTCTCTGCCACGAAGGTCAGCTTGAGGTGATGGATAATCCTCTCCACCATGGCCTAGTCAGTGATGAAGGGGATGATCCGCATCTGGCTGCCACATTGCGGGCAGGTCAAAGGGTCGCCTTCAAAAACCTTGCAGATCATCTCGGCCCAGCCCCGCAGGGGACTCTTAGACCCTCCTCCTCCACGATGATTAAGGGATGTTTGTCGGGTTGTGCCTTTCGCACCTTTCCCCGATGGGCCTTGGCATACAACCCCTAATAACACACCGTAACCTGCCTTTTTCGGGAATATGGGAAGTCACTCGGGCGATGAACTTCAGATAATCCATCCTCTCCGCCTCTTCTTCGTTCTCCCCATATCGGTAGCAGACTTTCCCTTCCTTTTCATCGAGGAAGAGGCGTTCCAGGGACAAAAGAGGACGGCGCATGTACTTGCCCACTCGCTCGGCCTCTCTTTTTGTTTTAGCTCAGACGCAGCTGTGGACCGAGAATCCCGTACGGCGCCAGGAGAAAAGGCACGCAGCCCATTCGCCACTCAAGAGCTCCTTAGGGACAAGGTCGACCAGGACTTCTTTGGCGAAGAGAACCTCGAGCCGCGAATCATCGATGAGGGGGACCTTATGGAAAATACCTGCTTCATCCATTCCGCCCACGGTCACCAGGAAATGGAGGCGGGGATGGAAATTGATGTGCTCGCCAAAGGCCTGAATGACTGCGATGACTCCCGGCATGAGACTTCTTTGCGTGACAACCTCAAAAGAGCAAACCAGGGAGCGAAAAGCTGGCTGGCAGAGTGAGGCTAGGAGCTTGCGGTTGCAGCGAAATAAGAGCAGGAGCATCTTGGGGATGGTGAAGACGACGGGGCGGTGGGGGACATTAAGAAGGTGTGTCTCCCGCATCCACTCGCCCCATTCCTCCAGCCTCTTAGCGTGACACGATGGACAAAATCCTCTTGTGCGACATGAGAACATCAGCAGCTGTTCCCCATGGCAGTCCGGACAACGGATACGGCCAAACCTGCACTTTGGGTTGCCGCAGTCGAGATAACGCTCGATGACTTCTTTGATTATCGGCCGGAGAAAACCGTACTCCTTCGCAAACCGGCTCATAATGGAAGAACACCTTGTAGAGGACGGTGCGCTCTGGATGACGGGGTGGATAGACTCCTGGCACAGAAGAAACCATAAATCAAAAAATAGGCCAATCCCCTCCCCAAAAGACTAATCGCTGATAAGAGATAAGTTATTGTCGCCGCCCTCGCGGACTTGGAGTCTGAGGCGTCGACTAGGGTTGTCACTCAGCTTTAAACAATCCCCCTAAGAATGACTCCATCGGTTCACTTCCCTAAACGTCTCCGCTCATCTGCTCATCAGAATAGCTCATCCGCATTAGTCAAGGGTGGACACTAATCTTTGTCTGCCGTTTTATTCAAGCGCTCGGCACCAAACTCTTTTACTAAAATCATTCACTGGAACTCTTAACCGCACCGCTCACCACAGCCCGGGAAACAACTGGTACTTAACTTTTTGAGTATAGTCTCTGTATCCTTCGAGGTTTTCTATCAGTTCTTCTTCCTCATCCAGGATTCGGAAAACCAGAATTATCACGATAAAGATAGTGAAAATCATTCCCCAGTATGAGCCAAGCGGCAGGGGTGTGACGCCATAAAAGAAAATGGTCGCAATATACATCGGGTGTCTTAAGATAGAGTATGGTCCGGTTGTGATGACCTTCTGTCCTTTTTCGACCTCTACCACCAGGGAGGCATAGCTATTGGTTAAAAATACATAGAGGATGATAAGGTAGCCAAAAAGGACGATGGCCAGCCCGGCGATTGACAGTCCCTCAGGGACTTTTGACCAGCCAAAGCGCTTATCCAGGCCCGGCAGGATATAAATCAGAAGAAATGGTGCCAGTCCGACCAGTTGAATAATCTTTTGCTGTTTCCTTTTTTCTCGAGTTTTCATCCTGCGCTCGAGAAATTTCGGGTCGTGCTTGAACATGTAGAGCAAAAAGGTGAGCATCGGAATGAAAAGTATTACGATATAAGCCCAGGCCTGCCAATAATTAAAAGTCCCGGCTGTTAAGAAGAAAGCCAGCCCCAGGAAAACAAATACCAGGATAAACCGCGATATGAAGATAAATTTTAAGGCCTTAATTTCCATGTCTTGGTCTTGCCTCATTACTGCTCCTATCTATCATCTATGATTTAGTATCACCGGGGAAAAGGGCTGTCAATAACGATCAATTAGAGTCGGATCACGTGATGTCTTTGAATATTCCTAACTTAGTTTGGTTCTGCGGATTAAATAATGCCTTAAAACCGCTTTTGCTGGGGGTGAAAGCTTAAAAATTGGAGTAAGCCGTTCTATTATTATGGGAACAAAAGTCAGAGAATTTTCGTTAATTTTAAATTATTCAGAAATAATATGGCCGTATAGGAGAAGATAAGGTGACAAACATTAAATTTCTCAGAAATCGAGCCTTCATTCTGATCTTTATGGGAATAATTCTTATTGCCGGGCAGGCCGAACCATGTTCCACCTTCCTGCTCAAGAAAAACGGCATTCTGCTTATAGGGCATAACCTTGATGAGAGGGGTCACGTTCCCGGCCTGGTAATAATCAACAAGCGGGGGATCAGCAAAACCTCGGTATCATGGGGGTCGCTTATTTCGGGGAAAACTGAGGCTACACCTCCTTTGACGTGGAAATCACGGTATGCTTCGATCACTTTCAATGCCTTCGGCCGGGATTTCCCTGACAGCGGGATGAACGAAAAAGGACTGTATATAAGCGAAATGACTCTGAAGGAAAGCCAGTTTCCAGCCAACCCTGAGTTGCCCAGAATATTCATGTCGCTCTGGATGCAATATGCCCTTGACAGCTTGGACAGAATAGATCAGGTCATCGAAAGTGTCTCGCAGCTAACCATTGATGGCTGGGGATGGCATTTTTTTATAGCTGACAGCAGCGGCCAGACCGCAGCCCTGGAGTTCCTGGACGGTGGGGTGGTAATTCATCAGGGAGATAATATGCCTGTTCCAGTCCTATGCAACAGCAGATATGAAGAAGAACTGGAAGGCCTGAGACACTATCAGGGGTTTGGGGGTAATAGGCCTGTTTCTATGGACAAACGGGAAACACCTCGATTTGTTCAGGCAGCCCAGATGCTTAAGGATTATTCTCCGGGTAAAAAGGCGGCGGTCAGCTATGCTTTTGAAATCTTGAGCCAGCTTGAACGCGGCGGAACTCAATGGTCAATTGTCTGCGATATTAAAAACCTGAAGGTATGGTTTCGCTCCGCTATCTCGCCAAAAATCAAGGAAATCAGCCTCAAAACTTTCAACCTTGAATGTTCGGAGCCGGTAAAAATCATGGACCTTCATTCAGCCCTTGAAGGCGAAGTATCCATGAAAATGGAAGACTATTCTTATTCAGCCAATGAGAGCTTCTGTAAAAAGGCCATGGAGGCTCTGCTGAATATATCGCCGCAATTTGAAAAGATAGTTTTGATGCAAGGTGGGACAATGGATGCTCTTCTGGAACGCATTGCCTCTTTTCCTGAAAAGACAATTTGCAGGTAGGGATCAACCATCTCTATAAACGGGGAAAATATGCCTGTTTCTGATTTCCCTCATAATTTACCTGGATTCGAGGAAAATGGGGCAGAGGATTGTATCCCACTTCTTGAGTTACTTAGCCAGCTTTTTCCGACTGAGGATGACCAGGTTTTTTATAAGTTCTACTGCTGTCATCAAGGCGATAAAAAGCAGCAACACAGTAAGGCCCACCTTGATTTTGGGCAGCAGCCAATCTGGTATCCTAACGGCGAACAGGTTGTCAAACGGCTGACGCAGCAACAACCCGATCAACACCAGAGAGACGCACTTGGAAACAACATTAACCCAGCGCGAGGTAGTGAATAGCTTTATGAATAGACCGAGGGTGGTCGCGGCGAAGGCGGCGATGATGATAAGGGAAATCCGGCGGCCTGGCTCGGGCATGAAGATGGGTCGCGTTTCTACCAGTTTGAAATTTACAATGTTCACAAAAAATATGTTCTGAAACCTGGCATATAACCAGACGGCAAAACCGGTCAGAGCCAGCATAACCGTCATTCCAATCAGGATGCCAATCCGCCTGAGCAGAGCCGTTCCTTCAGGGGGCTTTATTTCCTCAAGGTCAACCGCAAACTTGGGCCAGGGAAGTCTGATGTCCTTTCCGCTCTGGGTGATGAGGTAAAGCACCAGGGCCACAATTCCCAGGTCGGTCAGGAAGGCAGTCGGCAGGTACAGGATGACCTCGGCCCCACCCAGTCTTGGTAAATATAAGAAGGGGAAGAAAACGAAGCTTTCTTTGAAAATGACCGCGACAATGGTGAAAAGAAAATGGATCGAGAAGAGAAGTCCTGTATACCGGAACAGGAACCGCCTGTAGGCCGGCGCGATTATCGGGCGTCCTTCCAGGTATTCCTCGGCCACCCGGCGGGCAGGGCCGTAGGCGGCTATGACTTTTTCCAGGGTCTCTTCGGTCACCTCGCCGAATTCCCGCTCGGTTTTTTCCAGGATGTGGCTTCTTATCTCGGCCAGAATTTCCTCGCGCTCTTTGCGGGCGGAAAGAAAATGGCTTATTTCCTCAAGATAAGCGTCAAGCTTTTCATACATGGCTTTTCTCCTTTAAGATGCGATTCAGAATTTGGTCCTGCTTTCTCCTAATGCCGATAAGCTGGTTGCGGAGCTTCAGGCCCGCAGCGGTGATGGCGTAAAATTTGCGGGGCCGGTCTTCACTAAGGTCCCATCTGCTCCTGACCCAGCCGTTTTTTTCCAGGCGACGAAGCAGGGGATAGAGGGTGTTTTCCTCAACCTCGTAGCCGAGGTCACGGATGGTCCTGACCATTGAGTAGCCGTACATTTCTTCTTCTAAAAGAGCCAGCACTAGAATTTGCAAAAATCCTCTGTTCATCTCCGTCTCAAAATTAGCAATTTCTGAGTTCATGACTGAAACTCCTTAGTTCCTCAGGTTGTATGCTGTTTAATATAAATAATCATATCATGCACTATATTATATGATACACAGCTTGTCAAGTCTTTTTTAATTTTTTTGGCCGGGAACTAATTTAGCGGTTAAATGTGCATTCTAGCAGGATCTGTAAAAGGCTGACTCACTCTTGAAAGGGGATCGGGAAAAGTGGACACAAATAGATTTCCCCTTTTCTGTTGCTTGACACCAACAAAATCTATGTTTTGCAATTGCTATCGCTTGGGTAAAGAGAGGGCCTTGTTCAAAAAGTTATCTCTACAACCAAGAATATCGCAATCCTTACCAGCAAGCTAACTGCTAATAGTTTTGGTAATAGCCTCATCAAAGGAGAATAAAATAAAAAGAATTAAAACCGGATTTGAAGGAATTATCTTGGTGGTTATCATAAGACGGTATCCGCAGGTGCTGTTCATTATCTCCTGAAAGTCAACCTGAAGAGTATAAAAACGAATTGACGGCAGGGGCGGAAGAAGAATATATTTGCCCTGTCCTCTGTCTTGCATAAAACAAAAAAGAGGGAAATAATGAGAAAAGCAAGGCTGGGTTTTCCGACTCTTGCCGTCTGTGCCGGACTGATGGCTTGCGCCTCGAGCGGACATAGGGCGGCCGTGCACTACCATCACGGGTCAACGATTCCGGATTCAATACATCTCAGTCCTGGGCTACACATCCACTGAGATTGAATTCAAGATCAGGGCTAAGTTTCCTCTCAAGCATGCCTACCATCTTGTTCTCGACGGAGATACCCCCCGGCCGAGAGCTGGTATTCCGGTGTCCCGGCCGGAACCGAATTTTTATACGGTCAAGCTAAAAGCGAAGAAGAGCGTCACTTTCCAAACCAGGAAGCCCTATCGCCTCTACGTTGGCGCGGAAAGCCCGTAATTTGTGGCCGTTCATTCGAGCAACTACCGCTGCATCCTCGATTATGAGTTCGTCCTCGGATTTATAAGAGTTTGGTTTTTGGCTGTGCTAAGCGAGAGTGCATTTTCGCTGCGATTTTCTCCTCAAACCACC
>Ga0209102_1000175_pt1 | contig 43998 bp, 29 predicted proteins | sample ConPoolayeHmetaG_FD_185483 | JGI IMG/M metagenome (GOLD analysis project Ga0209102, IMG submission 185483) | Hot spring microbial mat communities from California, USA to study Microbial Dark Matter (Phase II) - Cone Pool mat layer H metaG... ...
TGGACAGGAAAATGCGCGATTCTTCGCCGTCCTACCTGGAGCTGGCCACGGATTATGGCAACTGCGGGCTTGTGGATGAAGCGGTTGAAGTTCTCCTCAGGTTGGTCGAAAAGAAAAACCAGGAATCATCTTTTTACCCGATGCTTTACTACTACCTGGGATACTTTATGGAAAAGAAAGGGGATTCGGGTCAGGCTTTGAAATTCTATAAGCTTGCCTCCCTGATGCCCCCTGATTACTGTTTCCCCTTCCGGCTTGAATCCATCGCCGTGCTTCGCTCGGCTCAGGCGCGAAACCCGGGGGATGCCCGGGCCGCCTATTATCTTGGCAACCTCCTCTTCGATATCCAGCCCGAAAAAGCGATCCAGGAATGGGAAAAGTCGAGGCAGCTCGATGGCTCTTTTTCGACGGTCCACAGAAACCTGGGCCTGGCCTATGCTCGGGTTGAAAACGACCTGGCCAAAGCCACGACCAGCCTGGAAAAAGCGGTGGCCTGCCATAGCCAGGACCCCCGGCTTTATTATGAGCTGGATTTGCTCTACGAGGCGGCCGCAGTTTCTCCCCAGAAAAGGCTGGCTATTCTTCAGAAAAACCATCATGTTGTTGTTGAGAGAGATGACGCCCTTTCGCGAGAAATCGCTCTGCTTGTCCAGCTGGGCAAATATGACCGAGCCATCGATTTGTTGTCGAGGCATCATTTTCATGTCTGGGAAGGAGGGGGCGAAATCCACGACCTCTATGTGGACGCCCATCTCTGGCGGGGCGAAGACTATCTCCTGTCGGGAAAAGCCCGCCAAGCTCTTGAGCATTTCCTGGCCGCTCTTGAATACCCGGAGAATTTAGAAGTGGCCAAGCCGTATCGGGGAGGGAGAGAGCCCCAAATTGACTATTTTATCGGCGCTGCCTACGAGGCTTTGGGGGACATGGAAAAGGCGATGGAATACTATCATCACTGCGTAGAAAAATTGGACGAAGGCTCAGAGGTTGGCTACTATCAGGGCCTGGCTTTACGCAAAATCGGCAGGCATGAAGAAGCTGAGAAAATGTTCGAGAGCTTGATTCAAACAGGAAAGGAGAGGCTTGGCCAAGCTCCGGCGATGGACTTTTTCGCCAAATTCGGAGAGAGGCAATCGGCCATTGTCCGCCAGGCTGATGCGCATTACCTCTTAGGCCTTGGCTACCTGGGTATGGGAAAGAACGAAGAGGGAAAAGCTGAGCTCAAGAAGGCATTGGAGTTGAACATCAACCATGCCGCGGCCAGAAGGAGACTCGAGCGATAGGCGGCTGAGCTCTTAAATCTCTCATAATCTTGGGGATTATGGAAGGTCCATCGCGTGTTTGAACATGTTGCCATAAATATAAGGCTCGTTGCCCCTTACTTTACGGTCGCTTCGTCCCGCCAGTAGCGGAGCTTGCCCACACCCGGACCGTCCGGGCTGCCGTCGAAGGCCAGGCCGAAGAAGGAAGGCCGGGCTTCGACAAGGACCTGCTGGCGAAACAGCGCCTTGGTCAAGTTGACGATGGTATAGCTCAGCTGGCCCGGGGTTTTTCCAGCCTCAGATTCTCTTAGAGTGGCCACCAGCAAATCGCCGTTGGTTTCAAAATCGCCAAGGCGGATTTTTCCTTTTTCGTAGGTGTAGCGGGGTCGCCGCCAGTCGCGGGCCATATCCAGCCTCAAGTCGCTCTTGGCGGCGATAAATATTTTTTTCTCCGGAGTCTTGATGGACACCCCGAGGGCAGCTCTTTCTGGTTCGACAGGCAGGAGACTCACCCTGTCCATCCAGGAAAGATAGTCGGCCTCCTTCGAGTGAGGAATAAGAACGGTCACAAAACCGCCTGTTTCGCCGAGCTCAAAGTGCTGGGCCGTCAGCTGATAGATGGCGAATTCGTCCTGATAATGGCGTTTGATCGGCTCAACTCCTTCGAGCCGATAATGGGTGAGAGGAAAAACAATGAGCAGATGACGGTCATCGGGGAGGGGAGTGGCCTGGATTTTCTCGTAAGCAGTCTTGAACCAGTGATTCCCATGGGCCAGGATTTTCTGAGTGTGCCAGAGGTTGGCCAGGGTGAACCATTCCTCGCGGAGAGCTTTAAAGATATCGAAGATGATGAACATCTCCGGCTTTTTGACATAGACGACGACACGGTCCCAGGTATAGCCCCAGTTATCATCGATGAGCCTCGTCCGGCTGTAATCGAAATCCTCGAAAGTGAGAAAATCCACTTTTTGCGTTCTCACCCGGCGGTAGGAGCCAGCGTTGTGGAGAAAATCGAGCACTTTCTGGCCGGGAACACGGTCGCGGAAGCTGTAGCGGAACTCCCCCTTCTCCTGGCCCATCCAGATTTTTTCGGGACGGACGCAGAGGCGGTTATGGAAATAGTCCTGGCGATAAGCGCCGTAGGGTCCGCTGGGCATGTAATCCCGATAGCCGGCATCGTGGAGAAGGACCGACCCGCCGCTCATGAGGAGGACAATGCTATTCTCATCGGAATGGCCGTGGGTCATCTTTTCCTCTTCGACGGGAATGGTGTCCCGAAGATAATCGCGGAAGTTAAGGCCACCATCGCCCTCGTCCCGGTAGTTGAGAAGAAGGTAGGTGGAGGAGGGCTCCCAGCCATTACGGAAGACGATTTTTTTCCCCTGCACATCCTCCATCACCTCCTCGGAGAGGGTTGGTGGCGGCTTAACCGGGACGCTATCGGTTCCCCATCGGGCGCAGTCGAGGAGCATGAAGCCCAGGCCGACGTTGGTGGGGTTATTGAAATCAATGAATCGGCGTGCCATTGTCGCTGCCGCCCACTTGAGGTGAGGATCGTTAAGTGTTGCGGCCGCGGCCTCAAAGAAGACGAGGTAATGGGACCAGTTGGAAAGCCAGTTGGCATCGCCGAAATCGGGAATCATCCCGGCCGGGCTCAAGAGATGGAGGTAGTAATGGGCATAATAGAACATCTCAGGAGTCTTGATTAACTCCTCCCTCTTGCCCAGGGCCTCGGCGTAGCCGAGAAGGGAATAGAGCCAGACGCCGTTATAAATGGTCGCATCCTCAATCTGCCAGTTTCCCCAGTTGTCGTCGCCGAGCGCCCGGCGATGCATGGCCCAGGTTTTTGCGCGCGGATGGGAGGGCATAGCTCGAACTGCCCAGGCCAGCGATTCGGCCCTGAGCATGGCCCGATTCATCGTTCCCCATTCCTGGGACCGGAGGAGATAGTCGAGGCTATGGGCGATTTCTGACTCGATTTTTTGGGTCTCGGCCTTATTGAGGAGCCCAAAACGCCGCAGCGTGTCATAGGTCCGGATGTAGCGCATCACTGTAAAAAAGTCGGGGAGGGCGGGCACACCGTCCTCATAATCAGGCCTTTTTTCTTTAGCCCAGTCAGGGTAGAGAGCGCGGAAATCTCCATAGGTGAGGAGGACCTTCTTGGCCCGTTCGGCGTAATCCATCTTTTTTTCTTTTTCATAAAGATGGGCATAGATAGCGGCCATCTCGAGAAGCCCGCCGGGCGGGCGATAGCCAAAGATACTCTCGGGGTCGAAGGATTGACGCCATTGGCCGACTATTTCATCATAGTGAGTCCACACCCAGTCCGCAGAAGCTCGGGCATAATTCAAGTATTGCGAGAGGGGAACCGGGGTTTGCGGCCTTAAAGATTGCGCCGGAGAGCGGGAAAGAACGAGAGCGCCGAAAGCCAGGGAAAGAATAGCCATGATGATGGCGAACCTAGATTTTTTCCCTATCATCTCTTTGCCTCCTGCTAAGCCAAGATACACGACGGGTCAGACGCTCGAATGAGCCTCCCCCCATGAGGGCACAATTTCATGCCAAAGGCCAATCGCGTCCCTCTTTTTGGCCGGCCGAAGCGGCAGTACGTCTTTGGTGATGAGCCGCAAGCCGAAAGTGGATTACTTAAAAACCTGCTTCATGATCTCGACCAAATCAAGCGCATAATCGACTTCGGTCAGAGGGGTGTTTTTGGCCTTGGCAATTGTCGTGAAACGGCCGTCCTTGTTACTTTCCTTGGTGACGATAAGGTAATCGGCGAAGGGGGCAACGGCGTCGATCATCCGTTCGTTATCGCTTCCCGGCGCACCCCGCAGCGCCATTCCGCCCACGTGGACAGCGATGATGAATATCTTGTTCTGCTTGCAGTAATCGATGAGTCTCTTGAGGCGGGCCGCTTCCGTGTCCACAGTCAAGCCAGAAGCGCCCATTCCCTTGAGGCTGGCGCCAATGGCAAAAATGACCGTTTGGTAGGGCGTGCCCTTGGGAAATTTGGAGAAGTCGGTATAGACTTCGACATGAAAACCAGGGCCCGATTCCTTGTCGGCCAAGCCAACGCCTGCCTTGAGAAGGTCGACGTCCGGGACATCACAGTAATCAAAGCCAATGCCGGCTTCCTCGAGGACGATGTTGACGGTCATCACGTCGTTGCTCTGGCCGGCTGACGTGGTGAGCACAGGCAGCTTAGCCTTGGGAATGGCTTTCTGGGCTGAAGCGGGGACGAAGAACAGGCACAAAAAAACGACGACGAAGAAAGAGGTTGTCATTTTTTTCATCTTCCCTTCCTCTCCTTTCTCCATAATTCCTATAATTTCTATAATTTATATAGAAATAATAGATTATCTATTTTTCCGGCGGTTCGAGGAGGATATCGTAGATTTGGATGGCCTTTTTCCACCAATCCGGATAGACTGGCTTGTTTCGGTCGCGCGTCCTCTTTTCGGGGTCGTAATAGGAAATCTTGTTGAACTTGACGAGGAGGTCATCGCCAAGCTTCCACCAGGCTTTGACCACGCGATCGGCATGGGTCAAGCAGTAGCCTGTCAGGTAGCCAATTCCTTCTTCCACGGACCTATTGTAGCGCTCGAGGGCCTGCTTATCAATTTCGCCAATCCCGGCGACGGTCTTGGCCTCCCATTCAGCCTGGGCCTTCTTCACTTCCTCGAGGGCATAGGAATAGACGACCTGGGTGTGGAAGTCGACGTAGTCAAAGGCCCAGCGCGCGCTCTCCCGATTGAAAATCCAGTGGTCGCCGATTTTGAAGGAATCCGGAACGTCGGTGATTCCCGCATAGAGGGGCATGTAGCAGGAAGTGTCCTGGAGGCCAAAACAGAGCCAGACGATACCGCCGATGGGCGCGGGCAGCCAGCCCCGGCACTGGGTGACGGTCGTATACTCGACACTGGGGGTGCAGATGGTCCTCGTCGTGGCGTAGTAGTTGGGGTTGCCAAAGGGACCACCGCGCATCCCCTTGACCCGGTCAAAAGGCGTTCCCTGGGCCCTATCCCGGGTCATGTTCATGACATCCTGAACGGAAATCTTGCGGTCGGGTTTGACCGAGAAGGGATAATCCATGTTCGGAGTTTCCGGGCTGAGCTTGAGTGAAGGCGCGACGATGTTGAAAAACCGCCACATCCGCGCCCGCCGGCCGTTGGTGCTTGTCGCGCTCCCCTCGGCGGGGGAATAGGCTCTTTTCCAGCTGAAGGGCTTGCCGCTGCCCGGGTCGTAGAGGCCTTGCTCAATGGCGAAGGAGACAACATGCTCGGAAGCCATGAAATAATCCTTGTTGCTGAGGTCGATTTCGCCGATCCTCGACTCATTGGGACAGACGGAGACATGGTCATCGGGAACTCGCTGGGCACACCAGACCGCCCCCGGCTTGCCGCTCTGGGGAGTCCACAGCGGACCGACCGGCACGATCTCGAAGACCCAGACTTCGTTGGGGTCGTGGACGGCCAGCATCTCGCCGTGGTCGTTGTATCCATAGCCGTATTTTTCAGCCAGGGAGCCCATGAGCTGGATCGCTTCCCGGGCCGTCCGGCATCTTTCCATGGCGATGAGAGTGAGCATGGTGATGTCAAAGGCCGGTGTTGGAGTCGGATTATGAAGTTTTCGAACACACCCGATCGTCGACTCGCCGATGGCCAGCTGTTGGTCGTTCATGTAGCCGAACATGCCATGGTGGTAAGCATAGGTGTGGGGCACTTCGGGGATCTCCAGACCCGTAAAATCTCTCTTGTAGAGGTCCCACTTCAGTCCCTCTTCGGGCGGCCAGGTCTTGTACTGGTTGATATGATAGATTCTCCGCATCTCTCCTGGTTTGTGGTCAGCGGCCGGGACATGGCGCCACGTCCAGTCGCAGGTTCCACAGTCGCAAGTGTGGGTGGCGATGGTGGAGCCATCGGTCGAAGCCCCTTTGCCGACCATGATGACCGTGCAACCTTGAGCGAAGCCTTCCTCGTCCAGGCTGGTCACAGGACGGTCGCGCCAGGAAGGGAAAAAGGCGGCCAGGAGACCGATCAGGGCGAGGAGGAGAAAACAGGCACGGAGTTTCCTTGGGTTCATGGCTTGCCTCCTTTTCATCTAACCCATGCTTGTCCGAGTTTATTTATGTTTATCCCGATTTCTATCTTTGCCTTTCTTTTTCTGCCGGCTCGAGCAGCACATCATAGATTCTTACGGCCTTTTTCCACCAATCCGGCGGACTGGCTACCCGGGAGCGTTCGAGTGACCTCTTCTCCTGGTTATAGGTTCCGAAATGATTGTACTTGACGAGGAGGCGGTCCCCGAGCTCCCACCAGGCTTTTAGGACGTCACGAGCGTGATCGAGGCAAAACTGAGTGAGAAAGCTCCGCGCCTGAGCCGGGTCTCGAGCAAAGAGCTCGCGCGCTTTTTTATCGATTTCCGGGATCCGAGCGATCGTCGCTTTCTCCCATTTGGCCTGCGCTTCCCTGACGTCCTGGATGGCCGATGAATAGACAACCTGAACGTGGAAATCCGTGTAATCGAAAGCCCAGCGAGCCGATTCCCGGTTGAAAACCCAGTGGTCACCGACTTTGAAGGAATCCGGGATGTCTTCAGCACCAGCATAAAGGGGGAGATAACAGGAAGTATCCTGGGCGCCCCAGGCGAGCCAGACGATGCCACCGATAGGGTCGGGGAGCCAGCTTCTCGACTGGGTAACGGTCGTGTATTCGGCTCGGTTAGTGCCGATCGTCCTCGTGGTTGTCGAATAGTAAGGGTTGCCGAGCGGGCCGCCGCGCAGTCCCTTGAGCGGGTCAAAATCCGTGCCCTGGCACATATCCCTGGTGATGGCCATCACATCCTCGAGGGAGAGCTTGCGGTCCGGCTTGACGGAAAAGGGGAAATCCATGTTTGGCGTTTCAGGTGAAAATTTCCGGGAGGGGGCGACTAAATCGAAATATCGCCACATCCGGGCTCGCCGCGGGTTCGACCTGGCGCTTCCTTCGACCGGAGAATAAGCCCTTTTCCAGCTGAAGGGTTGGCCGCTCTTGGGGTCGTAGAGTCCCTGCTCAATGGCGAAGGAGACGACATGCTCGGAGGCCATGAAATAATCCCTGTTCTCGAGGTCGATTTCACCGATTCTGGATTCATTGGGACAGACGGAGACATGGTCATCGGGAACCCGCTGGGCGCACCACACCGCCCCCGGCTTGCCGCTTTCCGGCGTCCACAGTGGCCCGACGGGCATAATCTCGAATACCCAGACTTCCCGGGGATCGGCTACGGCCAGCATCTCCCCGCCGTCATGGAAGCCATAGCCATATTTTTCCGCCAGGCTGCCCATGAACTGGATCGCCTCGCGAGCCGTCCGGCATCTTTCCATAGCCAGGAGGGTGAGCATCGTGATGTCGAGCTTGGCAGCCGGCGTTGGGTTGCTGATCTTGCGGACGTTGCCGATGGTCGATTCGCCGAAGGCGAGTTGGTGTTCATTCATATAACCAAAAATGCCATGGTGGAAAGCAAAAGTCTGGGCCACCTGGGGGATTTCGAGGCCCGTAAAATCGTTGAGGTAGAGGTCCCATTTGAGGCCTTGCTCAGGCGGCCAGGTTTTTAATTGAGAGATGTGATAAATTTTTCGCTTGGATTCTGGAGAATGCGAGGCGGCGGGGACATGACGCCAGGTCCAATCGCAGATGCCACAATCTGCCGTGTGGGTGGTCATGACCGAACCGTCCGCGGATGCATCTCTTCCGACGAGAATAACGGTGCAGTTTTCCTCTTTCAGTTCTTCTTCGGCCGGGGCCTTGTTTTGGCCTTGGTCCTCAAGGAGGAACGCCAATCCGGCAAGAAAAATGAAGAGGAAAATAAGGGACAGAAGACCTGTTTTCTTCATGGCCAACACTCCGACCTAATTCATGTGGACCCGACTTCGCTCGGCTCTTTCGGGGTCGTGAAAATAGTGACCGACGCCATTTTTCAGCACATCCCCATAAGAGGGCACGCCAAGAACGACGATGGCCCGGTCTGGGTTTCTTCGAGCATGCTGGCGGAGGATTTCCAGGGTCAGGGAACAGTGCTGCCCCACTCTCTTCTCCAGCGGCCAGCCAGATTCATCATAAGGAACAAAAAGCTTCTTTTTCCGTGACAAACGGAGAAGGAAAGGGTCCTTGCCGTCGAGGAGAAGCTTCTCTGTTTTCGGCCCGGTGGGCTGGTCAAGAAAGGGAATGGGAGCTTCGAGGAGGAAGGGCATCGCCTCGGCGTAATCGCCGATTTCCCGGTGGGACAGCCCCCGGAAGCCAGTAGGCGAGGGCTCAACATGGCTGTCAAAACCCTCCTTGGCCTTGACGGTGAGGGCAGCCATGGTGGCGATGCGGATGGACTTTTCTGGAGCCACGATGCAGTTTGTGACCGGGAACATCGTCTCAGCGCCGTGGATGTCGATGGCGATATCCACTTTCTCTCGACGCATGAGCTCCATGGCCGCAAAGGTGACTCTTTCCATGAGCAAACCATTGGGCCGGCCTGGCCACGTCCGGTTGGTGTTCCGGGCATCGATGAAGGAAAGGAGCTGTCGGTCGGGATAGTGGATGTAGACATCCGGGTCCGGCCATTGGTCAAGCGGTGAAGCATCCCGGTTGCCCATCCGGAATTTCTTTTTCCCCCATTCTGTCCTGACTTGAAAATAAAGGGGATAGCCATCGCCAGGCTTGGTGTTCCGGCTGGCACTGTGATTGAACTGGGGGATGATGAAGAGCGTCCCTTTCTCGACGACGGCGTTTTCGATGAAGATGAGAGCGGCCAAAAGGCCCTCTGGCTCGTTGGCATGGGTGTTGGCCATGACCAGGGCTTTCCCCCCCTTCTCCTTTCCCTCGAGGACGAAGACGAGGGTGTCACCGACGGTACCTTTGAGGTGTGGTCCATAATCGCTCAATCGCTCAACCCGGGTAACCCCGGGGCCGGCGACGATAGTCAGGTCAAAATGGCGATGCCGGTAGAGGTCCAGACCGGCCGGAATGAGGAGACAGAGCCAGAGCAATACCAAAGGCGCCTTGATCCCCCACATCATCCGCATGGAAAACACCCGAGGCCCCTATTTCACTCGGAGAATCCGCAGGACAAGGGGAACGAGGACGAGGAGGTAGAGAACCATGTCTTCGATGTTTTTTTTCTCACGGACAAAATTCCAGGCGAGGAGGAAGACCAAGAAAGCGCTGATGAGGTAATAAAAAATCATGACCAGAGGCATTCGACCTCCTTCATCTCTTTACCCATCACATACTCCATCGAACTAAAAATTCCAACCTGGCGCTGAAGACAACCATGGCTATGCCCACGATGGTGATGACAATCCAGGGAAGCCAGGCGCTTCTGAGGAAAGTCCAGTAGGAGTCTTTGTACTCGGAAACCATGACGCTCAGCCGGCCGATCAGGGCTGTGGGTGGAAGACCATCGCCGAGCGGCCAGAGAAGAGTGAGGCCGGCGATGGCGACTGTGGCGTGATACCCGATGGAGTCGAGATACCAGATAAGGGGAATGCCAATGACCGCCGCCGCTCCATAGGTCAGGACGCCCTCCGAGACAGGAATGACAATGGCCAGCGATAAGAAGAGCGCCACGAGGGGAGTGCTGATGACGGCAAAAGACAGAAGGCCGCGAACGCCCGTGGCGGTCATGATCTGCTGGAGCATCCCAACAATGACGATTGTCGAAAGGAGAGGCAAGAGCCGCTTGACGGTATCCCTGGAGAGAGCGAGGAAAGAAATTTTTTTGGGGCTGACCAACCAGGCGACCACGGCGGCCAGGGTAAATTCAAGGGGCAATCCGAGAACGGGAAAATGGAAGGGCCAAATACGGTAAGCCACGACCGAGCCAAAAAAGACGATGAAAGGAAGCGAAACGCGCCACCAGCTCATCCTGGCTGGCACTTCGGGCAACTTCTCGAGCGCTTGGCTGAGGTCCATTGCTCTTTCCTTTTTGAGTCCCAGGACAAGTACTGTAAAAGTGCCGAGGAGCAGCACGGGAATGCCGAGGGGCAGTTCAAAACCGACATACGGGATGGCTGTCCCGGCGGTGAGGATCATGGCCCAGATGTTCACGGGCGGAGCGGCCGCGCTCAGGCCGGCGACGATGAAAAGGATGGCCGCCACTCGCCGCTGGGGAATGCCCAGCAGGCCGAGGGCCATGGCCACCGGCGCTCCAACGACGAGGAGAGAAATGCTTCCCGCTCCAGTAAGAGCGCCCGGTATGAGGATGATGACCATAAGGAGGAGCAGAGCGATGATTCTCTTGGTGTAAAAATAGCGGACAGTGGTCCGAACCACATAGTTGACCCCACCGGAGGCGCTGACGATGGCCATGAAAATAGTGGCCGTCGAGAAGACGAGAATGACATCGAGGTAGGTGAATGACCCCTCGACCAGATGACGGGGAATGTCGCCTAAGGCCGGATTTCCGAAAAAAGCGCCGATGAGGCCGCCAGCCAGAGCAGAAACAAACATGCTGATTTCGACGGTCAGCTTGGCCACTTTGGCCATGACGTAAGCGAGAATCATCACCCCCAGGATGCTTCCTATTTGTGTGGGCATTGTCTTCGTCTTGGCCATGGTAATCAGCTCGCGGCCATAAGTCAAGCTCCTTTCGTTTTTACGAGGCTCGATAGAATTGCTGGGCGCCGTATCGTTCGTCCTGGATGCCGGCCTCAAGCCCCGAGGGGGAGGGGAAACCCGGCTGGGATAACAGAGTCGTCGTGGCAGAAAAACGGTTGCTTTTTTTCAAAAACTGGTTTAACTTGATGACGATAGACGAGGGGAGCATGTTTTGGAGAAAAAAGAAGGAGAAGAAAAAAAGGGCACCAGGGGAAAAGCGAAAAGAACCTCGGCAAGCGGATTCGAGCGAGATCGTCCTCGAGTACGAAGACCCGGAAGGGCTGGCACCGGGCAAAAAAATCTACTACGCTCGAGCTAAAGACGCTTCCCCGGGTGGGTTGAGGATTTTGTCCGAAATCCCATTCCCCGTTGGTTTCGTTTTCGATATCAAGCTCAAGTCCCATCGAACAGGCAAATCTATCGAGGCTAAGGGTCGGGTTAAGTGGTCGACATCTCCGCCGCCAGGAAAAGCTTATGAGATAGGGGTCGAGTTCATTGAAACTCCGATCCGTTCCATCATGGACCTTCTCGAGCACATCTACAAGGGATGAGCGGGTCAGCTCCTTGGCTCCACTCGCTTTTTTCCTCTTTCGCTTTTCACCATAGAATGCCAAGACAAGGTCAATGGGCGTGAAGAGGGCAGGGTTGGGGCCTGGGCAAACAGCAGCTCTCGTTTTCCTTCGCTTTGTTATTGGCTGGCATTTTCTTTACGAAGGACTGGCCAAGCTCTTCAATCCCCAATGGACGTCAGCGCTCTATCTTGCTGAAGCCAAGGGGCTTTTACGGCCTTGGTTCGAATCCATTCTGGCCGACCCAAAGATGCTCAAAGTCGTTGACCTCATCAACATTTGGAGCCAGATGGCCATTGGTTGTGGTCTCATCCTTGGCTTTCTGGCGCCGGTGGCGGCTGTGGGGGGTATCCTCCTCCTGGCCATCTACTATGTGGCTAACCCTCCTCTTCCCGGCTTCACATCTTCGCTTCCAGCGGAGGGGAGTTATTTGATCATCGACAAGAACCTGGTCGAACTATTCGCCCTCGTCGTTCTCCTTGTTTTTCCGACGAGTCGAACGTTCGGTCTGGACCGCCTTATCTTCTGGAAAAAAATCAAAAAGGGGGATGGTTAGCCCCGAGAGCCGTCCCGTGCGCACCCTTCTTGAAGGAGACAAAGGATAGAAAAAGGGGAGAGAACAAAATGGACGAAAAAAAGGGAAGGGAGGAGAGCAAGAGAGCTTTTGGTCGGCGGGATGTTCTCAAGAGCTTAGCCAGCTTGCCAGTGGCGGGCGCTTTTTTTCTGAGCTATGTGGAAAAGAAAAGGAAAGAAGAGCGCCGGCGAAAGGAGATCCTCGACGAGCTCGGCCTGGAGCAGGCAGAAGCGGCCGAGCTTCCCCTCGGGCCCAGAAAGAAGCCGGCTGAGCTTATCCGACTGGGCATCATTGGCGTCGGCGGACGGGGCGAACACCTGCTTCGGTGCCTCGGCTTCGTTCATCCTGACTGGGTGGAGAGCAAACGCATCCAGGCCGAGGAGAATAGGCTGAACCAAGATTTGCGAACCTTCCTGGAACAGGAGGACCTCAACGTAGCGCTCACCGCCGTCTGCGATATCTATGACCCTCGAGCAGAGCGAGGGTTGGTCGCCTCCCAGAATGCCCTGCGCGACGGCGAGGTCAAGAGTGTTAGCGGTGCCCGGCGCTACAGCCATTACGAGGAGCTTCTGGAGAGCCCGGATGTGGATGCCGTCATCATCGCCACTCCCGACCACTGGCACGCCCAGATGGCCATCGACGCTGTCGCCGCCGGAAAGCACGTCTACTTGGAGAAATGCATGACCCGCACGGCCGAGGAAGCAGTAAAACTTTATGAGGCGGTAAAAGCCAGCCGGATCATCTTCCAGCTGGGGCATCAGCAGCGGCAGCAGGAGAGCCATCAAAAGGCTCGGTTCATCGTGGCCAAGGATATCCTCGGCAAAATCACGCTGGTTCAGACGACAACCAACCGGAACAGTCCGGATGGCGCCTGGCAGTACGAAATTCCGGCTGAGGCTGGCCCTCATAACATCGATTGGGAACAGTTCCTCGGGCCAGCCCCGCATCGCGTTCCTTTCGACGTTTACCGCTTTTTCCGCTGGCGGTGCTGGTTTGATTACGGCACGGGTCTGGCCGGTGACCTGCTCTCCCATGAATTTGACGCGGTCAATCAGATTCTCGAGCTGGGCATTCCGCGCTTCGCCACAGCCTCGGGAGGCATCTATTTTTTTAAGGATGGCCGGGATGTGCCCGACGTTTTTCACGCCACCCTGGAATACCCGGACAGAGAGCTGACGCTTTTTTATAGCGCCACCCTCTCGAGCAACCGGAGCCGCGGTCGGCTCTTCATGGGCCACGATGCGAGCATGGAAGTGGGCGAGACGCTGGTCGTCACCGCCGACCCCGAATCAACGCGCTACAGGGAAAAATACCTTTCGGAGGTCATCGACACTTCCTTACCCCTCTTCACCTTCCGGCCGGGCGGCCGGGGAATTGATACCGTGACCTCGGCCTCAGAGCGGTATTTTGCCAGCCGGGGTTTGCTTTATTCCTACAAAGATGGCAAGCGCGTCGATATCAGTCACCTCCATCTCAAGGAATGGCTCGAGTGTATCCGCGAGGGCCGTCAGCCGAGCTGCAACATCGAGCGAGGCTTCGAGGAAGCCATTGCCTGTCATATGGCCACGGAGTCCTACCTCCGGGGCCGGCGCGTCGAATGGGACCCTGTTCGCCGCCAAATCGTTTGAGCCACGATGGTTGTTCTCACCCTCTTCCGTTTGGAGATATGGACATGAGTGTTAAATTCCGTCTGGGCTTGATGATGTTCCTTCAGTATGCCATCTGGGGAGCCTGGGCGCCCGTCCTTTCGGATTACCTCAAGAACACTCTTGGTTTTAGTGGCGCTCAGTTCAGCCTCATTTACAGTTTGCTTCCGCTGGCCACCATCATCGCCCCCTTCATAGGTGGCCAGGTCGCCGACCGCCATTTCGCCAGCCAGAAAGTGGTTGCTTTTCTCCAGCTTGGCGGCGGTCTGTTCCTGATATTCCTCTCCACGGTCACCGATTATGCCACGATGGCCTGGCTGATGCTGGGCTATTGCCTTCTCTATGCGCCCACCCTTGCCCTTACCAACTCCATCGCCTTCATCAACTTGAAGAATTCAGAAGAAGAGTTCGGCAAGGTTCGTGTCTGGGGGACGATTGGCTGGATTGCCGCGGGCTACATCCTGACCCTGTGGCGGGTCGGGGCCGCGAAGGTGGACATGTGGAGCGTGCGGGCGGATATGCTCCTTCTGGCCGGCGTATTCTCGATCGTCATGGGCTTTCAGAGTTTCAGCCTTCCGCCTACACCTCCCCGGCGGGAGGGAGTCAAGCCCTGGGCTTTTCTGGAGGCCATCAAGATGATGCGGGACAAGAACTTCTTGCTTTTCATCATCATCGCCTTCGTTGTCGCCACCGAGCTCATGTTCTACTACATCCTCACGGCGCCGTTCCTCACTTCAGAAAAAATAGGCGTTTCAAGCACCATTCTCCCCTGGGTTATGACCATCGCCCAGGTGGCTGAGATCTTCGTCCTGGCTTTTCTCTTGCCTTACTTAATCATCCGCATTGGCATTCGCAATATCCTCGTCATCGGCATCCTGGCCTGGCCGGCGCGTTATATCATCTTCGCCATTGGCCGGCCGGCCTGGTTGGTCATCGCTTCCCTGGCCCTGCACGGCTTCTGTTTTGTTTTCTTTTTCGCTGCTGCCTTCATCTATGTCGACACTGTCGCTCCCCGCGATATCCGACATTCAGCCCAGAGCCTCATCACCCTCGTCACCTATGGATGGGGTAACTACCTGGGCAGTCTTTTTGCTGGCTGGGTGCATGACCTTTTCACCCGGAACGGAGCGACGGACTGGACCTCGGTCTTTCTTGTCCCCTGTGCCCTCACCGTTCTCTGCGCGATTGTCTTTCTGCTCTTTTTCAAGGAAAGAAGGCCACAGCCAACGATTTGAGATGGACTCTGTTTTGGGATATAAAGACAAGCATGAAGGGTGAGGAGGAAAAATGAAGCGAAAACCATTCCTGCTCTTGGCCCTATTTTTTTTGCCCCTCGGGTTCGCTTCTCGGGGAGGCGAAAATCAGCCCGACTATACTGGAGTGCGGATTAAAAAGTTCCCTCTGGCCATGCAGGCCTGGACTTATCGGAGGTTTAGCTTCCTCGAGGCTGTCGAAAAAACCAAAGCCCTGGGGATCCGTTACCTTCAGGCCTATCCTGGCCAGCTCCTTTCCAAAGAGGACAAGAAGACTCGCTTCGACCACAACTTGACCGACGAACAGATCCGGGGCATTCGTCAGGCACTGGATCAGGTCGGGGTGGAAGTTGTGAGCTACGGCGTGGTCGATTGCGGACGGGATGAGGCGAGCATGCGGCGGGTTTTTAACTTTGCTCGGAAGATGGGTATCCACATCATCGTCACCGAACCCCAGGACGGAGACTTCCCTGTCCTGGAGAGACTCGTCCAGGAATACGACATTCAGGTGGCCATCCACAATCATCCCGAACCCTCCCGCTACGCCAAGCCCGAGACTGTTCTCGAAAAAATCAGGGGCCTGGATTGGCGCATCGGTGCCTGCGCCGACACGGGGCACTGGATGAGGGGGTCGCGCATTCCGGTTGAAGCGTTGCGCCTCCTTTCTGGCCGCATCATCGATGTCCATCTCAAGGACAGGAGCGATTTCTCGACCGGCCAGGGAATCGATGATGTCCCCTTCGGGAGCGGCAGAGCAAACATTCGGGATGTCCTGGCCGAGCTGACTCTCCAGAATTACGGCGGCTATTTGACGATCGAGTACGAAAACGAAGCGGAAGCTCTAACGCCCGAGCCGGCCATTCGCGCCGGGGTCAACTTCCTCCGTCGTGTCACCTATTACGAGGACTATGAAGAGATCCTCAGCCGGAGCCGTGGCCGCTATTCCAAACACGGCTGGAATCATTACGGGCCGGGTCATTTTGAGCTTGATGAGAAGGAAGGCATCCTCAAGTCCCAGGGAGGAATGGGGCTTCTCTGGTACAGCGCAAAAAAATACAGGGATTTCATCCTCGAGCTTGAGTACCGTTGCGCCGAGCTGAACACAAATTCAGGAGTTTTTCTCCGCGTCCCCTCCGTCCCGACGAGCGATGATTATGTTTACTATTGCTTCGAGGTCCAGATTAACGACGCCGGCCGGGGCATCCATCAAACGGGAGCGATTTATGATGCTCAGCCGCCCCTGGTAAACGCAGCCCGGCCGACGGGCGAATGGAACCATCTGAAGATAACCTTCCAGGGGAAAACGCTCCGCGTGGAGCTCAACGGCCAGCTCGTCGTCGACTGGCAGGCTGAGCCGCGGGGAAAGGTAAAGGATTTTGCTGAAGAAGGATACATCGGCCTCCAGAATCATGATAGCCTTTCTCCTGTCTATTTCCGAAACATTTTTGTCAAGGAGCTGAAACCTCGAGAATAAGGCCGGTCCAAAGATGCCTATAAGCCAAAAGAGAGAGGAAATAAACCAAGAAAGGAGAAGTTCATGAAGCCCTCAAGAAACTTCTATGAAAAAAAATCTGGCTGGAAGGCAAGGCTGGCTACGAGCCTTCTCTTTCTGGCCGCCTTCCTTTTTTCCATCTCTCCATCGTGCGCCAGGAAGGAGGCGCCTCTCCAGCCGCCGGTGGCCGAAAAAATACCTCACGAGCTTACGGCCCACGGTCAGACACGGGTCGACTACTACTACTGGCTCCGGGAGCGAGAAAACCCCAAGGTCATAGAGTACCTCAAGGCGGAAAATGAGTACCTCAAAGCGGCCTTGAAGCACACGGAAGCCCTCCAGGAAGCGCTTTACCAGGAAATCGTCGGTCGAATCAAGCCAACGGATATGTCGGTTCCTTATCGATATCAGGGATATTATTACTATACGCGCTATGAAGAGGGAAAAGAGTATCCCATTTACTGCCGGAAAAAGGGCAACCTCGAAGCTCCAGAAGAAGTGCTTCTCAACGTCAACGAGATGGCTGAGGGACAGCCCTATTTTCATGTTACCAGTCTGGCAGTGAGTGCCGATAACAACCTTCTCGCTTACGGCGTCGATAATGTCAGCCGCCGTCTCTATACCCTCCATTTCAAGAACCTGGCGAAGGGCGAGAACCTTGGCGAGGCCATCCCCAACACCACGGGGCTCGCTGCCTGGGCGGACGACAACCAGACCGTTTTCTACACCCTCAAGGACACGACAACGCTGCGGCCCTTTCGCATCATGAAGCATGTGCTCGGAACTGACCCCGCGGGGGATGAGGAGGTTTACGTCGAAAAAGATGAGACTTTTGAGGCCTATGTCTACAAATCAAAATCAAGAAAGTACTTGATGATTGCCTGTGAGAGCACGCTCGCTAACGAATTCTGGTATCTTGAGGCCAGCCAGCCGGCCGGCCAGTTTCGGGTTGTTCAGCCGCGGCAGCGGGAGCTCGAGTACTCGGTCGAACATTGGCGCGATAAATTCTACATCCGGACTAATGATAAGGCCAAGAATTTCCGGCTGATGGAAACATCGGTGGCGCGGCCAACGAAGGAAAACTGGCAGGAAGTTATTCCCCATCGAGAAGATACCTTGCTCGAGGACTTCGAAATCTTCGACAATTTTCTGGCCATTGAGGAAAGGACAAACGGGTTGACTCGCCTCCGCATCCTTCGCTGGCGGGATCGAGCGGAGCATTTTATCGACTTCGGCGAGGAAGCCTATGCTGCCTCTCTCGGCAACAACCCTGAATTTGACACGGACTGGCTTCGCTATGATTATTCCTCGCTGACGACGCCCAACTCGACCTTTGACTACCATATGGCCACGCGGGAGAAAAAGCTGATGAAGCAGCAAGAAGTCCTGGGCGGTTTCAGCCCGGAAAATTACCACGCGGAAAGGCTCTTTGCCATCGCGCCGGACGGCGTCAAAGTCCCCATCTCCCTCGTTTATCGGAAAGGCTTGACAAAAAACGGCGATAATCCTCTGTTGCTCTATGGTTATGGCTCTTACGGCGCAACGACAGACCCGAGCTTCAGCTCGGTGCGCTTGAGCCTTCTCGACAGGGGTTTTATCTACGCTATCGCCCACATCCGGGGTGGGCAAGAATTCGGTCGAGCCTGGTATGAGGAGGGGAAACTCCTTAAAAAGAAAAACACTTTCACCGATTTCATCGCCTGCGCTGAGCACCTTATTGCCGCCCAATACACCCGTCCGGAGAAGCTTTTTGCCATGGGCGGCAGCGCTGGTGGCCTGCTCATGGGTGCTGTGGTCAACATGCGTCCCGACCTTTTCAGGGGTGTGATCGCGGCCGTGCCGTGGGTCGATGTCGTGACGACCATGCTCGACCCGACTGTCCCCCTGACCACCAGCGAGTACGATGAATGGGGAAACCCGGCTGACAAACAATATTACGATTACATGCTTTCCTATTCTCCTTATGATAATGTAGAAGCTAAGGCTTATCCAGCGATGCTGGTGACGACAGGACTGCACGATTCCCAGGTTCAATACTGGGAGCCAGCTAAGTGGGTAGCCAAGCTAAGAGCGATGAAGACAGACCGGAACCCTCTTTATCTTTCCACCAACATGGAGGCTGGCCATAGCGGAGCTTCCGGTCGATTCCGAAGATACAGGGAGACAGCTCTCGAGTATGCCTTTCTCCTTGATTTAGCTGGCATATCCAAATAGAAGAGTTTTTTGGCTGTCTGTCATATCTTTATCTATTTTTTTATTGGGCATCCCCAGCAGGTAGAGGAGTCGCGCTGAAAATTCCGTTGAAGAGGAATTTGAAGCATCCATGGGCCTGGCCACGGAAAAGGATTTCCGGCCCGTAGAGAAAGACCTTCCCCTGACCGACCGGTGCTTCAATCACGGCAACGGTTTTGTCCAGGTAATTCTCGCCCCAGGCCCAGCCGCTCCGAAGCGGCCTTGGACCATCGAACCAGGCGACTGCTCTCACACCCCGCGAGGCGGCAGCGGGGTGGAGCCCAAACACCGGACTATTATTGAAATAAACATCGGTGTCTTCCTGCATTCCGTAGGCTGCAGGCAAGCCCTTGTCGACTTTAACACGGAGAACAGAGCCAGGAATGTAGTACTTCTCCCGCGGCAGCCGTCTTTCCTTGCCATCGGGAAGCTTTTCCATGAGCGGGTCAAAGAGAGGCAACTGGAGATGAAAGCCAAGGGCGGTCGAGGTGCCGATAGCCAGGACGACTCCTCCTTCTTCAAGAAACTGGCGGAGCGCGGGAAGCGTTTTTTCGACGGTGATGACCCCGAGCCGACCGCGGAATTCTTCAGGGACCTCTTCGGGTCTGGGCATCCGTGACGGAAGAAAGCCCCTTTCTCCCTCTGCTTGGATTCGGGGAATGGCGCCGCTCGGAAAAACGAGGACATCATATTTTGCTCTCAGGTTGCCGGCATCGAGGTCGGGCGGAAAAACGACTTCAAAGGGAAACTCGAATTGTTCCAAGAGCCAGCGAGTCCAGCCCGAAGTCATCGAGCCGCCGTAGATGTCCCAGAGTCCAATCCGCCGCAGCCTAAGGGAGGCCATGGCTCCTCTGGGTGGCGCTTCCGTGCTCTCAGCAACGAGCCCCAGGGTTATGACATCGGCGTTTAACCTCGCCAGAGTGGACTCCTTAGCCTCCACATAAAACATTCCTGGCGGGTATGTTTTTCCGTTGACCTCAAGTGGCGCTTGGATGCGGAAGACTCGTTCGCCGGCTCGAAGAAGCCGATTGATAGCGGTGAAACTGTCGTTTATTCTGGCATCGAGAAGGAACCCGGCCGGTCTTGGGCTGGCGATGACTTTTCCCGCCGGGGGTTTGGCCAATCCGTCGACCTTTTCAAAAGGACCTTCAAATCCATCGAGGATGCGCTCAAAGACGACACCCATTTGATAGGCCAGTGTCCAGCCAGCGCTGTCGTAAGGAGCAACGGGAGGTCCGCCCGGATATTCCACATCATGGGGATGGTCCTGGGGCTCAAACATGGCTAAAATATGCGGTCGAAAAGCCTGGTTACACTTGATGACATAGGAGCCCCCGGGATAACTCCTGCCCGCGACCTCAAAAGGCCGGGTGGCGCAGAGCACCTTGACTCCACTCTTGATGAGAGCGTTGACAAACTTTATCGCCGTCAGGAAATCCGGCTGGTCGGAGGGAATGATGTAGCCACGGGGATCCCGGGCAGCTGGGTCACGCAGGATATCATAATATTTGGCCGGATATCCCCTGGAAAACCATTCCCCGACTGGTTGAGCGCCATCCTTCTGGATAGCTTCTTCGACGGCCTGGATGCGTTTCGGGCTCACTGTCCAGTGGTCCCGGTTACCTCTCTCGATCGAGTTTCTGGCCATCCGGTACATGTTCATGAGAAAATGCTCGCGTAGCCTGGCGGCTAAGTCGAGAATGGCCCTATCCGCTGTGATCGCGTACTCAATGGATTGCCGAAAATGCCATTTCTGGGGCGCGACGGGGAAGGGGAGGTCATTGCGGGGGAGCTGTTTTTCGGGCAAGAAGGGGATTTCTATCGGAGTCGGGTTACCGATGGTTTCGGTCAGAATGCCGATCATATTATGAAAATAGGAAGTCGAGCGCAAGCCGCCGCTCCACCACGTCGAATAGCCAGCCCCGGACCGCATGGTCGCCCCCGGCTTCCCCTCAGCCACGAAGCGAGCATGCATGGCCGAGCCGACGAGGTCAATCCCCATGGGCACAAGGGGGTCGAAGAAATAGTTGAAAGGATCCCGGAAAGGGGAACAAAAGAGCACCGTGCCGGCCGGCCCTGTCTGATGATGATTGTAGACAATCTGGGGAAACCATTCGTGGTACATGACGCGGGAAATGGCTTCTGTCTCCGGCTGGGTGACCATGTAGAAATCCCGGTTATTGTCGTGGCCGATGTATTTCTGGTAAAGGCGGGGTAGAGTCCTCATTGTTCGCTTGGTTGGATCCTTTTCCCTCATGTACCAGTCGGCCACGAGCTCGAGCCCGTCGGGGTTGGAAGGGATGGCCAAGAGGATAACTTCATCGAGGATCCGGCGCGTTTCGGGGTCGTTCTGAGAGACCATCTGCCAGACGAGCTCGATGAGCTGCTGGGAGCCGAGGACTTCGGTAGCGTGAAGGCCGCCGTCGATCTGAACAACCGCCTTACCCTGGGAGGCGAGGCCGCGGGCCTGGTTTTCCGTCAAGCCCTCAGCCAGAGCCAAACGCCGCGATATGTCCTTGAGCCGAGGAAGCTGTCTTTGATTGGCCGGCGAAGTGATGATGGCCATGATCATCGGCCTCCCTTCGGCCGTTGTGCCGATCCGCGTCAGACTCAGACGGTCGGATAAGCGGTCGAGCTTTTCCCAGTAGGCGCGGAGCTGGCTGTAGTTGATCAACTGGTAATCGGCGCCAACATCAAAACCGAATTCCTCTTTTGGGCTGGGAAGCTTTGACTGGGATATAGCTGGGCAAATGAGGAGAAAAAACGCTAAGAAAAGAAAATACAACGTTCTTGTGCGCATGAGATTTACCCCTCTTCTCATTTAGTATACCAGTGGTCCTCCAGGATCGAGGCGTTGGCGCTGAATTCACGGCCTCCCGCAAGAAGAACGAACCTGTATTCTCCGCACGGGGCCGGCCAGGAGGCGTATTCCGGGTCCATGGAAGGTCGGAAGCCAGCCTCGGCCAGCCGGCTCATCCTCTCTTGGAGCGCCTTCTTTTCTTCTTCGGTGCGTTTCCTTCGCCAGGTCATGTTCCAGACAACCCGGTGCAATCCGGGGGTATTATCGCCCTTGATCTCATGGATGACCTGATTTCCCTTATAGACGAGCACCTTAACATCGTCCTGGACTTTATTCTTGAGATAATAGTGGACAACTATCCCGTTTGGTTCACTTTCGCCCGAAAAATTGATCGAGCTCGAATGGTTGGTCCGGTTGCTCACCCAGCGGACTTTCGATTCGATGCTAAAAAGATGGATATCCTTGGCCAGGACGGCCGCCGTCAGCTCTTGGAGCGGTGTGATATCGGTGATGAAGATGCCGCGGCCGTGCGTGGCGACGATGAGGTCATTCTCGCGGGGATGAATCTTGATGTCATGGACTGGCTGGGTGGGCATGTTGGACTTGAGCTTGTTCCATATTTTTCCACCGTCGATGGAAACATAAACCCCAAACTCGGTGCCAACAAAAAGGAGGTTAGGGTTCTTGTGGTCCTCGCGGATGACGTTAATCGGCTCCTCGGGAAGGTTGCCGATCAATGATACCCAGGTCAGCCCGTAGTCGCTCGTCTTAAAGAGGAAAGGCCGGAAGTCGTCATGGCGATAGCCAGTGTAAGCAACATAGGCCGTGCCTGCCTCATGGGAAGAGGCGACAACCCGGCTAACCCAGTAGCCGGGGTTGCCGACGATGCGGTCGTTGAGCTTCGTCCAGTTTTTTCCTCCGTTGCGGCTCACCCAGACGTTCCCGTCATCTGTGCCCACCCAGAGGACTCCTGGCTCAAGCGGGGATTCGTCGATCGTCGTGATCGTGCAGTACTGGATATTGCCGTCCCCTCCTTTCCCCGTGGGAAGCTTCGTCGGGTCGTTCGTTGTTAAATCGGGGCTGATCTCTTCCCAGACCTCACCTCGATAGGAAGACCTGACCAAAATGTTGGCGCCATGGTAGATCACATCGCTATCATGAGGAGAGACGAGGATGGGTGAGCACCAGTTCCAACGCAAATCAGCGCGCTTGTTCTGATAGGCCACGTTCTTTCTCTCCCCAGTGACGAGGTCTATCCGGACGAGTGGACCGAACTGCGATTCGTTATAGAGGAACCGATTGGTTTTCGTGTCGAACACATTATACATGCCATCGCCGCCGCCGACAGTTTGCCAGTCTTCAAGGAGGACGGGGCCGCCGCCTCTCTTGGTACTCGGTCCCATGACCGAGCCGTTATCCTGGAGCCCGCCAGCCACGTTGTAGGGATATGCCATGTCGAAACCCACGGCGTAGAACTGGGCCAGGGGAAGATGGTCTGGATGATACCATGTCTTTCCTCCGTCGTAGGTAATTCCCATGCCATGGTCGTAGCCGAGGAGCATGTGGTTGGAATCCTTCGGGTCAATCCACAGGGCGTGGTCATCGCCGCCAAACCGGAGCGGCCGGCGCTGCCAGGTCTTGCCCCCGTCTCTCGTTCCCCAGGAAGCGGCGCTGAGGACATGGACGACCTGGTCATTGTTAGGGTCGATGACGACCTGGCCGTAGTAATATCCTGGCGCGCCGCCGATGCTCTGCTTTTCTGGACTCACTTTCCGCCAGGTTTCTCCCGCATCGTCAGAGCGGTAGACCTCGCCATCCACCATCCCCGCGCTCGATTTTCCTTGAAGAATCTCCTGCCAGCGCTCCTCGGGTGACATGCCCGGCTTGTTGGCGTTTTCGATGCAAGTGTAGAGGATATTCGGGTTCTTGGCGTAAACAGCAATTCCGATGCGACCAAGAATACCGGAGGGGAGGCCGCCCGATAACTTGGTCCATGTCTTGCCCCCATCGCTCGTCCTATAAAGAGCGCTACCGGGTCCTCCCAACATGTAAGTCCAGGGTTTACGCAGCCGGTCGTAGGTAGCCGCATAAAGGATGTCAGGGTTCGTCGGGTCCATGGCGACGTCAACGACGCCGATACTCCTTCCTTCCATGGTCACATCAAGGACTTTGCTCCAGCTCTGGCCACCGTCAGTTGTTTTGTAGAGTCCACGTTCCGGGTTTTCGGAATAGAGATGGCCCAGCGCAGCCACATAAACGATATCTGGGTTCTGGGGATGGATGACGATTCGGCCGATATGGTGCGACTCCTTGAGCCCCATGTTTTTCCAGGTTCGGCCGGCATCAATGGATTTGTAGACGCCGTCGCCCCAGTAGGAACTCCGAGAATTATTGGCCTCGCCTGTCCCCACCCACAGAATATTCGGGTCGGAAGGGGAGACAGCGATATCGCCGATAGAAAAGACTTTCTCGTGGTCGAAGATGGGCTCAAAGGTGAGACCGTTGTTCATTGTTTTCCACAATCCGCCGGAGGCAGTGGCTGCGTAGAAGGTGTAGGGCTGGCCTTCGGGAACGGCAAAGTCGACAAAACGACCGCTCTGGCGCGTTGGGCCGATAGCCCTGTATTTGAAGGAGTTCAAGAGCTCCTGGCTGAGCGCTTGGCCGAATGTCAGGGGGGCGAAAGCGATGACCGAGTAAAAAAGGGCAAGCCAGGAGAGAGGCCTAAGAAAAGCTCGACGGAAAGTCATAATTCTTCTCCTTACGGGGATTCATTCATCAGGCATGGCGGTGGATAGAAATTATCGAATTTCTATCCCGAAGTCAACCACATAAGACCCTGATTTGCCGATAGAATCACCCGACGGGTCCTGTCGCGGTTCACCCCCGGCCAGGCTCGGGGTTGGGATTGCGAAGCACGCTCGTTTCCCCAGCGAGGAAACTCGCTCCGACTCAGCCTTCGCTCTTCTCTCGCTTCGCTCGAGAAACCATGCCCGCTCAGGCTTCGACGGGCTTTCTCACCCAAACCCCTCGCCTGTTTCCCCATGGCATCAAACGCTCGGGTCGGCGGGGGGCCCCCGAACCACACCACCCCTCGGGTGCACTCGCTATCGTGATAATTTGTTACAAGATGAAGCACTTTCGCTTGACGATAATTCTCTATTGGCAAATTTGGGGTAAGAAAGGGGGCTTGGAAAATGTTGGTCCTTTTTATAAAATCGACGGCTCATTCACTTTTCGATCCAGCAAGGCGACTAAAAAATGGTTCAGAACTTTCACAGGAGAGAGCCGATGGTCAGAATCCAACGCTTATTTTCCTTTCTCTCGATTGTCTTTCTTTTGGCCCTCATTCAAGGGCCACTTCGTCCCGAAGACGAAAAAAAACCCGATGAGCTCGACCTCTTGAGGCAATCGGCTCCCCGAGTTTTTCTCGATTGCCCCGGCTGCGACACCGACTACATCCGGACAGAGATTGCCTTCGTCAATTATGTCCGGGACAGAAAGGAGGCAGATGTCCATATCCTGGTCACAGTCCAGAGGACGGGAAGCGGCGGCCGTGAGTACACAGCCGAATTCATCGGGCAGGGAGATTGCGCCGATATACGATCCAGGCTTCGTTATATCTCGGCCCGCACCGAAACCGAGGATGAAACGAGAAAAGGGCTTGTTCAGGTCTTCAAGCTTGGCCTGGCTCCCTTTGTCGCCCGAACTCCCATAGCCAAACACCTGGACATTCGTCTTTCCCGGCCTCCCCAGCCAACGGCTCTCGATGACCGCTGGAATTTTTGGGTCTTCAACCTCGCTTTGACGAGCCGACTGAGCGGCGAAAAAACAAGAAGCTCAGTCTCTTTTTCCGGCGATTTCTCGGCCAGTCGCGTCACGCCTGCCTCCAAGGTCCAGATGGCTTTAGGCGTTGACCTGGACAGAAGCCATTTCGATTACGAGGAGACGGTCATCACGAGCCAATCGGAGAGCAGAGATTTTTCTTCCCTTTTCGTCAAGAGCTTGAGCGACCACTGGTCGGCAGGAGGCTGGGCCAGCCTGACTTCTTCGACCTACCGAAACTTTGCGCTCTCGGCTGGACTTCTGCCCGCCTTGGAATACAATTTTTTTCCCTATGCCGAATCGACGCGTCGTCAGCTGCGGGCACTCTACAGGGTTGGGTTTGTTCTCAATCGCTACCTCGAAGAGACCATATATGATAAAACCCAGGAAAGCTTGTTCATGGAAGCTCTCCTGCTCAGCTTCGACCTTATCGAGCCATGGGGAAACGCGGGACTCTCCGCCGAATTCTCTCACTACCTCCATGATTTCAGGAAGCACCGTTTCTCCTTTTTTGGCGACCTCTCGCTGCGTCTGTTCAAGGGTCTTTCCCTTGACGTCTATGGGAATTTTTCGGCCATCCATGATCAGCTTTCCCTCCGCAAGGGCGATGCCACCTTGGACGAAATTCTCCTCCGTCGGAAAGAATTGGCCTCGGATTATCGGTATTCTTTTTCCGTTGGGTTGAGTTATAGCTTCGGTTCTGTTTTCAGTAATGTCGTCAACCCCCGTTTCGGGAGGATCAGGGGCCGTCGCTATTAAGACTTCGCTTGGCCGGATCAGACATGAAGAGATAAAGAGATGCATGGTAAGACTCCACGCTTTAAGACTAGCAAGTTGCTGGGCGGGTATTGCCGTTTGACATGAGTTTCTTTTTAACCTATATTGTCCATCTTCTCGAATGACCATTGACCGAGGAAATTTCTTCCTGGTTTTCTGGTCGAGAGAAGGAGGCAAAATGAGAAAGATTCTCCCTTGTGGGTTGGGTATCATCATTGCTTTTCTTTTTTCAGCCGATCTCTGGGGGCAGGAAAGGCCTCTCGATGTTCCCTACGTTCCGTCCCGGCCTGAGGTCGTTGCCGAGATGCTCAGGATGGCCAAAGTGACAAAGGATGATCTTCTCTATGATCTTGGTTGTGGGGACGGCCGAATCGTGATCACCGCCGCCAAACTCTACGGCACGAAGGGAGTTGGCATTGATATCGACCCGGAGCGGATTAAGGAAAGCGTAGCGAACGCTGCCGAGGCCGGGGTGAGCCACCTTGTCCGATTCATCGAAATGGACCTTTTTGAAGCTGATTTCCATGAGGCGACGGTGGTCTCCCTTTACCTCCTTACCTCCGTCAACCTTCGCCTTCGCCCCCGGCTCTTGGCCCAGCTCAAACCTGGCACCCGCGTTGTCTCCCATAATTACGGAATGGACACCTGGAAGCCGGACCAGTCTTCTGTGGTCATGGTCAACGATATGGCCCATGATGTCTACCTCTGGATTGTTCCAGCCAATGTCTCAGGCATCTGGGAATGGGCCTGGCCGGATATTTTCCCCAAAAAAGTATGCCAACTTGAACTGGATCAGCTCTTCCAGTACCCCCAGGGCAAGATGAAGGTGGGTGAGGAGGAGCTCCTCTTGAAGGACATCTTCCTCGAGGGAGAGAATCTTCGTTTCATTGTCGAGAGGGAAGAAGGAGACAAGACGACAACGATGGCCTTCGCTGGCCACGCCAGAGGACATACTATCGAGGGGACGGCGGAGATTCGGAGTCAAGCGAAGAAGAACAAGAAGACATGGAGGGCTACCCGACGTCCTGGCACGATGAAGCCCCTCGACACCGAAATCGACGAAGGAAACTCCCTTTTCCGATGAGGGACATTTTGACCTGGATGCCCTGGTCGATTCGGGTTTCTTCCGTTCTTCGTCATTCTATTGTCATCCTTCTTCTTGCCTTGGCCATTCTGTCGGCGTTTCCTGCTCAGGGAAAAGCCAAAAACTATTATTTTCCCGAGGTTCGGGTCGACATTGCCATTGAGCCGGATGGCTCCTTCACGGTTGATGAGTTCCGGACTTACGAATTTGAGGGGAGTTTCTCTTGGGCCAGCTTGTGGATTCCGCTAAGAGTCGTTCGCCAGGGCACACGCTATGAAATAAAAGTTGAAGACTTTGAGTTAAGCGACGAAAATGGCCATCGCCTGGCGGCTGAGATAGGGAAATCGCTCGACAAGGTTGAGGTCAAGTGGCGTTTCCAGGCCAAAGACGAACGCCGCACCTTCCACTTTCATTACCGGGTTAGGGGAGCTATCATTAGCTATCCCGATGTCTCTGAGCTTTATTGGCAGGCCATCGGAGACGACTGGGATCGGCCGACAGGCAAAGTGGTGGTGACGGTGACTTTGCCCGAGCCCGTGGCGAAAAAAGATGACCTTCTTATCTACGGCCATGGTCCTCTTTCGGGCTGGTCCGAAATTGTTGATAGCCGGCGAGCTCGCTTTGTGGCCACTGACGTTCGGGCCTTCCAGTTCGTCGAAATCCGCCTCGTCTGGCCAGCAGGCCTCGTCGCCGGTGTCCCTTCCCGGCGGCATACGCGGGAGTCCATCAGGGAGGAGGAAGCGCGTTTTGTTAAGGAAACAATCGCCCGTATTGAGCGAGAGCAAGAAAAAGCGATTCGCCGGCATGCGATAGCCATGAAAGTCTTGCTCGTCTGGGCCATCGGGATGGTCGTCCTTTCGCTGGGCTGGCTTTTCATCTTTGTCCGGGCCTGGAGGAAGGTGGGAAAGGATTACAGGTTTGAGGACATCCCAGACTATTTCCGCGACCTTCCTTCTGATTTACCGCCCGCCCTGGTCGAAGTACTTCTCCGAGAAGGGAAGAAAGTGACACCGCGTTCGTTTACAGCAACGCTTTTTGACCTGGCCCGAAAGGGATATGTCGAACTCGAAGAGAAAAGAAAGCAGAAGGAAGGTCTTTTCAGGGATAAGGAGGATGTGGAAACGACGATCACATTGAGGAAAAAGGACTATGCCGCTGACAGTCGTCTCCTCGGCTATGAAAAGGACTTGCTTGATTTTCTTTTTATGACGGTCGGTCGCCAAAAAGATGCTGGGACGGCCGGAGTTCGTTTTGGTGAAATAGAGGCTTTCCTCAAGGAAAAGCCACAGAAATTCCAGGAATGGTATACCGGCTGGGTCAAAAAAATCGACAGAGAGGCGAAAAACCGCCACTTCATCGAGCCAAAAAGCCTGAAGACGAGAAACCTATTCCTGGCCGCAACGATTCCCGTGGCTGTGCTGACGCTCAACCCTATCCTCGGCCTCCTGGCCGGCCTTTTGCTTCCTAAGATGAAGCGACGCTCCCAGCCTTGGGCGCGAGAAAACGAGCTGTGGAAAGCACTCGACCGCTTTCTGGACGATTTTTCTTCTTTCCAAGACCTGCCACCCGAGTCGTATAAACTCTGGGAGCATTATCTTGTTTTCGGCATCCTTTTCGGGAACGCCAGGAAAATCCTCAAGATGCTTCCCCTCATCCTGAAGGATGAGCGAGCGACGATTCCTGTTTGGTATAGGGGGCTTGACCGTTCTACCCTGGCCAGTCCGAGTCATCTCGCTTCCATCATCAAGAATATCGAATCGGCCTCGACCTCGCTTCATCGAGCGGCCACCTCGGCCGTTCATTATTCGTCCGGAGGAGGCGGCGGCTTTAGCCGCGGCGGTGGAGGCGGGGCGGGAGGCGGTGGTGGTCGCGCTGGGTGATCGCCGCATCGGCAGAAGAAGATTCGAGACGGTGAGGTTGACTTTAGCTGAGAGGCGTGCTAACTAAGAGTGGGAAAAAAAATTGGAATTCCCCATTTTTCAAAAGCTCGTTGACCTCATCGAGCGGAACGCGGCCGAGTTGACCAACAACTGGCTCGCCGATGTCCGCCGGGAAATGAGCCTGACCACCTACCAAAAGTTCGATAACATCGAGCTCTATAATCGAGCCTTTCGCGTCTACAGCCAGCTTGGCCGTTGGATCTCCCGTGAAACCACCAAGGAAGACATTGCCAGGGATTATATGGCTTTGGGCGCTGAACGCCGAAAAGAGGGGTTTGCCCTTTCCGAGGTTATCCATGCCTTGATCCTGATTCGGCGCAATCTTTGGAAGAAAATCCTGGGCGAGGGAATTCTCGACACGACGCTTGACCTTTACCAGGCTATCGAACTCAATAACCGAGTCACCCTCTTTTTTGACCGAGCTATCTATTACACGGCCGTTGGCTACGAGAAGCAGGATTGATTCGTCCATAGAGAAAAATTGTCGTTGTGGAGGAGGTATCGTGATCCGAGCGAAGAGGACATTTGAGTTTACTTGGATGTTCATCATTCTCATTGCGGTGGGATTCCTCAGCTGCCGCAAGAGTTCACCCAGCTTGGCTTACGATTGGATCACTATCGATGAGAACTATGTCCCCACTCACTACATCGAAGAATTCATCAAGAGTGATTCTGAAAGCAGGGGTTTGCTCCCGGTTTACATCAAGAATTACGACCGGGATAGGAATGTACTCCGCCGCTTCCGAGGCACCCTTTTGGCCAAGCCCAATGAGGGGGCCCTGAGGATGGCTTTTCCCGGGCTCGAGGATTGGATGCTCATCGACCTCAAGTACGAGAACGAAAAAAAGCAGGAAGTTCTGCGCACGATTCTTTACGTTCAAAGCGAAGGACAATGGAAGGTCGGCGACAGCGGACGCCTTCTCGAATAGGGGAGGCCGGATGAGCGAGGTTGCTTCTGTTCCCGTCCTCCGGAAGTGGGTTGTCGCCGGCCGGCCATGGGCTTTGCCAGCTTCGACGATGCCCGTCCTGTTTGGAACATCCCTGGCGGTCGTCGTGGGCGGGGCTTCCTTCCATCTCGGACGTTTCCTTATGGCCTTTTTAGGAATGGTTGTCCTCCATACGGCAGCTAACATGCTCAGCGATGTGTTCGATTATCGCCGTGGTCTTGATCGGCAAGTGACCCCTGTGAGTGGGGCCATCGTCAGGGGGTGGCTTTCGGCGCAGCAAGTTTTTCTTGGCTCCATTTTTCTTTTCGGCCTCGGCTCTTTAATCGGTCTCCTTCTTGTCCTCTGGGTTGGACCGGTGCTCTTGCTCATCGGGTCGGTCGGCGTGGCCGTCGGCGCTTTCTATTCTGTTCTCAAGCTTTATGCCCTGGGCGATTTAGCCGTCTTCCTTAACTTCGGCCTTCTCGGCTCTCTCGGGGCCTGGGTCGTCCAGACCCGAACTTTTGCCTGGATTCCCGTTCTCTGGGCCATTCCCATGGCCATGCTTGTTAGCGCCATCCTCCACGCGAATAACTGGCGAGACATCGCCATCGACAGGGAGAAACGAGTTCGAACCGTAGCTTCGCTCATTGGAGACCATGGCGCCCTCGTCTATTACGGGCTCCTTGTGTTTGGGCCTTTCGCTATCGACCTGGCTTTTATTTTCTTGCCGCGCTTTCTCCCTCACCACTTTCCCGCCATGCCGCTGACGTTCCTTATCGTTTTCCTTTCTTTTCCCAAGGCACTTTCTCTCTGGGCAAGGGCACGGCGCCGTCACGCGCCGCGCCGACCCTTCGACTTTATCATCCTGGACGGCGCCACTTCTCAGTTCAACCTCTTCTTCGGAGCTTTCTCGACTCTCGCTGTTTGGATAGAAGCACTGGCTCAAGCCGTCTGATTTCCTTTTTTTTCTTCGGAAGCGCTTCAAACCACGCGCTTCTCGCCGTCGGCTCCAGGCTTATCGAATCGGTCGAAGCTGAAGGCAGAAAGGTCGAAATCCGTCTTTCCGTTGACGATGAGATCGCTCAGAATCCTTCCGACAGCGGGACCGTGCTGAAACCCGTGGCCAGAAAAGCCAACCGCGCAGAAAAACCCCTCGAGTGAAGGCGCCTGGCCGATGATCGGGTTATCGTCTGGCGTCACTTCGTAAAGTCCGGCCCAACCCCGGAGGAGGGTGGCCTGGCTGAGCGCCGGAACTCGATAGACGGCTGCGGCGACCACCTTTTCCATAAACGTCCGGTCCGTGTGGAGGTTAAAGCTGGGTGGCTCATCGGGGTCGCTCATCCCGAGGATGAGATTTGGGTCTGCCCCACGAAGATAGAAGGATACATCCTGGTCGATGACCATGGGGACAGGCCGCGGCAAGCTGGCTACCGGGCCGGTGGCGAAGGCCTGACGCCGGTAGGGCTTGATGGGAAGGTCAAGCCCGGCCATTCGAGCCACCGCCGCTGCCCACGGACCAGCGGCATTGACAACGACAGGGGAGGAGATTCTTTGAGACGCTGTCTCAACTCCCTGGACCCTGTCTTTAGCCACCAGGATCGCCACCACCTCTGTTTTTTCCTCAATCCTCACCCCCATTTTCCGGGCCGCGGTGGCGTATCCCATGGCTGCCAGATAGGGGTCAGCATAACCGTCTTCCGGCCCAAAAGTTGCGCCGAGGATATCCTGGCAATTGAGGTAAGGCCATCGTGCTCGGACTTCTTCAGGACGGAGAATTTCGACGGGGACTCGCAGTTTCCGCTGCGTCTCTACGGAACAAAGGAATTCACGCCACGTTTTCTCGGAGCTAGCTAAGAACAGGTATCCAGCTTGGGTAAAGCCGATGTCCATTCCAAACTCGGCTTCAAAATTTCGGAATACGCGGATGGATTCCTGAGACAGGAGAATATTTGCCGGATGGGAGAATTGTTGTCGAACTCCACCCACACTCAGCCCTGTGGAGCCCTGGGCAAGCAGGTTTTTTTCGAGAAGAAGGACCTTCTTGACACCGCGCTTGGCCAGGTTATAGGCGGTGCTCAACCCCATAATGCCGCCGCCGATGATGATCACGTCGGCTGTTGAGCGCCGGCTGGCCATTCGAACTCAAAAAAGCAAAACGGTGTCGCGTCTCGGTTTCCGCTCCACTATATTACAGGAAAAGAGGGAAAGCAAAACAATTCGCTACTTCCATTCTATTCTATTTCCCATGTCGATATCGGGTGGGGTGCAGACTCGGGAAAGAAAGGCCAGCTTGATTAAGCCATGGTTGTTGTCCTATGTTAATAAAGTCCCAGTTGCGTTTCCCAATCTATGAGGGAGGAGGAGGTATCAGGATGAGCCCAGATGTTCGAGGCGATATTCCCTGGCATTTAAAAAGATTTCAGGTCCGACTTTTCGAAGCCGGCCCCGAAGGCCGGACGCGCCTGTCCAGCCTGCTCAACTATTTTCAGGAAGCAGCAGGGGAGCATGCCGCTCGGCTCGGTGTCTCGGTGACCGACCTTCTGCCCAAAAACTTGACGTGGGTCCTGTCCCGATATCACGTCAAAATCTGGCGTTATCCCGCATGGATGGAGACCGTGGAATTGAAGACCTGGCCCTCGGCTCGCCAGGATTTTTACGCTCTGAGGGAATTAGAACTTCGGGGCCGAAGCGGCGAGCTCCTGGCCGCGGCCACGACATCGTGGATGATGGTTGACCGAACTAAAAAAAAGCCAATGCCGTTGGCCGACCATCTGCCCGTTTTCGCCGAGGACAGCCGCCGGGCTGTCGATGACCGCTTTGAGCCCATCCCCGTCCTGGCCAAAGTAGACCATGAGCTCCCTTTCCAGGTTGGCATCCGGGACCTGGATTGGAATCGTCACGTCAACCATGTGGTCTACATCGAATGGGCTGTCGAATCGACTCCAACTTATGTCATCTTAGACTACCTGCCCGTGGACATCGAAGTGGATTATCGGGGTGAAGCCTTCTTTGGCGATAATGTCGTCGCCCGGACCGAATGTCTTGCTATGGGCGAGGAGCCAACCTTTCTCCATCAAGTAATGAGAAAAGATAGCGGCCAGGAGTTAGCTCGCTTGCGGACAGGCTGGAGGAAAATGCCCGCCGAAGAGGTAAAAAGCCATGTCTGAAATTCTCTGGAGTCGGCCAAAATTTGAGGTTGAGGAAGCCAAGAAGGTCGTTGAGGATTTCTACGGTCTCGAGTCAAGCCTGGTTGAGCTCCCCAGCGAGAGGGACCAGAATTGGCATGTGCTGGCCAAAGGAGCCAAGGAGTTTGTCCTAAAGATTTCAAACGCTGCGGAGAGGCGGGAGTCCATCGAGTTTCAAAACCGGGTTATCGATCACCTGGCCGCGAAGCTTCCCCAGTTCACATGGCCTCGTCTCCAGCCCACCCGGAAAGGCGAGCGCATCATTTCCTTGACCCATAGCCGCGGTCGTCAACATTTTGCCCGGTTATTGAGTTACCTTCATGGACCCTTTCTCGCTCAAATTCAGCCTCATCCCCCGGAGCTCCTGCAGAGCTTCGGCCGATTCCTCGCGGAAATGGACAGGGCGCTCATGACTTTTCCTCACCGTCCTCCGGAAAAAGAGCTCAAATGGGACATGAAAAGGGCCATACCCACTCTCCACTCCCTCTTTTCTTTTATGGAAGGGGAAGAGGAGCGAAAATGCGTAGCCTATTTTCTTCGCCTTTATGAAGAGCAAGGTCTTCCCCTCCTCCCCGAGCTCAGGACGAGCCTCATCCATAACGACGCTAACGATTACAATGTTCTCGTGGGACATGTTTCGTCTGACCCGGCTGGCCGATTCCGGCGCATCCTTGGGATCATCGATTTTGGCGATATGGTCCATGGCTACACAGTGAGTGAACTGGCTATCGGAATTGCTTACGCGGCTATGAATAAGAAAGACCCTCTGGAAGCGGCGGCGCACATGGTCGCCGCTTATCATGATGTTCTTCCCCTGCGTGAGCCTGAGGTTGAGGCCCTCTATGTTTTCGTGGCTATGCGGCTTTGCCTGAGTGTGGCCATAGCGGCCGAGCAGAAAAGGCTGGAAGAAGGGAATGAATATCTGGCCATCAGCGAAAAACCCGCCTGGAGCTTGCTCTGGCAGTGGCGAGACATCCACCCCGCTTGGGCTCGGTGCGTTTTCCGCCACGCTTGCCGTCTGCCCGCTTGTCCCCCGTCAGTCTATGTTAGCACCTGGCTGAAAACTCATCATCAGGATTTTGGTCCCCTCTTGGAAACTGATGACCAGAAAAAGCCACCCCTTGTTCTCGACCTGAGTCTGACAAGTCCAGAATTAGTCGCGGTGAGTGCTGGGGAGAGCGTCGAAGAGCTCAGTGGCTGGATATCTCGGCGTCTTGCTCATGCCCGCCGCAAGGTCGCCCTGGGCCGTTATAACGAGATACGCAGCTTCTATAATGCCGAGACGTTCAAGGTCGTAAGGAACGATAGAGACGAGCAGAGGACTCTTCACCTTGGAATTGACCTCTTTAGCGAAGCCGGCACCCCTGTCTTTGCCCCTCTCGATGGCGTTATCCACAGTTTCAACAACAACCGCCGTCCGCTTGATTATGGCCCGACGGTCATTCTGGAGCATCGGATTGACGAGGAGCACAGGTTTTTCACGCTCTACGGCCACCTCTCCGAGGATTCTTTAGCCGAGCTGAGAGAAGGAAAGGTCATCACCAAAGGCCAACCAGTGGGCCGGATTGGTCGTCCTGAGGAGAACGGTGGCTGGCCTCCCCATGTCCACTTCCAGATCATCGTTGACCTTCTCGGATGGCGGGGGGATTTTCCGGGGGCGGCTCCGCCGAGTCAGAAAGAGATATGGCTTAACCTCTGTCCCGACCCCACGTTTGTTCTCGGTATGGTCGAAGAACTTCCGGCCCCAACCCTTCCGGTGCGGACCAAGGAGGAGATTCTCCGGCTTCGTCGGAAACACCTCGGTCCTAATTTGAGCATTGCCTACCGGCATCCCCTCAAGATTGTTCGTGGCTTCAGACAATACCTCTACGACGAGAACGGCCAGCCCTACCTCGACGCGGTCAATAACGTCGCTCACGTGGGTCATTGCCATCCTCGTGTTGTCCGCGCTGCCCGCGAGCAGATAGCTGTCCTCAACACAAACACCCGCTATCTCCATGATTACATCATCGAATATGCCCTTCGCCTGGCCAGGAAATTGCCCGCCCCGCTGAGCGTTTTTTATTTTGTCTCGAGCGGCAGCGAGGCGAACGACCTGGCTCTCCGCCTGGCTTGGACCCACACGGGAAGAAAGGATGTCCTTGTCGTCGACGGTGCTTACCATGGCAACCTGAGCTCCCTCATCGACATCAGCCCTTACAAGTTCGACGGTCCGGGCGGCAAGGGTCAACCGCCCCATGTTCATAAGGTGCCGACGCCTGATGTTTATCGGGGGGCATACAGAGCCAGTGAACCTCGCGCAGGCTTTCTCTATGCTCAGACCGTTAAGGAAGCCATCAAGAAAATGGAAGAAGAGGGAAGGGGCCTTGCTGCCTTCATCTGTGAATCGTTGATGAGCTGTGCCGGACAAATCGTCTATCCGGAAGGCTACCTGGCTGAGGCCTTTGCTTCGGTGAGGGAGGCGGGGGGAGTATGCATCGCGGACGAGGTTCAGGTTGGTTTCGGCCGCGTGGGCACCCACTTTTGGGGCTTTGAAACGCAGGGTGTTTGTCCGGATATTGTGACGATGGGAAAACCGATCGGCAACGGGCATCCCCTGGCGGCTGTGGTCACCACGCCTGAAATTGCCGCCTCCTTTGACACGGGCATGGAGTATTTCAACACGTATGGGGGAAACCCTGTTTCCTGCGCCGTCGGGCTGGCCGTCTTGGACGTCATCGAAGAAGAGGGCCTCCAGAGCCACGCCCATGAGGTCGGGACATACCTGAAGGCGCGTTTGAACGAAATCAAATCAAGGTGTCCTCTCATCGGCGACGTCCGCGGCCTCGGCTTATTTCTTGGCGTTGAGCTCGTCCTTGACCGAGAAAAGCTCTGGCCGGCCACACGAGAGGCGGCCTATGTAGTCGACAGGATGAGAGAGAAGGGGGTGCTATTGAGCCTGGACGGTCCTTTCAGGAACGTGCTCAAGATCAAACCTCCTCTCGTCTTTACCAAAGCGGACGCAGATTTCTTGGCCATGAACCTGGCCGAAGTCCTGACCGAGGATGCACTCCAGAAAAGCGTTGAATTCGAGACGGGAAAAAAATAAGATAGGAAGGGACGAGTAAAAGTCCGTAATGGCGATTATTTTCGTGAAAATAAAGGCGAGGAGGGAAAAACCGTGTCACCTAAGATGAGTTCGAAATGGTTCCCTTTTGCTTTCGTCTCTCTCTTCCTCCTGAGCTTCTTTGCTTGCGGGAGAGAGGAGGAGCCAGCTGATTTGGTCCTTCTCAACGGCAAAGTTATCACCATAGAGAGGAAACTTCCAGAGGCAGAAGCTTTGGCTATCCGCGGAGACCGCATCATCGCCGTGGGGAAGGAGAAAACAATCAGACGCTATATCGGCCAGCTCACTCGAATCATCGACCTTGACGGCAAAGTGGCTGTCCCCGGTCTCATCGATAGCCATGGACATTTCATGAGCCTTGGCCAATCCAAGATGGTCCTCAACCTCGCTACCTGTCAGAGCTGGGAAGAAATCATCGCCATGGTCAAGGCGGCCGCGGAGAAGACCCCACCGGGGGAGTGGATTCTTGGCCGTGGCTGGCACCAGGAAAAGTGGGAGCGGCCGCCGGAGCCGAACGTGGACGGGTTGCCCATCCACGATGGCCTCAGCATGGTGAGTCCTCAGAACCCGGTTCTCCTCACTCACGCCAGCGGGCATTCTTGTCTGGCCAACGCCAAAGCCATGGAGCTAGCGGGAATAACCAAAAAGACGCCTGACCCGCCGGGTGGCGAGATCGTCAGGGACAAGAAGGGTGAGCCCATCGGCGCTTTTCGCGAGACGGCCCAAGGCCTCCTTCGTCAGGCTCTGAGCTTTCACCGGGCGGGTCTCAGCTCAGAAGTTTTGATGGCCGAGCAAAGGCGGTCCGTGGCCCTGGCGACAAAAGAGTGCCTGTCCAAGGGAATCACGAGTTTCCATGACGCCGGGGTTTCCTGGGAGGCGATTGAGCTTTATAAAGAGTTGGCTGAAAACGGCAAGCTTGGAGTTCGACTCTATGTCATGATTGGCGAAGGGAATCAAAAACTCAAAGAGGCTCTGCCCAAATACAGAATCCTTGGCGCAGGACAGAACCATTTAACTGTCCGATGCATCAAACGCTTGATCGATGGAGCCCTGGGAACCCACGGCGCCTGGCTTCTCGAGCCCTACGATGACCTTCCGACTTCTGTCGGCCTCAACACCACGCCTGTTGAGGAGATGAGGGAAACGGCCCGTCTGGCCCTCGAGAACGATTTCCAGCTTGCCACCCACGCCATCGGCGACCGGGCAAACCGGGAAACCCTCAACCTCTACGAGGAAGCTTTCCGGGCTCATCCAGAAAAAAAGGACCTGCGCTGGCGCATCGAGCATGCACAGCTTCTCCATCCTGACGATATCCCCCGATTTGGCTCACTCGGCGTCATTGCGGCCATGCAGGGTATCCATTGCCCGTCGGACGGCCCCTGGGTCATCCAGAAAATTGGGGAAAAGCGGGCCCGGGAAGGAGCTTACGCTTGGCGCTCGTTGCTCCAGAGCGGCGCCATCATCGCCAACGGCACGGACGCTCCGGTTGAGGATGTAGACCCCATCGCCTGCTTCCATGCTTCCGTCACCCGGCTCATGAAAGACGGACGGGCTTTTTTCCCGGAACAGAGGATGAATCGAGAAGAAGCCCTGCGCTCCTACACCCTCAACGCCGCCTACGCTGCCTTTCAGGAGGACATCCTCGGGTCACTGACGCCAGGAAAGCTGGCTGATATCACCGTTCTTTCCCAGGACATCCTCACTGTTCCAGAAGACCAAATTCTCCAAACGACCGTTGTCTACACGATCGTGGGCGGGAGAATCCTTTATCAAAACATCGCTGGCCAGAGCGAGTACTTTTTTGCTTTTCCAGAGGACTGAGCATCGCGGAGAAAAATATGGGTGGTTTCTTCGGAATTGTTTCTAAGGAGGACTGCGTCGAGGACCTTTTCTATGGAACGGATTACCATTCCCATCTCGGGACGAAGAGGGGCGGCCTGGCGGTTTTGAAACCGGATGGGTTCCAGCGCGTCATCCATAGCATCGAGAACGACCAGTTCAGGTCCAAGTTTGACAGCGAACTGGACAAGCTCCGCAGTCAAAGCGGAATCGGCGTGATCAGCGACTATGACGACCAGCCCTTGATCATCCGTTCTCACCTGGGCAACTACGCCATTGTCACCGTGGGCGCCATCAAGAACGCCGAGGAGCTGGCCGAGCAGGCTTTTCGAAGGCGGCGAATCCACTTTTCCGAGATGAGCGGCGGCGAGATCAACCCGACTGAGCTTGTGGCCACTCTCATCAACGAAGAAGAATCTTTCGAAACGGGAATTTCGCGGGTTCAGGAATCGATCGAGGGTTCGTGCTCGCTCCTTATCCTGACCAGGGGAGGGATATACGCTGCGCGGGATAAGTGGGGCCGGACGCCTGTCGTCTTGGGGCGGAAAAATGATAGCCTGGCTGTGACGCTGGAAACCTGCGCTTTCCCCAACCTTGGCTTTGCCGTCGAAAAATACCTGGGTCCGGGCGAGATCATCTTCTTTAACGCCGAAGGCTTTGAGGAGCGAAAACCAGCCCAGGCGCAGATGCAAATCTGTGGTTTTCTCTGGGTGTATTACGGGTATCCAGCTTCGAGCTATGAGGGAATCAACGTGGAATGGGTGCGGAATCGATGTGGCGCTTTCCTGGCTCGCCGGTATCCTGTCGACATCGATTTTGTCGCTGGCATCCCCGATTCGGGAATCGGTCACGGCCTTGGCTATGCGGCCGAGGCAGGCGTGCCCTTCAAGAGACCCTTTGTCAAGTATACGCCGACCTGGGCGCGGAGTTTCCTGCCTCAGAGTCAAGCTGTTCGCGACCTCATCGCCAGGATGAAGCTCATCCCCATCCGCGAGCTCATTGAAGGGAAGCGATTTCTTTTTTGCGAGGATTCCATCGTTCGAGGAACCCAGCTTAAGGAAACAATCCGGAGGCTTTATGAAGTCGGCGCCCGCGAGGTCCACATGCGGCCAGCTTGCCCGCCCCTGGTCTATGCCTGCAAGTTCCTTCTTTTTTCGACGTCCAAGTCGGAGTGGGATTTGGCGGCCAGGCGAGCCATCCGCGAGCTGGACATGGAGAGTGTAGCCGACCTTTCACCTTTCACTCGACCCGAAACCGAGGAATACCGGGCCATGGAGGAGAGCATTCGACGCCGACTCAACCTGACGACCCTTAAGTACCAGCGGCTTGAAGACCTCGTTCAAGCCATCGGCTTGCCCAAGGAAAAAATTTGCACCTACTGCTGGGATGGTGCGGAAATGCCGCCGTCGAAGGCGAAGGCGTGAACCCATTCAAGTAGTTCAAGTAGGCTATGGCCACGTACAGCATCTCGAAGATATCCACTTTCGAGACCTGTCCCCGCCAGTACCAATTCGCCTATGTGGACAACGTCAAGGTCGAAGTGGAGGAGACCATCGAAACCTTCCTCGGCGCCATAGTCCACGAAGCTCTGGAAAAACTCTACCGGGATAAGATGCACGAAAAGCTTCTTTCCCTCGAGGAGCTCATCGAAGATTACCGTCAGAGATGGGCTCAAAAATGGCCGGGGGAAGTGATTTTGGTCAAGAAAGATTATGCTCCCGAAAACTACCTCATGATGGGCGAACGCTATCTTCGGGATTATTATCGGCGCCATCATCCCTTCGAACGCGGCCGCGTGCTCGGCCTGGAGACAAAAGAACTCCTTCCCTTGGACGAAAAGGGGGACTATCTTCTCCACGTTCGTATCGACAGGCTCGTCGACATGGGCGACGGCATCTATGAAATCCATGATTATAAAACCAGCTCGGTGCTGCCAACGGAGGAGGAGCTTCAGGGAGATAGACAGCTGGCCGCCTATGCCCTCTGGGTCAAACAGCGATTCAGGGATTTTGAGAAGGCCCGCCTGGTCTGGCATTTCCTGGCATTTGATAAGGAAATGGAACTCTGGAGAACAGGCGAGGAGCTCGAAACCGCTCGCCGGGAAATCCTGGCTCGCATCCGGGAGATCGAGGCGGCGCGCGAGTTTCCGGCTGTCGTCTCCCGGCTGTGCGATTGGTGTGTCTATCGGTCTATGTGTCCGATGTGGAAGCACGGCGCCGAGCTCGAAGCCAAAGCGGAAAACGAATATCTTGACGACCCCGGGGTGAAGCTGGTTGATGAGTACGTTCGCCTCCAATCTGAGCTGAACAGTTTTGCTCGGGAGACCAACGAGAAATTAGAAAAAATCAAGGCAGCCCTGGTCAGGTTCTGCCAAAGGGAGGGTGTCGCCGTTGTCTTCGGCACAGCCAACAAGATTACCGTCAAGGAGCATGTCTCTTTTCAAATTCCGGCTAAGAGCTCGGTGGAGAGGAAACGGTTGATGGATATTCTCCGCCAGTCTGGCCAATGGGAAAAAGTGGCGGATATCGACGTTTTTGCCCTGGCCAGAGCGATAAGAAACAGGGAATTGGATGAATCGCTGATCAAGGCCCTTGAGGAATGCGTGAAAATGGAGAAAGGCTATCGATTCATCCTTTCTAAGAAATGAGGCGAGCGAGGGGGTTAATTTTCTTGAAGTGGTTTAAGCTGGCCTTCCTTGTTTTAGGTTTGTGGGTGTTCTTAAGCGCGTGTGGCCGTCCCCCGACAGTAGAAGAGGAGCTCCTCGGAAAAATCGACACTCTCTGTAAATTAGCTGAACTTAAGGACCTGGATGCCATGATGGCCCACTTTGCCGAGGCCTTCGTCGACTTCCAGGGGAGAACGAAGAGCGGGCTCCGATCGCTGCTGAGCGGCTATCTGGCCGATCGGAGGGGCATCGTCGTCCATCGGCTGAGCGCTCATCTAATAACGCTTGAGGCCAGCCGGGCCGTGGCGGAGGTTGAGGTGGCCCTGTCCTCGGGTCAAGCCGAAGCTCTCCGTCGGCTCATCAAAATTGCCCCTGACATCTACCGCATCGAAATCCATTTTGTCCGAGAAGCTCAAGGATGGCTGGTTGCGCACGCCGCCTGGACATCGCTCGAACTTTCTGACCTTTTGCCCGAATCTTTGGCCATCCTGAGAAAGATATTCCCCGGACTTTAACTCCTCAAAGACCCCCCGTCAAGAAAGGTCTCAGGTGAAAGATTTCAGCTTTGAACCAAGCTCGGCCAGTTGGAGCTTGCGGAGAGCCTTGGATTCGATCTGACGGATCCTCTCCCTGGTGACGCGAAGTTTTTTCCCCACCTCTTCGAGGGTCAACCCGCCTTCCTGGCTGAGCCCGAACCTGAGCTTGATGACTTCTGCCTCCCTGTCGGTGAGGTGGCGCAGGGCCGCCTCGATTTGTTCGCGCAAACAGGCATGGATGATGGTATCGGGCGGCGAAGGAGTTTTCGTGTCTTCGAGGAAATCGCCCAGCATGCTTTCTCCCGTCGGGCCAACTGGCGTATCCACAGAGACTGTCTCTTGCGTTGTCTGGAGGATTTCGCGCACCTTTTGTGGGGTCAGGCCTGTTTTTTGGGCTAACTCTTCGACAGTCGGCTCACGGCCGGTTGAGCTCAGGATTTCCCGGCTCGTTCGGTTCATCTTCTGTAAAGTCTCTGTCATATGGACGGGGAGTCGGACGGTGCGGGACTGGTCAGCGATGGCCCGGGTGATGGCTTGGCGGATCCACCAGGTGGCGTAGGTCGAGAACTTGTGGCCGAGCCGGTAGTTGAACTTTTCGGCCGCCCTCATCAGTCCGATGTTTCCTTCTTGAATGAGGTCGAGAAAATGAAGTCCTTGATTCTGATACTTTTTGGCCAGAGAGACGACAAGCCTCAAATTGGCGGCGACGAGCTCTTGTTTAGCTTGATTCTTCATTTTCTTGCCCAGGGTGATAGCCTTAAGAGCCTGTTTTCCAGAAGGGGTAAGAGCCTGGCCATGGCGCTCTTTGCAGCAAGATAGCTTAACCCGGACGGATTCGGCCATGGTCTCAATAGCGCCCGGCCGAAGTTCCAGTCTTTTCAGGGCCCGGACGAGCTCTACAACGAGCCTTGCCCTACGACGCCTGGATTTTTTTATAGCTGGAATACGGAGTAGACGAGAGGCCGTCTGCCTTAACTTTTTTAATTCTTGTCTGGCCTTTTGCATCCTTTTTTGAAGCAAGATACTCTGGGCCTCTTCCTCCGGCCAGTCAAAGACCTCCTTCCAGGCCACCTTTTTGGTCTTGAGGCTTTCCTCCAGTCGCCGAATCTCATCGGGAAAATGGGGTGTCATGACCAAACCTTTGAGGAGAAGCTGATGGCCTTTTTCCATTCGCCTGGCCAGCCGAACTTCGCCCTCTTTGGTCAGGAGCATGACCCGGCCCATATCCCTGAGATAAAGCCTGATAAGGTCCTGGCCTGATTCTTCGCTCCGAGTCGATAACTCTGGATGAAATGCCTGGGCCGGAACTTCCTTTTCCTCGAACGAAGTTCGTCCCCATTCTCCGCTCGATAATGTGCCGCCTGGAGGAAAGAAAAAGAACTGCTCTTCTTCCTCGAGCTGGAGAAGCGCCAGTTTGCGTTCATTATCAAGATGATGTTGATTCATCCTGTTTTTCCTTTATTCATACTATTCATATATATTTACTAAGAAAAAGGAGAAAAAGTTTCATTTTTGTTTTTTTCTTTATTTTCCCTTCTTTATTGATAAGAGCCTTTGCCCTCTTCCAGCCTTCCTCTTACCCTCTCCGCAGCTTCGAGCGAGCTGAAGAATCAAGTGCTGGCTGTTTAAGGGAATTAGCAAAAGGAGGGGTTTCGGGATGGTGGGTCCTTGCCCAGCCAGCCAAACAAGAACCCATCAAAATTATATCATACCATTTCTATAAATTCAATAGGAATTAGCCCTGAAAATCGGCTTAAGGTAGGAGCGCCGATTGACAGTTCGTTTTTGCCTGTGCTATAAGAAGTTCAGGGAAAAATGAGGACGCGATATTATTCTCCAGGCAGTTGCCAACGCGGGGGATGAAGTCGACGCATCAGGAATCGTTTTTCCTGGCGACAGTTCTTGTCCTCGGTCATAGAAGGGCCAAAGGAGTATTGTTTCAGTGGCCAGAGGCGGGCGACAGTCAGGACATGGCCTGATAGTTGAGAAGGGGAGGCCTAGTTTTTTTCCCGTAGACGAGAAGGAGCTCATTCTCCAGTCCATTCCCGAGGTTGTCTGCTACCTGGATAGACATCATCGCATCCTCTGGGCAAACAAAGCCGCTCTGGAGTCCCGGGGCCTAACGAGCCGAGAGGCGAGCGGTCGGCGGTGCTATGAAGTCTGGCTTGGCCGTGACGATATCTGCCCAGGTTGTCCCGTCGAACGGTCATGGCAAACGGGCGAATCCCTTGAAGGTGAAGTGATCACACCAGAGGGAAAGACTCTCTTGGTGAGAAGCCTACCCGTTAAGGACGAAAACAAGACAATCCTCGGTGTCGTTGAGGTCAGCCGAGATATAACCGACCGAAAACAGGCCGAAGAGGCTCTTCGCGAAAGCGAGGAACGCTACAAGGCTCTTTTCGACCGGTCTCTCCTTTGCGTTTACATTCACGACCTTAGAGGAAGATTCCTGGATGCCAATCAATCGGCGTTGAACTTGTTGGGTTACGCCAAAGAGGAGATCACGTCGTTGACGTTTGCTTCCCTGCTCGACCAGACACAACTGCCCAAGGCCTTCCGTGTCCTTGACGAGATCATCAGAACGGGTTCCCAGAAACAGCCAGCCGAATTCATGCTCCGTCGAAAGGACGGCAGTTTCGTCTGGGTGGAAACAGAGGCCTCGGT